>Ga0233438_10001410_pt1 | contig 26341 bp, 20 predicted proteins | sample SI_123_September_FD_182720 | JGI IMG/M metagenome (GOLD analysis project Ga0233438, IMG submission 182720) | Seawater microbial communities from Saanich Inlet, British Columbia, Canada - SI_123_September2016_10_MG | ecosystem: Environmental > Aquatic > Marine > Inlet | place: Canada: British...
AGAATTTTTAACTTTGAGGTGAAATGCTTAAGGAGTTAAAAATTCTTTTTGGTGTTTTTTTTTAGTGAAAATACTTTAACTGAATTCATTAATTGAAATTTCATGGTAGAGAAAGTAAAGAAAAATGCTCCATTTGAATTGTCGTCTTTTGAGGGATTATATATTGTCTCTCATAGTTAAAGCCTGATAAAAATAAATTATTATTAAATTTTAGTAATTATTCTCAAATTTGTGTTAATTCTAATTTGAAGAGTTAAGATTCTAAAGGCTAAATCCATAGAAATAGAAAAAGGTAAGATTTATAATATTATTATCATTTTGCAGAAATTGATTAGAAACAGTTGTCAGAAGTTTTGATTATAATCTGACCAATTATCAAACAAAATATTAAACTTTTCTTTAATAAAAATGGTACTTTAATGGTGCGTAGAGTATTTAAAAAGTTTTAATAGATAATGTTGATTTTTAAAAAAAACAGAGGTTGTTTTTGGAATTTTAAATTTTTATTGTAAATTAGTTGATGAAAATAGCTTTTAATTAAAAAGTATTACTTATTAAATAAAAAAAATTATGAAAAAATTGATATTATCTTTGTTTGCTTTTGGAATCATTTCGACAGGTATTTCTCAAGCAGTTTCTGATAGAACTACTGTTCCTTTAGCAGTAAACTTAAATCAAGTACTTAGACTTAATATTTTGAATGGAGGAAACATAGAATTTACATTTAACACTATTGCTCAGTACAAAACTGGAATAAATTCATCTACTGCTCCCGCACTCCAAAATGCTGCCACTGCATTAGGTGGAGCTGGAGCTGGAGGATTTTACATGACTCAATTTACTGTTGCGTCATCTAACAATTGGGAAATACACATGGGTGCTGAGGATGCCACTTTAATAGGCACTGATGATGCAGCAAACATAATGGCTTTAAATAATGTTGGATATAGTCTTACGTCTGATGGAACTCATACAATTTTTAATAGTGCTGGAGGTATTGCTGCTGCTGCTGATGAAGTTTTGATTTCAACTCCGACAACTGACGGGTCTGCAATTACTGCTTTAACTCAATTTCCTGGGACTACTGCATTAATAGATTTTAACCCAGCTGGACCTGCCAATGAGGGGAATGCTGGTGACATAGCAGACAATGCCTTTTCAATATTCTGGAGAGTTGGTACTTTAGAAACAGATATGAATCCCGTTGCGCTTATTGAACAAAATTTAGCCAATGACAGGTATGTTACTAACATTCTTTTTGACTTACAATTAGCACAATAAAATCTTATTATTATTTTATTTTTAACTTATTAGGCTACACATGTGTAGCCTTTTTTGTTTAATAAGAGATTTATAGTTATTTTATGCCTACATATGTCTAAAATCTTTTGTATTATATTTTGTTTTGTTGTTAACCACTCATATGGTCAACCATTTAATTCTGCCAGGATAGTCACTATGATAGGTTCGCATGTTACATTTAATTTCAATAGTATTAGTGACTTTAAAGATGGCATTACTAAAAATAACCACACAATGCTTGGTCTGCAATTTGCTGATTCACTAGGTGGCTTTGAAACAGGATGGAACGTCTCTGTAAAAGCTTCGGATGCAAATTTTAGAGGCTCTGATGGGGTTAACTTGATGGATTTGAATGTGCTAGAAATAAGTGCAACAAGTGCAGGTAGCGTTCCTCTGCTTGGAAATTTTACGGGCTGGAAAGCGTTGACCAATGGTGAAGTAAATCTATATGAACATATTACAACAGAAGATAGATATTCAACTTCTACTCAGATCCATATATCGTACCGATGCGGTGTTACAAATAAAATTAATGGCTTTAATTCTGACTATTATGAAACTGAATTAGAAATATATTTAAGACCAGTGCCATGGCCATGAAAATTAGTCCTTATAATGTAGTTTTATTATTATTACTTTTTATTTGCCATGTGGGCATAAGTGGCACAAATAGCTATACCTATAAAAAATTTAAAAATTATAATTATTTAGATAGTGGGGAATATTATATAGACAGCAACTTTAATTTTGAAAACCTGTTTCCCGAAGATTCAATAGCTAAAGATGTAGAAATAAAATTTGTAAAATTTAAAACTGTTCATGGTTTTGGTGAAAGTTATTTTAATGTTTGCAACATAAAAAATAAAACCAATAAAATTTTAGATCTAGACTTTAAACTAAACATACCCGCTGGTTGGGCGCTTTTAAACTCAAACGTTCTCTTTTCAAGAAGTATAATCCCTGGGGGGGAAATAAATATTCCCCTAAGGTTAACTATACCACGAAATGCCCTTGGCGGAGTGGCTTATGTAATAAATATGGTTGCCTCAACCAAAGAAAAAGAGTTTTACGGGGCTAGTTACGTTAAAATACCTGAAGTTTCGGACTGGGATATACAAACTACTACAGATAGAGTTTATTTTAACGAACTTTACAATTCAGAAGATTTCGAAATACTTCTTTCTAATAAGGGAAATTCACAGCAAGTCATAAACTTAAAATTTAGAATTGGAAAAAATTTAAAAATGTTAGATTCAACAGGTAATTATAACCTCTTTATTTCTATTCCACCATATAGCGACACTTTACTTAATTATACCGTCACAAAAATAAATAACTCTGAAATAGTGAATTATGTTCCAGGAAATATGAGAGATAGCGAAATTATTGTTTCTGCATTTGATGGACCAGGAAATAAAAAAATAAGATATTTTAGGTTTTTTGATTTAGACAACAGCTTTTATAACCGAAGAGACGAGGCTTATTCACCGCTTAATCTGAGCTTTAACGCAATTAATCTTGCTTCAGGGATAAATCCTATGATTACCCTTGGCGCCTTTGGTGAAATACAATTAAATGAAGAACACAACTTTAACTATAATACGTCTTTTAGAAATATAAGATTTGCAAATCAGACCTTTGCTACATATTTTAATAACCCGTTTCTTTATAATTTTCAGCTTAACCATAATTGGAACAATAAACTATTAACCACCGTCGGAAATGTTACAGGAATAAACCCTATTTTAGGTTTTAATGGATCCGGTATAAAGTCATTTTATAGATTTGAAAACGGTTCTCGTGCAGATTTTACTTTAGCAAGGAATAGGTTTTTTCCGGAATGGTTTGCTAGTTCAGGTTACTCTTCTAATATTTTAATTCCCGGAATTAAAAAACTTGTTTCTTACAAACTTTCATTGGGTTACTACACTAGTGGTCTCGTTTCATTTAATTCAGTTATGCCTGAACTATCAATAGGTTTTAGCCCAATAAAAAAACATAACATTTCATTAAGCATAATGCCTAGGTTTGGAAACGTTCCCTCAGCAAACCCCTCTAATAACGACAGTGCCGTTATTGGCAATTCTTATAGTTTTAATTACGGTGGGTCCATTAAAAAGGTAAAATTTAGTTTTGGGCAACATAATACTTTAAACTCTTTTCAAAGGGCTCAGGGCTTGCGCCAAACTAATGGATCCGTGAGATATGATATAAACAAAAAAAGTGGTTTAAATTTCTTTTCCAATAGTAGTTATTATTCCCCTTCAAGGTTAAATTTTCTCCAAGCTTCACTAACAAATTATTTTACTGCAAATCAAGCTGTACACACGTTATTATACAGGCTTAATTATAACAAAAAATTATCATTTTCTGCAGGTCCGAGCCTGAGATCCAACTTTAGAGAAAGGCTTATACATAGAGACACTATTTTATCAAGCTTTTCAAATCAAACTTATGGGGTCTTCGGTTCAATGAACGTAAGATTAAAAAATAAGGAAAATTTAAGCCCAAATATTTTTTTAGGAAACACGAGATTTAAAGATAGATTAGTAGATACCCTAAATTTCAAAGGTGCAAGAAACATTTCTTTAGGGATAAATTATCGTACACCTTTTTGGGGCTTGAATGTTAGATATCTAAGAGGGGTTAATTTTTTCATTGATCAAAGCGTATTTATTTCTGAAGACACCAGGGTGTCTAATGAAACGATTTTTATAAGGGCTAACTTCAACAAGCAAATTCCTTCAAGAAATTTATCCCTACAAGGTTCAGCTAATTGGTTTTTAAGAATGCCTAAAAACATACAAAACTTTGGGGTGTCAGGTACAATGAATTTTCAAATAAATCCAAGGTTAAATGGTTTTGCTAGTGCTAATTTGTTTAAAAGTAGCTTCGATAACCCAGAGGATGGCAGCAACAATTCAACGTTTTTTAACATAAATTTTGGCTTTAATTACAGCGTGGACATACCTCAGCCTAAAATCAAATACTACGATCTAAAAATAGTTTGCTTTAATGATTTAAATGGTGATAAAATTAAGTCAGATAATGAAATAGGGATTCCCAACATAATTCTAAATATAAGTAGAAACTATGGGCCTGACTTTTTAAACATTTTGTTTAATGAAAAAGAATTAATATCGGATATAAAGGGAAATATAGTTTTAAAGGACCTTCCAGAGGGAGACTTTTCTTTAGTCTTTAGATCTTTAGAAAATTTAGGGGTTTTACAGAACACAAAAAGTAATGAGCAAGAAATCTCAATGCAGGAAGACTACACCTTTTTTATGCCTTACGGGGAAGGGTATAAAGTTAATGGACAAGTAAATCTATCTAGAGACATTAATTCAAATCGCGGAACTATTTCAACGAGAGGAATTAAAGTCGAAGCTGTTTCTACTAGTGGTGAAGTTTATTCTACGCTTACTGAAAATAACGGATATTTTTCGATAAGCGTTCCCAGTGCAGGATACTACAAGGTCTCTATGAAAAATATTTTTGGAGATGATTTCTATATCAAAAATAATAAAGTGATAGTTCAATTTGACGGCTTTAAGGTTTTTAGGGTGGAATTTGATGTGGTTGAAAAAAACAGAGAGGTAAAAATTAAAGGGAATTCTAAGTTTAATTTTGGGACACAGTAATAATATTCTGAATATCTTTATAATAAAAATAATCTTTGTTAAAATTTGACTGTTATACTGGTTCAACTATTTATAATTATCTTAATTTAGAAAAAATATATATTTTTATAAATATGAATAATTGCAAAAAACTTCTATTTGTTTTTGTTATAAGTTGTCTCTTTAATCCTTCTATATGTCAAGATTTTGAAGTTGCTCCAGTAATTTTAAATTTTGATGCAAACCCTGGAGAAATACAAGAAAAAACTATTCATATAAAAAATTATGGCAATAAACTTCAATCCTATTCAGCTACCCTTTCTGATTTTGAAGTGGTTGAAGGAAGAAGAAAAAAACAAAAAGTAGGGTCAAGTATCAGAAGTTTGGAAAAATATATAGCTATCAAGCCAAATTTTTTCAAGCTTAATCCAAACGAAGATATTTATTTAAGTGTGGTTGTTACGATTCCTAAAGATGTTTTATCTACTCATTGGGGGTTTGTAACTATTGGCCCAGCCAAAGAAAAAGAAAATTATGTATTAGATAAGCAGGTCTTAACTACTGGACTAATAATGGTGCCAAAAATTGAAGTCATTGTTATGCAGTCGCCAAAAGCTAATGTAGCTTATCATAGCATAATTGAAGATTTCATTGAAGTCCCATCAACTGTAGACAGTCTTAGAGTTTTTAGAACACATATTAAAAATGATGGAGATAAAATTTTAGTTGCAGATGTTCACCTTGAATTCGGAATTTATAAGACAGCTCAGTTAATAAAATTAAAAGGAATAAAAAAAACAATTTATCCAGGAGAATCGGTTGAGTTTGATTTAAAAATTAATAAAAATACGATAACATCTAAAGGGCAAGTTGCTCTTATTTTAGACTATGGTCATAATTCAAAACTTGAAGGTTCTGTTGTTGAAATTGACCCTTAAACATATTTTTATAACTCTAATTTGTTTGTTTGGCTCTAACATTTATTCTCAAAATGTTTTTGTAACCTACTATCCTGAAACTAACAAAATTCGTGAATCTTACGAAGGAATCGTAAATAACGGAGATACTTTGAAAGATGGTGCTTATAAAATTTACCACAATAATGACAGTCTCTGGCAGAGTGGCTTTTTTAGAAAAGATACTCTCACCGGTCAATGGTTAGATTATTTCCCTAGCGGTCAACTCAAACAAAAACTATATTTTAAAGATGGATTATTAGAAGACACCTCTCATTCCTTTTATGAAAGCGGAGGTATATATCAAATTAACGTTTACAAAAAAGACTCTTTAAATGGTAACTGCTTAACATATTCTAATAATGGCTTATTAAAAGAGGAGAATTATTATTTAAAAAATCTAAAAAATGGAGAGCAGAAAAGCTATTACCAAAATGGAAATATAAAAGACTCTTATAACATGCTTAATGGCAAAAAATTTGGGAAGTATATTGGCTACTATAAAGACATAAATAATCAAATTCAAAAAGTATGCAATTATAATAAAATTGGGCTTGAAGGAAAATTAATTGGATATTATGAATCTGGAAATAAGATGAATGTGTCAATATTTAACAACGACACAATAATAGGAGAGTACAAAGAATATTTTGACACCTCTTTACTGATATTGTCTGTTTTTGGACACTATAAAAATGGGGAAAAACATGGGAATTGGCAATGGAATTATCCAAATGGAGAAACTTATGTTATAGGAGTATATAATAACTCTTTAAGAACTAAAGAGTGGAAAATTTATTACCCTAATCAAAAACTAAAACAGAAAGGAAGTTTTTTGTTAGGAAAGGAAAACGGGAAATGGATGTTTTACAGTGAAGACGGAAATTTAAACCTTATTGGCTATTATTCAAATGCAACAAGAGTTGGGCAATGGACGGGTTATCATTCAATAAATAAAATAAAATCAATAAGTTTTTATCATAAAGGGGAAAAAAACGGAATGGCCTATGGCTATGACTTAAGCGGAAAGCTTATAGAAACAGGCTTTTTTGTTGATGGTAAGATTTATTATTCTAACTAAAATTCTGCGTTTTTTGGTGTTCTTGGAAACGGAATAACGTCTCTTATATTTGTCATTCCAGTAACAAACATCATAAGCCTTTCAAAACCTAAGCCAAAGCCAGCATGGGGAACAGTCCCAAACTTCCTGGTCTCCAAATACCACCAAATAGCTTCTTTTGGAACATTAAACTCTTTGCATTTTTGTTCAAGCACTTCGAATCTTTCCTCCCTCTGTGAGCCGCCTACTATTTCACCAATGCCAGGAAACAAAATATCCATGGCTGCAACCGTTTTCCCGTCGTCATTTTGACGCATATAAAACGCCTTTATAGATGCAGGATAATCTACTATTACCACTGGTTTTTTAAAGTGCTTTTCCACTAAAAACTTTTCGTGCTCGCTTTGTAAATCAACTCCCCAAGAAACGTCGTACTTGAACTTCTTCTTTTTATAGGGCTTTGACTGTAATAGTATTTCAATAGCTTGTGTATAAGTAATTCTTTCAAAATCATGGCTAACTACCATTTCCATTCTCTCTAACAGAGAAAGTTCGTTTCTTTTTTCTTTTGGCAGTTGCGACTCTTCCTTAATAGCTCTGTCATTTAAAAATTGTAAATCTTCCTTGCATGTAGTAAGAGCATAGTTAATTAAGTATTTTAAAAAATCCTCTCCCAAATCAATGTCATCTTTAATATCGGCAAAAGCAATTTCTGGTTCAATCATCCAAAACTCTGCTAAATGTCTAGTGGTATTGGAGTTTTCAGCTCTGAAAGTAGGGCCAAAAGTATAGACTTTACTAAGGGCCAAAGCAGCAAGCTCTGCTTCCAGTTGTCCTGAAACTGTTAAATGGGTTGGCTTTCCAAAAAAGTCATGAGAATCATCTACTTCTTTCTTCCCTAACGGCAAAGTGGTTACCCGAAAGGTCTCCCCAGCTCCTTCCGCGTCGGTTCCAGTTATAATAGGAGTGTGGATATAGAAATAGCCATTGTCATTAAAATATTTGTGAATGGCAAATGCCATGTGGTGGCGAATTCTAAAAACAGCACCGAAAAGATTGGTTCGCATTCTTAAGTGGCCTTGCTCCCGCAGCTTTTCCAAAGAATGTTTCTTTGGTTGTAGTATTGTTTTTTGAACTTCTTGCTGATTGCTCTTCCCTATTATTTTTATCTCTTCTGCCTGAAGCTCTACATCTTGTCCGCCGCCTTGAGAAGGAACTAATTTTCCTCTTACAAAAATAGAAGCGCTGTTGTTAATATTAGAAACATTTTCTTGGCTAAAATTTTCAATATCAATTACAATTTGTAAGCTTGCCATACACGAACCGTCGTTTAATGCTATAAACCTATTTCCTCTAAAAGACCTTACCCAACCGCTTACAGAAATATTTTTCGGCGGACTCATTTTTAATATTTCTACTATTGTGCTGTTCATAATAATTGTTAATTTTTACAGGAAACTTTAAATATTAAAAAAGTTTCTATAGTTTCGCGCTTTATTTTAAAATTTTGACAAAAATAACAGAAATATGTGACCGTATCCAGCTTTTGTTCCAACAATATGGAATTAAAAGCATAACTATGGATGATATTGCCGTTAAACTAGGGTGTTCTAAGAAAACTCTTTACAACTATTTTAAAGATAGGAAGGATCTTGTATTAAAGGTGGTTTCTGCAGACATGAAAAAACATGAGAGCGCAGTTTTAAAAGTAGTAAAAGAAAGCCTTCATCCTATTGACGAACTATTTAAGCTAAATGCTGTTTCAGTAAATAAGATTAAAACAATACACCCTTCTGCACAATACGACTTAAAAAAATACTACCCTAAATCATGGGAAATTTTTGATAGAAACAATAAGCAGCTTACTTACAAAATTTGCATTAAAAATCTTAAAAAAGGTATAAAAGCTGGGTGCTACAGAAAAGATATCAACCCCGAAATAATGTCTAAAATATTTTCTGAAAAAATAGACCTTGTTTTCAACGGGTTACTTTTTAAGGCTAATGATGTTTCTTTTTCGGAAGTTTTCAATGAAATGATTAACCATTACATTTTGGGCATTGTAAATGAAAATGGTCGAGAATATTATTTAAATCTGCAAAACAAACTAAGTACATGAAAAACCTTTTGATTATAATAATTTTATTGTATTCATATGCAAATATGATTGGCCAAGAGTTTAATAGTAAGACTCTATTTGAATATGCAAAAGCAAACAGCCCCCAACTAAAAAATGCTTCTTTAGATGTTTTCTTGTCGGACGAAAAAATAAAAGAAATTAAATCTACTGGTCTGCCAAAAATAAATGGAGAATTGAGTTTTCAAAACTTTATAAATGTCCCTACAACGGTTGTTGGGGCAAATACTTTTGATCCAACAGCGCCACCTGATGAATTAATAGGATTAGCATTTGGCACTCCTTTCAACGCCAACTACAATTTACAAGCAAGTCAGCTAATTTTTAGTTTTAGTTACTTGTACGCGATTAAAGCTGCCAAAAACCTAAACGAACTTGCTAGGCTCAATTTAATTCAAAAACACGAAACATTATTTGAATCCATTCAACTAACTCTTGGACAAGTAATTTTAATTAAGAAACAAAAAGATTTAGTCCTTGAAAACATTAAAGAACTGGACTCCTTAAAAAAGAAAACAAATAGTTTAATTTCAAACGGCTTGTTGGAAAAAACAGCTATCAATGACTTAATTATAATGGAGCTAGATCTTAAGAATGGAGTAGAACAATTAAACTCCAATGAAGAGTTGGCTCTTTTATCGCTGAAGTCAAAAATAGGCTACCCGCTAGATAGCAATCTTTACTTAACTGACAATTTTGAACTAGATAACGACACCAACTCCATCAGCCAGAAAATACTCAATCCAAAATCAAGTAGAGCGGTACAGTTGGGAGAGCAAGGTGTTTTGCTAAGCGAGCTAGATCTAAAGGCCACTAAAAGCGAGGGCTATCCTTCCATTTTTGGGTTTTTTAATCAACAGCACATGGCAATGAGAAATAGTTTTGACTTCTTTGATGCAAATAAGAATTGGTATCCTTCTACCCTTTGGGGGGTAAATGTTAAAATACCTATTTACAACAGCGGAGAGGGAGCAGCAAAAAACAAACAAAAAGAGTTAGAGCTTCTTAAAGCCAAAAATGAATTAGTGGACATTGAAAATCAAATAATTTCCTTATTTACCCTTTTAAAAAATAATTACAAAAATGCCCTTTCCAGCTACAATGATCAAAAAATAAAAGTTGATTTAGTTGAAACTGTTTACAGCAATGAAGAAAAAAAGTTGTCCTATGGCGCGTCCAACTCCTTAATTATTTCTCAAAGAAAAATGCAGCTTTTACAAACAAAACAAGCTTTAATTCAAAAGGAATACGAATTATATAAGTCTGAAGTTCAATTAAAAACACATACTAACCCCATACAATTATGAAAAAATTAATCTGGTTAACATTATTAGCTTTTGTTTCCTGTGGCAGCGACGAAACATCTAGTGCTGAGCCATTAGAAGAAGATAGTTTTGAAGTTAAAAAGCCATTAATCTCTGTTTTAAAAGTTGAAAAGAAAACATTTAGAGATTTTTTCAAAGCCCAAGGAAGTGTGGTTAGCAAAAAAATGACCTATGTAAAGCCAGAGATAAATGGTGCTATAGAAAAAATTCATGTTACAGAAGGAGAGTACGTAGAAAAAGGGCAAGCTCTTTTTACTATAGCAACAGAACTATTTAATGCCCAAATTGCTGAAATAAATGAACAGGTTTCATTTGCAGAGTATGTTTTTAACAAACAGAAAAAATTGTTTGAGGATGGGGTGACAACAGAAATTCAGCTAAAAGAAGCAGAAAGCGGCTTGAACAGGGCTAAAAAAGCTAAAAACACATTACTAACTCAAATTGAAAAATCAAAGGTATTAGCTCCCTTCAGCGGATATATTGAAGAGGTTTTGGTAAAATCTGGAGAGATTGTCAGCCCAATGAATTATTTGTGTCTATTGGTAAACACCAACGATTTGTATGCAGTAGCTGATGTCTCTGAAAATTTACTTTCAGACATATCAGAAAAAAAACCGTTAAGTGTATATTTTCCTTCCTTGGATTTAAATATTGAAAATCTAATTGTAAGTAGAGTTGGAAAAGTAATAAACGCCATTAATAGAACCGTTAAAATAGAATGTAAATTGCCAAAAAGCAAAGGACTAATTCCAAATCTTATGGCAGAACTGAATATTAATCATTATACAAAAGATAGTGCAATATGCCTTCCTTCTAGATTAATCTTAAAGAATTCCAAAGGAGAAACCTACCTTAAGTTGGTTGATGATAATAATAGCGTAGTAATTAAAAATATTGTTTTGGGCAGAAATTACCTATCAGAAGTGGAAATATTATCTGGTGTTGACGAAGGTGTTTTGATAGTTGACGAAGGCAGAAGCACTGTCCTAGAAGGACAAGAAGTAGAAGTTATAAGCAGTAAATAAAAAGAATGAGAGAAAAAATCAATCAATGGCGAGAGTTTGGGCTGTCTTCATTAGCGGTTAACAACAGAAAAACAGTTTACTTAATTATAACCATTTTTCTTCTTGGTGGAATCTCTGCCTATAAAAACATGCCAAGAGAAAGCTTCCCTCAAATACAAGTTCCTGAAATTTATGTAAATGTTCCATACCCAGGTAATTCTCCCGAAATAATAGCTGATAAAATTATAAAGCCTTTCGAGAAAGAGCTTAATAAGCTTAAAGGGATAGAAAAAATAACTTCTACCGCTACTCAAGACTTTGGAATTTTGAAAATAGAATTTGATTTTGGAATAACTCCAAAAGATGCAAAAAGAGCAGTTGAAGAAGCTCTTTCAGATGCAAGGTCTTCGAAAACATTTGCACAAGACCTACCCGTTGAACCAACAATACAAGAAATTGACGTCAATGAATTTCCAATCATTAATATTAATCTTTCTGGGGAATACCCAGTAGACATTCTTAAAGAAAAAGCGGATTTAATAAAAGACCGATTAGAATCAATTTCTGAAATAAACGCTGTAGAAATTCGAGGCGTTCAAGAAAAAAAGGTAAAAATTGCAATAAGAAAATTTGATGCAGAAGCAAATAGAGTAAGTTTTGGAGACATTGAATCTGCTATACAAAGTGAAAACACTACAATTGGAGCCGGAAACTTAAAAATTGATGGGATAGATAATTTTATCCTTATTGAGGGAAAGTTTAAAGATTTTAGGGACTTTAATAATCTTGTAGTAAAGCATGAAGACAATGACAATGTTTACTTGAGGGACGTTGCAAACGTTTCTTTCTCAGACTCTGACACTACTAGTTATGCAAGACAAAACAGTCAGCCTGTGGTAATGCTAGACGTTAAAAAAAGAGCCGGAGAGAACATTATTAATGCTATTGACAAGCTCAAGGTTGAGATTGAAGAATTAGAAAAATCTTTTCCGTCTGATATGAAACTGACCTACACCAATGACCAGTCTGTAATGATTCGCTCTCAAGTAAGTAATCTTGAAAATTCTATTGTTTTTGGAGTTATTTTAGTGGTTTTTGTATTGCTTTTTTTCTTGGGGCTAAGAAATGCATTATTTGTGGGGATCGCTATTCCTTTTTCTATGTTTTTGTCTTTTATATTGCTAAACTCTGCAGGAGTTAGTTTAAATATTATGGTTCTTTTCTCCTTGGTATTAGCATTAGGAATGTTGGTTGACAACGGTATAGTAGTAGTTGAAAATGTATACCGGTTAATGGACGAAGGGCTTGATTCTTTTGAAGCCACAAAAAAAGGGATTGGAGAAGTTGCATGGCCTATTATAGCTTCTACAGCCACTACCTTAGCTGCTTTTGTACCATTAGCATTATGGCCTGGTATTATTGGTGAGTTCATGCAGTATTTGCCCATAACATTGATGATTGTCTTAGGCTCTTCTTTATTTGTTGCTTTAGTAATAACACCTGTTTTGCTGGCTGTTCTGATGAAGATTGAAAATAATGCTCCAAATAAAAAGAAAATTGTTAAAAGCTTCGGAGCTTTTGTTGTTGTTGGTTTATTGTTGTTGTTTTCCGGTTTAAGGAGCTTAGGCAATTTGTCAATTATTATTTCTGGGCTTGTTCTGTTAAACGGGTTCTTATTTGTCCCTGGAACTGTGTGGTTTCAAAATAACTTTTTGCCAAAATTAGAATTTGGCTATCAAAAGTTCTTGAGTTGGGTTTTATATAAGAAAAGACCTGTTTGGATAATTACAGGTACTTTTTTTACTCTTATTTTATCCTTTGTTTTGACTGGTATTTTTCCGCCAAAAGTATTGTTCTTTCCGGAAAACCAGCCAAACTATATCAATGTTTTTGTAGAGCTTCCGGTGGGAACAAACATAGCAGAAACCAATGCTGCAACCGTAGCAATAAAGAAAGAAATTAATGGTGTTTTAAGTTCCCCTATTTCAGAAAAAGACACTCTTTCCTACTTGCAGGCGGCAGATGTAGAATTGATAAATAACAAAGTCATAAAAACTCCTTTTGTTGAATCTATTATAGAGCAGGTTGGTAAGGGCACCTCAGACCCAAATAGCGGGCCATCTTTTGGCGAAACTCCTCACAAAGCAAGAATTACAGTTTCTTTTTGCGAGTTTTCTCACAGAAAAGGGCTAAACACTAGTACAGTAAAAAGCTTAATTGAAAAGTCTCTACTGGGAAAGTTTCATGCTGACATCACTATTGTGGTGGACAAAGAGCAGAGCGGCCCTCCTCAGCAACCACCAGTAAATATTGAAATAACAGGGTCTTCTAATTATGGAGAGCTCACAGAAAGAGCAGAATCTTTACAGCAGTTTTTGATTAAAAAAAATATTGAGGGCATTCAAAAATTAAAACTTGATGTTGAAGTGAATAAGTCTGAAATTCAAATTGAAATTAACAGAGAATATGCTAAAAGAGTTGGCCTTTCTACTGGTCAAATAGCCCAAAGTATTAGAACCTCTCTTTTTGGAAAAGATGTTTCTACATACAATTTTAATGATGAAGATTATGACATCAACATTAGATATAGCGAAGGTAATCGTAGCGATGTATCTTCAATTTTAGAACAGAAAATAATGTTTATGAACAACCGCGGGGTTAAGCTGAGCGTCCCAATAAGCTCTGTTGTGAAAAACATAAAAAAAATAAATAAATATGCTGCGGTTGTCAGGAAAAATCAAAACAATACCGTTACTGTGTTTAGCGGCGTTCAGGAGGGTTATAATGCCAACGAAATTATTGCAGTTGTAAAAGAGTACTTAAATGAATTTGAGAACTCTGATGCTGGTAATAGTTTTATTAATGCTGGGTTCAAATATAAATTTACTGGCCAAATGGAAGATCAAGAAAAAGAACTAGCTTTTTTAAGTAGCGCCTTATTATTTGCCGTTTTTCTTATTTTATTGATTTTGGTAACCCAATTTAATGCGTTTTCTTCTCCTGCCATTATATTATCTTCAGTAGTTTTGAGTTTGGCGGGAGTGTTTTTAGGAATTGTTATTTCAAGAAACGACTTTGTAATTATCATGACAATGATTGGAATTATTTCTCTTGCTGGTATTGTAGTAAACAATGCCATTGTCTTAGTTGACTACACCAATCTTATTAGAAAAAGAAAAAGAAAAGAGATGCTGCTTAATAGCGAGGATTTGATTTCTAACGAGGATTTTAAAAGCGCAGTTATAGAGGGGGGTAAAACAAGACTAAGACCTGTTTTATTAACCGCAATCACTACAATTCTTGGTCTTTTTCCACTTGCCTCTGGACTGAATATTAACTTCTTTACACTTATTAGTGATTGGGATCCACAAATATTTTTTGGAGGGGATAATGTTATTTTTTTCAAGCCCATGAGTTTGGCAATTATTTATGGCTTAACATTTGCAACTTTTTTAACTTTAGTAGTTGTTCCAATTATGTATTACACTATTTACAGATTTAAATTATGGCTATTTAAAAAATTTAATTGGACTATAAAAATTGACTTATAAAGAGCATTAATAATCGTATGTTTTTCCTTTGAAGGCTGTAAAATAGGTGCTGGCATAGAACTTTGTTTGGTATTTAAAGAAAATAAGTTGATTTTAAAAAATTAAAACATCTCTAAAAACTTTTAATTTGATATATTCATTTTTTAAAGTTTCTTTTAATTAAAGGAGTTCACAAAATGGAAAGCACCGAGAAAAATATTTACTTCCACGTTGGAATTAGCAAAACAGGAAGTACTTTTTTACAAAACAGGGTTTTTCCTAAGCTTTCTAAAATCACTTACATTCCTACCAATAAATACCATAGGGTATTTGATGAAATTAAAAACTGTGACAGTAATACAATTTTAGTTTCTAGAGAATTTGATAGGCAATTTGAAAGAGAGGTTACTTTATTTTCTAGTAGGTTCCCAAAAGCTACTCCAATAATTGTCTTAAGAAAACACGAAGAGTATTTGGCTTCTCAATACAAGCGTTTTGTCAAGAATGGATTTAAGGGAGAAGTTGAAGATTTTTTTGACCTAGAAAATGACAAAGGATTTTTTAAGCTTCTTCACTTAAGCTTTTCTTATCAAATTAAAGTTTTAAAAGAAAGGTTTGAAAAAGATCCTATTGTTCTTTTTTATGATGAATTAAGGTCTAGCCCAAGAGATTTTATAAACTATTTTTGTTCTTTGACCTTAAGCGATATTGATTTGGAAAAAGTGAATTTTAGTAAAAAACATATTTCGTATAACGAAAAGCAGCTAAAAGCCATTAAGACTGTTTCAAAATATTTTAATCTTAAAAAAAGAGTTCTTTTTAATAGCCCTATTTTAAATTTATTTTGGCGAGTTTATCAAGGTTTTTTCCGTTATGGAATCTTGTATTTCTCTTTGGTTATACCTAGTTTTATGTGTTCGAAAAAGCCCCTAATTGACCCTGCTTATTTGAAAAAAGTTAGTAAGCATTTTAAGGACGATTGGGAGAAGTGCTTGAAATATGAAAACCGAGAGATATGAAAAATTTATTGCTACTAACTTTTGTTTTTACCCGCGGTTTATTGTTTTCTCAGGGAGGAAAAGTAATAGATCAACTTTCTTTAAAAAGTAAAATACTAAATAGTGAGAGAAAGTATGCTGTCTATCTGCCAATCGACTACGATCATTCTAATAGAGAGTATCCGGTTCTATATTTACTTCATGGGGCCGGAGACGACCATACTGGCTGGGTTCAGTTTGGAGAAGTAAAGTCTATTGCGGATAACACCAATAAAGAGGGTCTTTCCACCTCAATGATCATTGTAATGCCAGATGCGCAAACAGGAAAGAGAGGGTACTTTAATGATATTGACAATAATTGGAACTACGAAGATTTTTTCTTTCAAGAGTTTATTCCATTTATTGAAAAAAAGTACCGTATTAAATCTGAAAAAAGATATAGAGCAATAGCTGGTTTGTCTATGGGTGGTGGCGGAAGTTTTATTTACGCCCTTAGGCATCCCGACATGTTTTCTTCTGCTTGCCCTTTAAGTGGTTATATGGGAAAGCTTTCTTACAATGAGTTTTATGAAAGCAACGAGGAAAAACTTAAAAAATACAGAAGAGAAAAAGTTTTTAATTACTACTCAAATCATAATGCGCTATCTATAGTACAAAATCAAACAGACGAAAATCTAAAAAGTGTAAGGTGGTATATAGACTGTGGTGACAATGATTTTTTATATGAGGGTAATTCGCTAGTGCATATAGCACTTAAAAAACGTGGGGTTCCTCACGAGTATCGTGTTCGGGATGGTGCCCATAATTGGACCTATTGGCGATCGGCACTACCGGAAGTATTAAGTTTTGTCTCGGATAGGTTTCACCAAAAATAATTTATCTAACTATTGAATCATGAAGATTATTTCAACCTCTTCTCGCGGCAACTTTATATACGAAAGAGATGAAAAAAAAATTCTAGAGCTAGTTCACCCTAAATGGTTTTCTAAAAAAGCTATTACCAAATACAACAACAAGAATATAAAAATTGAGCCCAAAAATTATTGGGGTTCAAAATATATTATTCTACAAGAGGAGGTTGAAAAAGGCAGTATTGATATTGATTGGAAAAACAATATTACCATCACTTTTATAGACCAAAATGAAGTTGCCCATATATTTAAATTGACGAATAAGGGGTTCTGGAAACAGCAATTTGAATTCTCTAATCTAAAGGGTGAAATTGTAATTGTTTTAACTCCTCTAAACACTTGGAAAAAATGGACAAATGATCTTGCAATTGAAAGTAGCCTTAATTATTCTAATCAAAAATATTTCGATGAATTAGTGATTTATTGTGGGTTTGTGGTTCGTTTAATTCAACAATATGCAGGAGCAGGAGTTGTGTAGTGTTATTAAACTGGTTTGGTATAGTTATGAAAAGAAATTCAATTAAAGTGCACATTATCGGGGGTGGGGTTAGTGGTCTTGTTGCTGCTCAGGTTTTGGAGAACCATGGGTTAAGTCCTGTAATTATAGATGCTAATGATCGTGTTGGTGGGCGACTAAAGACAGATGCTGTCAAAGGATTTCAACTAGATCGCGGCTTTCAAGTATTGTTGTCCAGCTATAGCGCAGCTAAAAAATATTTAGATTATAAAAGTCTAAATCTTCAAAAACTAAAGGCTGGTTCTTGTGTATTTGCTGGTGGAAAGCAGTATTTTTTTGGAGACCCCATAAGGGACGTGTCTTTATTTATACCCACATTATTCTCACCCTTAGGCACTCTAGGTGATAAACTTAAAGTAGCAAAACTAAATTTTCATCTTCAGAAGAAATCCATTGATAAGATATTTGAAGATAGAGAAATTACCACAAAAGAATATTTAACCGCCAAAGGTTTTTCAAAAAATATAATTAAAAACTTTTTCACCCCTTTCTTTAGCGGCATCTTCCTTGAAGACGAGCTTTACACCTCTAGTAGAATGTTTGAATTTGTTTTTAAAATGTTTGGCGAAGGGTTGGCTCTAATGCCAAAAGGTGGAATAGAAGATATTTCAACACACTTAAAAGACAAGCTTCAAAAGACGAAGATTCATCACAACTCCTTTGTTTCTAATGTTAAAGACATGGAAATCACGATGTCCGACGGTAAAAAAATTAAGACCAATTATACCATTATTGCCACTGAGCCAACTAACTTGGTTGAAGGTTTAAAAGGTCAAAAGGTGGACTGGAAATCTTGTCAAAACCTATACTTTACTTGTTCTAGCCGTGTTTATGAAAAGGCTTTTATAGGTTTAGTTTCCAACCAAGAGTGTTTGATTAACAATATTTTTTACCCCACAAGCATACCAACAAGCAAAAAAGGAAAAGACGAACTAATTTCAGTTACAGTTGTTAAAGACCACGGCCTAACAGAAAAAGAATTAATTGAAAGAGTGAAAAACGAGCTCAAAAAAGAATGTAAAATTGAAGGTGTTAATTTTTTAAAGTTGTACAATATTCCAAAAGCCTTGCCTAAACTAAACAACTTACAATATGATATTACCCCCTCAGAAACCAAACTTAAAGACGGTATTTTCCTTGCTGGAGATTTGCTGCTTAACGGGTCATTAAATGCAGCTATTCTGGCAGGGGAGAAAGCGGCATTGGGGGTTTTGGAAGCGTTAAAAAATAGTGTTGTATTGGGTTAGAAACGGCTAATTACAAGCATTTAAAGTATTCAAAGGGTTCTAGGCAAGATATACATCTGTACATCGCTTTGCATGCTGTCGAGCCAAACTGGCTTACAAGTTCTGTTTCTTTGGTTTTGCATCTTGGACACTCTACCAATTGTTTTTTTCCTAAAAGAATGTTTTTGTCTTTGGTTTTGTTTGCTGGAGGGGCTATCCCATAATTTCTTAGTTTTTCCTTAGCTTCTTCTGTTATCCAGTCGGTTGTCCAAGCGGGGTCAAACTGCATTTTAATTTCATAGCTTTTTACTTTTAACAGCTCTAGTTTTTCGACGATGTCTTTCTGAAAACGATCCATTGCTGGACATCCTGAATAGGTTGGGGTTATTACAACTTTAAGGCTGTCTTCTTGATAAAAAATATTTCTTAGAACCCCTAGTTCTTTTATGCTGATAACAGGTATTTCAGGATCTGGTATGTCAGAAATTACTTTTTTTATGTCTTCAAGACTTGCCATATTCTATGTCCACTTAGCTTTTGGAGGCATTGACATTAATATTGCTTCTGTAGAACCTCCTGTTTTTAAGCCAAACAGGGTTCCTCTATCCCATATTAAGTTAAACTCTACATACCTTCCTCTTTTTATAAGCTGTTGATCTTTTTCTTCATTAGACCATGTTTGGTCTTTGTATTTTTTTACGATTTTAGTAATAGATTCTAGTGTAAGTTTTCCAACGTCCTTAACAAAGGAAAAATCTTTTTCCCAATCTCCTGTATTTAGATGATCAAAAAAAATTCCTCCTTCTCCCCTTGGCTCTTCTCTGTGAGGTAAATAAAAATATTCGTCGCAATTCTTTTTAAATTTAGGGTAATATGTTGGATTGTGTTTTTCACATGCTTGTTTCATTTTAGAGTGAAAAAAACTTGTGTCGTTTTTGTTAATGAAAGTGGGGGTCATGTCTGCTCCACCACCAAACCAAGACTGTCCAGTAACTAAAAACCTAGTGTTAAAGTGAAACGCAGGAACTTTAGGAGACTCCATATGAGCAACAAGACTTATCCCTGAAGCCCAATATTTTGGCGATTCTTGAGTCCCCTTGATTTTGTCTCTATATTCTTTGGTAAACTCTCCAGAAACTGTAGATATATTAACGCCCACTTTTTCAAAAACATTACCCTTCATAATGCTTATCTCTCCTCCTCCTGACCCTTTGTGCTTCCAGGTTTTTCTCTCGAAAGAGCCGGTGTCTATTTCTTTAAAAGCAGCGCAAAACTGGTCTCTTAGGTCTCTAAACCAAGCTTGTGCTCTTTGTTTTTTTAATTCATTGTTTTCCATTCTAACTCGAAATATTCTTAAGGATTGTCTTCTTGGCGCCATTCTGCGAAACTATTGGCTGTCTCACGTAAAAAGCCCTTGACCAGCTTTGCTCCTTTGGGTTCGTTTCTTTTTAGTATTTCTACGATTTCAATAAGCATATTTTCGCATGTTGGCTGGTAGTCGACTAACCTAATTCTTTCGTTAATTGATTCAATTTCTTTAAACCTAGTGTCTTTTCTTAAGATAAGTCTATGGTCAAAAAGTGGCAATATTTGTGTTTTAACTATTTTTTTTATGTCTCCAAAATCAACCACCATTCCACAATCTGAAAGCCCTATCTCACTTTTTGGCGTCCCTATAAAAGTCATTTCAAGGTGGTAACTATGGCCATGAATATCCTTACACTTTCCGCTGTATCCGTCAAGTGCGTGAGCAGCCTCAAAATCAAATTCTTTTGTTATTCTAATCTTCACTTTACTTTAATATTTAACAAAATTACGATTAAAAGAGAAACAATTTTTTAATTCAACACTATAAATATTTGCCTCCCTTAATTTTCGGATTATTTATTTTTAAATTACATTAGAATAATGTATTCAAAAAAAGATAGCTTTCTAACCCTCTCATCAGAGCTAGATTTGTTTATAAACAAGTATTATAAGCACGAGCTGGTAAGAGGTGTTTTGCTTTCTTCTGTTTTTTTGGTTTTTCTTTTGGCTGGTGCTTGGTTTTTAGAATTTTTATTTAGGTTTTCCTCTTTTGGCCGCGGTGTTTTGCTTTTTGGGGGGGCATTATTTGCATTAATTTATGTTTCAAAGCTTATTATATCTCCTTTAATTAAGCTTTTCGGACTACACGGAAGAATGTCTCATGAAGAGGCTTCTATTTTGCTTTCTAAAAAAATACCAGAAATTGGAGACCAACTGGTCAATGTTATTGGGTTAGAAAAACAATTAGAAAAAACTGAAACCGATCTTTTAAAAGCTTCTATAGAGCGAAAGGCTTTAAACTCTTTAAGGTTTAATTTTAGAAACTCTATTTCTATAAATGATCAAAAAAAAATGCTTTATGGTTTTTTAGTACTTTTTTTGTTCTCCGGGGCTTGCTCTTTTATTTATCCTGATTCAATTATTCCTCCGCTTAGAAGAGTGGTCTTTTTTCAGAAAAACTTTGAAAAGCCTAATCCTTTTGAATTTAAAATTAACAATGGTGATCCTTTGCTGGTTTTGGAAAACGAACCTTTGGAGATTAACATTAAAACAATAGGAAAAACCGACCCTGAGCAGGTCTTTTTATATTCTAAAAAAAAGCGATTTTTTTCTGAGAAAACCGGCTCTAAATCCTTTAGGTATATTTTTAACTCCGTTAACAAGTCTTTTGTCTTTAATCTTTTAGACGGCAACAGAGACACTGTAAATTACTATGTTAAAGTGCTGCCTAGGCCAAGAATGTTAAAAGAAAAAAAAATTGTCCGGTACCCCGTTTATACACAAATAGCAAACGATACTTTTTATGACCTAAATAAAATAATTGTTCCTGAGGGATCGACAATAGACTGGGAGATAAATTGCAAAAGTATTTCCTTTTGTTCAGCTGTGTTTGAAGACTCTATAATAAGATCAAAAAATGAATGGTTTGGTTTTTCTTATTCGCCAAAAAAATCTCAAGCTTACAAAATTTTTGTCCAGAACAACTTTTCTGATTTTACAGATTCAACCAGTTACTTTATAGAATTGAACAAGGATGGTTTTCCAACTATTGTGGTAGATGAGGTTTTTGATAGTAACAGGATTAATAAAAGACTGTTTGTGGGAAATATTTCTGATGACTATGGGTTCCATTCCTTGAAATTCTTCTGCCTTAGAAACGACAGTGTTATTTACAGTGAACTTTTAAATTACAGCGGCACCAACAGGGCAGTTTTTAATTTTGAATATGATTTTGAAGGTTTGTCACTACAAAGCGGGGATTTAGTTCGTTATTTTTTCGCTGTAAAGGACAACGATGGAATTAATGGCCCAAAAGAGATTTTATCTAAGTCTATGTTTTTAAAGGTGCCAAGCAAAGAAAGGCAAAAAGAGATCAGAAAAATCAAAAGCCTAGCAAACAACCAGTCCTTTAGTTCTTTACAAAAAAAACTGCAAAACTTTAATTCTGAACTAGAAGACATGAAAACTTCAATGCTTAACAAAAGGTCTTTAAGTTGGGAAGACAAAAGCTCCTTGGAAAGTTTTCTAAAAAAACAGAAGGAAATTCAAAATGAATTAGAAAAACTAAAAAACCAACTTCAAAATGAACTTTCAGAAAATCAAAAAGAAAAAAATGAAGAGATTCTAAAAAAACAAGAGCAAATTAATAAAATGGTAGAGGAGCTTATGTCAGATGAAATGAAAAAGCTCTACGACGAACTAAGCAAATTATCTGAAGAAATGAATAAAGACAAGGTCCTAAAAAAACTAGAAGATATTGATTTTGCCCAAGAGGACATGCTTAAGGAGCTAGACCGAACTATTGAGCATTTTAAGAAAATGGAGATTGAACAAAAAGCAAAAGAACTTTCAGAACAGCTTAAAGATCTTTCTAATAAACAAAGCCTATTAAAAGAAAAAACCGTCGACAAAGACGTATCAGGATTTGAAAAAAACAAACTACAAGAAAAAATAAAAGAGGAATTTAATGAAATACAAAGCGAACTCTCCGATTTACAAAACAAGAATAAAGAGCTTTCTAAGCCTTTAAAAATTGAAACTGAAGAAAAAGAAGAAAAAATAAGCCAGTCTTTAGAAGAATCTCTTGAAAAACTGGGTGAAAACAAAATGAAAAAAGCTAGTGAAAAACAAGGGGAAACCAGCAAAAGCCTTAATGAATTAGCAGACTCTATGGAAAAACTAAGTAAAGGAAGTGGTGACAAACCTGAAGAAGACATGGAGTCTTTAAGAGTTTTGCTAGAGCAATTAATAACTTTTTCTTTAGACCAAGAAGAGGTGCTGGCTGATTTAAAGTCTACAAAAACACAAGACCCTAAGTATATAAACATAGGTCAACAACAAAGAAAACTCAGTGATAAAATCCGAATAATTGACGACTCTTTAACCGCTTTAGCTCTAAGGCAAATTATGTTAAGTGGAAAGATAAATAAAGAGGTCCAAAGCATAAAACGCTCTTTAAAAAAGAGCATAAAAAACCTTACTGAACGAAAGACAAAAAACGCACAAATTGAACAGCAAACAGTAATGATGCATACTAACGAGCTTGGTCTTTTGTTAAGCGAAATAATAAATCAAATGCAACAAAACATGCCTGGTTCCGGGCAGTGTAATAAGCCGGGAGGTAAAAATAAAAAACCAGGAAAGGGCCTCCCTAAAAATGCAGAACAACTTAAACAACAAATTGAAGCAATGAAAAAACACATTAAGGGTAAAAAAAAGGGGGGGGAACCTGGTGAAAGCGGCTCTTCTTTTGAACAACTAGGAAGAATGGCCGCCCAGCAAGCTGCAATTAAAAAACAACTTCAAGAAATGGCTCAAGAGTTAAATAAAGATGGTTCAGGAAAAGGAAACGGCCTTAAGGATTTGATTAAAAAAATAGAAGAAACAGAGGATGAAATCATCAATAACGATATTTCTTTATCCACTATTGATAGGCAAGAAGAAATAAAGGTGAAGCTCTTAGAGCTGGACAAAGCCACAAAAGAACAGGAAGAGGAAGAAAAAAGAGAAGCAAAAGAATCCTTGGAGGACTACAAGAAAAATAATTCTGTTTTGTTTGAAAATTATTTAAAAATTAAAAAAGGAGAAACAGAGCTTTTAAAAACTATTCCTCCAAATTTGAAACCTTATTACAAAAACAAAGTAAATGAGTACTTTAAATCTATTGAAAAAGATTATGATTAGTGCTTTAAATCCCGTAGAAAACAAATTATGTTTGCGGTCTGACCCCAAGAGCTTGCTTTCCCTTGAAAGCTGGGTCAACGCCTTATGTGAAACTTACTCCATAAGTGTAGAAATTTACGGAAATATATTAATTGCGCTCTCTGAAGCTGTAAACAACGCTATTATTCATGGTAACAAAAATATTGTTGATAAAGATGCTTTAGTTGTTGCTTCTTTTATAGATGGTTTATTATCTTTTACTGTAACTGATCAGGGGGACGGGTTTAACTTCCTAGACCTGCCTGACCCTACTCTTCCTGAGAACATTGAGAAGCCTCAAGGAAGGGGGATTTTTTTAATGAACCACCTTTCCGATGGTGTTGTTTATGAAGACCCTGGAAATGCTGTAGAGATTTCCTTTAAAATTTAATTTTTGAGCATTTTTTTTCATAAAGAAAATGTTTCATTTTCTACAGATGAAGAGCTTGTTATAAAGTGGGTTAAAGACAGTGTTAATACTCTTGGGTTTGATTTGGGTGAGCTATCATTGGTTTTTTGCTCAGACGAGTACCTCAAAAAAATTAACATTAAATATCTAAACCACGATTTTTTTACCGACGTTATTACTTTTGACTATTCCAAGGAAAAGCTATTGTTTGGGGATATATATATATCAACTGAAAGAGTAAAAGAAAATGCAAAAACATATAGCTCCTCTTTTAATGAAGAATTATTTAGGGTTATAATCCATGGTGTTTTACATTTGTGTGGGTTTAATGACAAAACTGAAGAGCAAAAAACCTTAATTAGGGCTAAAGAAAATGAGTTTTTATCCTCAATTGACTGGAAAACAGCTCTTTAGGGCTGTTTCACGTGAAACAATATGCTAATAGAATATGACATAATAGTTGTTGGGGCTGGACACGCAGGAAACGAAGCTGCTGCAAGCGCTGCCAAAATGGGGTCAAGTGTTTTGCTTGTCACAATGAACATGGAAACTATTGGTCAAATGAGCTGTAACCCTGCAATTGGGGGTATTGCGAAAGGACAAATAGTAAGAGAAATTGACGCTCTTGGCGGTCAAACAGGATTTGTCACAGACTTAAGCGCCATTCAATACAAGCTTTTAAACCAATCGAAAGGCCCCGCAATGTGGAGCCCTAGAGCGCAATGTGATAGAAAAATGTTTAGCAACACTTGGAGAAAAACACTTGAAAATATTCCTAACGTAGACTTTTGGCAAGACGTAGTGCAAGAAATAATAGTAGAAAAAAACAAGGTGGTTGGTGTAAAAACATCAATGGGAGTTAAAATTAAATGCAAAGCTGTTGTATTAAATAGTGGCACTTTTTTAAACGGAACTATACACCTTGGTGAAAAACAATTTGGCGGTGGAAGAATGGGTGACAAGGCCATTAAGGGAATTACGGCACAGCTAGAGTCTTTGGGTTTTAAATCTGGTAGAATGAAGACCGGAACACCCGCAAGAGTAGATGGAAGATCTATCAACTTTTCAATTATGGAAGAACAGCCTGGGGATGAAAATCCCGGAAAGTTTTCCTACTTTAACAACACCAAATGCTTATCCAAACAAAAAAGTTGTTTTATAACCTATACTAACCAAAACACACACGAGGTTTTGAAAGAAGGTTTTGATAGAAGCCCATTGTTTAATGGCGCCATAAACTCAGTTGGGCCTAGATATTGCCCTTCTATAGAAGACAAAATAAATAGGTTTAGCCACAGGCCAAGACATCAAATTTTTGCTGAGCCTGAAGGTTGGGACACTATAGAGTTTTATATAAACGGGTTTTCAAGTAGCCTTCCTGAAGAGGTGCAGCTTCAAGGCTTAAGAACAATAAAAGGTTTTGAAAAAGCTAAAATGTTTAGACCTGGTTATGCGGTTGAATACGACTATTTTCCACCTACACAGCTAAGGCACAGCCTGGAAACAAAACTTATAGAGAACCTTTATTTTAGTGGTCAAATAAATGGAACTACGGGCTACGAAGAGGCTGCGGGTCAAGGATTAATGGCTGGCATAAATGCACATTTAAAAATAAATGGTGAAGGTCCTTTTGTTCTAAGCAGGGATGAGGCCTATATTGGAGTTCTTATAGACGACTTAATAACTAAAGGAACTGAGGAACCCTACAGAATGTTTACATCTAGAGCAGAGTATAGAATATTGTTGAGACAAGACAATGCGGATATTAGGTTGTCTAAAAAGTCTTATGATTTGGGGCTATTAGAAGAATGCAAACTTAATCAAGTGGAAGAAAAAATAGAAATGTCTAATAAGCTAATGCGGTTCACAAAAAAACTTTCTGTTTCTCCTGACGAAATAAATGAAGTACTAAGTCTAAAAAGCGGAAGTAAAATAAAGCAAAAGGTAAAAGCTCCAAGTATAATATCTAGGCCAAACATTGGAATAAATGACGTTATTAGGAACAACAAATCCATTAAAAAATTTATAAATGAAGGATTAATAACTGAAGGGGCTATAGAGCAAGTTGAAATTGATATAAAATACAGCGGCTACATAAACAGAGAAAAGGAAAA
>Ga0233438_10001414_pt1 | contig 26283 bp, 25 predicted proteins | sample SI_123_September_FD_182720 | JGI IMG/M metagenome (GOLD analysis project Ga0233438, IMG submission 182720) | Seawater microbial communities from Saanich Inlet, British Columbia, Canada - SI_123_September2016_10_MG | ecosystem: Environmental > Aquatic > Marine > Inlet | place: Canada: British...
TGGTATATATCGCCTTGCGATGAAGGCTGGGTCAGATAATTTCCGCTCATCGGCCGTGCAAGGCGTGATGAAGCGCATCAAAGCAAAAGGCGTTGAGGTCATCGTCTATGAACCGTCGTTTGATGAGACGCATTTCTTTGGCTCAGAAGTCGCGCACGAATTGGCGGGCTTCAAAAGCTGCTGCGATGTGATCATTGCCAATCGCATGGTCGACGAATTGGATGATGTGAAAGATAAAGTGTTCACGCGGGATTTGTTCGGCAATGACTGACAAGGTCCTTATTACCGGTGCGGCCGGTTTTATCGGTTTTCACTTAAGCCAAAGATTAATGCGTGAAGGCTTGAGTGTCGTCGGCATTGATAATCTGAATGATTATTATGATCCGGCGCTCAAACAAATGCGCCTCGCCGCTTTGCGAGAGACTCAAGAAGAGGCGAACGCCGAGTTTGAGTTTCAGGAGATGGATTTGGCTGACCGCGATGCGATTGCCGGTTTGTTTGCAGTTAACGAATTTGACGTGGTCATTAACCTGGCGGCGCAGGCAGGCGTTCGCTATTCGCTGGAAAACCCGCATGCCTATGCTGATGCCAATCTGACCGGTTTTCTCAACATTCTTGAGGGGTGTCGGCACAATAAGCCAAAGCACCTCATTTTTGCTTCATCCAGTTCCGTTTACGGTATGAATGCCAAGACGCCGTTCAGTGTTGCTGATAATACGGATTACCCAATCAGCCTTTATGCGGCGACGAAGAAATCGAATGAGCTAATGGCGCATGCCTACGCTCATCTTTACGGCATTCCATCAACGGGCCTGCGCTTCTTTACCGTCTATGGGCCCTATGGTCGTCCCGACATGGCCTATTTCAAATTCACCAAGGCAATTTTGGAAGGTCAAAACATCGACGTTTATAATAATGGAGTCATGCAACGCGACTTTACCTATATTGACGATATTATTGAGGGTATTGTTCGCCTCATGCTCAAGACGCCGGCCAAAGAAAAACCCGAAACGTCAAATGCCGAAGCGCCCTTCAAGGTCTATAATATCGGAAATAATAATCCAGTTGAGCTCAGTCGTTTTATTGCGGCGATTGAGACAGCGACAGGTGTTGATGCCGAGTGCAATAATCTGCCCATGCAGGCAGGAGACGTGCCGGTAACTTATGCTGACGTAGATGACCTCATGGCCGATGTTGGCTTCAAACCTGATACCTCAATCGAAGAGGGCATTGAACGCTTTGTGCGTTGGTACCGCGAATATATCGCTTTCACTAATGATATGGGCGCGGTCTCGTGAGTAAGATCATTCCTATAATTCTCTCGGGCGGCGCAGGGTCACGTTTGTGGCCTATCTCGCGGCGTATGCATCCGAAGCCCTTTATGGAAGTGGCCGGCAAGCCGCTTTTGACGCATGCCTTAGAGCGCGCAGCGCTTATTGCCGATGAAGCTTTGATTGTGACCAATCAGGATCACTATTTCCTGACCGAAAATTTGCTCAAAGAGACGCCTGGGGCGCCAAAGGTTTCTTATTTGCTGGAGCCAAAGGGGCGCAACACGGCGCCGGCCATTGCGTTGGCTGTTCGGCATATTCAAAAAACCCATGGCGACGACGCCATTTGTCTCGTTCTAGCAGCTGATCATTTGATTTCTGATGATGCGGCTTTTAAAAACGCCGTTTCGCAAGCAGCAGAACAGGCTCACAAGGGTAATCTCGTCGTCTTTGGCATTCGCCCAACCGGCCCAGAGACAGGCTATGGCTATTTGGAAGTTGCTGAAACGGGCGACGGTCCACAAGCGCTCAAAAGCTTTGTTGAGAAGCCTGATCGCGCGACAGCCGAAGAATATCTCGCTGTGGGGCGCTATTATTGGAATAGCGGCATGTTTTGTTTTACAGCCGGTGTGATGTCGGAAAATATGGCCACACATGCGGGAGATGTTTGGGGCGCGTCTGAAGCCGCTTTCGCAAAAGCCAGAGAAGAAGCGGGCGTGATCCGCTTTGAAGAAGATAGTTTCATCGCCCAGCCCGATATTTCGATCGATTATGCGGTGATGGAGAAAGCCGACAGAATCGCCATGGTGCCGGCCGGCTTCGGTTGGTCCGATGTTGGTAGCTGGGATGCGGTGGCCGGCGCGCATGCGGTCGATGAGAGAGGTAATAGTGCTGTTGGAGTTAGTAAATTGCATTTCGTGGATAGCCGTGACACCCATGTTGAAAGTACCAGCCATACGGAAAAAGTTGTTGCAGCCATCGGCGTTGAGAATTTGGTTATTATCGATACACCGGATGCGCTGCTGGTCGCTGACCGCGCCAGATCGCAAGATGTGAAGCTGGTGGTTGAGACATTAAAAGCGAGCGCGGATGTCGAACTGACCGAATTACCCGCCACTGTGCACCGGCCATGGGGCACTTATGCGACGCTGAAACAAGAAGACGGCTATCAGGTTAAACGTATCACTGTCGCGCCGGGACAAAAATTGAGCTTGCAATATCACCACAAACGCGCTGAGCACTGGGTGGTGACGCAAGGCAAAGCCATTGTGCAAGTTGGTGATGAGGAATTTGAAACCGGACCTGGGGAATATCGTTATATTCCAATGGGTGAAAAACACCGACTGACGAATATTGGGCACGATGAGCTTGTGTTGATTGAAGTGCAAGTCGGCAGTTATCTAGGCGAGGACGATATTGTGCGGCTTGAGGATATTTATAATCGTGATTAGAGTTTTGGACTGACAGGAGAACCTAATGTTTGACGATAATGTAATTTTGGTCACTGGAGGGTCCGGTTCATTCGGGCAAGCTTTCGTTTCAACGCTCATGAGTGAATATAACCCAAAGAAAGTTATAATTTTTTCTAGGGATGAGATGAAGCAATGGGAGATGGCTAAGACCTATGGCGCTGATAGCCGTATACGGTTTTTTATTGGGGACGTTAGAGACAAAGACCGATTATATAGAGCTTTGGACGGTGTTGATTTAGTTGTTCATGCAGCGGCTACAAAGATTGTGCCTATAGCCGAATACAACCCTTTCGAGTGCATAAAAACCAATGTGATTGGTGCTATGAATTTAATTGACGCTGCAATTGATAAAGGCGTTAAAAAAGTGGTCGCCCTGTCAACAGATAAGGCGAGTAGCCCTGTAAATTTATACGGTGCTTCCAAGCTAGCCTCGGATAAACTTTTCGTCGCCGCAAATTCCTACTCTGGCGAACAGACAAAGTTTTCTGTCGTACGTTATGGGAATGTGATGGGTTCGCGAGGGTCAGTCATCCCCCTGTTTCTCGAATTAGCTGGTAATGGGCAAATGCCAATCACCGATTTTCGAATGACGCGTTTCATGATTTCGTTGGAGGAAGGTATCGACCTGGTCGAGATGGCTTTCAAGGATATGTTAGGCGGCGAAATTTACGTTAAAAAAATACCTTCGATGAAGGTTGTTGATATTGCTAATGCGCTAGCTCCTAAAGATGATTTGACCGAGATTGGTATCAGGCCTGGAGAGAAAATCCACGAGCAGATGATTGGCGCGGAAGACGCCCTAAACACTTACGAGTATGAAAACTATTATAAAATAATACCGCAGAACCTACCGGATGATGAAAAAGCCCATTTTTCCGCTGGAGGCAAACGCGTGCCGGAGGGCTTTGTTTATTCGAGTGACAATAATTCTGATTGGATGACCGAACAGGACTTGATTGAGTTTGTTGAAAAAAGTAAACAAAGTTTTCTAAAAATATGACTATCCCATACGGCAAACAGCATATTTCTGACGATGACATTGAAGCGGTCATCCAAGTTTTAAAGTCTGACTGGTTAACCCAGGGCCCCGTTGTTCCAGAGTTTGAAGGCGAATTAGCTCGCATTAGCGAGGCTAAATATTCCGTAGCTGTTAACTCTGCGACATCTGCCTTACATATAGCTGTTCAATCACTTGGTTTGGGGCCCGGGGATATTTTATGGACATCTCCCATAACTTTTGTAGCCTCAGCAAACTGCGCACTTTACTGCGGAGCCAGAGTAGATTTTGTAGACATTGATCCAGATACATTCAATATGTCCCCGACCTGCTTAAGTGAAAAACTGAGAAAAGCTGACGCTGAGGGTAGGCTGCCGAAAATAATAGTGCCTGTACATATGGCGGGAAATTCGGCCCCAATGAAGGAAATTTCAGCACTTGCTCGGCAATATGGTGTGAAGATTGTAGAGGACGCAAGCCATGCCATTGGTGGCGCCTATTCAGGTCATCCTGTCGGTTCATGTATGTATTCTGATATTGCCGTTTTTAGCTTTCATCCGGTCAAAATTGTTACGACAGGTGAAGGCGGAGTTGCGATCACAAATGATAATGAGTTGGCGCTTCGAATGCAGAAGATTCGATCTCATGGCATCAACAAAGATTTATCGCCCCAAGAGAAAAATACATTTGGCCAGTGGTATTATGAAATGACCCAATTGGGTTTCAACTATAGAATGACTGACATCGAGGCGGCTTTGGGGCTATCCCAACTTAAACGCTTAAAGGCGTTTGTGGACCAAAGAAACATCCTCGCTGAAGAATATAATAGGTCGCTGGATACGCAACATATGGCCCTACCTAAAATCTTGGAAGGCACGCGATCTGCATTTCACCTCTATATTATTCGCTTGGTAGACCAAACGAAGAGACAGGAAGTGTTTGATTTTCTTAGGGAAAATCGAATCGGTGTGAATGTTCACTACATTCCGGTGCACCTGCATCCCTATTATCAAAGATTGGGGTTTGCTGAGGGAGATTTTCCTTTTGCAGAAGACTATTACAGCAGAGCCATATCAATTCCGCTCTTCCCGCAGATGACAGCGTTTGAACAAGATACTGTGGTAACCTTTTTGAATAGTGCGGTTTCAAAGTGAATATAGCAGTAATACCAGCGCGAGGTGGAAGCAAAAGAATACCTCGCAAAAACATAAAAAAATTTGCTGGGAAACCGATGCTGCAATATGCAATAGAGGCTGCCCAGGTAGCCGATGTTTTTGACGAAATTGTTGTTTCAACGGATGATAACGAAATTGCTGAAATTGCAAAAGCGTTAGGCGCTTCCGTCCCATTCTCTCGGCCGGCTAATCTGTCTGATGACCACACTCCTACGGTTCCGGTTATCAGGCATGCAATCGAACAAATGCATCGCATGGAAGAAAATGTTAGCTTTGTATGCTGTATCTATCCAACTGTGCCATTTATCAGGAGTTCAGATCTGGTTGAAGCGCTCGCAAAGGTTAAAGACAATTCGGATCGGTTTTGTTTTCCGGTCGCTGAGTTTCCTTCGTCGATTTTTCGATCTTTAAAAATGTCTGAGAATTGCGCCTTGGAGTCAGTTTTTCCAGAACATGAGCTGACAAGATCTCAAGATCTTCCGCCCGCTTTTTTCGATGTTGGTCAGTTCTATTGGGGGCATTCAGATTTATGGAAACAAAGCGATACTGTACTTTCGCTCGGTATCGGGCATGAAATACCCTATTGGCGTGCGATTGATATAGATACCACTGCCGATTGGCAGCGAGCGGAACTTTTATATGGGACACTCTAAAATGTTTTGGTGGGGTTTTCAGCCACCAATTGTGTTTGCAAGGTTTTCAGTTGAATAAAGAAAGTCGTTTCAATGTAGCTCTAGTTGGTTTGGGCAATATCGGCATGGGGTATGATTTGGACCTTAGTGAGAGTGATTTTGTCTTAAGTCATGCTCGCGCCTTTGCGCAGAGTCCTCATTTTAGGCTTGTGCTAGGTGTGGATAAAGATGTTCGCTTAAGGCAGGAATTTGGTGAGAAATATGCAGTGGAAACAGTTGAGAATGTTGAAGATTTTGCCGCGATTGACGCGGTAGATTTAGTTGTTGTCGCTACATCCACCCCGTCTCACCTCGCAGTGATTAAAGAAGCTATACGGGTGTTCTCGCCAAAAGCTATTTTGTGTGAAAAACCACTGGCGACCAACTTGAAGGATGCCGAAGCTTTAGTAGATCATTGCGACGGCGAAAACATTGACCTTTTTGTTAATTTTATACGTCGCGCTGACCCAGCCGTGAACTGGGTTCGTAATTCTTTTGCTTCAAGAGAATTTATATCGCCATTTACGGGCACAGCTTGGTATTCAAGAGGGCTTTTTAATACAGCCAGTCATTTTACCGATATGCTTGAGTATTGGTTTGGACCACCCGAGCGTATAGAGAGTATTGGGGTTATTCGCCCTGCTGGAATAGCAGAAGACGTTTGCGCCGATTTCCGAGTTTATTTCTCAAATGGTTACGTCACTTTTCAGTCTCTCCCAGCTGAGACAATCTCGAATAATGAGTTGGATATTTGGTTCTGCAATGGCCATTTGCAATACACATCCAATGGCCGGATCTTATGGTCTGATAAAATTTCAGGCGATTTCATGACGGATGATTTCGACATGAAGGCCGGCAGAATCGAAATTCCAAACGAAATGAAATGCTATCAAAAAAATATTGTTCGTGAACTATATATTGCAATGATGGGATTGCCGAACACGCTCTGCTCAGGGCGGTCCGCCCTCGGATGGAACTACGAATTTGAAAAGCTTCTTAACGGAAAGAGGGTTGTTTTATGAGTGAACTAGCTATCTTGGGGGGCACAAAGTCGATTGATGCGGAATTCAAAAAATATAATTCGCTTGGCCAGGAAGAGCTTGATGCAGCACAGGCTGTAATTGAGAGTGGTGTATTATCTCAATATCTTGGCACTTGGCATGAGGATTTTTATGGTGGCCCAAAGGTTAGGGAATTCGAAAAGGCAATCTGTGATTTCTTCGATGTAAAGCACGCCGTTACGGTTAATTCTTGGACGTCAGGCCTCGTGGCCGCTGTGGCGGCAATCGATGTGCAACCAGGTGACGAAGTTATCGTTACACCTTGGACAATGTCTGCTAGCGCAGCAGCGATATTGCACTGCAATGCGATACCGGTATTCGCAGATATTGACAGGCAAACTTATAATTTATGTCCCAAGTCAGTCGAGAAGAATATCACTGCCCATACCAAAGCAATTATGGTGGCCGATATTTTCGGTCTTTCTGCTGACATGGATGCTATTATGACTATAGCCCGAAATCATGGGCTCAAGGTGATATCAGACTCAGCGCAAGCCCCTGGCGCGCGTTACAAGGATAAATGGGCTGGAACACTCGCAGATGTTGGCGGGTTTAGTCTTAATTATCACAAACACATTCATACCGGCGAAGGCGGCATTCTTGTGACCAACGATGACTGGATAGCTGAGCGATTGCAGTTGATTAGAAATCATGCAGAGGTTGTTGTGGAGGGAAAGGGCGTCACATACTTAAGCAACATGATAGGGCACAATTTTCGTCTTGGAGAAATAGAATGTGCGATGGGCATTGAACAGCTGAGAAAATTACCCAAATTGATCAAATCTCGGCAAGTTTTGGCCGAAAAGCTATCATCAGGACTTAGTGATTTGCCCGGCCTTCACGGCCCCCATATTCCGTCTAACTATGAGCATGTATACTATGTCCTTCCGTTCCAGATTGATGAAGATACACTTGGTATCTCTCGAGACCAGATATGCGCTGCTATTGCGGCAGAAGGCGTGCCTGTGACGAATCGCTATCAAAATATTCATTTGTTACCGACCTATAAAAATAAGATTGCCTTTGGTCGTGACGGTTTTCCCTGGTCTTCTGATATTTGTAAGCGCGACGTTAGCTATAAAAAAGGAATATGTCCCAATGCCGAAGAGCTTCAGGATAAGCACTTTTTCGGTATTGGTATGTGTGTTTACGACTTAGAAGCAGATGAGGTAGATCAAATTATTGGTGCCATCCGGAAAGTCTGGGCCAATATTGATCACCTCAAAGAATAATTTAGTAGATCTCTAATTCTTGTCTTAATAAATTATTCATTTGGCGGCTTTTTAACCCTAAATTGGCAGACATAAGTAGGTATTTTATTATTCGGAAAACGACATATTGGGAAGCATATTAGGTGCACCTTCACCTCAATATCCTGCAGGTTGAGCAAGTAACGGAAGACTATGTAAATTGGTTTTCTAATGCTGAAGTCACGCGTTATTCTGATAATCAATATAGAGCCTTCAGCTTTGACGGGCAGTGTTCTTATGTTGAAGCATGCCTTAACGATGAAAATCTAGATTTATATGGTATCTTCGATGGAAATTTACATATCGGAAATATTCTCGTAAGCGGGCTCGCATCCATTCACCGACGACTCGAGCTAAGTTATGTGATTGGCGAAACTCGGTACTGGGGCAAAGGGGTGGCTTCTTTTGCCATTGGGCGAATGATTGAAATTGGAACGCCTAAATACAAGCCAAATAAGTTTTATGCCAGTTTAGCGAGCGGTAATATAGGAAGTGCCAAAGTGCTGAAAAAAAATGGTTTCGTTTTGGAGGGAACGCGAAAGAATCACCTGTTCTATTCTGGTGAGTTTTTTGATCAGCTTGATTTCTCGCTCCTGCTGACCAGCACTAAAGATACGAAGATATAGATAAGATAAAAATTGAAATTCATGAAACTTTTCGACGCAGCTTATTGAGTTGACTGCTCCAAGTCGAAAAACGCAGAGCACCTGAATATTGGCCATACCCTATTTAAAGCGAGACCGTTCGTTGCATAATGAGAACCTCTTAGATCTAAAATTCGTGAAGCGGTCGGAGAAGCTTGGAATATGTGTCAATGACGCAGGGGCCGCGAACCAAATTCATGCCTTATTGAAGGGCAAATTGGAGAAAAAAATACGCGTTTTTGCCAGCGGTCCAGCCCTTGATATTTTCAAGCAATCATATGGCGAAGATGTGTTTTGTGGAGACATTAATGAGTTGGTGGACTGGGCTGACATCTTGATTGCAGGTACTGGGTGGATGACTAATGTTGAAAAGCAAGGGCTCGCTGAGGCAATTGAGCAAGATAAGAAATGCATTGCCTATTTTGATCACTGGGCCAACTACTCGAGCAGGTTGACGCTGAATGGCAACCTATTACAGCCTTCCGCAATTTGGGTGTCGGACAAAGAGGCAATGAGTTTGGCGGTTGAGCATTATCCCAACATTCCTGTTGTTCAAGTTCCGAATTTTTATTTGAAGTATGAGACCGCTAAAATCGGGCCTCTTAAAAATAATAACCACTCAGTGCTCTATGTTTGTGAGCCGATATTCAATAATGGCGTCAACTCCTTAGAGTTAACTCTGGAGCCAATTTATTTTGCTATCGAGCAACTTAGGTCTGGATATTTTGGCAATATTTCAAAGTTCATTATTCGACCTCATCCTTCGCAAAAACCCGAAATATTTTTCCCCTTGTTAACGGAAGAAGCCAATTTTCAAATTGAAATATCAGACACAAAAAGCCTGGCAGAAGATATTTCTGCGGCGTCGAAAGTAATTGGGCTTAACTCTTTCGCTCTTTTAATCGCAGCTGCAGCTAATCGCGAAATATTTTGTTCTGCTCCACCTTCATGGCGTCAGTCAAAGTTAAAGCTTCAAAATTTCCGGTATTTGAGAGATTTATGACGGGCCATCTGGGTAAGAAAGTCTGTCATAAGCATATACCGTGTGCACAGAGAGTTATTTATTGTTTAGAAAAAATTCCGGGTAACTTTAAGCATGATGAATAAATTAATTAGATCTCATTTGAAGCGTGTAGATTCATTTTTAAGTTCAAGGCTCATAGGCACTACTATTGGCATGTATCCCGTGATGAGGGGTTTTTTAGGCATGCGCAGATTAAAAAAAAGTAGCAGCAAAAAAGCTCGTGATTTATATCGTGAGCATGCTCTTCATTTAAGTGGTTTAAATCTATCTGCCAAAGAGCTAGCAGTTCAAGCTTCATCTATTTTGAATACAATTCAAAAAAACAAAAGAATTGCCGATGAATTAGATGCTATTGACCTGCCGCACACTCTAAAGTTACAAAATTTCCATGAAAAAGATACTGCGTTTGCGAAAACTCTTCATGAGCTCAGCCGAGATATTGAGTCGACCCTCGGTGTTAGAATAAGTATCATTTCATCACTCCTTTGGCGGAATAATCATACTGATGATCCTTCCCTTTTCTCAGGTGATTGGCATTTTGACAGGCGCCCAACTAATTGGTTGAGGCTCTTCATCATTGCATCTGATGATGTCGATAGCGATCGCGGCCCCTTTACCTTTTTAGGGCGTATCCAATCTCGTAAAATTGTCCGTGAGGGATTCCGAAGAGAAAAAACAAATGTAAGTAATTTTCAAGGTATTGAAAGCACTGAATTTGTTGGATCTCAGGGGGCGTCGGTAATCATAAACACTCAATATCTTCTGCACCGAGCTGGAAATCCAGAGTGGACGAAGTCCAGAGATATGATACAAATAGTTTTTAAAGTGTGAATTGATATGATTGACAGACAAATTTTGATAATTTTAGCAAAATACAAGCTATTTCGTTCCTTTTTTTATCTTATCACATTATCTCTAGCTGCTACTTTCGCAATGGTTATTTCAGCTCAAATGATAGCGGCTGCGATGGTAAATACACAACCTGCAGTTAGTTTTTTTATTTATACCGGCTTTGCGTATATATTTTCTAACGCTTTGACCCTTTATCTTGAAATAATAACACAAAAGGTTTCAGCAAATTTGGCCGGAGCAGTGGGGGCCGAATATATTAAAAGCCTCTCATACCAGCGAGAGGAGGAAGAGCAGATTCAGTCGGAGTTAACGGCAAAATTAACGACCCAAATCGAACGTTTTAGGGCCGAGATAGTCCTGCCGGCTGTTTCTATGATCGTGCGCCTCATAATTGTCGTGTTGGGCGCAGGGTTCTTATTTTCCCAGATAGGACCCGAACTTTTCGTTACGGTTTCAGTCTGCATTTTGATTTTTGGTTTGGCCTATTTGGCACTGGCTGGCCCGATAGCTTCTCGAATAGACGGTTTTCTATCTAACGCGCTGTTGAATTTAGGAGCGACTGTTGAAAGAGTGGTTAAGTCCAGAATGTTCATCTACTTCTCAGAATTTAAGGAAACTGTCGGTGATGGATATCTGAGGCAGTATCGCCAGTATGGAATAGCTCGTTCATTAAACGGAGCGCTGAACCTATTTCCCAGACAGTTGATTGAATTAGGAGCAATTTTGGTTACCCTTTTTTTTGCTGCTAACCAAACAATGCTGGACGAACTTACAAGTAATATGGAAAATTTTGCTACAGTAACTATTGTTGGTTATCGGTTATACCCTCAAATTACGATGCTAATTAAAAATGTTACGACGCTAATGATGAGCAAAACTGCTTTTCCAATTGTGCTCTCTTTAGATTTAGATACTCCCAAAGCGCTGTCTGAGATAGATTTGAAATTTGGCGAATTAAATTGGGATCCTGAAAGGAAAAGAATTTTACTCCTTAACGGTCCTTCAGGAAGCGGAAAGTCTTCGTTAGCGAAAGAAATTGCAAAAAAACTTCACGAAAACGCCCTAAACGTCGGATATGTAGATTCAAATGGGATGGTTCCCTTAAGTGCCAAGCAACTCAGTGATCGCTTTTTATCCGGAGATTTCGAAAAGCTGAAAATAGAATTTGGAATTACAAAACTTAATGCAGATCCATCGGTCTGGTCAAACGGACAAAGGCAGAGGCTTTTAATCGCGCTATGTTTGAGTTCGGAGGTCGATTTACTTATTTTGGATGAAGGTTTAGCCGCACTAGGGAGGGAAGATCTGGATATTATTCTAAACCGAATTAGTCAAGCGGACATGCCTATTATTTTAGTTTCCCATCACATAGACTTTCTGGACAGGTTTCCAGATGCGCATGTTCACCAATGTCATTATTCTTCAGTAGCGCTATGACTTTAATTAAAAATTTTTTAGCAATAATTGGCCTACATTCAAAAGTGTTGTTTTTCATCAGCTTATTCGCTTGGTTATTTAAGGTTGTAAAGTCTCGAAATGTAAGAGTTGCGAACTTGCCAAGGATCAATTTAGCGGGATCGATAGAAATTGCCAGTAATACGAGGATTGGGAGAGACGTTGTATTGAATGTTGGTGAAAATGGTTTTCTTCGAATTGAAGAAGGTGTTTCGATTGGAAATAGAACGAAAATTACGGTTCCGCCAAATGGGACAGTCTCAATCGGTAAATATAGCAGGTTGAATGATAATTGTATGGTTGTGGGAAGGGTTACTATTGGCCCTAATATTGTGATAGCGAGTGGAGTTCAATTAATTTCTAATTCTCATCAGCTTTTTAAGTTTAATATGTCTGTGGACGATGCCGATAAAACCTATGGCATGATAGCGAAAGAGCTAAAAATCGGGAAAGGTGTGTTTATTGGGGCAAACGCAATGCTGTTCGGCGGTTGCGATATCCAAGAATTTTGTACGATATCTGCGGGCGCAGTAATCTCTAATAAGGTTTTTCCCGCTAATCAAATTATATATTCGTCCTCTCGTAATGAAATGAAACGAAAGTAAGCTGATGCATTATAGAAAAATAATAGTTCCCCTTGATAGCAGCTACAGGGAATACGACAAATTTGAAGCCGCGTTCAGTGATAGTGAAGTATGGAAGCATTTTGTGTTCGTTTGCGACATAGATATAGACATAAATCCGAATGGGCCGACCGTAGTGAAAATTGACACTTCGAAATATTCACTTAATGATTTTAGTGAGGTTTTCAATCGTGTTTCACCAACGGGAAAAAATTTTACCGACTTTTGCTCGATTGACCTGATGCAAAATAGGGGGAAGTATTCTGATAGCGCATTTTACTTAAATTTCTTAAGGTTAAAATTCCTGGCTCTCATAGACATCCTTGAAGAATATCAAGATAGTATTATCGTCTATAATTCTGCTCTCCATTTCTTTCCTAGAGCCACGGCGCACATAGGTCGATATTTGGGAATGGAAGTTTATTCCTATGTGCAGTCAATCGTACCTGCCAAAGAGTTTATTTGGATCGACGACGCAGAGACGTTTCGGTGCGATAATCTTACAGAAAAGTTTCAGTTCTACCTAAAAGAGCCGAATAGCCTGCAAGCTAGATTTCAAGGTGTTAAAGAAAGCGTAATTTCAGGTAAATTAGAAAAAACTTATTTATCCGGTCATAAACACACGTTCATTTCTAGACTAAAACGCCTTATCTCGATCAGGAATAGATTTTTTCACCCAAGCTATTATAATCTTAATCGCTTACTTGGTTTTTTAGACAAATTCATTTTTCGACAGATTAGATCCATACTTTGGAAGCGAGCGGCGAGTTTGGATTACGAAGGTGATTTTGTTTTTTTTCCTCTCCATATGCCGAACGAATCTACGACCATTGTACGGTCTTATCCGTTCCATGACGATTTAGAGGTCTTATATAAACTAAGCAGAGAAATGCCAGAAGGTGTTACCATTATTGCAAAAGAACACCCTGGGTACGAAGGCTGGATCAGCCTGGCAGATTTAAAGAAATTGAAGTCCATGCCAAATGTGCATCTAGTTGAAAGTGATATTTCTTCACATGAATTAATTAAAAAATGCTCGTCTGTCATTACTCTTAATTCAAGCCTCTGGTTTGAATCAATATTTTTCGATAAGCCGTGCATAACTTTTGGCAGAGGCTTTTTTACAGATTTTGACATAGTGCACGAGGTAGATAGCATTGAATCGTGCAAACAAACTTACGGGAAATTAAGTAAAGTTGGGTTCCATATTTCGGAGACGCAAGGAAAAAATCGTAAAGCTTTTGTGGCGGCTTACGACGATGTCAGCGTGCAAGGACGAATGTATGAATATGACAAAAATGCACAGAATGCCGTGACGAATATGCTTAAAGAAAAAGTTGAAGAGGTGTTAGCATTCAATGAAAATATTAATTTTTAGAATATTCAAAGCCTTGAGTTTATTTCGGACCAAAACCATTGGATATCGTCTATTAAACATTTATCAATTCATGACTCGAAGTTCGACAAGGTTCTATTGCGAACGAAGGTTAAACCTTTATTGCGCTGTAGAGCAGAACCATTCAGCCTTCTTTAACGTCTGGCTGCGAGGAACAAACCTATACTCAAATGGGCTGGTTGAACGCGGGAAAATACTTTGTAAAAGTTACTGTCTTGAAGCATTTCCGTTAAACGATGGCGACACAATAATTGATTGTGGAGCGAACTATGGTGATTTGTCGCTTGCTTTTATCGATCGGTTGGACGCCTAAATTATATAATGGTAGAGCCATCTCCTGAAGAATTTAAATGCCTAGAAGCCACCCAAAGGACCGCGCAAATGCATAATCTTGCTTTTGCTCATGAAGATGGAAAAATGAATTTTTATGTTTCTTCCGCTGGCGGCGATAGTTCTCTCATCGAACCTGCATCCAAAACCGAGAGAATACTTAAAGTGAAAACTTGCAAATTGGATAATTTCGTTCTGGATAATAAGATTGACCGAATTAAACTTCTTAAATTAGAAGCGGAGGGCTTTGAACCGGAAATACTAGAAGGCTCAGTCGAAACGCTTCCTAAAATTGAATATATCGCAATTGATGGCGGGCCTGAAAGGGGTGTCGGCGGAGCTGAAACACTTTCTTTTGCTATTAATTTTTTATGTAATCGGAATTTTGTTATTGAGAAGATCAACATCCGAGGTGCTGACGGAAGGGCGCTTTTTAGAAACAAATCTTATGACAATTAATTATTCCCTGTCATCAGAACTAGCCAGTCAGCGGGCAACGATATGGGTTTTTATTGCATCTATTTTTGTCCCGATTGAGGTTTATTTATTTGGCGCATTTCTGAGGCCAATTTTCCTAGGAACTATGTTTGTTTTTTTGGCAGGAATTTTCGCCTCACTTTTGTTGAATAAACCATTTAAAGTCGTTCTGCCGCCTATTTCGTTCATTTTGTCATTTATTCTGATTGGGTTTTTTGTGACGGTTCAGCCAATGTTTGTCGTGAACTATGGTTTGCAATTCAAGGAACTTATTGAGGTCGCAGTCACACTGGCTTGTGCAGTTATTGTTATTACGATTGTGCGGCGAAACGGCGCGGTCTTCCTTTTGCAATCTCTGTATAGAGTAGGTTTTCTCTTCGTGCTCGCCTTTTTGTGTCATGAGGTCTATGTCGGAGACTTTCCGACGTTTAAAGATCCTTACTGGATCATTCTTATGACATCCTTATCAGCACTTTCTTTGATCTATTTGCGCGTGATGAAAATAGGGAGCATAAACCTATCACTTTTGCCGATTATTTTTTTGTCGGCTAGTAGGACTTTATGGGCTTGCCTGCTCATTTTCGTTATTCCCGCAGGGTCGCTTGGTCTAAGGATGCTTGCTGGTATATCCTTCCTTTTCCTTGGGTTTCTAGCTACAATGATCCCGCAAATTCATTATTACATTGAGAGCTTATTTTTCCTGATTGGAAATACAGGCTTGATACTCGAGCAACTGGAAATGGGGCAACGGTTAGGCTTGGCCAATGCGAGTGACAACGTGCGCTTGATGGAGGCTTGGCGGTCAGTAATTGTCTTTTTCGAAAACCCCGTTTTGGGCGTTGGCGTAAATAACTACCAAAACTACTTAATCTTGAATAAAGGTATTGAAACACACATTACTGCCCACAACGAACTGCTTCGTGTGTTAGCCGAAGGTGGCGCGGTTTTGTTTTCCATATATTCGTTTTTATATTTGGCCGCTTTTTTTCGAATTCGAAGAAAGCTAAAAAATAAACCAAAAAATGTGGCCCTCGGCTTTCTAGGGGCTTCCTTTTTTCTTGCATTTTTTACTGCCACAAATTTCACCATAACACTTCTTCTAATTATTTCAATTTCATTTACCTATTGCCCGGTGTTTTTGAGTGAAAATTCTGTCAAAAGGCGTCAGCCGTTGGTTTCCGATCGCATTGTTTTAAGTCAATAAAAGGAGATATGATATGAGAAGTATCGTTTCGAGGATTTCAAATTTCTTTATCGTTAGAGTTGTTGCACCCGGCGCAAAATATATTCTAATTCATCCAAGAGAGGGGCAAAATCCGCTGAAATTTTCTTGGGAACCAGTCTTAACAAATGAAATTTATAAAGCCTGTAACGCGGGTAATGAAGACGTTGTCTTCTTCGATGTGGGGGGTGCTTTTGGAATATTTACAAAGTACGTTTCATTATTAAATCGTAAAGCTAAGATTGTTTCGTTTGAGCCTTACTGGCTGCGCAGATACGCAATGCGGCTGAATGTTATGATGTGTGGTCGAATTAATATCAGCAAAAACTTTATTGCCGATGAAACCAAAGGTGGCAAAATAACATTAGAAGATGCTGCCATTGAGTTTGGGATGAACCCATCGGTAATAAAAATGGATATTGAGGGTGCTGAATATGACGTAATCATGAAATCGTTACCATTTTTGAGAAAGATAAAACCAATTATTCTTTTGGAGTTTCATGAAAATATAATGAAAAGCAAAGGCTTGGAACCGAAAAAGATCATTCAAAGCCTCCGCTCCATCGGATATTCAGACGAGAATCTAGAACATCATGGAGTTCCCTCTGGGAATTACCTGATTAAGTTTAGTTTTGAGAAATAGGTAAATGGGAAAAATACTTTTATTTTGCCCAGTTTATGAACCCTATGCTGGCGGCGGCGGTCAGTACTTTCCCCTGCTATCGAAAAACCTAGCCGATTTAAGTCGTATTTCGAGAATATTCGTTTTCACTGAATGGCATACAGACCGGCCTTTGGTTGAGAAACGAAATAAAATCGTAATCCTTCGTATTTTTCCGAAACGAGATAATGCAGAAAACTTGAGCAAGCCAATGAGCATACTTAATTATCTCGTAACCAATCTGCTCATTATTTTTTGTGTCTTGGTTTTTGGATGGAAATCAAATGTCATTATTACGAGATATCATTGGCCATTAGTTTTATTCGTGTTGCCCTGGTTAAGGTCTTGGTTGAGGTTTAAGACGTTCTTTGACTTAAGGGCAGTATTAGAAAACGTTAATTATCTGAGGCAGATAAAACAGGCCGATGCTGTTTTTTGTAACGCCCTGGCGGTTAAAAGTCAGGCAGATAAATATATTAAATCCAATCTTCCTAAAATACATATTGTCAACCCGATCGACTTGCCAAAGGTAAAAAACGTCAACAAGTCGGTTTATAACAACCAAAACTTGAGGTCTTGGGAGAAAAAAAAGTTTGTTTTATTTTGCGGTAATATTCACCCTCGAAAATCACCGCTTGAGCTGATCAGAGCCTTTCTTGTGTTTGAGCAACTTGTTGCTGAAGATGTTTATCTAGTTTTTGTTGGTAAAAACCATATGGGTAGCGAATTTACCAAATTGGAACAGTCTAATGAAAAAATTGTGTTTCTAGGTGCTCAAACGCGTAATGATTGCTTAAAGCTTATGAATTTATCTCAAATTGTAGCCCTCCCATCAAAAATTGAGGGTATTCCAAGAACATGCCTTGAAGCATTGTCTTTGAAGAAGAAAGTTCTGTTGCCAGCATGCGTGGATGAATTCTTGGTGTCTGATAAAGCTTTTTGTGCCACGGATCTTAGCCCCGATGTAATGGGGATGCAGCTTTACAAAATCTTTGAATCGTCAATCCTACCGACATATAAAGTGCAGCAACATGAACTCAGAAACTTCAAATCAAACTATGAGCCACTCTTTTCTCGGCTTCGGTAGATCGCTAATCGTGGATGCCAGTGGTTGGGGCGAGGAAAATACTGGTCTTAAGGTTTTTTGCGAATGCATTTTAGCGAAGTTTCTTAGAAATCCGCCCAAAAAGTATACTGAGCTTATCGTCTTGATACGGGCTGGCGCAGATTTTCAACGCTTGAAAAAAGAATGCCCAGAAAATGTGACTTTTGAGACTGTTAGTTTTAAACCAATAGGGATAGAGAAAGAATTGTGGTTTTTAAGGAACGTTCGCAGAGTGGCTCGGTGCGACTTCTTATCATTGTCTTCTTATCTTCCTATCTTTCTTTTTTCTAGAACGAAGGCGTGCATCGTTCATGATTTAAAATATGTCGAAATCCCTAGTTTCTTGAATTCAAAATTCAAGCAAGGCGTATTTAGAATAATTATGCGCTGGTCTATTAACCATGCGGACAGGGTTTTTGCTGTTTCCGAATATACAAAATCACGTGTTAAGCAAATATATGGACGTGATGACGCCGTGGTGACCCATGAGGGTATGCCTTCAAAGTTCAATGCGATCGAAGAAAATTACCAGTTACCGGGAAAAAAGTATTTTCTATGTGTTTCTGAATATCGGCCACATAAAAATTTACATCGGACAGTGCAGGCGTTTGTCGACGCTAATCATGACAATTCTTTCGCTCTTATTATTGTTGGAAGGGATGTAACAAAACTGGAGGAAAAGTTCCGCTCTTGTGTAGAGAATGGAACACTCATCCTGAAGGTTAATGTGAATGACGGGCAGCTAGGGGCGCTATACCAGAAGGCTCATGCCTTTCTGTATATGTCTTTGTACGAAGGGTTTGGGCTGCCAATTTTGGAGGCTCAAAAATTTGGTATTCCGGTTTTGACAGCAAATTCAACTTCTACGGAAGAGGTGGCCGGTTCAAGCTGTTTATTGGCGGACCCTGAGAACACGTTGGAAATATCAAGAGCTATATCTGAGCTCATGAAGCCCGGTGAACTATGCGACGACTTAACGGAACGTGGCTACAAAAATATTGAGAGGTTTTCTTGGAACAAAGCATCTTTAATTCTGGCGGACGAATTAACCAAGGTAGATTATAGAATATGACGAGCAGTAAGAAGCGCGAAACAATTTTGTTTGTCGTTAACGTTGACTGGTTTTTCCTGTCGCATAGAAGAAATTTGGCGGAAGAAGCTTTGAGGCGCGGTATGCGGGTTCATGTTGCCTGTCTCGGGACGGATAAGATATCTGAGATAAGAGATATGGGGTGTGTCGTTCATGAGTTACCACTTAAGCGTGAGGGGCACAGTTTACTGAATTTTTTTAATGTGTTCGTTAGGGTGTTTGCGCTGTTGCGGCGAGTTAATCCCAACATTGTCCATGCAGTGACGACCAAACCAAATTTAATTTGCGGGATTCTCGCCGGATTGATGCCCAGCTCACAATTCATATTAGCGATATCAGGTTTCGGTATTGCATCAGAGAGAGACTCTTTCGTAAAAAATGTGCGTTATATCATTATAAAATATGTTTATTCTCGTATTCTTCGGAATAAGAATTTGCGGGTAATTGTCCAAAACGAGCGTGATAAACAAGACATGTATAGTCTTTACCCACCCGCTTCCGGAAGGATTTATCCAATATCCGGTTCAGGGGTTGATTTAAATGAGTTCAAGTTTTTTCCCCGTGGCCTAAACCGCAGGGTTTTATTTGCATCACGGCTGTTGCTTACAAAAGGAATTGCTGTGTATCTGGACGCAGCCGAGCGATGGAGAGAGAAATTCAGCGAATCTGGAAGTTTAGAGTTCCTTGTTGCGGGCAAATTCGATCAATCCAATCCGGATTGTGTGGACCCGTCTTTAATTTACAAGAGCCAGAAAAAAGGCGCTATCCATTTTCTCGGCGACATATCAGATATGGCTGGTCTGCTCAAGACGGTGGATATTCTTGTTTTGCCGTCTTCGTACGGTGAGGGATTGCCAAAAGTAATGTCAGAGGCTGCTGCCTGCGGCGTTGTTTGTCTGGCGTCTTCGATTCCCGGATGCGCAGAAGCAATCATCGAAGCGGAGACCGGTTATTTTATTAATCCGAATTCTGCAGATGATATTGTTGCCAAAATTGCTTTCTTACTGAATGATGAAGCTGGTTGGAAAAACATGAGCGAGGCTGCAGCAAAATTTGCTCAATGCAAATTTAAGCTCACAGATATAACCGAAAAACACTTTTTGTGTTACGAAGGTCGCCACCCTAATGATTTGCATCCAATGTCATGAGTAATGGCGAATTAAACATTTTGCTTACGGGGGCTACCGGGTTTATCGGTTCAGCTCTGGTCGCAAGACTCTGCACCTGTCCTGATGTTAAACTCACCGTGGTTGTGCGGGAGGAAAGCAATTTCCCAGAGGGCGTCAAGCAAGAACGCATATCTAGCCTTGAAAGTGAGGCGAACTGGGAAAAAATTGTGAGAGGTATGCAAATTGTTGTTCACTGTGCAGGGCTAGCACACGTTAAGACGGGGGCAAAATATGAGGATTACCTGTCTATAAACGCCACAGCTACGAAAGATATTGCGTGTGCTGCGAAACGTGAAGGCGTTGAGCATTTTATATTTTTAAGCACGGTAAAAGTACACGGTGAGCGTTCTTTTGGAATGGAAAAAATAGATGAAGATAGTCCGTATAATCCAAAGGATTTTTACTCCAAATCTAAAGTTATAGCTGAACTAGATCTTATGGCGCTAGCTCAAGACAGCGAATTTGGATATACAATTATCCGACCACCTATGGTTTATGGGCCCGCTTCGAAAGGGAACTTTCAGCTTTTGGAAAAAATGATACGATGGAACTTACCACTTCCAATTGGCTTAATTGAGAGTAAGCGATCTTTTATATCCGTCAAAAACCTTGTGCACTTTATCTGTCTGTGTATCGATAACCCCAAAAGTAAGAATGAGGCTTTTGTGGTTAGCGATGGTAAGGATTTATCGACGCTGGAATTGTCAATCTTACTGAGGCAATCTATGAAAAGTCGGAGCATATTCGTGCCTTTTCCGGTGTCCCTATTAAAGATTTTTCTAACAGCCATTGGAAAAGGAACATTGGTGGGAAAATTTGCCGACCGTTTCCAACTCAGAATTGAGAAATCCACTAATTTAATGGGATGGAAGGCGCCGCAAACGCCCAAAGAGGCAATCGATGAAACACAAACTTTTGTTAAACCTTTCAAATCCAGCCATCGGGGAACGAATAATGGACGACTTTGAGATTTTTGATCGGCATACCTCTCTATTCTCATACGATTTGCGAGCAAACAGTGATGCTATCAGTAATGCAATAACTGGTGCTCGGTTTTTGATTATTGGCGGGGCAGGTACCATCGGTCAGGCGACGGCTAAAGCCATATTTAGTCATGAGCCATCTGCAATGCATATTGTTGATATTAGCGAAAATAATTTAGTCGAATTGGTAAGGGATTTAAGAAGTTCTTTCGAGAATCAGGCTACTGATCTCAGAACTTTCGCAATAGACGTAGGAAGTAACGAATTTGATTCTTTAATCAACGCTTTCGGTGGTTATGATTTTGTCTTAAACCTTTCTGCATTAAAGCATGTGCGCAGCGAAAAAGACCCATTTACGCTGTACCGCATGCTCAATGTAAACGTATTTAATAGTGTAAAGATCGCTGACTTATGCGCTCAGCACGGAATTCAAAACTACTTTTGTGTATCAACTGACAAAGCATCTGACCCCGTTAATCTGATGGGTGCTTCAAAGAGAATAATGGAGCTCTGCTTAGCGAAACGACAGCCAAATGTTGATACTGTGTTCGCTAGATTTGCGAACGTCGCTTTTTCAGATGGCTCCCTCCCGTTTGGTTTCAACAGCCGTTTAGCAAAAATGCAGCCGCTTTCAGCTCCGTTCGACATCAAGCGTTACTTCATCTCCAAACAGGAGGCTGGCGAACTGTGCATGTTGGCGTCTACTCTTGGTGAGCGCGCAGATATATTTTTTCCAAAAGATGAAGAAAGTTTGAAGGCGGTATCATTTTCGGAATTGGCGATCGGTTTCCTGCAGCATCGGGGTTATGAGCCCGTTATTTGCGAAACCGAAGCCGAGGCGCGCTCTATGGTTCGTGAACTTGCATCAAAGAAACAATGGCCTTGCTACTTTTTCAGAAGTGACACCACCGGAGAAAAATACATAGAAGAATTCTTCACCGAGGATGAAGTTTTAGATACTGAAAAATTCCACAATATAGGTGTCGTAAAGCAAAATTCCTCAGAAAAATCGATAGATGTGAGCGCTTTTGCCAAAGCAGTTCACTCTTGGAGGGACGAAGGAAGTTTTAACAAGAGTAAGCTTGTTGAAATCATTAAGTCATTCCTTCCTAATTTAACGCATGAAGAAAAAGAAAAATTTTTGGATGAAAGAATGTAATGCAACGCGGTTTTGATATTTTTTTCTCGGTAATAGCTCTGCTGATTTTGTTCCCCCTTTTTTTGATTATCGTCCCTGTGTTGCTTGTAACTGGCGAAGGTGATGTTTTTTATAGGCAAGAACGCATTGGAAAACATGGTAGGCCGTTCTTAATTCTGAAATTTGCGACGATGTTAAGAGACAGCCCCAACATTGGAACCGGAACACTAACAGTTCAAGATGACCCGAGAGTCTTGCCGTTTGGCAAATTTCTTAGAAAGACGAAAATCAATGAGTTGCCTCAATTAATAAATGTTTTGAGGGGCGATATGAGTCTGATAGGCCCGCGACCCCTTACTGCCGATAAGTATGGTCTATACGATACTCAAAAACAGGATATTATTTACTCCAGCCGGCCCGGCTTGAGTGGCATTGGTTCGATTGTATTTCGTGATGAAGAAATTTACGTATCTAGGCACACAAAACCTGAGGAATACTATGAAGATGTCATAGTTCCGGCCAAAGTTGCTTTGGAGCTGTGGTATTCTAGGAACGCAAATTTAATCAACTATTTACTACTGATATTGATTACGGCTTGGGTCATCATTTTTCCAAAATCGTCAATAATTTGGAAAATTTTTACTGACCTGCCGGAAATTGAGGATTTTAAATAGGCTGAAGATCAGGCCTATGGCGAAGAGTTTTGACGCATAAAACTATCTGGTATTTGCCGAACGTTTTCTAGGTTAAAATTATATGTCGAAAAATTTTTATATCCGAGCGGACGCCTCTCCAGTAATCGGTACTGGTCATTTTGTGAGGTGCCTGAACCTAGCCAGATTTCTTATCGAAAGAGATTCTAAAGTTACTTTCCTCTCCCGAAATTTGGGAATTGACTTAACTGAGCGTTTGAATGCGGTCAACTGTCAGTTTATCAATCTGCCATCTCATAACAGCCCATCGGAACAAAATCCAAATGACTATGGGACGTGGTTGGGCGCTGAAGAATATGATGATATTTCTCAGTGTCTCAATCTGATTGGTGATAGTGAAGTTTGCTGCATGATTGTTGACCACTATGGCGTTAATGAAGGTTGGCTTGCCCTGGCAAAAAAAGCCTGCAATAAGCTGATTGTTCTCGATGATCTTGCTGAACGACGACTGGACGTTGATGTTGTGATAAATCAAAATCTCGGATGGACAACAGGCGATTATGCTCATTTAGTCGGGCAAGAGACTCAGTTGTTGCTTGGGCCTCGGTATGCTCTTCTTGCCGAGAATTATGCCACAGTCAGGAAAAAGGTGGATCGTACTTTCAAGAGTGAGGTCCCTTTGCGCGTTCTTGTTTCACTTGGTGGTGCTGACATTGAGAATGTCTCGGGTAAGGTAGCTCGAGTTCTCGGAAGGATGCAAACTGGACACGATTTTGTGATGACAATCGTCGTCGGTCCGATGAATCCTAATTTCGATGACTTAAATCAAATTTGTCGGAATTCAGCGGGTAAGATTGAAATACTTCAAGGAGCCAATAATCTAGTAGATGCATACTCATCCCACGATATTGCCATAGGAGCCGTCGGCGGTTCATCTTGGGAACGCTGCTGTCTAGGGCTGCCGACCATCCTTGTTCCAATCGCTGAAAACCAAAAATCAGCAGCTAAAAAACTTGATCGTGCAGGGGCCGGAATATTAGTGGATTATGGTAGTGATCAATTCGAATTAGAATTGTGTGATGCTTTTAATCAATTGTCTAACCTTGAGTTTCGACGGACAGTAAGCCAAAGAGCCGCAGGTATTTGCGACGGCGAGGGAACAGCGCGTCTGTGCAACGAGCTTCTGCTTCTACTTAACGGCTAAATGGGGGGATGTATGATTAGAAAAAACGGTAGTCTAAGACCCTTACGTGAAGGCGATTTAAAAAGCATTTTGTCTTGGAGAAATCACCCCTCCATTAGGGCATATATGTATAATGATGAGATAATCAGCGAAAACGAGCATATGGGTTGGTGGGACAAAATCTCGAAAAGCCAATCTGATGCATATTTCATATATGAAGAGGGCGGTATAGATCTCGGGGTGTGCAATTTCACGCAATTGAGCAAGCTTCATCGCCGCGCTTTTTGGGCCTTTTATGCGCGCCCCGATGCGCCGAGAGGAATAGGTAAAAAGATGGAATACTTGATGCTCACTAAGGCGTTTGAGGAGCTGGGCCTTGTCAAACTAAATTGTGAAGTGTTGAGTTCCAACATGGCTGTTGTAAACCTTCACAAGAAATTTGGCTTTGTCGAAGAAGGTCGGTTTTCAAAGCATATATTCCGTGATCAAGAATGGCTGGACGTTTTTCGTTTAGCCCTGTTTGAAGACGTTTGGCTAAGCAGTGTCAAACATGAATTATACCCGTTTTAATTTTGGTTTATAATGACAGGCCATGTTGGCTTCTCGGATATAGCAGTGAATTAACCTAGCTATCTCAAAAGATAATGAGTTAAGGATATAGCCATGGCAAATTTAACTATAGATGGTGTCGAAATCTCACCTTTGCATCCTCCATACATTGTGGCTGAGATGTCGGCCAATCATAACGGTAAGATTGAAGCCGCCTTTAAAATTATCGAACAAGCCAAGGCGGCTGGCGCGGATGCAGTCAAATTGCAAACATATACAGCTGACACGATAACTCTCAAATCTGAGCGGCCTGAATTCAAAATTTCCGGGGGGCTTTGGGACGGGAGAACGCTGCATGATTTATATAATGAGGCCCATACGCCATGGGATTGGCACCCAGAATTATTTGCTTGCGCTAAAGACCATGACATAACGATTTTCAGTTCTCCGTTTGATTTCTCAGCGGTCGATTTCCTCGAAGGACTGGGGGCCCCTGCATATAAGATAGCAAGTTTTGAAGCCATCGATTTACCGCTGATAGAATACGCCGCCTCTACTAAAAAACCGCTTATCATATCGACCGGCATGTGCAATTTCGATGAAATCTCCGAGGCAGCGGATGCCGCCCTGGGCGCCGGTTGCGATGAATTGGTTCTTCTTCATTGTGTCTCCGGTTATCCGGCCCCTCCAGAAGATTATAATTTGCGCACTATTCTAGATATGAAGGAGAGATTTGGCTTACCAGTCGGCCTGTCGGACCACACGCTGGACAATTCTGCCGCCATATCGTCCGTCGCCTTGGGTGCATGCTTCATTGAAAAACACTTTACCCTTGACCGAAACGCTGGGGGGCCAGATGACAGCTTTTCCCTTGAGCCGGCTGATTTGAAAAATCTTTGCGAGATGACGAAAATCGCTCATTCGGCCCTTGGGGTGGTGAGCTATGAAGCTAAAGAAAGCGAAAAGCAGAATATCCAATTCAGACGAAGCTTGTATGTGGTAGAAGACATTCAGGAGGGTGAACCTTTTTCTAATGAAAATGTGCGTTCAGTTCGACCGGGAAATGGTTTGCCGCCTAAAATGCTGCCGGATGTATTAGGAAAAACAGCGTCTTGCTCTATCTCAAAAAATACGCCGCTTTCGCTAGATTTATTGGCTGATTGAACGTTGCGAATTTTTCAAGAATATTCAGTCATTCTCTATATTCGGCAATTTGAAACGAGCTTTGCTTGGTTCAATGAATATAATTCGATTGTCCGACCAGCTATTCCGCCATCACATATCTTAATCCGGCCTGCACGCTTTTCCAGTCACCTCTGCGCATAACCTGTTCAATCGTATAGCCGCTCTCGACTAAGTCGACTGCAGCGCCCACCCGAAACGAATGCCCCGTCCACTGGCGGGGTTTTTTATTGCCGGGAAGGTGATATTTGCCTGCACCTGGCGCAGGATGTAGCTGATGGCTGACGGTTCGAGTTTTTCGCCAATGTTTCCGTGCCTGTCGACGGAGCGCAGGATCTTACCTTCGCTCCCGACAAGGTTTTGCCACTTAGCAATAAGTCCCTCTAAGTCCTTAGATATCCCAATTAGCCTGCCCTCTCCATACTGGTCTGCCTTAGAAAACCTCAGCCTCAGCGCCGGTTTGCCATTCAGCAAGCAAGTCACGTCACTGAATTCAAATCCGACGAGTTCTGCGCGTCGGCGCATGGTCTCATATCCCATGAGCAGCAGTATCTTATTTCTGAGACCGCAGGGGCTGTCATCTTGGGCCTCTATCATCTTGTCTAGATAGAGTTTTGTGAGCGGCTTGGCCTGCTTTTGCGCGCGCCCCA
>Ga0233438_10001418_pt1 | contig 26239 bp, 24 predicted proteins | sample SI_123_September_FD_182720 | JGI IMG/M metagenome (GOLD analysis project Ga0233438, IMG submission 182720) | Seawater microbial communities from Saanich Inlet, British Columbia, Canada - SI_123_September2016_10_MG | ecosystem: Environmental > Aquatic > Marine > Inlet | place: Canada: British...
AATTCTAGGAGCTGCTTATATGTTATGGCTATATAAAAGAGTAGTTTTTGGAAAACTAACTAATACAGATTTAACAAAAATGGTTGATTTAAACAAATCTGAATATTTTATTTTAACGTGTTTAGCTATCCCAACTTTATTCTTTGGATTTTATCCAGACCCATTAATCAATACAATTGAAGTTTCTGTAAATGATTTAATAAATATGTATAACGCCAATCTGATAAATAAATAAAATGGAAAATCTTAATTTTGTACTACCTGAAATCTTTATCTCTTTATCAATTATGTTTTTATTAGTTTTAGGTGTTTTTAAAAAAGAAAGTTCTAAATTAATATTTAATATTTCATTACTAGTACTTTTAATTACTGCAATAATTACATTAAATGAAACCTCGAGTATTAACCGTATAACTTTATTTAATAACAGTGTTGTCATTGATTATATGGCATCTCTAATGAAAATCATTACTCTAGTGGGAGCATTTTTAGTTTTATTAATCTCATCTAGCTACCTCAAAACATTTAAAATTTTCAAAATTGAATATCCTATTTTAATGTTGTGTGCTGTATTAGGTATGATGGTTATGATTAGTTCAAATGACTTAATGGTATTTTACATGGGTCTAGAACTTCAATCTCTAGCACTCTATGTCCTAGCAACGTTTAATAGAGACCAATTAAAATCATCTGAAGCTGGCTTAAAATATTTTGTTCTAAGTGCTTTATCTTCAGGATTACTTTTGTATGGTTGTTCATTAATTTATGGTTTTTCTGGATCAACAAATTTTGATGTAATCTCAACTCAATTAAATTCAAAAGAATATGTTTTAACATTTGGGATCGTATTTATTTTAGTTGGTCTAGCATTTAAAATTTCAGCTGTTCCATTTCATATGTGGGCTCCAGATGTATACGAAGGATCACCAACTTCTGTTACATTATTTTTTACAATGGTTCCTAAAATTGCGGCACTAACAGTATTCATAAGATTTTTATATGTACCTTTTTTAAATTTAATTGATCAATGGCAAATGATAATAATTTTCCTATCTATAGCTTCTATGCTATTTGGTGCTGTAGCTGCCATAGGACAAACTAATATTAAAAGACTTATCGCATATAGTTCTATTGGTCACATCGGTTATACTTTGGCTGGTTTGGCCACTGGCTCTAATGAAGGAATTCAAAGTTCAATAATTTATATAACTATTTATGTAATTATGAATTTGGCTCTTTTCTCATGTTTGTTAATGCTAAAGAGAAATGAGGAGTACTATGAAAATATTGAAGATTTGTCAGGATTGTCAAAAAACCATCCATTATTATCTTTATCAATGTTGATTATATTATTTTCTTTAGCTGGAATACCACCACTTGCTGGTTTCTTTGCAAAATTTTATATTTTTATGGCAGTAATCGAGCAATCAATGTACTTCTTAGCAATTGTTGGATTATTATCTACTGTAATTGCTGCTTTTTATTATTTGAGAATTATTAAAATAATTTATTTTGATAAAGAAAAAGAAAAATATGACAGTGACCACAGTTTTTGGTTAAAATTTTCACTCACATTTTCCACTATATTAATTCTTTTATACTTCATTTTCCCTAGTCAATTGATTGAGGCGGTGTCAAGAATTAATATTATTTAATGAAATTTAAAAAATTTAAGTTCAAAAAAGTTAAAAGCACAAATAATACAGCAATTAGAATTATCAAAAATTCAAATTTTAAATATGGAATGGTAATATCAGATACCCAAACAATGGGCAGGGGTCAATATGGAAAAAAATGGATTTCTCACAAAGGCAATTTATTTGTAAGTTTTTTTTATGAATTAAAAAATATTAATTTATCAATATCAAAATTAACAAAAATTAATTGTATATTAGTTAAAAAATTATTAACTAGTTATTATAAAAAAAAGATTATATTTAAAAAACCAAATGATTTATTAATTCAAAAAAAAAAGATAAGTGGAATATTACAAGAAACCATTTCTTTTTTTGATAATAAATTTTTGATTGTAGGTATTGGTATTAATATTATAAAAAGTCCTAAAATTAAGAATTATCCAACAACAAACCTTAATGATTTAACCAATAAGTGTTTTAATAAAAGTGAAATAGAGAATAAATTAAAACTTATTTTTGAAACAAATTTTTCAAAAATGTATAAAACAAGTAAAAGATTAATTAAATAATTTATGTATATACTTGGAGATATTGGAAATACAGAAACTAAAATTTTTTTAATTTCTAAAAATAATAGAATTGTTAAAAAATTAATATTTTCAACCAAAGATATTAATCACTCTAAATTAGATAAATTATTTATTAATTTTAAAATTGATTATAAAAAATTAGAAAAGATACTCTTTTGCAGTGTAGTTCCAAAATCATTCAATATTATTAAAAAATATTTATTAAAAAAAACAAAACTTAAATGTTACGAGGTTAAAGATTTGAATTTAAAATCTTTAATAAAAATTAAAGCAAATTACAAACAAGTAGGTTCTGATAGGTTAACTAATTCTATCAGTTTAATGAACAATAAGAATAACTTCATAATTTTGGATTTTGGAACCGCAACAACTTTTGATGTTTTAATTAAAAATACTTATTTTGGAGGCATTATAGCTCCAGGCGTGAGATTATCACTGAACACTCTTTCTGATAAAGCTACACTAATTCCGAAAATTGATTTAAAAAAAATTAAAAATGTCATTGGGAATGATACAATCTCGGCTGTTAGGTCTGGTTTTTTTTGGGGATATGCGGGTTTAATTGACAATATCATTAATTTAATTAAGAAAGAGACTAGAAAATCTTTTAAAGTTATTATCACAGGAGGATTTTCTAATTTATTTAAAAATTCAGTAAAAACGAAAGTTAACCACAATAAAGATATTACAATTAACGGTCTAATAAAGATTTCAAAGCTTATTAAATAAAATGAAAGATGAATTATTATTTTGTCCACTAGGTGGATCTGGTGAAATAGGTATGAACATGAATTTGTTCGCTTACGGTAAACCAGGCGAGCATAAATGGATTATGGTTGATATTGGTGTTACTTTTGCAGATGACACTCTTCCGGGTATTGATCTAATCTATCCAGACCCTGGATTTATAGTTGATAAAAAGGAAGATCTTTTAGGAATTGTCTTAACTCACGCTCATGAGGATCATATTGGTGCTATTGCTCATCTTTGGCCTCAACTAGAATGTAAAATATTTGCAACTCCTTTTACCGCTGTTTTGATTAAAGAAAAATTTAAAGAAAAACATATCGATATAACAAGACATCTTAAAATAGTTCAATTAAATGGAACCATAGATTTAAATCCATTTAAAATCGAATACATTACATTAACTCACTCAATTCTTGAACCAAATGGCTTAAGAATAGAAACACCCGCAGGTGTAATTTTACATACAGGTGATTGGAAGATTGATCCAGAGCCATTAATTGGTGGAAAGATAAACTCAAATAGATTGAAAGAAATAGGAAATGAAGGTGTTCTTGCAATGATATGCGACTCAACTAATGTTTTTAGTTTGGGTAAAGCAGGCTCTGAATTAGATGTTAGAAAAAGTATGTTAAATATTATGGGCAGCTTAAAAAAAAGAATTATCATTGCTTCTTTTGCATCGAATGTTGCTAGATTAGAAACAGCATTTTATTGTGCAGAAAAAACTGGAAGACAAATATCTTTAGTTGGTAGATCAATGCATAGAATATTTAAAGCAGCTAGACAATGTGGTTATTTAAAAGATGTTATTGAGCCAATTGATCCACGTGAGGCAAAAAATATAGCAAGAGAAAAAATAGTTTATCTTTGTACCGGAAGTCAAGGTGAGCCAATGGCTGCATTAATGAGAATTGCAAAATATACACATCCAGATGTTTTTATTGAAAAGGATGATACAGTAATATTTTCATCTAAAATTATTCCTGGTAATGAAAAAAAATTATACAATTTACAAAATCAATTAGTTAAAGATGGTATTGAGGTCATATCAGAAGAAAATGAGTTTGTTCATGTTTCGGGACACCCTAATAGAGATGATCTAAGAGAAATGTACGAATGGGTAAAACCACAATGTGTTATCCCAGTTCATGGTGAGCACAGACACATGATTGAGCATATAAAATTTGCAAAAGAAATGAATGTTCCAAACCCAGTTCAAGTAGAAAATGGTGATATTGTTAAATTATATCCGGGTAAACCTGAGGTGTACGATAAAGCACCCAGCGGTAGACTTTATGTAGATGGAAATATTAGCGTGATAGAAGATGCTCAATCAATTAAGGATAGGAAAAACTTAAGTGCTAACGGATATATTGAAGCTACAATTTTAATTACTCCAAAAGGGAATATCCATAAAAGACCTGTTTTGACATTTAGAGGTATTCCAGTTGATGATACTGAAGAATTTGTTTATGGTTTAGAAGATGCTATTGAAGAAATTACAAGAACTTTTAAATTAGGAAGCAAACAACAAGAACATAATTTAATAGATGCTCTTAAGATTGCATGTAGAAAATTTTCAAAAGAAAAAACTGGAAAAAAACCCTATACAAATATTAATCTGGTACGAATTTAATGAGCATCACAGGCTTAGCAATAATCTACATAATTATATGGTGGATTGTTTTTTTTGTTATTTTACCAATAGATGTAAACAGAACAAAAACAGTTAAAATTGATGGTGAGGATCCAGGATCACCTGATAACCCAAAAATGCTTAAAAAATTCTTATATTGTACAGGAATAACAACAGTTATTTTTATAATAATTTATCTATTAATAAAATTTGAATATTTAAATTTAAGAAATATTATTAATTAAGATGCTTTTATCAAAATCTTTTATTCCAATTTTAAAAAATAATCCTTCTGAGGCAAAAATCAAATCGCACCAACTAATGTTGAGAGTTGGAATGATTAAACAAGCTTCAGCTGGTATTTATTCTTGGTTACCGCTTGGGTTTAAGGTCATGAAAAAAATTGAAACTATCGTCAGACAAGAGCAAAATAAAATTGGTGCACAAGAAATTTTAATGCCAACAATTCAATCAAGTGAAATTTGGAAAGAAAGTGGAAGATACGATGATTATGGTGAAGAAATGCTTAGAATTAAAGATCGTCAAAACAGAGAGATGCTTTATGGACCAACTAATGAAGAACAAGTAACTGAAATTTTTAGATCATCATTAAAATCATATAAATCATTACCTCAACTTTTGTATCACATTCAATGGAAATTTAGAGATGAAATTAGACCAAGGTTTGGGATTATGAGAGGTAGAGAGTTTTATATGAAAGATGCATATTCATTTGATGTTACAGATGAAGATGCTTTTTTTTCTTATAATAAATTTTACTTATCTTATTTGAGAACATTTAAAAGATTATCTCTAACAGCTATTCCAATGGCAGCTGACACTGGGCCAATTGGTGGTAATCTTTCACATGAATTCATTATTTTAGCAGATACAGGTGAGAGTAAAATTTTTACAGACAAAAGAATTTTTGATTTAAATAGTGATGGTACAGAATTAGAAAAATCATCACTAGATAAAATGAGAAAAAAATATGAACAATTTTATTCAGTAACAGACGAAAAATTTAACAAAGATGAATTTGAAAAAAAAGTATCTGAAGAAAATAGATTAATAACAAAAGGTATTGAAGTAGGTCATATATTCTATTTTGGAGATAAATATTCAAAAGCAATGGATGCAGCGGTAGATTTACCGGGCGGCAAAAAAGATTTTGTTAAAATGGGCTCTTATGGGATTGGTGTATCAAGATTAGTTGGAGCTATTATTGAGGCTAAATATGATGATAAAAATGAAATCATGAAATGGCCATTGTCTGTTGCTCCATATGATATTGCACTTATTCCTATGATAAATAAAAATGATACCTCTGCTCTTGAAAAGGCAAAAAATATAAATTCTGAGCTAATCAAAAATAATATTGAAGCAATTATAGATGATACTGATGAAAACTATTCTTCAAAAATAAAAAAGATGAATTTAATTGGAGCACCATATCAAATTGTTATTGGAAAAAAATCTGAGGGTGATTTATTAGAATTTAAAGAAACAGGTGGCGATACTCAAAATTTAAGTTTAATTAGAATAATAGAAATTATAACAAAACAAAAAGCTTCAAATTGATTTCTACGTTAGAAAAAGAAATTACTTTTAGATTTTTAAAAGCTAGAAAAAAAGATGGCTTTTTAAATGTTATATCTATTTTTTCCTTTATAGGAATAAGCCTTGGTGTTGCAGTCCTAATAATTGTTATGTCAGTAATGAACGGATTTAGGACAGAATTAATAAATAAGATAGTAGGTTTTAACTCACATATAACTGTTAAATCTTATGATGACAGCAGGATTGATCTTAAAAAATTAGATGACAAAAATTTAAATTTAATCACTAATAATCTTGTTTTTAGCAACTCTGGTGAAGCAATTATCCTAAAAAACAATACTTCAAAAGGAATAGTTTTAAGAGGTTATCAATCTAAAGAATTTTCTAATTTAACGATAATCAAAAATGACAAATTTAAAGGAGATCGATCAAAATTAAGCAACAACTCTATCTCTATTGGTAATGAATTAAGCTTTAGTTTAGATCTTAAAATAGGAGATAAAATTACTCTTATGTCACCTTCGGGAGTTGAAACGATTATAGGAAGTATGCCAAAACAAAAAACTTTTGAAATAACATCAATTTTTAATAGTGGATTGGCTGATTTTGATAACAACATAGCCCTTATCAATTTAGATACATTAGATGATTTTTTTGGTTTTGAACAAAAGGATAGAAACTTAGAAATTTATCTAAAAAATCCCCAAGATATAGAGTCACAAAAACAAATAGTTCAAAAAATTTTTGATCAAGAATTTATTTACACATGGGCAGATATGAATAGCTCTTTATTTTCAGCATTAAAAGTTGAAAGAAATGTAATGTTTATAATCTTGTCTTTGATAATCATTGTAGGTGCGTTCAATATAATATCTGGATTAACAATTTTAGTTAAGAACAAAACTAGAGATATTGCAATTTTAAAATCAATTGGAGTTTTGAATAAATCAATTGTTAAAATATTTTTTTTAATCGGTGTAATTATTGGCACTTCTGCAACTATTTTTGGAATTTTTTTAGGAGTTACTTTTTCACTATATGTTGAAAATTTTAGACAATTTTTAAGCTCAACTTTCAATATTAGTTTATTTCCTGAAGAAATTTATTTTTTAAGCACTATGCCCTCTGAAATTAACCCTTATTCTATACTTTTAATATCAATCTGCTCAATATTAATAACAGTTATTGTCTCTATATTTCCTGCTTTCAAAGCTGCTAATTTAGATCCAATTCAATCATTAAAATATGAATAATTTTTTAGAATTAAAAAATATTTCTAAGTACTTTAATATCGATAAGAGAATTAAAGTATTAAAAAATTTATCTTACAATTTTAATAAAGGAAAAATTTATTCATTAATGGGTCCGTCTGGATCTGGAAAATCAACATTACTTAATTTAATATCTTTAATAGATAGACCCTCATTAGGTTCTATTAAATTCAATAACAAATTAGTTAATTTCTCAAACAATAAAGTTAACGATATTTTTAGAGCCAAAAATATTGGTATTGTTTATCAGCAAAATAATTTACTTGCTGATTTTACGGCTTTAGAAAATGTTTATTTGGCAAACTTATCTATTAATAATGATAAAGACTCAGCTATTACAAAAGCAAAAGTTCTATTAAAGAAGATTGGTTTATCTAATAGATTAAATCATTTTCCCTCTCAATTATCTGGTGGTGAGTGTCAGCGAGTAGCAATTGCAAGAGCAATTATTAATGACCCAGAAATAATTCTTGCAGATGAACCTACTGGAAGTTTAGATTTAAACACTGCAAAAGAAATATTTGAACTTTTATATAATCAAAAAAAACCTGATAGACTTATTATATTTGCAACCCACAATAGATTTTTTGCTGATAAGTCAGATTGCCTTTTGGAGATAACAGATGGTAGTGTAAAAACTATTAATGTCTGAATCTTCTATTCAAAATTTCAATCATCTAAAAATACATTCTCAATATTCTATTTGCGAAGGTGCTATAAAAATTGATGATTTACAAAATTTCTCAAAACAAAATAAATTAAAATCATTAGCTATTTGTGATACCTCAAATTTATGTGGTGCTTTAGAATTTGCTGAAAAAATTTCTAAAGTTGGTACTCAACCAATTATTGGCACTCAAATTAATTTTAAATATAATGATATCATAGGCTTAATACCTTTGTTTGCGCTAAATGAAGAAGGTTATAAAAGAATAATTAAATTATCTTCAAATTCTTTTCTTGAAAACGATGCACTTTCTGAACCACACGTTGATTTTAATGAATTGCTTGAAGATAATGAGGGAGTTTCTATTTTTTCAGGAACTATTTTTGGATTTTTTGGTGAATTATTTAATAAAGGAAAATTTAGCGAGTTATACGATCTATATAAAAAACTTAATACTAATTTTGGTGATCGATTTTATTTAGAGATTCAAAGACATAATGATCAAAACGAGTTAGGTTTTGAAAAGTTTAATTTAAAAAAATCTTTAGAATTAGAAATTCCAATAATTGCAACTAACGAAGTTTTTTATATAGACAAAGATATGCATGAAGCTCATGATGCTTTGATTTGTATAGGTAATAAAACTTATGTTAATGATAAATCAAGAATAAGATTAAGTAATCAACATTATTTCAAAAATAATTCAGAAATGAGCAAGTTGTTTGCAGATCTTCCTGAAGCTTTAGAAAATAATTATAATTTTCCTTTGAGATGCAGTTTTAGACCATTATTTTCAAACCCAATTTTACCAAATATTAGCTCTGAAAAAGGAGGTAACGCTGATGATGTTTTAAAAAAAGACTCGTTACATGGTTTAAGAATAAAATTTGATAAAATTTTTGGAATTAAAGCTAATGATCTTGAAAAAAATAAAACATACTCAGATTACAAAGATAGATTGGATCATGAATTATCTATCATAATCGAGATGAAATATTCAAGTTATTTCCTTATAGTATCTGATTATATTAAGTGGGCCAAAAACAATGATATTCCTGTTGGTCCAGGCAGGGGTTCTGGTGCTGGTTCATTAGTAGCTTGGTGTCTCTCAATTACTGACGTTGATCCGATTAAATTTAATCTAATTTTTGAAAGATTTTTAAATCCTGATCGTATTTCAATGCCAGATTTTGATATCGACTTTTGTGAAGAAAAAAGAGATTTAGTTTTTGAATATTTAACAAAAAAATATCAAGACAGTGTTGCTCATATAATTACCTTTGGTAAGTTAAAAGCTAGGATGGTTATTAGAGATGTTGGAAGGGTATTAGGTTTGCCTTATGGTTTTGTTGATAGTATTTCCAAAATGATACCATTTGATCCATCTAGACCTCAAAGTTTATCACAATGTATTGCTGGTGAACCAAGATTACAAAAACTTGTTAATGAAGATCCTAGAGTAAAAAAATTAACAGAAATTTCTTTAAAATTAGAGGGATTAAACCGCAATGTTGCAACGCATGCCGCAGGTGTTGTTATTGCAGATAAAAAGTTAACTGACATTGTTCCATTATACAAAGATGCTTCAGCAAATTTATTATTACCATCAACTCAATTTGATATGTATTCAGCGGAAAATGCTGGATTAATAAAGTTTGATTTTTTAGGATTAAAAACATTAACTGTAATTAATAATACACAAAAACTTGTAAAAAAATTTAATAAAGATTTTGATATAGAAAATATTAGCTATGAAGATCAAAAAGTGTTTGATCTATTATCTAGTGGAAACACAGCTGGATTGTTTCAAGTTGAGAGTGCTGGAATGAGAGAAGCGTTAGTTCAAATGAAACCAAATCATATAGAGGATATTATTGCTTTAGTTGCACTATATAGACCTGGTCCTATGAGCAATATTCCAACTTATAATGACTGTAAACATGGCAGACAAACTCCAGATTATCTTCACCCTTTGTTAGAAGAAATTTTAAAACCAACATATGGCGTAATTATATATCAAGAACAAGTAATGCAAATAGCTCAAAAATTATCTGGTTTTACTGCAGGTCAAGCTGATCTTCTTAGAAGAGCTATGGGAAAAAAGAAAAGAGCAGAATTAGAAAAACAAAAGCAAGGTTTTATTGAGGGAGCTTTAAAAAATGGAATAGCAAAAGATGTTGCGGCAGGTATTTTTTTAAAAATAGAACCTTTCGCTGAGTATGGTTTTAACAAAAGTCATGCAGCTGCCTATGCAATTATATCTTATCAAACTGCTTTTTTAAAAACTTATTACCCAAAAGAATTTATTGCAGCATCAATGACAATGGATATCTCTAATCAAAATAAGTTAAGTGAATTTTATGAAGAATTAAAAAGGTTAAATGTTGAAATTACAAGACCGGACATAAATGAATGTTATGCTGATTTTAGAACAGTTGATGACAAATTCTATTATGCTTTAGGTGGCATAAAAGCAGTAGGATTTGAAGCTATTTCAAATGTTGTGAAGGAAAGAACTGAAAATGGTAATTTTAAATCAATTAATGACTTTCTAAACAGAGTTAACCCCAAGGATATGAATAAATTGCAATTAGAAGGTTTGGTAAAAGCTGGTGCTTTTGATAGTATTAATAATAATCGACAATCACTTTTTAATTCAATACCAAACTTTATTCTTAAAACAAAAAATATGTTTGAAAATAAATCAGCAAATCAAATAGATTTATTTTCTGAAGATGAAACTACTCAAGATAATATTGTTAATGAAATAGAAGATTGGAAATTTGAAGAGCGTTTGTCAAAAGAATTTGAAGCAGTTGGATTTTTTATCTCAGATCACCCTCTAAATCAGTTTACAGAAATTTTTGATGATTATAAAATCATTGATTACTCTAATTTTAATTTAAGCGATGAAATAAGAGAGGCTAATATTGCTGCTACTTTATTGAAGGTGCAAGAGAGAAAAACTGCCAAAGGTAATTCTTATGCTGTATTAAAATTAACTGATTTAACCAGTGTTTTTGAATTATTTATTTTCTCTGATATTTTAGAATTAAACCGTGAGATTTTAAAAGAAGGTAATTCTTTATTATTAACACTTGTTAAAAGTATTTCTAATGATGAGAATAGATTTAAAAGAGTTAATGTTCAAAAAATAGGATCTATGATGGATCTTTTTAACAGTCCAATTAAAGAGGTATTTTTTGAAGTTAATTCTTCTAAAAATCTTGACGAAATTTCAAAAATATTAGCTAAAGAAGGAAAAACTGATGTTAATATACGAATGGTTGTTGATGAGAAGATATTGGAGTTCAAACTTAAAAATTCAAGGAATCTTGACAGAAAATCACTTAATCTTTTGAGAAAAAGAGAAATTTCAAGCACTATAAACTAAATAAAACTTGTTAAATTCACTAATTATTAGTAAATAAGCCTTAATTTAAATTAACACGCACACAGTTGTTGGTTTTATACCTCCGGTCCTTAATTGGAAATTACTGTGGTGGCTTAACCGGGAATAAATATGAAGATACCTAACGTTACAATACAACAATTATTAGAAGCTGGTGTTCATCTTGGACACAAAACTTTAAGATGGAATCCAAAAATGAAAAAATACATTTTTGGAAAAAGAGATTCAATCCATATAATGGATTTAACTCAAACTTTGGAACTAACAAAAGTTGCCTTAGAGAAAATTTATACAACAATTGCAAATAATGGAAAAATTTTATTTGTATCAACTAAAAAACAAGCATCTGAAGCCATTGCTGAAGTTGCTAAAGAAACTGATCAGTATTTTGTAAATTACAGATGGCTTGGTGGTATGCTTACTAACTGGGGAACTATATCTGGTTCAATTAAAAAAATGAAAAAATATGAATCTGATTTAGTTGCTGAAAATAGAGGTTTTACAAAAAAAGAACTTCTTAAAATGAGTGTAAAAAAAGATAAACTTGAAAGATCATTGGGCGGAATCGCAGAAATGAAAAAAACTCCTGATTTAGTTTTTATAATTGATACAAATTATGAGTCATTAGCGATTGCAGAGTCGGTAAAATTAGGAATACCTATAATTGCAATTCTTGATAGTAATTCTAACCCGGATAATATTGATTATCCAATACCTGGTAACGATGATGCTCGTAGATCTATAGATCTTTATTGCAATCTTATTAAAGAAACTATTAATAATGCAAAGAGTTCAATTCCAGCAGCTGAGCCTAAAAAAGATATTGCTCAAGACACAAAAGAAAAAAATGATGGAAAAACTGTTCAAGAATTAGATAGAGAAAAACTTGAACAAAAATTTTCTAAAGATAAGAAGGAGACATTGAATTAATATGAGTGATATTGAAAACGTTAAGAAATTAAGAGAAGCAACAGGTGCTGGATTTAAAGATTGCAATCTTGCAATTAAAGAATCTGGTGGTGATATTGATAAAGCTATTGAAATTTTAAGAGTAAAAGGTATCTCAAAAGCTTCAAAAAAAATGTCTAGAGACGCAAAAGAGGGTGTTGTTGCCGTTAGTGGTGATACAACTAAAACATCAGTTATCGAAGTTAATTGTGAAACAGATTTCGTAGCTAAAAACGAAGACTTCACAAGTTTTGTTAAAGAACTTAGTGAACTAAATAACGAAAAAAATTCTAACTTAGATGATTTAAAGAACTCTAAAATGAAAAATGGAGAAACTGTTGAAGATAATGTTGTATCTTTAATAGCTAAAATTGGTGAAAAGATTACAATTGGTAAAGCTAAAACAATAGAAAACGCTGGCACAGTAAATAATCATTATTTACACACTGTCGTTAAAGATAATATTTCAAAACTGGCTGTAATTGTTTCATTAGAAACTAAAGATAACTCTGATACCGTTAAAAATTTTGGTAAACAATTATCTATGCACATTGCTGCATCCAATCCATTAGCACTCACATCTGATTTGATTGACCAATCTGTTATAGATAAAGAGCAAGAATTAGTAACTGAAGAGTTAAAAAATTCAGGAAAACCTGAAGATATTGCAAAAAAAATTAGCTTAGGTAAGATGAGCAAGTTTAAAGAAGAAAATTCTCTATTAACACAAGCTTGGGTTATGGAACCTAAAAAAAAGGTGCAAGATATATTAAAAGAACTTTCAATTGCTGATTTAAAAATAAAAGAATTTTATAGAATAAAGATTGGAGAGTAAATGTTTGACGAAAAGTCATACAGTATTAAAATGGATAAGGCCATTGAGGTTTTTTCAAAAGAGCTGTCATCACTTAGAACTGGTAGAGCCAATGCAGCAATGTTAGATTTAGTTAAAGTTGATGTTTATGGTCAACAAATGCCTATCAATCAAGTGGGTAGTATAACAACACCAGAGCCTAGAATGATAAATATTCAAGTTTGGGACTCAAACAATGTAGCATTAGTTGACGCTGCAATTAAAAAATCAGATTTAGGTTTAAATCCACAAATAGACGGACAATTAGTTAGACTACCAGTACCTGAACTAAATGAGGAAAGAAGAACTGAATTAAAAAAATTGATAAAATCAATTGGTGAAAAATGTAAAGTTTCAATTAGAAACGTTCGAAGAGATGCAAATGAAGAATTAAAAAAACTTTTAAAAGATAAAGAAATTGGTGAAGATGAAGAAAAATCATCTGAAAAAAATGTCCAAACAATTACAGACGAACATATCAAAGTAGTTGATGAAAAGGTTTCTTTAAAAGAAAAAGAAATAATGACCATATAAAATGAACCCGCTTAATCACGTAGCCATTATTATGGATGGTAATGGTAGGTGGGGTTTAAAACATAAAAATTCAAGGAACGAAGGTCATAAATCAGGTTTACATACAGTAGAAAAAATAATCAAAGAAACTATAAAGCAAAAAATTAATTACCTTACATTATATGCTTTTTCTACTGAAAATTGGAATAGACCAAAAAAAGAAATTAATTATTTATTTAAATTACTTGAAAGCTTTCTGTTAAAAAAAATTAACGATCTTAACAAGCAAAATATCAAACTTAAAATTATTGGAGTAAAAAAATTTTCAAAAAAACTAAATAAACTTTTAAAATCATCTGAAAAAAAAACAAAAAAAAATACAACATTACAAATTAATCTTGCATTAAATTACGGGTCAAAATTTGAAATTTTAAACGCTATTAAGTTTATGAATAAAAATAAAGATAAAATTAATGAAAAAAATTTTAAAGAATATCTTCAAACTAAAAATATCCCTGATCCTGAGATATTAATTAGAACAGGAAATACAAAAAGATTAAGTAATTTTTTACTATGGCAGTTAGCTTATGCTGAAATTTTTTTTGAAAAAAAATTATGGCCTGATTTTAACGAAAAAGATTACATTAAAATAATTAAAAAATATAAAAAAGTTAAGAGAAACTTTGGTAATATCTGATGTCAAAAAATTTATTAAAAAGAATAATCACATCAATTTTTTTATTAATTCTTTTATTTTTTATAAATTTTAGTCACCAATATATTTTCATTTTTTCAATTTTATTACTTGGTATTGTTGTTTGTATTGAAGCAAATAATATATTTTCAAAATTAATGTCTTTTCAGTCGGCTAAAAAAAAAAATTTATCTAAAACATTTAATTCTAAGTTCTTAATTTTGAATATAATAACTTTTTTTTATGTATTTTTTATATTTTGTAATCTTTTGTATGAAATTCATAGATCGGAAGGGCCTATTTTTTTTCTATATATAATTAGTATATGTTTTCTTACAGATATTGGAGGTTATGTTTTTGGAAAGTTAATAGGAGGTAAAAAATTATCAAAAATCAGTCCCAATAAAACAATATCAGGAACAATAGGTTCATTTATATTTTCAATTTTTCCCTTAATTTTATTTTTAAAATTTAGCTCTTTGAATATAATATTTGATTTAAATAATATTTTGTTATGTTTATCAGTTTCGCTTATCAGTCAATTAGGTGATCTATTTGTTTCATTTTTCAAAAGAAAAGCAAAAATTAAAGATACGGGTAAATTATTACCTGGACATGGTGGGGTTCTAGATAGAGTAGATGGAATTATTTTTGCAGTTCCATTCACCTATTTTTTACTTAAATTATTTTAAATGAAAAAAAGAATAGCTATACTTGGTTCAACAGGTTCTATTGGTAAAACATTAATCGAAATAATAAAAAAAGATAAAAAAAATTTTGATATAATTTTACTTACAGCAGATACAAATTATAAAGAAATTTTAAAACAAGCAAAAATTCTTAAAGTAAAAAATTTAATTATAACTGATAAAAAAGCATTCTTAAATTTATCTAGAAATAAATTAGGTAAAATAAAAATTTTTAATAATTACAACTCTTTTAATAAAATTTTCAAAAAAAAAATTGATTATGTAATGAGTTCTATTTCTGGAATTAATGGTTTAATACCCACAATCAAGATTATTAAATTTACAAAAAAAATAGCAATTGCAAATAAAGAGTCAATTATTTGCGGTTGGCATCTAATAAAAAAAGATCTTAAAAAATTTAAAACAACCTTTGTACCAGTGGACTCTGAACATTTTTCAATTTTTTATTCTTTAAAGGGAAATAAAATTTTCAATGTAGAAAAAATATATCTTACAGCCTCTGGGGGGCCTTTAATTAATACACCAAAAACAAAACTTAAGAATGTTAAAATTTCAGAAGCAATTAAACATCCAAATTGGAAGATGGGAAAAAAAATATCTGTAGATTCAGCGACTATGATGAATAAAGTTTTTGAAATAATGGAGGCAAAAAAAATATTTAATTTAAAATATGAGTCACTTGATATTTTAGTTCATCCCTCATCATATGTTCATGCAATTGTAAAGTTTAACGATGGAATGTTAAAAATTATTGCACATGACACTAATATGAAAATTCCTATATTTAATTCTTTATATAATAGTCAAAAAAAAATTAAAACTGATGAATTAAATCTTAAGAAGTTAAATTTTTTAGATCTAAAAAAAGTTGATATAGATAAATTTCCATCAATTAAGATTATAAAAAAGCTAAAAAATGAGGAATCCTCACTTGAAACAATAATTGTTTTAGCTAACGATATATTAGTAGATCTTTTTTTATTAAAAAAGATTTATTTTACTGATATAGTAAGTTTTCTTCAAAAACTTATTAATATGAAAAAATTCAATAGTTACAGATTAATTAAATTAAAAGATATTAGCTCTATAATTTTGTTAAATAATCAATTACGTGAAACAATCAATAAGATGATCAAATAAAATTTATGAATTCAATTATTACTTTTTTAAAATTTGTCTTTATTATTTGGATTTTACTTTCATCAAAAGCAATATCCAACATCATAAATAAAATTGAAATAATTGGAAATGACAGAATTTCTGATGAAACTATAAAATTATTTATTTCAATTAATAAAGATGACGAAATTAATGATATTAAATTAAATAATATTTTAAATGATCTTTATGAAACTAATTTTTTTAAAAACATAACTGTTAATTTTAAAGATCAAATTTTACTTATAAATGTTGAAGAAAACCCGATTATAGAAAATATTTATTATAATGGAATTAAAAGTAATAAAATTTTAGAACTAATAAAACAGAATTCACTTATTAAGCCTAGATCATCTTTCAATGAAACTTTCTTGAAAAAAGAAAAATTAAAAATTGAAAATATTTTAAAAAATTTAAGTTATTTCAATTCCAGTTTAGAAATTTTAGTTGAGGAGACATCAAAGAACTTAGTTAATATTACTTATAATATAGATTTAGGAAAAAAATCAAAAATCAAAAAAATTACTTTCATAGGAAATAAAGTTTTTAAGGATAAAAAGCTTCATAGAATTATAACTAGCTCAGAGTATAAATTTTGGAAATTCATTTCAGGTAGAAAATATTTAAATCTCAATTCTGTTTCTTTTGATGAAAAACTTTTACAAAATTTTTATAAAAATAATGGATATTATAATGTAAAAATAAATTCCTCATTTGCTAAGTTAATTAGTCAAAATAATTTTGAATTAATTTTTAATATCGATTCTGGAGATAAAGTTTTTTTTGGTAATTTAGATTTAGATTTACCTCCTGATTTTGATGAAAAAAATTTTTCACCCATAAAAGAACTATTTATAAAAACACAAGGAAAACCATATTCAATTAATCAAATTGATAAGATACTTGATGAAATTGATAATATTACAACTCTTGAACAGTACAAATTTATAAAAGCTAGCGTTAATGAAAATATAGAAGACAATTTAATTAATTTAAAATTTACAGTTGAAGAGGGAGAAAAATTTTTTGTTGATAGAATAAATATACTTGGAAACACAATAACTGCTGAAAATGTTATTCGTAATCAATTGATGCTTGATGAAGGTGATCCTTTTAGTGAGATTCTTGTAACAAAATCTATCAATAATATTAAAAGTTTAAATTTTTTTAGAAAAGTTGAATCCGAAATTTTGTTTAACGAGTATAATAGGACTAAAACAATTAATATTTCTTTGGAAGAAAAACCTACAGGTGAAATATATGCCACCGCAGGTGTTGGTACTTCTGGTGGATCATTTGGTTTTGGTGTTAAAGAAAATAATTTTTTAGGTAATGGAATTAACTTAGATACAAATTTTGAAGTATCAAGTGATGCTTTTAAAGGTAAATTTTCAGTCACGAATCCAAATTACAATAATACAGATAAATCATTATATATATCTGCAGAGGCCATTGAAAATGATAACTATCAAACATTTGGTTATAAAACCAAAAAAACTGGTTTTAGCTTTGGTACAAATTTTGAATATCTAAATGATTTATATTTAGGTCTAGCTAATTCAAATTTTTATGAAGTAATTGATACTAACTCTACAGCATCTTCACAACAACAAGCTCAAGAAGGAAACTATTGGGACTCATTTATCCAATTAGATTTTAATTACGATAAACGTAATCAAAAATTTCAAACAAGTTCTGGATTTAGATCATTCTATTCATTAGATTTACCAATTTTAAGTGACACAAATACATTAAAAAATTATTACAATTATTCTCACTATTATAATTTTTTTGAAAAAAACATTTCTTCTCTCTCATTTTATTTTGAAACTGCTAATTCACTGAATAACAAAAATATAAAACTATCTGAAAGAATTAATATACCATCGAGTAGATTAAGAGGCTTTGAGAGGGGTAGAGTTGGCCCTAAAGATGGTGATGATTTTATTGGTGGAAATTATGCATATTCAGTTAATTTTGCATCAAATGTACCTTTCATATTCGAAGAGTCACAAAATCTTGATTTTTTAATCTTTGCAGATGCGGCTGATATTTGGGGGGTTGATTATAATTCATCCATCAAAGGAAATGGTATTAGATCCTCTATTGGTGTTGCGCTTGATTGGATGAGTCCATTAGGTCCTATGAATTTTAGTTTGGCATATCCAATTACCAAAGAAACAGGCGATAAGACCGAATCTTTTAGATTTAATTTAGGTACAACTTTTTAATCTTATGTTAAAAAAATCTTTTTTTATAATATTTTTTTTCTTACTGTCAGTTAATACTTTAAAAGCTGATAATAAAACTTCTTATATTGATATTGATTATATTTTAACAAATACAATTGCAGGGAAATTACTTTTGGAAAATTTTAAAAAAGAAGAAAAATTGAAAGTTGATAAATTTAAGATTACCGATGAAGATTTTAAGAATAAGGAAAAAAAAATATTAGCAAAAAAAAATTTAGTTACAAATGAAGAAATTAATAAAGAGCTAAGATCTTTGCAAGTTGAATTTCAGAATTATAGAAAAAATAAGATTAAAGAATTTGATGAACTTAAAGTCAAAAGAAATAGAAATATTTTAAATTTCATTAAATTAATTAATCCTATTATAGAAAAATATATGTCTGAAAATTCTATTGCTATTTTATTAGATAAAAAAAATATTTTTATTGCAAGTAAAAACTATGATATTACAAAAAATTTGATTACACTGATTGATAAAGATATTAAAAACATAGATATAGATTAAATGATTAATTTGAATAAAACTGAAATTGAAAATTTACTTCCCCATAGAGATCCAATGCTATTAATTGACGAACTTCATGATGTTAAAAAATTAACCTCTGCTACCGGTATAGTTAATGTTAAAAAAGATAGTTTTTTTGTTCAGGGACATTTTCCTGGCCAACCAGTTATGCCAGGTGTTCTTATTGTTGAAGCTTTTGGGCAAACTGCCGCTGCTTTAACAGCTCATGGTATTGATAAATCTACATATGAAAATAAACTTGTTTTTCTTATGGGTGTTGAAAAGGCTCGCTTTCGAAATCCTGTTATTCCTGATTGCAAACTTTTATTAAATGTTGAAGCTATAAGATCACACGGTAAAGTTTGGAAATATAAAGGCGAAGCATTTGTAGATGATAAAAAAATGGCAGATGCAATGTGGTCTGCAACAATTGTTGATAAGAAATAAATAGCAATAATTATTGATAACTTATTTTATTTTGCTTTGTTAAAAGCAGATATGATTAATCCATTTTTTAAAAATAATGGTCCCTTTAAATTAATTGATTTATTGAAAGAATTAAAAATTAATCAAATAGAAAAAATTAATAACTCATTTATTAATGACATAAAGGATCTTGAAAACTCCAAAATAAATGAAATTACTTTTTTTCATTCAAAAAAATATAAATCAGTAGCGAATAATACGAAAGCCTCTTTTTGTTTAACAACAGAAAATTTAAAGGATGAATTACCCAATAATTGCAAACCTATAATTGTAGATAACGTTTTAGTTTCAACCTCAATTATAGCAGCTAAATTTTATCCAGATTCAATAGATGATGGCTTTGATGATGAAGTACAAGAGATAAGTAAAACAAAATATAATAGTTCAGTAAAATACGGTAAAAATGTTTTGATAAATGAAAGTGCAATAATTGGCTCTAATTGCTCTATTGGTCATAATACTATTATTGAAAAAAATGTATCTATCGATGACAATTGTTCAATTGGATCCAATTCTATTATAAGAAATGCATTGATTAAAAAAAATGTTAGAATTCTCGACAACTGTATTATAGGAAAACATGGTTTTGGTTTTTTTCCTAGCAACAAATTTAATGTAAGATACCCACATATAGGAATTGTTTTAATTGAAGAAAACTGTGAAATTGGTTGTGGTTCAACCATCGATAGGGGATCAATGTCAAATACTCATATTGGTAAAAATACATATTTGGATAATCAAATTCATATAGCTCACAATGTTAAAATTGGAGAAAATTCGATAATAGCTGGTCAAGTAGGAATTGCTGGCAGCTCTGTAATTGGTAGCAATGTTAGAATTGGAGGTCAAGCTGGAATTTCAGGACATTTAAAAATTGGTAATAATGTTGAGATTGCAGGTGGTAGCGGTGTTATAAAAGATATACCTGATAATTCGAAAGTCATGGGATACCCTGCTAAAAATATTAGAGAATTTTTAAAAGATAATAAATGATACATAAAACAGCGATTGTAGACCCAAAAGCTAAAATTTCAGCCAATGTAAATATTGGACCATACACCATTATAGGTCCAAACGTTGAAATAGGCGAAGATACTGATATTAATTCTCATGTAAGTATTGCCGGCTACACAAAAATTGGAAAAAAAAATAAAATTTATCCTTTTGCTTCTATAGGAAATAATCCACAAGATCTGAAATACAAAGGTGAAAAAAGTGTCCTTGAAATAGGTAATTGTAACACAATAAGAGAATACGTTTCAATAAATCCAGGAACAGATGGTGGGGGGGGATTAACAAAAATTGGTAACAATTGTTTATTAATGGTTTCGTCTCATGTTGCTCATGATTGTGTTATTGGAGACAATGTTATTTTAGTTAACAATGTGGCTATTGGCGGACATGTTCAAATTGATAATAATGCTATTATTGGAGGTAATTCTGCAGTACATCAATTTATCAGAATTGGAAAATTTGCCATGATCGGTGGAATGTGTGCTGTAATAAGAGATGTGATACCATATGGATTAGTTCATGGTAATAGAAGTGTATTACAAGGTATTAATTTAATTGGTCTAAGAAGAAATAATATTTCAAATCAAGATATTGCGTTGCTTAGCAATGCCTATAAAGAAATTTTTAAAAGTGAAAATTTATCTGAAAACTTAAAAAATTTATCTGAAGATATCAAAAAAAATGATCTTGTGACTGAAATTTTAAAATTTATTCATCAAGATAAAAAAAGACCAATTTGTACACCATTTTTAAAATAAAATGATTGGATTATTTTTAGGGGATACAGATTTTTCAAAAACAATTCTCAATAAGATAAAAAGATTAAATAAAAAATATTTTATTATTGATCTTTCAAAAAACAATATCTTTTGTAAAGACAAAAATTCATTTCGAATAAGTATAGGTAAATTTGGAAAAATTATAGATTTAATTAATAAAAATAAAGCGAAGAAAGTTTTATTTGCTGGCAAAATTTTAAAACCAAATTTCTCTACATTGAGACTTGATCTTAAAGGTATTTATTATATGCCAAGAATTATTAAAGCTGCTAAATTAGGTGATGCTTCAATTTTAAAAACAATTGTCAAAATACTAAGTAAGGAAAAAATTAAAGTTATTCGTTCAAACTTTTATAGTCCTGAATTATCATTAAAATCAGGAAACTATTCTATAATAAAACCTGATCACAATGATAATAATTCTATTAAAAAGGGCATTAAATATTTTAAAAGTTTAAATAGCTTAGATCACGTCCAAGCTATTATTGTTAAAGATGATCGTATAGTTGCAAAAGAGGGAAAGCAAGGTACTAAAAAAATGATTTCGAAATTAAAAAAAAATTCAGATGGAATTTTAATCAAATTTCCCAAACCAAAACAAGATTTAAGGTTAGATCTTCCAACAGTTGGATTCAATACTTTAAAAGACTGTAAAAAATTTGGATTAAAGGGATTAGTTTTAAAATCTAGACAAAATATATTTTTAGATAAAGAAAAATGTATAAATTTTGCAAATAAAAATAATATTTTTATAAAAGTTATATGAAAAAAATTTTTATAATAACTGGAGAGCCATCTGGTGACAAATTAGCTTCAGAAATAATTTCAAAATTAATACTACAAAATTCTAATATTGAGTACTTATCGGTAGGAGGTGAGCATTTAAATAATTTAGGTATAAAATCTATTTATGATTTAAAAGATATCACATACCTTGGTTTTACAAGTGTATTGTTTAATATTTTTAATATTAAAAAAAAGATTAATAAAACAGTTGATGAAATCTTAAAATTTGATCCTGATATACTATTTAGTGTAGATAGCCCTGATTTTACACTTAGAGTTGCTGAAAAAGTCAAAAAACTTAACAAAAAGATTAGAACAGTTCATTATGTTGCTCCAAAAGTTTGGGTTTGGCGAAAAAGTAGAGTTAAAAAAATCAAAAAATTTATAGATCATATGCTTTTGTTATTTAACTTTGAAAAAGAATTTTTTGAGATTGAGAATATTAAAACCACATTTGTTGGACATCCACTAATTGAATATAAAGACAATGTAAAGATTATATCAAATAATTTAATATCTACAGATAGAAAAATTATTTCAATTTTTCCAGGTAGTCGTAAATCAGAAACTAATATTCTGATGCCAATATTACTTGATTTTATAAATTTAATGAAAAAAAACAATTATAATTATGATTATATATTTCATGCCACAAGTGAAAATAAAAATTTTATAACTAATCAGGTAAAAAGCTCTAATCTAGAAAATATTGACGTCATTTCAGATGAAAATATTAAATTTAAAGTTTTATCAAATTCTATTTTTGCTGTATCTAAATCTGGAACAGTTTCATTACAAATCTGCAATTTAAATATACCTTCAATTATTATTTACAAGTTAAGTTTTTTAAATTTTATGATATTTAAATTATTAGCAAATATCAAATTTGCGAATATCATTAATATTATTAATGGTACTGAGGTAATCCCTGAATTGTTACAAAGTAAATGTAATTCTAAGGAGATTTTTAAATCTGTTGTCTATTTATTAAAAAATCCAGAATTGATAAAAAAACAGTTAGATACTTGCCAGGAAACTTTAGAAGGTATTAGGTCAAAAACTTCTTCTTCAAATGAGTCTGCTCTAATTTTAAATAAGTATCTTGCTCTTTAATCTTTTTTCAACTTCCTCTTTACCTAAAGAAATCACTATATCATAAAGTCCTGGGCCAAATTTCGACCCTGTTAAGGCAATCCTAAGTGGCTGACCAACTCCTTTGAAGTTGGTTTCATAATTTGTTATTAATTTACTTACAACTGGTTCAAGACTTTCTTTATTTAGATTATCCATTTTTACTAAATTATCTTTAAACTCTTTTATGATCTTTTTTGCCTTTTCATCAATTAAATTTAGATCCTCTTCTTTAAATTTTATCTCATCAGAAATTAAATATTTTGCATTGTTGTAAATATCTTCTAAGGTTTTTGCTTTATTTTTAAGAAATGATAATGATAATTTGATTTTTACTTCTTTTTCTGGATTGATCTTTTCTTTGTATATCTGACAGTATTCCACAAAATATTTATAAAGTTCACTTTCATCTATATTTTTAATATAATACTCGTTCATTGATAAAATCCTGCTCATATCAAGTTTTGAAGGAGATTTGCCTATACCATCTAAATTAAAGTACTTTATACTTTCATCTAGAGTAAATATTTCTTTATCTTCAAAAGACCAGCCCAATCTAAGAAGATAGTTTCTTAATGCATCAGGCATTACGCCAATTTTAGAATAATCATCTAATGTTGATGCATTATCTCTTTTTGATAATTTTTTACCTTCTGTTGTGTGTATTAGAGGTATGTGTGCAAATTTAGGTAATTCCCAACTCATTGCTTCATAAATTTGCATTTGTTTGAATGTATTGATTTTATGATCATCTCCCCTAATAATGTGCGTCATATTCATTTGATGATCATCTACAGTTGCAGACAAATTATAAGTAGGAGTGCCATCATTTCGTAAAATTATAAAATCTTCAATTGTATTATTGTCAATTTCAACATCTCCTTGAACTAAATCTTTCAGAATTGTTGATCCTTCAATTTTACTTTTAAACCTTATTACGGGTTTTATACCTTTAGGGACTTCAGTTTCAGGAATATCTCTCCACTTTCTATTGTAAATATAGGGAAGTTTTTTTTGTCTAGCTCTTTTTTTTTGTTCTTCAATTTCTTCACTAGAACAATAACATTTATAAGCATTACCATTTTTTAATAATTCGTTTGCAATATTTATGTGATCATTAATTTTAGTTGATTGAATATATTCTTCACCGTCATGCTCTATACCAAGCCATTTTAAAGACTTAATAATTTGAATTTTATGTTCATCTTTAGATCTTTCTTTATCAGTATCTTCAATTCTAAGGTGAAATGTTCCATTTTGGTTTTTAGAAAATAACCAATTAAATAGGGCTGTTCGTACACCACCAATATGAAGAGCTCCGGTAGGTGATGGAGCAAATCTAGTTGCTACTTTTGACATCAGTGATATTTAGACTATTTTCTTAGAAGTTTCTATATAAAGATACTAAAACACCTTGAACTTTTACTCTATCAGGTCCGAAAATTTTAGTCTCATAGTTTCTATTTGCACTTTCAAGAGCAACTACTTTACCTTTTTTACGAATTCTTTTGAGCATTGCTTCATGTTCGTCAATTAATGCTACTACAATTTTTCCATTGTCAGCAGTATCTGTTCTTCTTATAATTACAGTATCTCCTTCATTAATGCCAGCTTCAATCATAGAGTCACCTTGAACTTTTAGTCCAAAATAATCGCCATTTTTTTCTAGATTGCCTGGAAGTGGAATTCTTGATACCTCATTTTGTATAGCTTCGACTGGTGTACCAGCAGCTATTTTTCCAAGAACGGGAACCTCTATTTCATCAGAACTAACATTAACCTCATCCAAACCACCTTTAATTACACTAGGTGAAAAACTATTATAAATATCATTTGCAGATGCTGTTTCTGGCAATTTAATCACTTCTAAAGCTCTAGCTTTGTGTGCTAGTCTTTTAATAAATCCTCTTTCCTCTAAAGCACTGATCAATCTATGAATTCCTGATTTAGATTTTAAATTAAGTGATTGCTTCATTTCTTCATAAGACGGGGAGACGCCAGAACTTCTCAACTTTTTGTTGATAAATAAAAGTAGGTTTTTTTGTTTTTTTGTAAGCATAAGAACAAATATCGTACAAATAATGTTCTATAAAAGTTCTTATAAATAAACAATAGTTAAAAAATCAAGCAAAATAGGGGCTAATTTAGTTATAAAACTGAAAAAATTGAATTTTCTGATAAATTTTTCAAAAGTGATTCACCAATTAAAAAAGTTTTTATAGAGGTTTTTTTTTTTAAATCTAAAAGTTCATCTTTTGTTTTAATTCCACTTTCAGATATTAAAGGTCCTTGGTGACCAACGAGCACATTATGAATATCATAGGTTGTATTAATATCAGTTTTAAGTGTTTTTAAATTTCTATTGTTAATTCCAATCAAAGCCTCTTTGAAATTTAATGCTTTTTTTGCTTCTTCAACAGTGTGCACTTCTATAATGACAGACATGTTAAATTTTAAAGACTCTTCATACAATTCATTAGCTAAATAATCTGAAACACCAGCTAGAATAATTAAAATTGCATCTGCACCGTTAGCTTTTGCAAAAGGCACCTGCCATTTATCTATAAAAAAATCTTTACATAGAATTGGTAAATTTATATTAGCTAATTTAATTTTAGCTAAGTCATATGCCTTTCCGTGAAAATAATTTTGTTCAGTTAATACAGAGAGGCAAGTTACTTTATTTTTATTATAAATTTTTGCTATTTCAATAGGATCGTAATTATCAATTATTATGCCTGCTGAAGGGCTAGCTTTTTTAATTTCAGCAATTATTGAAACTTTATCATTTTGAATATTATACTGAATTTTTTCTTTAAAATTTAAATAATGATTTTTTTTATTATTGTTTTCAATTATACTTAGAAATTCTTCTATAGGATTTTCT
>Ga0233438_10001419_pt1 | contig 26195 bp, 24 predicted proteins | sample SI_123_September_FD_182720 | JGI IMG/M metagenome (GOLD analysis project Ga0233438, IMG submission 182720) | Seawater microbial communities from Saanich Inlet, British Columbia, Canada - SI_123_September2016_10_MG | ecosystem: Environmental > Aquatic > Marine > Inlet | place: Canada: British...
CGCCAATGATGCTATCGATGTTGCGCGCTGTACGAGTGAGTTTTTCTCAAAATACATTTCGCATTAATGATCAGGCATTTGCCGGGTATGGTTGGGGACTGAGCGGGCGCGTGATGGAAAATATTGGAGCAGCACTTTATACTTCAACTTCTGGCGAATTTGGGTGGAGTGGCGCGGCAGCAACATATTTTTGGGTCGATCCACTTAACGATGTTACTGGCTGTGTGATGACGCAATACATCGGCAGTGAACATCCACTTGGCCCCGACATGCAAACTGCAGCGATGCGCATGTTAGCCAGTGCAGGGTAATCTGTTGTGTTGGTCTTGTCAGATTAAGATTTTTTGAGACGAGTAGGACAGTTTTGCATCCTCTCCTGACGAGGATACATTCCCCATTTTGCTACTTTAAAGCCAGCCCTATTAACCCCTCTCGGCCACTTCTGGTCCGTTAAAGGCGCAACAGGGGCTGGGTGTGGGGTTAGGTTGGCTGTGAGGTGTTGCAGGACCGCCATCTCTATTCACGCATGAATTTCAAGCTGAACCGTGCCGCCGCTCTTTCTGAGTGGCGCCAACTATTGAGCGCATAGGTTCAGGCTGCGCCAGAAATCTGATGCGAGTTCTCATTCGTCTGACAGTACCATAGATTTGTGTGATCGTGGTACTTTGGGACGTGTTAGACTTTGTCTGACAACACCCAGTTTTTTGTTGACATCACCTTTTCAATGACATGATATGTAACTAACATGTTAGTTAGTAGGGGTGAATATGTTTGGTCTGTCAGTTGCGCTAACAACGCCATTCTCCCAGACGGGCGCGATTGACGACCATCTTATGGTGGCTCACAGCAAATGGGTTTTGCAGAATGGAGCTAATAGCATAACGCTTTTCGGCACTACCGGTGAAGGCACATCCATATCGCAAGTTGAAAAGTTAAAAACTCTGCAAACATTAATTAAAGAAGATATTCTGCCTAGCAAAATCAATGCAACTGTGATCACATCATCTCTTCAAAACGCCATCTTGCAATGTGTAGAATATCATTCTCTAGGCGTTAAAAGAATATTAATAGCCCCTCCATTTTTCTTTAAAGATCTTAGTTTTGAGGGACTTTTAAGTTGGTATTCCGCTGTTTTTACTGCTTGTCGGTCACTTAAAATACAGTTCATTCTTTATAATATACCACAGTTAACAATGGTCGCAATTAAACCTGAGCTTATTTCGGCGTTACAGAGTGAATTTGGTTCTGAAACGATTTTTGGGGTCAAGGACAGTACTGGCAATCTTGAAGGAACATTAGAATTCCTAAAAAATAAAGATCTAATGGTGGCTGTGGGAGATGAGCGCACGTTGGCAGATGCAATGTTCCATGGTGCGTCTGGGGCAATCTGTGGAATGTCGAATGTTTTTCCGCGTGAGTTGGCTGAAGTTATTAAAACTAAAACTCATAATGCTATGGTTAACAACATGACAAACCTAATAGTAAATGCTCCTGTAACAGCTGGCGTTAAGGCGCTTTTGGCTATAAAATCAAATGAAAAGAGTTGGATGATGGTTCGGCAGCCTCTCGAAGTCTCGCCGCAAGCTCACCAATCGCTTTTAAGGAAATCACTGTAAATTACCTCTCTAAAAAGCTATGAAACAACACTTAGGAGAAAACCATGATTACCAAATTAAAACGACATAGTATGACTGCGATTGTTGCGGTTTCAGTTGCACTGGCAGCTGTGCCCGTCTGGGCGGGTTCACACCAGATCAAGCTACGCATGTCTACGCCAGCTTCTGCAACTGATGCAAGGTCAGTCGCTTTACAAGACGTATTTGCACCAGCAGTTGCGAGTTTTGCATCTTATGAAGCCCATTATAATGGCTCGTTAATTAAACAAAACTCTGAGCTGGAAGCGATTGCGTCCGGTGACCTTGAGATGTCGATCACCTCAGCGCAAGAATTGGCACAGTATTTCCCAGAGTTTTCAATCTTCGCGACAGGGTATGTTCATCAAGACGCCGCTCATCAAGTTGCCGTATTTAATGATGATTTAATGTTACCTTTCAAGAAAAAGGTTGAAGATGAGCTCGGAGTGAAACTCCTGAGCATTATGTATTTGGGGCGTCGCCACGTCAACCTTCGTCAATGCCGGGATGAAGTCAACGTGCGCACACCGGCTGATTTGGCTGGCGTAAACTTACGCATGCCGGGTACAGACGCATGGCAATTTCTCGGAAAAGCTCTTGGCGCAAACCCCACACCCATGGCATTTACAGAGATATATACAGCACTGTCTACAAGCTCCGTTGACGGTCAAGATAATCCCTTGCCAACTGTTGTAGACGCCAAATTTTATGAGGTTACCTGCCAAATAGCATTAACGTCTCATTTGGTTGATTTGAACTATGTAGCTTTTTCAAAAGCTGTATGGGACGGCTTGAGTGCCGACCAGCAAGCTGATGTTCAAGCCGCAGCGGTGGCAGCAGCGGAAAGTGGCCGTCAAAATCAGCTGAAAAAAGAGACTGATTTGGTATCATTTTTGGTTGAAAAGGGAATGGAAATTTATGAACCTGATTTGTCTGCGTTCAGAAGCCATGTACAGAAGTTGTACTTAACTACTTCGGCCTCAGATTCTTGGCCTGCAGGTGTGCTTGATAAAATAAATGCGCTGGGTAAATAACTGAAACAATATTTTAGTTGAACAGATGAGGTCTGTAACCAAATCTATTACTCGACTGGGAGAATTCATAGCGGCCATCATCATGGCCGCTATGTTTGCGACTTTCATACTACAGGTATTCATTCGTTACACGGCGCGCATAGGATCGGTAGCAGAGACAATACCATTTTTTGACCCTAATCTCTACGGTTGGACTTTGGAGTTTTGTTTAGTTCTTTGGATTTGGTTAGTATTTTGGGGAAGCTCACTGATTGTAAGAGAGAGAGATCATGTAACGTTTGATCTAATTCTGACCAGCGTAAATCCAAAAACAAGGAAATGGATGGCAATTTTTAGCTGTTTAGCAATTTCTGTTGGCTTTTTGTGGGTGCTTGAGCCGACTTGGGAGAAATTTTATGTATTACGCTTGAAAAGAACAGCAACTCTGTCAAATTTATTCGGCGACTGGATTCGTGTCAGAGATATATATTCAGTATTCTTTCTGTTTTTAGTTTCTGTTTCAGTAAGATATGCTTGGAGGGCGTGGAAAGTTTTCCAAAACGGTGCAGATTTTGAAAATATTTCCGATGAAAATCTCACAATTGATGAAAGCAAAACGTTACCGAAATGACAACAGAATTTATTATATGTATCGTGTCGCTATTTTTTCTAGCTGGTATCGGAATGCCGATTGCATACGCAATAATGCTTTCATCATTTTTTTACCTGTCTGTCGGTGGCCAGGATATTGGCTTATCGGGTAAAATATTGCTTGATGGAGTGTATTCCAGCTTTATTTTACTAGCTGTTCCTCTCTTTATTATAGCGGCGAATATTATGAACGCTGGAACTATAAGTGACCGTTTGCTAAAATTCTGCGTCGGTTTGGTTGGACGCTTTAAAGGCGGTATGGGCCACGTCAATATTGTAGCGAGTCTTATTTTTTCTGGAATGTCTGGATCTGCGGTTGCAGATGCAGCAGGTATTGGAAAAATTATAATCGATATGATGACGAGAACTGGCCATTATACACGAGGGTATGCCGCGGCAATCACAGCTGCGTCCGCGACTATAGGGCCAATTATTCCACCATCCATACCAATGGTTCTTTATGCACTGGTTTCGAATACCTCTATTGGGTTCCTCTTTTTAGGTGGGATTATACCAGGTTTATTAATGGGTATGGTGCTTATGGTTATGAACACTATTATATCCTACAAACGCGGGTTCGGGACTGAGGAGGCCATACCCCTTCGAGAACTGCCAGCTTTGACAGTGAATGCTTTTCCTGCCCTTCTTATGCCGGCTATTTTACTTTATGGAATTTATGGTGGGATAACGACCCCAACAGAGGCAGCAGCTGTTGCAGCCCTTTACGCACTTATACTTGCAGCCGTATTCTATCGTGCGCTGTCGATTGATAAATTTTATAGTATACTTGTAGAATCTGCAAGATCGTCAGCAGCAGTTGGGCTGGTAATTGGCGGTGCCTTAATTCTCAACTACATAGTAGCTTCAGAAAATATTCCAAATATTATGGCTAGTTATTTTATCGGATTAGATATTTCACCTTTTGCTTTTTTAATCACAGTGAATATCATCTTATTACTATTAGGATGTCTACTAGATGCAACCACTCTTATCCTTGTCATTATTCCCCTGTTTTTACCAGCTTGTCGTATATTAGAAATAGATTTAGTACATTTTGGAGTGGTTGCAATTATCAATTGTATGATCGGTTTGATCACTCCACCGTATGGAATTTTATTGTTTGTTATCAATGCCGTGACACGAATACCATTGGGTGAAATTATTCGTGAAGTTATTCCCTTTTTATTGGTTTTAGTACTTGCACTGTTAGTAATGATCACCGTCCCAGAAATTGTTCTATGGCTACCACGAAAATTTGGATACGTGGGCTGATATGGGTTCAGGCAATACCAAAGTAGGCAACAACATGACAATAAGCTGGTCAGAGTTAGCACTGTGACAAGAATATTAGTAACAGGCCTCGCGACTTTGGACCTAATTTTTGCATTGGAACATTTACCTCAACTAGGTGAAAAGTACCTAGCTATCGAAGGTCTGTTGTCTGGAGGCGGAAATGCAGGGAATGCCGCTGTCGCCACCGCTCGCCTAGGGGGTACGGTAAGTATTTTTGCAGCCATAGGGCAAGATGATGTGGGTGATCTAATCTTAAAAGGTCTTCAAAAGGAAGGAATCGATACTAGGTTTGTAATCCAGTTAAAAGGCCACCAATCGTCGTTTTCATCAATAGTGATTGATAAGGCAGGCGAGCGACAGATTATTAACTGTCGTAATACTCCAAGCGTTAAAAACCTGGATAATTTACAAAATTTACCAATTCAGGACGGCTATCTTGCAGATAGTCGATGGAACGAAGCGGCCGTTGCTACATTGAAAATAGCAAATTATTTTTCGAAGCCAGGTGTTTTGGATGCAGAAGCACCTGTATCATACGAAGCAGTCTCCGCAGCTTCTCATGTTGCTTTTTCACGGCAAGGACTGCGTGATTTTACACAGCACGATGACCTAATAACCGGTTTGAGAAGTTTATCAAATAGACTGGATAACTGGATCTGCGTAACAGATGGCTCTGCTGGCGTATATTACTTGGAACAAGGACAACCTCATAATGTTCAACCCCCCCAAATCCTTGCAGTTGATACACTTGGTGCTGGAGATGTGTGGCACGGCGCGTTTGTTCTTGGGCTTGCAGAGGGTAAAAATGAGTTAGAATCTATCCATTTTGCTAATTTAGCAGCATCTCTTAAATGTACAAGTTTTGGGGGGCGTGCGGGTATGCCCACACGTTCGGATGTATCAGGTTTCAATCTTTAAATAATTGAAAGTGAAGTGGTCCGGCAAATCAGGAAAGCGTGCTAAGAGGTATTAAACCCGAATGAATAAACACGGATCAGGGCAGCCAATACAAGGGCGCAGGTTGGATTACGACTATAACCAAGGCCGATATCAAAATCTTTATGGATGGGCGCAGCCGCTATTTGGACAATATCTTCATCGAGCGGCTCTTGCGATTCTTGAAGCAGGAGGCAGTCTATTTGCACGAAATCAATGACGGTTTCCAGACCAAGCGGATCATCGATGACTGGATCGGGTTCTACAACACTGAGCAGCCTCACACCGCCCTCGACAAACGCACGCGAGACGCGGCATACTTCGACACAAGTGAAACACGAAAAGCGGCATAAACATACACCAGATGCATCTTAGCCAAGCCACAAACCTGTCCTAAAAAGCAGAACCACTTCAGAGGTCTCTTATGTACGGAATTGTTCCAAGCTTAAATACACCATTTGATGCCTCTGGAGCATTGGATCTTTCATCGCTTTCAAGACTTGTTGAACACACAGTTAGTACTGGTTGTGGTGGCATGTTAGGTTTGGCCGTTGCTGGCGAACACAATACATTAAATTATAAGGAAAAAAGTAATTTTATCTATACGGTTGTTAAACAAAACCAGGGCCGTATTCCATTTATTTGTAGCGTTACGAGCTCTACTTTCACTGAAACCTTAAACCTTACAAAAGTTGCCACTGCAGCTCGTGTAGATGGAATTTGCGTGCAGCTGTCACCTAGCTTAAACTTTGAAGAAAAAATAACATTTCTGAAAAAACTTGAAAAAGAAAGTCCTGATATAATCATGGTCCAAGATCTCGACTGGTCCAGCGGAGGTATTTCCCTGGACGAGATTACTTTCTTGTACCGAAGGATCGAAAAATTCAAGTGGCTCAAAATTGAAACCTCACAGGCAGGCCCAAAATATAGTGCAGTAAAAGATGCTACTGCGCAGGGCCTAAAAGTTTGTGGTGGTTGGGCCGTCACACAGTTAATGGATGCGATGGCCAGATCTGTTGATGCCTTCATCCCAACAGGATTGGAGTCGATATATGTCGCTATTTATCGTGCTTATCAGGGTGGCGAAAAACAAAAGGCCAGAACATTGTTCGAAAGTATTTTGCCAATTTTAAACTTTTCTAATCAACATATTGACATAAGTATAAAATTCTTCAAGAGCTTGAGAGTATGTGAAGGCATCTTTGAAAGTGATTATTGTCGTTCACCCTCTGCGGTTTTTGATCCAGTCCAGTCCCAAGAAGCCAAGCACGCTATTTCGCGTGCTATGAAAATTCTTTCTGATTCAAGCTAAGTCCTTATGAAGTTATGATTTTCAACTTGTTAGTTTAGAAAATTTTCTGCGTCAAATCTTTTATAGCCGTGAGAGAACAGAGGCGCTAGCCGTTTGGGAGCTTTAATTGCCTAAAGACCTTGTGTTTGAGGCAATATGCGAGCGCATTGTTTATCTAGCTTATTGAAGCAAAGGCGACTGATCAGGACGGATAAATGGTGTATCGACCACTATGGGTGCAACCATGAATTTGGAGGTTGCAAAAATATTTTTGCAATCAGAATTTTCTATCAACTCCAACTCTATAATCTAAATTATTCCTAATCTTCTCGTAATTTTTTATAGGTTTAAGTTTTTTAACTGGACACCTCTAAGTCGTTTTCTGTTGATATTTATAATAATGATATGGGGGTTAAAGAGATTATACAGCTTCGATGCTGCATACCATCTTGAGTATTGATCGTTATTTGTTTCTAGTTTTTACTGCTTCATTTCTAATGTTCAATTAACACCCTGCACTAAGGTCACTTTAAACGCCTTGTTACTTCTGACTTAGCTTTTGAAGTTTTTGGAACCGTCGGGGTTGAACAGGTTTCGTTTTATTTTGCATGACAGCGTCCCAATCTGCGTCCACGACATCGCCAACATAGAGATCACCAAGACTATCGTAGGCGATGCTATGAGGCGATAGGAACTGCCCTGGTTCGAGCCCGGCACCCATGCCTGCATCAAGCCTCGACAGCGCATTTCCTTGTTGGTCGAAAACACTAACAAAAGGACCAATATTTGGGAAGTTTTGGTTAACTTCTAAATAGGACGCCAGTTCTCCAACAATGCAGTCAGGACATGTCCCGGGTGTAATTGCTAGCCCACTTGGCCTATGCATGTTGTTGATTTGAGTCTCAAATCGTCCGTTTGAGTCAAATATTTGAATTCTAGAGTTTTCCCGATCAGCCACATAAATCCAACTATCAGAATCACAACAAATATTGTGAGGAAGATTGAACTCTTTTGGCCCTGTCCCAGAGGTTCCCCAGCTCATCAAAAGTTTTCCGTTTGGATCAAATTTATGGATACACGCATTTTGGTAGCCATCAGAAACAAAAATATCACCTGTTGGTGAAACGGCCGAATGGGTGCACTTGCAAAATGGTTTTCCACTCATAAAGCCAGAGCTTTCACCCGCAATTCCTATCTTCAAAAGCAACCCCCCGTCCAAAGTAAACTTACGCACGGTATGATCAAAATTATCGGTCAAGTAGATACACTGATCAGGCCCTATTGAGGCACCGTGCGGGTTGCTGAAAACGCCTTCACCCCATGTTGATATTACCTCCCCACTTTGACTAAGAACTACTATCGGATGTTTGCCACGATTAAAAAGGTACACTCGGTCTCTGTCATCAACGGCGATACCAGCAACATCACCCAGAATTAGATCGGGTGGAAGTTTAGCCCAATTTGGAACAGGTTTATATTCGTAGTTGCCCGCGCCCAGTAAAACCATCTCAAATACACCTCATGGTTTAATGTTAGTATGCTCTATTAAGCTAAGAAAGGTGTGTACTCGAAGCAAGCTGAATAGTTTTTATTATTATTTTGTGAGTTTCCTGCTGAGAAATATTGACTTTTGGGAGGTCCAATTATTGAATACTTTTAATAACTCAAACTGGTATCTATAAACCACATGGCGAAGCAGCCTTTATTGATCGAAAACCAACTATAAAATTCACTTTTAAAGATCGTTAGACGTATTTTTGATTCATTCTTTCGAATGCGATACAACAATAAAGAAGTAGGGAGACCTGAAAAGTATCATGCGCGATAAAAATGTCCCAAAACTTAGCCACAAGGCGTACGAAAGCTTTACGTATCATTTATCGGTGAGAGCTTTGAAGGCAGGGCAAATGATATCCCAACGTGAATTGGTTTCACTTACCGGTCTGCCATTAGGGGCAATCCGTGAACTGATCCCAAGGCTTGAGGCAGAAGGTCTGATACGAACAATTCCTCAGCGGGGGATGAGTATCGCAGAGGTGGACCCAAAACTTATCAAAGACGCCTTTGAGTTCCGCTTATTTCTTGAAATACAGGCGGTCAAGTATTTTACAAAACATGCTTCAGATAAAGTGGTTGGCGAATTATTAAATGAAACAAAAAAGATCATTGCTCTATGCGAAGTCGAGGGCAGTTCTGATATTACTAACTCCAATTTGATTGCAGATGCACAAACGGTGGATTGGAAACTACATGAGCAGATTATTAAAACTTTAGATAACAAAATAATTATTGACGCATATCGAGTTAACGCAATTAAAATTCGTCTAATAAAATTAGAGCAGACATCGATAACTCAAGCCAATGTAATTTCAACGATGAAGGAACACTTGGATATAATTAACGCAGTTCAGTTGAGAAACTCGGCTGAAGCAGAGATAAAAATTGTTGAACACATTAAAAATGCGCGATTCAGGGCGCTTAGTAATTAAATTTTATTGACAGCACATAAATGACATCCCATCCTTACTAACATGTTTATAAAAGGGTTATTGTGATGTTTGGCCTATCAATTGCGCTCAAAAGACTGTTCTCTTAGTGGTGGGCAAGCAGACCATGTTGACAGAACAGCCCATCAAACCTCTGAAAATTAACGGTCGTAGGGTACAAACGGATATGATTGGTTCTCTGCGCGATGCCGACATTAATGGTGACCTTGAGGAGCAGTTAGCGAGAGACGGCTATTTACTGTTGCGCGGTGTTCACGATCCGCAGGCAGTGCACGCAGCGCGGATTGAGATCTTGCAGCGACTGGTTGAGGTGGGAGAAATCGCGAAGCCTGCAGTAGCTGGTATCGCCACTGGCCGATCAAAGCGTGCAGAGATGTACTTGGACCTTGGGGCCTTCTGGCGTTCCGTCAGCGAAGGTCAGGCATTGCGTGACGTCATCAATGGACCGCGTATCACTGAAGCCATGTCTGACCTGTTTGGCGAGCCTGCTGCGCATTTCACGTTCGCCTGGTTGCGTGTAATGACAGCCGGGCGCGCCAGTCCATTGCATATAGATCACCCTTATATGAACAGAGGTAGTAATGCGTTGGTTACCTGCTGGTCGCCGATGGGGTCGGTCGGTTTGGATGAAGGACCGTTATTCATTGTCGAAGGGTCGCATACTTGGCCAGAATTGCGAGTGCAATTCGAGGGACTGGATGTTGATCGTGAGCCAGATCGTCCTGGTCATCTGAAGGAAAACGCTGCGGATTTGGCGCGCGACAAAGGCACGCGTCTACTCACCACTTCCTTTCAGCCGGGTGATTGTTTAGTTTTTGGGATGTTCACCGCCCACGCCGCCTTCGATAATGGATCGACAAGCGGGCGCGTCCGTGTGTCCTGTGATACGCGGTTTCAGCCTGCTAGCGACGTTATGGACGAACGGTTTTCTGGGCCTAACCCTCCCGCTCATGGCGGTCTAGGATATGGGTGTCTTTCAGCTGCTCGCCCCATGACAGAGACACAAACTCTGCGATGATATGTTGGCGAAGAGTACGACGGTGGGCGTTGTCAGACAAACTTGACGTCCCATTGGTTGGTACCTAACTTTTATGAATGACAACACAAAACCCATTCAAATACTTCAAGAATTCACCTGAAATCATCCGATTGGCAGTGATGTATTACATACGTTACCCATTGAGTTTTCGTCAGGTGGAAGACATCTTGCATGAACGCGGCGTCGATATCTGTCACGAAACAGTTCGGTTTTGGGTTGAACGTTTTGGGTCAAAGTTTGCGGGGGAAATCCGTAAGAATAGGGCAGGGCACCGCTCGAACTGGCAATGGCACCTGGATGAAGTCTTTGTGAAAATAAATGGAGAACGCTTTTACCTTTGGCGCGCTGTTGATCACGAAGGCGAAGTTCTTAAATGCTTTGTTACAAAGCTACGCAACAAGGCTGCAGCGAAGAAGTTCCTGATAAAAAAATGCGAAAGCACGGATCACCCAAGAACATCACAACAGACAAGTTGCCATCCTACGGCGCGGCACTTCGTGAGATTGGCGTTGTAGATCCTCAATCAGTATGCGGCACAGAAATTGAACCACTCCGTGAGGGCTTTGTCAGACAAAACTAACTTGAGACGGGGCAGGCGGTTTTATAGCTGAGCCTAATCAGCGTTGGTTAGTTTTGCTTGGGTCGCGGTCCGCGGACCAAGTCGCGCATGCCTAGCAAAGCCATCCAATATGGGGTATAATAAAACCCCATAAACCGATGATAGTTGAGCACCATGAAAGCTAATCCCAAACCATGGCTTTACGGCCCAAACTGGCAGGGTCAGAGGTGCGAGGCCCAGACCCGTCGGGGTACCTTATGCCAGCGTCCCGCTAGACTCCCTGTGGGCCGCTGTAAGCTCCATGGAGGCGCGAGTACCGGTCCGAGGACCAAGGACGGCCTTGCGCGACTCACAGAGTCTAAAATCAAGCATGGCAAGTTCACCAAAGAGAAGCGGGCAGAAGCAAGGCGCTTTGCAGAGGAGGGGAGGCAAATGCGCGGCGAACTGAAGGAGCTGGAGACTTGGTTCGTGGACCACGGTCATCTGTCCAAGGACTGGCGCAACCAATTCAAGTGAGTCCTGCACCCTCAGTTGTGGGGGTTACTGTGGCAAAACGTGATAGTAGCCATTTAAGATATAGAAGACGGTACCCTTTTTAAGGACCACGGTTCTTGGCCCGCAGTCCTTAAGTATTAGCCCAACGATTTCAGTTGGGTGTGATTTAATTTGGGTTTGACTTCGATGTGCCTAATTTCATCACCGAGTATCCGCTGCAGAGCCTCTTCAGGAATCTCGTTTTCGTTAACGCGGACGTACACTTGAGCGAAGTACCGTGATCCTCGGATCTTGGCTTTGATTGGTTGGAAAGCGCCGAGAGGAAACGGCGCGAAAAGTAAATCGATCGAGCCAGAACTGGCTTCGAGTTTCCGATTAACTCGCGCTACTAACCGCGCAATCTCATAATTGTCGGCTATTTGATCTTTGCGCCATTTAGCGGCCCTTTCGGGACTCTCAAAGGCGGGATCGCCTATAGTATATTCTAAGAGGCATTCCCGCCTTTGAGAGCAGATTCCGCGGAATATGGGTTGTAAAATCCCTTGGCCTTTACCGTCTCGCACCCAAACACCTGCAAGCAGTAGTTCTCCAACCCAACCAGCGACTGCCTCGAGCTGAGCTCTTGTGAAAGTACCATCTACAGGCCGCGAGGTTGCTGCGTTTGTAAGAACGTATTCGTGTAGAGGCTTATTTTCATCACGTCTGACATTGCGGCCTCTGGCTAATGCTTGTTCAAGCCCAGCCTCTGTGATTGAGCGGCGAGCACATTCAACGAGAGGGTCGGGGTGGAAGTCTCGACGAACTGGCCAACCTGCATCTTGGTTACGCAAAACGATGAAGCCGTCTTTTTTGGGGTACCAACGCTGCTCTCTTGCAAGCCGCTGGACTGGAGCCTCGGTTAGCACAGTGGTCATGTCTTCTAGAAACGACGGATGTTTTGCGAGCCGACTGACTACGGCCAGTGACGCAACTGTTTCAAGAGAGTTGTCTCCCCTCTCAGCGCCAAAGTGGAGCATGCTAACAGATGGGCTAAGACTTGCTTCAATCTGTTTTTCAATTTTCAACGGAACGACCAACCCAGCAGACCCGTGGATAAGCTCTTGTATCTCAGCGAGAAGCCTGATGCGTCGGGCCCAGTTCGGGTTGTCAAGTTGGCTGTATGTTATGGTCTCGTCGCGCAGCTGGTAGCGCTTTACCCCTGAGCCGTCTACTGCGGTGCGGTGATAGGTATCTTCGATGGTGCCGAATGTATGTTCGAGCAGCTGCGCCTCTCCGGTGGCGTCAAACAACATGGTTGGTATCTTATCATAGTGATAGTTAATCTTGGACTTTCTTCGAACGTGCAGTCCTTGACCAGCGTCGCTTCGCACTACTTCAAGGTGTGCAAGCTGATCCGACTTCGTATTGTGCCCGAATATCATAGCTTCGCAGATCCATTGGATCCTAAGCAGCACCGACCTAAGAACAATTAGGTCTCCTGAACTATCCATTATCTTTTTGCCGTTATCTTGAGAAAGCCCACTTTTTGATTCAGCCTTGCTTTCAGCTAGTTTGAGGGCTTCGGTAGCGACCTCGTGAACACATTGCAGGATATCGAGCGACGCACCAACTTTGTCAAAGTCGTCAGCTGTTTGAAAAATGCAAGGGCTGAGATGCTGTCCTTTTTGGACAGAAGTAGCCCAAGTGATTTCATGCAAAAACCCAGACAAGATGATCTGAATGTCGTCTTGCTCAGCAAACGAAAGGTTAGCATTGTCTTTTGGAAAAAACGGACGCTCGTCGTCAAATCCTTTCAGTACAGAAAATGGGTTGGTCTCGTCGACTAGCAAAAGATCAAAGTGATCGCCACTTTTTATATTGTGTGCACCCTTTTTCGTTCGTGTTTTTGGCAGGCCTTGTATTTCCGTTTGTTGTTTTGTTTGCTTGTTGGCGTAGCGTCGCCAGTTCTTCCCTCTCTGAATTTTTTTGTTTGGCGCTAGCTCTAGCATAGATCCGCCAGCGATAACTACGATTTGCGCCTGACTAAGATCTTGCTGACGGTATGCACAAGGGAAAGAGCGCCCGACCTTCGGACGATGTTTGCAAAACCCACTTTTCTTTGTCCCACAGGCAGCAGAGGGTCGCAGACCTAGCTTGTGAGCCGCATATGCTGCATCATGCCTGGGGCACATCCTTTGCTTTGGGTTGTTTGGGTCTTGTTGTTCTCGCCCAAGCCATACTCCTGATGCCCCAGGTAGCTGTTTCTCAATTTCTCGTTGGATGTCGAAACCTAACCTAGTCGTGGGTACAGAGATTACGACTCTTAGCCCTTTCTTTACGCCGTGCACGGCGGCGGCTGCCATAACGCGGGTCTTACCGACGCCTGCGCTGACATTGAAAAGCCATTTTGGTGGAGATGGGATGGGTTCTGAGGATGAGGGTGCCGCTCGTCTTTTGACATAAGGAAGTACTTGTTGAGCAATGAACCCCAAAGCAATCCTGTGCATTTCTCCTGCGATACTGTCTGCATGCTGCAGAGTATGGGGAAGAATTGTAGTGCGGGCAGCGGAAGACGTCGGTTTTTTGATCATCGGTTGGTTCCTTTTTAACTCACGCTTCTTAGGTCCAAAGATTGTGGGTGAGGTTTTTTAGGGGGCGCGGAGAGGCGTTGTTCATCTACGGGCCGCAGCACTTACTGCCGTGGCAACCAAACTAAGCCCTGTAAGTGCCGGTACCGCTCAAACGTGAACTCGGTGATGTTGCCATGGGCAAAAGAAATAATTCGTGGATATGGTCTATGATCATCCACCGGATAGAAATAAGCAGTGGACAACCCATAATCACTCCCTTCGATGGGGCATGGCATTCCGACTGACCTAGGTGCATTATCCAAAAAGTCAGAAACTTTCTCGAACCTGTTTCTGCTAGTTTCTAAGATGTCGTGTTCAGAAAACTCACGACCTTCAAGACGCTGCCGCACAATTTTAGAAGCCTTGGCTTTCGATAGACCAGTTTCAGTCATAAGATTGACAGCTTTGTCTTCAACGTGCCGACGCTTCGTTTTCTGTGCTTCTGGTTTTATTAGTTCACGGGCCTCATTTTTCAGATGATAGACCTGCTCATAATTTGGTTCCTTGATGCACTTCAATACGCCGCCACTGAAGACTTCATCAGGAATATGTCGCTTTATTAGCGGTGGTAACACGTTCGGCTTTGCTTCAAACACCAACCGTTCTGGCCCATGGACTGCTGTGTCGACCAGGGAGCGTTCTAATAGAGTCCCATTGCTTGCCAACGCGAAGAAACCATAACCAGCTTCCCAGCATCGGTCATGCATTAGCTTTAGTAATCTTTGACTTTGTGTTTGATCAGCAACTTTTACATAAATGTGCAGTCCTGTTACTTCTTGCTCTAAAACATCAGGGTTAATGATGCCTGCTGATGAAGACGGGCGCACGAGGATCTCTGACAATAGTAGTTCAGGAAGTATCTCAAACACCAAATCAAGCATCGAGCGACCTTCTAGCATGTCTTTCAAGAGTGGCGGCAAACCCTTTGTGTCTAAATCGATTAGTAGCCAGCCAATTGAGCAAGCATGATGTAAAAAATCTTGAGAGCGAGCGATACTTCCTGGTTGCAGCCTCGCTTTTGTAGTTAGCTGAAATGCTTTATTCGGAACTTCTAAGCTGCCCAGCGCGATCGCTTGTTCTTGTCGCAAATTCTCTATCAGCTTTCTAAGATCTGATGCGGTGTTCGCGGGAACTGTTTTGGCGAACCCCTCGTATATTTGAGCGTTTGGATCCTTGCAGAGCTTACCATCTTGGAGATAGATTTTTTTGTTCACTGGCCCTGTAGAAGAAGTAACTATTGTCACGTATAAGGTGTCACTACGGTATTGCTGAAAAGGAGCCGACATTATTCTTCTCCCTTCACAATTTGTGCGTCTATCCAGGCTTCTAGGTCCGAAACCCGCCATCCAATAGCGTTAGATCCGATCCTGACTTTGGCAGGAAAGTCTGGCCGCTTTGCTAGTTCATGCAGATGCTTTGGCGTAATCCCAAGAATAGCTGCCGCTATCTTTATTCGTGCAATTGCCTTGTCCGACATAGCTCTGGCGAGCTGGATTTCTTTTTCTTCAATTAAAGGGTTTGTCATTTTGACCTCCTTAAAATGTTAGGAGATCGATTGGCATGCTGGGTCTCCTAACGCGTTAACGTTCGAAGACTTCGCCCTTTACCACTCATAGTGCCTAGTACTGTGGTCTCTCTGCCGAGAGAGGTGGTCTGCGCTCTTGTCAAGGAGCTGGTAGTATTTCGGACCTCTTGCCCAGTTACCACACTAGTTCCGCTTCTCTAGGTTACGGGGTAACTATAGGTGAGACTAAGTGATACTTCCAGATATTTCAACATGTAGTGGTTTGTTTAATAAAATATCTACATATTGACAGGATCGTTTTCACTCAAATTCACGTATCGAAACAACTGACTCGCTGTCTGATGCCCGCTTATTGCCATTACTTGAGGGATGCTGAGGCCACTTTCGAATTGGCGACTAATCGCTTCATGTCTCAGATCATGAAACGTCAGATCTGTAATCCCTGCGCGTCGGCGCAACCTATCCCACGCCTGCCTGACTGCGACATCGGTGACAGGAAATACGCGTTCCTGTTCTTTAGGTAGTTTTTCTAAAAGAGCTATCACTTGACGTGAGAGTCCCACCCAACGGGATCGACCGTTCTTTGTCATGGGCAGCAAGGCTTTACTTCGCTCAAAGTCAATGTGCTTCCATTCTAAGCTCAAAATCTCTCCTCGTCGCATAGACGTTTCAATTGCGATTTCGATCATTGGCCAAAGATACCAAACTTTTGTTTCAGCTGATGCTGCGCGTAACATTCCATATTCGCCCTGTTTGAGCCTGCGCTCTCTCGGTGGATTGCTTTTAGGAAAGCGGATCAATGTTAAAGGATTATCTCCAAGGTCCCAGCCCCACTCGATGCGAGCCGTGTTCCAAGCTGCTCGAAGCAAAACTAGATCGTACTGAGCAGCTCGATTTCCATCTTTAATACGCTTATCCCTGAAGGATGCGAAGTGATGAGGCTTTGCTTCATCTAACTTGATCTCCATTAATGACTTTTCTTTCAGTAGACGTTTGAAGCGCCGTGTTTCAGTCTCTGCGCCTTTCTTGTGCGGCGTCACCTTTGTGAGGTATTTTTGTATTAGGTCGTCAATGGTAGAATATCTTTTGTCTTTAGGTCTCCATTCTCCAGTCTGCATTGCTGCTTCTTGGATCTTGGCCCAGGCTATTGCGTCTGCTTTCCGATGAAATGATTTTGACGTTGAGCCTAGTTTGCGGCTTCGGACTTGCGCTTGCCAAAGACCGTTTCTTTTCCTAATTGATGCCACTTTTTGTTCCTCCGTGTGACAGAGGTGTGACCAGCTGATATCGAGTATTGTTAACTCCTTGATTTAAAATAGTAGCTCAGGGGTAGAGCAGTGGACTGAAAATCCTCGTGTCGGTGGTTCAAATCCTCCCCCGGGCACCATTTAAATAGACACGTATCCGATATTATCTTCTTGAAGAAAGACTAGATTGCGGTCTGGTTTACGCGCTTGATCAATGCTTCACCTGTTTCCTTGCGCTCACTGTAGCGTTCGACCAAATAATCAGACCGCCCCCGCGTCAGGAGCGTGAATTTAACCAACTCTTCCATGACATCGACCATGCGGTCGTAGTTTGGGGAGGGCTTCATTCGGTCATTGTCGTCAAACTCCAGAAACGCTTTGGGCGTCGAAGACTGGTTCGGAATTGTTAACAGTCGCATCCAGCGGCCTAGGGTGCGCAACTGGTTCACGGTGTTAAAGCTTTGCGAGCCGCCATTTACCTGCATAACGGCAAGCGTTTTTCCTTGGGTCGGACGGACGGCCCCCAATGACAAAGGTATCCAGTCGATCTGGGATTTCATAATGCCGGTCACCGCCCCGTGACGTTCGGGAGAACACCAAACCATACCTTCGCTCCAGGCGACCAGATCGCGCAATTCCTGCACCTTGGGATGGTCGGCATCCGTATCGTCTGGCAAGGGCAATCCGCTGGGATTATACGTCTTCGTCTCGGCGCCGAAACGGTTCAGCACCCGTGCGGCTTCTTGTGTCATCAACCGGCTAAAAGACCGGTCACGCAGCGAGCCGTAGAGCAACAGGATGCGCGGCGCATGGTCCAGTTGTCTCCCTGTTTCCAGACGGTCAGTGTCGATTTCGCGAAAATGGGTGTCGTCGATATTAGGTGTGTCTGTCATTGTGCTGTGTCTCTTGTTTTTGAAATTGCTTGAACAAGGCGGTCCAGCGCTCTTTCCAATCGGGCGCGAGGGCATGCGATGTTCAGTCGCCCGAACCCGGCGCCGCTGTCGCCAAAAGCGATGCCGCGGGTGATCGCCCATCCGGCCTCGCATCGCAGGAACTCGGTCAGCTCGCTTGGCGACAGGCCTAACTGGCGAAAGTCTAGCCAAATCAAAAATGTGCCTTCAGGTTCAATCAAAGAGGCCTCAGGGATGTCAGACAGACGCGCGCGCACCAAGGACAGGTTCCCCTCGATATAAGCGATGGCCGCGTCCAACCACGGCCCGCCATCTTTATAGGCGACCTCCATCGCCACGCTGGCAAAAGCGTTGTTCTTGTTCACTGTCAGACGACTATTTTCAGCCTTAAGGGCGTTACGCCGATTCTCATCGGAAACGACTGTAAAGGCACCGCAACACGCCGCGATGTTGAAGCTCTTCGCTGGGGAAAGACAGGTGATGCTGTTTTGCGCATCAGCGTCTGAAATACTGGCGAACGGCGTGTAGGGAAAGTTTTGGAAAGTAATGTCCGCGTGGATTTCATCCGAAACTACGACAACCCCGTTCTGCCTGCAGATCGCACCCAGTTGGGTCAGCTCAGCCTTGGTCCAGACACGGCCCACTGGATTATGCGGATTGCACAGGAACAGCATCGTGGTGCGCGGGTCAGCGGCGCAAGTTGCCAGCTCATCAAAGTTCATCTCATAGCGCCCGGACGAAAGCACCAAGGGGTTTTCAACCATGCGACGTCCGTTTTCCGCAATAATATCCGCGAAATCAAAAAACACGGGCGGTTGGACAATGATGCCGTCGCCCGGCCGGGTAAACAGATTGGCTGCCATCGAAAGACTATTCAGCACGTTGGGCGCACGTAGAATATGATCGGGGTGAATAGTCCAAGCGTGCCGCTGTTTCATCCATGCGATGAGCGCAGGCATGAGGCCATCGGGAATTGTCTCATAGCCAAAGACACCATGGGCCAGTCGTTGCGCCATTGCGTCCAATATGGGCTTAGGGGCGCGAAAGTCCATATCCGCAACACCTGCCGGAAACAGGCCCATTCCGTCGGTACCAAGCACCATGCGATGCACCTTGAGCGCCGGAACCTCGCGGCGATCTATCACCTCATCAAAATCAAAGGGATCAGCCATTTTGCGCATCATCCAATAGCCAGGCAAAGAAACAGGTCGCCAAAACAGCAGCGACCAACTGCACACCTATAAAGGCGGCAACATCAATGGGAGCGATCCCTGCAAACGTGTTCGAGAAGCCGCGCGCAATCGTGACCGCAGGGTTTGCGAATGATGTGGAGGACGTGAACCAGTAGGCTGCGGTAATATAGAGCCCAACAGCCATCGGCACCGCCGAGGGGCGCACTTTGATGCAGGCAAGGATAGTGCCGACCAGACCAAAAGTCGCAACAAACTCGCCCGTCCATTGGCCAATACCACTGCGCGATGTGGTAGAAGGGTCAAGCAAGGCATGTTCAAACATCACATGGGCTGCAAGCACACCTGCGATGCCGCCAAAGACTTGGGCAGTTACATAGAGTAAACTGTCGCGCTTTGTGATTTCGCGTCGCATGGCAAAGCTGAGTGTGACGGCGGGGTTAAAGTGTGCGCCCGAGATCGGCCCGAAAATGGTAATCAACACCACTAAGATTGCACCCGTCGGTATCGTATTGCCCAAGAGCGCAATCGCAACGTTTCCGTCGGCTAACCGTTCGGCCATGATACCCGAGCCGATGACGGTCGCCAACAGCGAAAAAGTCCCCAGCCATTCTGCCATAAGGCGTCGTTCAAGTGTCATTCTGTACCTCCTGTGAGCGCAGAGAACTGCGCAAGATCGACATTGCCGCCAGTAATAATGGTTGCAACAGCCCTGTTCCTTATTGCGATCTGCCCGTTCAAAACTGCGGCCAGACCAACAACCGCGCCGGGTTCCGTCACGATTTTGAAATGCTCAAAGGCAAAGCGCATCGCGTCTCGGACATCTGCATCGCTGGCAGTCACACCGCCTGCAAGTAGGTCGAGGTTGATCGGAAAGGTCACCTCGTTTGGCATAGGCGTCATGATCGCATCGCAGATCGTGCGTTGGCCCACGGGGTTGGCGCGGCGTTCGCCTGCAACAAGCGAGCGACGTGTGTCATCAAACAAGGCTGGCTCCGCCGCATAGACTTGGGTTCGTGGGGATGTTTCGGCCATGACGACAGCTGTTGCCGCTGTCAGGCCGCCACCGCCACATGGCACCAGGACTGCGTCCAGAACGGGCGCATCTTCGAATAATTCCAGGGCAGCAGTTCCGGCCCCAGCCAGAACCTGACCATGGGCGCTTGGCGGGACTTCGATGCGACCAGTCTGCGATCTTATACGAGCCACCACATCAGCACTGTTTTCTGTGTCACGGTCAAAGGTGACAATCTCTGCGCCAAGGGCACGGGTCGCGTTCATCTTTGCGGTTGGCACATCGCTGGGCATGACGATGACAGCGGACGACCCCAACAGTTGCGCTGCGCGTGCCAAACCAAGGGCGTGATTTCCTGACGAATAGCTCACCGTTCCGCAAGCGCGTTCCTTGGAGGTCAGGTTCAAGATCCTATAATACGCGCCGCGTATCTTGAATGCACCGGTGCGCTGGATGTTCTCTGCCTTCAGCAGCAACCGTCCTCCAGGCATTTCATTAACGTCGGGATTCTCAAGCACAGGCGTGCGCAGGACCACATCGGCAAGTGCCACCTGAGCAGAGCGGATGTCGGCAAGTGATACGGGGTGCACACTCATTCTTGATCCCTGTGCGGTTCGGCATCAGAGGCAATTTGATAGACAGCGTCTCCGCGCACGACTTGCGCCATCGCGCGCCTGCACAGTGCGATCCCTGCATACGGGGAGGTAATCCTGTCCGGCTCCGCCTCAGGTGTATCTGGATGATGGATCAGACCGACAAGCTCGCCCTCGGCGACATCCTCACCGATAGATTTCAATGGCTCAAACAGACCTGCCGCATAGGCATAAACCGACCCCTTAGCATTCAACTCGCGCGTGCCTTGAGCTTGGTCGGGCACATAGTCTGGCAACATCCCAAGACTGTGCATAATGCGACGCAGCCCCCGTTCGGTGCGTTTCAGAATATCAGGCGTGACCTCACCACCACCGCCGAGTTCGGCCATGACGTTGATCACCCCCTTCCGATTGGCGGCTCCCATCGCTGTACGCGCCGTGCTGTTGCGGCCACCGCCACTGGTAAAAACCCATGCGTAAGGCAAATCAAACGCTTCTTGAAGGCTGATCAAAGCCTCCGTTTCTTCGGCACTATGGCCTTGCCCGCGCAGTAACGTCGGCGGATAGAAAAGCGAGCTGCCGCCTGAATGCAAATCAACTGAATAGTCTGCCAATGGCATTACGACCTCTTCGATATAGTGGGCGATCATTTCAGTGGGACACCCACTGGCGTTGCCGGGAAATAGGCGATTGAGGTTCCCGTTATCGATAGGTGACGTGCGCGACCCGGCCTCACCCGCCGGTGCATTGACCATAGGTAGCAAGATCAACCGACCCAGGATATCACCAGGTTCCAACGTGAGGGCGAGGTTAGAGATCGCAATCTGGCCTTCGTATTCGTCCCCGTGATTGCCCGCCATAATGACGAGCGTGGGACCCTCACCATTCTTAATGGAAGTCATGGGAATCGGAATCCAACCATAGGCCGAGCGATGAACAGAGTGCGGTAGGCGCAGAAATCCTGACTGCTTACCGTTTGCTTCAAAATCAACTTCAGACTTAATTGAGGTTTCCGACATCCAAGCTTCTCTCATAACTCAATTCGGCAAACACCGAAGTGTTTTTTGGCTAGATCAGGAGGGATATCTTGTCAAGCTTTGATAATTCGGGCAATAACGATTTATGGAACAAGACAATGCCATCGAAGCCTTTGCGGCTCTTGCACAACCAACGCGTCTGGAAGCCTTTCGGCTGCTCGTGAGGGTTGGTCCAAAGGGATTGCCAGCCTTGGAAATCTCGCGGCAATTGGGCACGAAACCCTCGACACTTTCAGGCCATCTCGCCATTCTCAAACGCGCTGGCGTCTTGACTGCGACACGCCATCAACGTGAAATCTACTACGCGGCAAATCTTTCAAGTGTGAATGCGCTCGTCCAGTTCTTGATCGCTGACTGCTGCGGTGGACAAATTGAGAACTGTTCGGAAATTGTGGCTTTGCTTGATAGAGGCGAAATCCAGTAAAGCGGTCATTCATGCTGTCGCAGCGAAATGTCACTTTGTCCGCAAAACAGCCATTAGTGCATGGCGCAGGCACTATCTGCTTCATCAGTGAGTGGTCGCAAACAAAATTACTGCCGAATAAATTTACAAGACGAATACTGAAGGCCCGTGGTTCGAGACGCGGGGGCCCTACGATCAAGGGCCTTGTCTGAGCCTGGCGCGTTTTATCTGTTTGGATTGGGCTAAGTACCCCCCCCAAACAAGATGGCCGACACCTCACAGGAATGCTTAGCGCGGGGAACAGTCAAGCTATAATTGTTGCAGGAATATTCACATCAGATGAAGCTTTATCACTGGGTTTTCCCTCAATCACAGATTCGACGGACGTCAGGGAATTTTAAAAAGCGGCACCGAACGCGGCAATTTGTTCTAGCGTCAAAATGCAAGAAGCGCCCCTCGGGACGCTAGTGCAGTGTAAACTTTTAGTTAGTTTTGGTTGCGGGAGTAGGATTTGAACCTACGACCTTCAGGTTATGAGCCTGACGAGCTACCGGGCTGCTCCATCCCGCGCCAAGTTCCTGCTAGCTAGACCCTCGCCACGCAAATCACAAGGGGTAAATCGCAGATTTTTGCCTCGCAATCCAATTTTCCGCAAAGAGCCGCACCGGGCCTTTCGATCATATCGCAATCTCATACTCAAACCGTGTGGACCTGAAATTCTGGTCCATCGAGTATATCGCGAATCACAGTGGAGATGCGCGGTGAATTCTTTCGAACCAAGCCGCTGGCTTTGAGCCCGTCTCTCAGATCCGTACCAATTCCAAGACGGCGCCAGAGGCGCGCTTTATATAGGATTTCATTTGTATCAATATGAGTCGACATCATGCGGCTGGGGAGCAGCTCTGTATGCTTCCAGTCACGAACCGAAATAATCTCCGAGACCAACGGCCCGGCCAGAGGTTTTGAATAAGATTGAATAAATACATTATGTTCAAACTTCGCCGCTTGCCCTCCTCCTTTGAACAGTATTCGATTGCCCAAAAGCGGTTCGCGACCACGAATAATGTAGCGTAAAAAGGTTGCATTTTCACGCGAAACCACGCGACAAAATGCAATCATATAGTGATTTGGCCAAGTCTTCGTATTGAAATATATCAAGTAATCTCCACGAAACCTTTCCAAAGCGCGCGGTGGCTGGCGGAAAAAAGCATCCAGCGAAAACTCCAATGTCCGCTGTGAAAGACGGTGTTTGAGCAACGCCACATTGCGGTATTTCTGAGAAAATTGGCTATGCGGCATTTCAAAATCCGCCGCTTGCACATTGAAATAATCACAAATGGCGATCAAATTATGGGTATTGGGATAGGACTTGTTGTTAACATAGCGACCAAATTGCTGACGGTTGATCCCCAATTCGCGCGCAACAAAGGACACAGACCTCCTCAGACCGCAGAGCCACCGCAGATTCTTGCCAAATTCAGTCATAAAATGCGCCTAAATAGAAAATCATGATCAAATACATGCATAAGATGCAGGATCTATATTTTCCAACTCCCACGGCATTGCAATGGTTTTGAGCGTTTTGGCCCAAATTGTGCGGCCAAATACTCGGTTAGATCAGCCCCAAAGCAGCGGCAGCGCAGTCCACCCGCAGTGTCGCGGAATAAAATATGAAAGAAAGGTGAATAAATTACCCGCCAATGCAATCTAAACAGGTATTTTTGAGCGCATTCGAATAAATTTGTATACTATCGCGCAATTTTCATGATCGGATGCTTCCTTTAGCGGTGGGAGTGTAGCACGCAATGAGGCAAAGGTGGGAAAGACGCATTAGACAGGGCAAGCCCTATGGCACCAGTCTAGCTGTCGCATGTCCTAGCTCATCTTCACCTCATCACCTGCTGCGGCCCCTTTGGAAGGGGACAAGAACATACAGTTCCCACACCGGGGTGGATGAGGTGCGCTCTGCCTGCCAAACCCTCCGCAAACTGGGATAGAACGCGTCTGCGGCCACCCTCACCCTCACCTACGCCCGCCGCAGGCGCGTTCACTCTGAATACTCTAATTTTTTATCGACATTTTCAGCCCAATCGCACAACATTGATCCGGTAAAAGCAAAACGGAGCCTTTATGTCAGATCACGGTTATGAAGCAGGGCGGCTGAACTTGCCTTTTGTTGGGATTTCCACTTTTGGCAAGCGCCCCTATGTGGCGGATTGGGATGCGATCGACGCTGATGTGGCGATTCTGGGTGCTCCCTTTGATTTTGGCACCCAATGGCGACCGGGTGCGCGCTTTGGCCCGCGTGCGGTCCGCGAAGCCTCAACTCTGTTTTCTTTCGGACATGCCGGTGCCTATGACCACGAAGATGACGCCACATATCTGGCAAGCGATGTGCGGATCGTTGATTTGGGTGATGCCGATATCATCCATACGAAAACCGACGAAAGCCATGCCAATATTGAATTTGGCGTGCGTAAGATTTTGGCCGCAGGCGCGCTGCCAGTTGTGGTGGGCGGCGATCATTCCATCAATATCCCCTGCATCAACGCCTTTTCTGAGCAAGAACCGGTACATGTGATACAGATTGACGCCCATTTAGACTTTGTGGACAGCCGTCATGGGGTCACTGCGGGCCATGGCAATCCCATGCGCCGAGCCATTGAAAAACCATGGGTCAGCGGCATGACGCAACTGGGCATTCGCAACGTCAGCTCCACTGCGAAAGAAGGCTATGATGACGCCCGAGCCCGCGGATCTGATATCCTCTCAGTACGACAAGTCCGCGCATTAGGGCTAGAGGCCGTGCTGGAGCGAATCCCCGCCGGCGCGCGCTACTATGTCACTATAGATATCGACGCTTTCTGCCCCTCCATCGCTCCGGGCACCGGCACGCCAAGCCATGGCGGTTTTCTGTATTACGACGTCTTGGAAATCTTGCAGGGCCTGGCCCAGCGCGGGCAAGTCGCCGGGATTGATCTGGTTGAAGTGGCACCTGCCTATGATCCGACGGACAGCACGCAAATTCTTGCGGCGCAATTGCTCTTAAACTTCATCGGCTTTATTTTTCACCAAAGGCGATGAGCGGCTCTTAACGATCGCCGCCAAGCTCTTGCCAAATCTCTGCGACCCAAGCTTTAATCTGCAAAGCCTCTTCCCAGCGATTGGACATCTCGCGCCCCTGGGCATCGGTCATCGCATATTCCGGCGGCCCAAGCTCGCACAGGAAGATACACTCCCCCTCGGAGCGCCGGCGCCAATCTTGCAGCCCTTCGCGCCACCACCCTTTAAAAAGCTCAACCCATTTTTGATGCTGCGGAAAGTCCAATTGCAATTGAATTTGCTGCCGACTGGCCACCCGGCCTTGAAAACTATCTGAGCGCTGCAAAATTCGGCTAATCAACCCCATGTCACGCTCCGACAGGGGAAACCAAAATTCGCGGTCGACCACATAATGGCTCAAGTCTGCGCATATGCGCATCTCAGGAATCGCATCAAGCAGGCAAAGCGTGGAATAGAGATCATTCGTGATGCAATTGCGATGAGTCTCAAATTGCACCGGAACGCCAATCTCATCGGCCATATCCATCCATTGCCGGATCACGGGAATCATCCCATCAACGCTCAGTGGCGTCACCTGACCAATCACATCCACAAAAGGGCTGCCGAAATCCTTCGCCATGACCAGGGTCTCGCGCAGGCTTTCAACGGTCTTGGGAAATGCAACAATCAAAGGTGTGAGACCATGGCGCTCCATATGCGGGCGCACCTCATGGGCTTGGGCCACATCACCAGCACCTAGGTCAATGGCCATCCCATCATAACCTGCCTGCGCTACCATTTCGCACAGCTGCGCGTAGGGCAGTTTTATCCCTGTTTGATCATGCGGCTGCATGGCCCAAAGGCTGGTGAAGGTCTTTAGCGTCTGTGTCATCTGGCAAGCCTGCAATGAGTTCTTCCATGAGGCAAGTCATTTTCACGCGGCCTGTGGCGGTCGGGGCCATACTGACACATTGATGCCAAAAAACTCACAGTCACGCCCGAAAAACGGCGCAACGGCAAAGAGAATCGCGCTAGGATCCTGAAATGATGTTTTCATTGCCTGATCCAGATGTGCTCTATGATGCACTTGTCGCCCGGAGTGATGCCTATGAGGGGCGTGCCTATGTCGGCGTAACCTCAACGGGCATCTTTTGCCGTCTCAACTGCCCGGCCCCCAATCCCAAACCGGAAAACTGCGCGTTTTT
>Ga0233438_10001420_pt1 | contig 26168 bp, 23 predicted proteins | sample SI_123_September_FD_182720 | JGI IMG/M metagenome (GOLD analysis project Ga0233438, IMG submission 182720) | Seawater microbial communities from Saanich Inlet, British Columbia, Canada - SI_123_September2016_10_MG | ecosystem: Environmental > Aquatic > Marine > Inlet | place: Canada: British...
TTCAAGAGCGAATGGCACTGTTGGAGCTAACTACGGAATTTATGCCTCTGCATCTAATGGAGAGCTTAATTATGCTGGTTATTTTGAGGGGGATGTGTTCGTTACAGAAGGGGTTTTGACCGCTGATGTGACTTTAGCCACTGCACCCACCGAAGAAATGGATGCAACAACCAAAGGATATGTGGATCAACTCATCGCAGAATTACAGACTGAAATTCAAATTTTAAAATGGAAAACTTCACCACTCATTGGATCTTGGAAATTAGCACCAGAAGCATATGCTCTTACTGCAGGCCCAACTTTGAACGACTTTAGTTGGTTTTGGAATACTTTAGAGTCGGTTAGTGGAATCAGAGCGTGTCAATTTGATGATGAATATGTATTTGGAGCCGATGGATCGTTCCAAAATGTCCTAGGAACACAAACTTATTTAGAAGAATGGCAAGGTACGATTAATGAGTGCGGTACACCAGTATCTCCACACGATGGAACAGTAACCGCAACTTATATATATAATGAAGCAAATGGAACGATTACAATTAATGGAATTGGAGCTTACCTAGGATTGGCTAAAGTTGTTAATGGTCCAGAACTACTCAGTCCTGCGGATGCAGCGAATTCAATTACGTATATGGCAACTCTTTCAGAAGATGGAGCTACATTAGATTTAGACATTGAATTCACAACATTGGATGGAACTTCGGGTTTTTGGTCTTTTAAACTCGTTAAACAATAAACGCTATCCATTCAACAGAATTTATTTTTAAGTTAATTAATTATATAAAAAACCCGACACAAAGTCGGGTTTTTTTGATTTAAATGGTTAAGCAATCGTTACAACTCATAACGCACCCGAAAGGTCACATAACGGGGTTGAATAAAATATTCTGTCGCACTTACTGAGATATTAGAGGCGCTACTCTGATTTTGAGAGCGAGTGTCTAACAAGTTCGTTGCTGTTGTTGTTATGGGTCCTGTAGGGTGTACATATTAATCCTGAGATATAGTATCTAATTACGACAATTTAGAGCATTTGAACTTTCAAGATTTTGGACCTTAAAACCTCACTCAAGCTAGTGAGGTTTTGTATGTGAAGTATTTCGATATACTTTTAACTTATAAAAAGTTTATTATGTATTTGTTATTTATAAATTTAACAAACTCGTTATTTTACTTTTTTAATAGCTTGCCCGTATACAGCTCTGAACCAATGCTGAGTTGCACAAAATACATTCCTGGTGAAAGAAAACCAACATATGTTTGTGCCTCATCTTTAGTACTCAGAACAAGTTTTCCATGAATATCGTATAGGGTTAACGTTCCTAACAATTCAGTGTCCAAAGAAATGAATTCACCGACAGGACTTTGAAAATGAAGTTTTAAAATGGCTCGTTTTTGAGTAGTACTTAAGGTACTTTCTCTTTGGTTGCAATTCTCATAATTGATGGCGCCTTGATGAATATCACGTATGTATTCAATGATGTATTCTGCGGTTGTTTTTTCATAAGTGAATGAAGGCTCTGGAAAATAGTCTTTATATACATTTGAAATATAGTCGTTCAGACTAAAATTTACAACATCAGTGTCTTCTAAAGTAATCCCATCCTTGCTAAACTGTAAAATTTGGTTTTGATCTTTACTGATTTCGAGTGTAGTTGAATAGGAGAAAGAAGATCGGAAAGCGTTTAAAAACGTTCTTAGTTCCGTAATCGTCATTTCAAAAGTATCCAAACTATTGCCAAACGGATCAATAGAGTAAACGTCAAACGGTGTGATATCTCCTTCGTCTAAATTTGCTCTAATTCCTCCCATATTTTGAATCACAAAATCAGCGCCCGTTATGGTTTGCAGCGCATCGGAGTATAGACATGCTGTTTCGTTTCCGGAATGTGGAATTTCAGATTCGCCAATGACTGTATAAAATTCAGGCTGATTATTGTAGTTATCAACTTTGGTTTTCACGGCTTGGTCAAATTCCATTGTGGTATCAGATAAATCGATAAGCTCAAAATTAAAATCAGTTATGGCATTGTTAGTTACGGTAAGAGTTGTTTTTGATACTTTTTCTAAATATTTCCCAGACATCAGCATGTATCCATTTTCATAAAAATACCCATATTCTTGATCGGTATGCCCTCCGATAACCAAATCCACAAATGAATAATTTTCTAAGATTTTACGATCCTTGTAAGAGCCATAGTGTGTCAGCGCTACCAAAAGATCTGCACCATTATCTGTTTTGAGATTTTCATAATTTTGGAAACTGTCGAGTCCTTCAGTAAAAGTCAGTCCTTGGACTTTTTTTGGATGTGTTAAGGGATGCAAGCCAGGGCTTCCAGTCTCTACTACGCCAACAAAAGCAATGGTGAAACCATCTTTTGTAATGAGTTCAAAGCCGTTGACAGTTTCTAATGCACCGCTAGCACCACTTACGTTATCACATACAAAAGGAAATTGAGCTTGTTCAATACGTGCATTCAAAACCTCCTGACCATAATCAAATTCGTGATTTCCAATCACGGAAATGTCTAGTCCACAGTCATTTAATAAATCAATCATTGGGAATCCTTTGTTTTCGTGATAGTCAACTATAGGATTTCCAGAAAAAAGATCTCCAGCACTAACGAAAAAAACTTTACTATTTTGAGCGCGGTCATTATCGATTAACTTTTTTAGTCGAGGAAAATTATCAATACTTCCGTGGGGATCGTTGATGGCATAAATCAACACTGTTTCTTGCGCACTTAAGGCGAAAAACCCTAAAATTCCAATAAGTAATAAAATAGATTGTTTCATTCCACGAAGATACCATAATAACTTGCAAAAAAAAACAATTCCGAAAAGCAATTAAAATGAAAAGTCTTCAACGAATAACTCAATTGGAGTGTGCTCTTTAAATTTTAATGGATACAGTATTTCATACCAAATCATCACTTTTCAAAAGTTGTATAACTTCAGCTTTGTGAAACCATACATCTGCTCTAAAGTCTTTGTTTTTTACAAATAATTTCATGCCTACAAGGCATGTCATAAGCCTTATGTTGAGCTTCACCAGTCTTGTGTACATTCGTCTTGCAATTTTGTTTTTGTTTATGAAAGTATAAATAGTTTTCAAAACAGTTGTAGTCTTCATAGCATCCTTTGTACTAGATTCAAAATAGAGCGCTCTCAACATATAAAAAAGGCGGTGGTATTTTGAAATCCTAAAAGTGTTTGTTTCTGTTTGTTGATGTTCTAAAACAAAACTGTCATAGCAAACCTAGTTGATGCCCTTTATATCCATCAACTTCAACGGAAACTTAAAAATATAATAGATAGAACAGTCCTATTTTATATTAATAGTCCAGTCCCAAATAATGGAATTGTGTTATATGATAAAACCAGTACAGACGCTGTAGCGACTGATTTGTAACTCTACCTACTTAACAACATCTTATGAATCCCCAAAAAACAATAGCAGTTATTGGACTGGGCTATGTGGGCCTTCCACTTGCCTTGGAATTTGCAAAACAATATCCTACAATTGGATTTGATATTAATTTGAAACGTATCAAAGAATTAAAAAAAGTTAAGGACATCACCTTGGAAGTTGATGCTGAGAATTTGTCAACAGTGCTGGTGCCCTGTTTAGGGGCATTTGAGCAGCAATCATATGGGTTTTTGCCTACGATTGATCGTATGGATATTTCAGAGGCTAATGTATTTATTATTACTGTTCCAACGCCAACTGATAAAAACAATCGCCCCGTATTAACCCCCTTAATAGAGGCGTCTAAAACGGTTGCAAATGCACTAAAAAAAGGGGATATAGTAATTTACGAAAGTACCGTTTATCCTGGCGTCACTGAAGACGAATGCGTACCTGTCTTAGAAGCAATAAGTGGTTTACAATTCAATACTGATTTTTTTGTTGGGTACTCTCCAGAACGAATCAACCCTGGAGATAAAGAACGAACCATAACAAAAATTTTAAAAGTAACTTCTGGTTCAACTCCAGAGTCAGCAAAAGATATAGATGATTTATACCAGTCAATTATTAGCGCTGGAACGCATAGGGCACCCAGCATTAAAGTGGCTGAAGCAGCAAAAGTGATCGAAAATGCACAACGTGATATTAATATTGCGTTTGTGAATGAGCTGGCAAAAATATTTAATCTTTTAGAAATTGATACGGCTGCAGTTTTAAAGGCGGCCTCAACAAAATGGAATTTTCTTCCTTTCAAACCCGGACTTGTGGGGGGGCTTTGTATCGGAGTTGATCCGTATTACTTGGCACAAAAAGCACAAGAAATTGGCTACCATCCCGAAATAATTTTAGCGGGTCGCCGTTTAAATGATTCAATGGGCGAACATGTAGCCACGGAAGTTTTAAAGTTAGTAGTAAAAAATGATATCAAAGTTAAAGCCGCAAAGGTTTTGATTTTAGGAATTACCTTTAAAGAGAATTGTCCAGACATAAGAAACACCAAAGTTGTGGACGTGATCACACACCTCCAAGGCTATGGAATGGATATAACTATTTATGATCCATGGGCAGATCCTGATGAGGTTCAAGATGTTTTTAGCTTTGCTCGACCCAAAATTTGCCTGAAGAAACTTTTGATGTAATGGTTTTAACGGTAGCTCAAAAAGCGTTTAAAGTATTAGACTTCAATCCATTACTGAACACTACTTCTGTGGTATATGATGTTAAGGGTGTTTTAGGAACGATCGCAGATGCTAAATTATAAATTATGTTTTCAAACTTAAAAAATAAAACAGTTTTAGTAACAGGCGGTGCTGGATTTATTGGTTCAAATCTCTGTGAGGCCTTACTCGAATTAGGCGCCAAGGTGCGTTGTATGAATAATTTATCTACGGGGTTTGTATCTAATATTCAATCTTTTATTGAAAATGATAATTTTCAATTTATGGAAGCCGATATAACAACTTTAGAGGCTTGTCAGCGTGCATGTCATCAAGTCGATTATGTACTTCATCAAGCAGCTTTGGGCTCCGTTCCGCGTTCCCTCAAAGATCCCATTACCACAAATGCCGTTAATGTTGATGGGTTTCTTAATATGTTAGTGGCGGCAAGAGATCAAAACGTAAAACGCTTTGTGTATGCTGCTAGTAGTTCTACTTATGGAGACGCGACGAAACTCCCAAAAATAGAAGACCAAATTGGAGCACCTTTGTCGCCCTATGCAATTACAAAATATGTTAATGAATTATATGCTACAATTTTTAAAACGAGTTATGATTTAGATACTGTCGGATTGCGGTATTTTAATGTGTTTGGAAAAAAACAAGACCCAAAAGGGGCGTATGCGGCTGTAATTCCAAAATTTGTAATACAGCTTTTAAATCATGAATCTCCACGAATTAATGGAGATGGCTCTTTTTCTCGAGATTTCACGTTTATTGATAACGTCATTCAGATGAATTTTTTAGCACTAACAACCAATAATCCTCTGGCTTTAAATCAAATATATAACACAGCAGTAGGAGATCGAACAACTTTAGTACAACTTGTGCATAATTTGAAGAAATATTTATCTAAATTTGACCCAGTGATTGCAAATGTTCAAGTGATTCATGGTCCAGAGCGGTTCGGAGATGTCCCTCACTCTCAAGCTTCTATTGAAAAAGCAATTAAATTATTAAATTACAAACCTACCCATAACTTTGAAAGCAGCCTAAAAAACGCTGTTGAATGGTATTGGGAACGTTTTAAGAATTAACCAAAAATGAGTATAAGTACGATTTGTTGTATTGGAGCTGGGTATGTAGGAGGGCCAACGATGTCCGTTATTGCCCAAAAAAACCCCTCCATTAAAGTTACTGTAGTCGATGTAAATCAAGCTCGTATTGATGCTTGGAATTCAGAAGATTTAGATAAGCTCCCTATTTTTGAACCAGGGTTAGATGCCGTTATTGCTGAAGCACGTGGCAGAAATTTATTTTTCTCCACTAATGTCGATAGTGCAATTACTGAAGCCGATATGATTTTTATATCGGTTAATACGCCTACCAAAACCTATGGTGCTGGAAAGGGTATGGCAGCAGATTTGCAATATGTAGAACTTTGTGCACGACAGATTGCCAAGATCGCAACAACTGATAAAATAGTTGTAGAAAAATCAACATTGCCTGTAAAAACAGCTCAAGCCATTAAGGATATCTTAGAAAATACGGGCACAGGAGTGAATTTTGAAATTCTTTCAAATCCAGAGTTTCTGGCAGAAGGCACTGCAATACAAGACTTAGAAGCGCCAGACCGTGTTTTGATTGGCGGTGACCAAACAGAAAATGGACTTAAAGCCATTCAAAATCTAGTCGATATATATGCGACTTGGGTCCCTAAAGATCAGATTATCACCACTAATTTATGGTCATCTGAATTGTCTAAATTGACGGCTAATGCATTTTTAGCACAACGCGTATCTTCAATTAATGCGTTGACGGAGTTATGTGAATCTACAGGGGCTAATATTGATGATGTAGCTAAAGCTATTGGGACAGATTCACGGATCGGTCCAAAATTCTTGAAAGCTTCCGTTGGCTTTGGAGGTTCTTGTTTCCAAAAAGACATTCTAAATTTAGTCTATATATGTAAATCCTTAGGATTAGAGGAAGCTGCCGATTATTGGGAGCAAGTGATTATCATGAATAACCACCAACGCAGTCGTTTTGCAAAACAAATCGTAACGTCCTTATATGGGACTGTAGCTGGAAAGAAAATAGGATTCTTAGGGTGGGCTTTTAAAAAAGACACCAATGACACCAGAGAATCTGCAGCGATTTATATTGCGGATAATCTTATTGAAGAGCAAGCACAAATACAAGTTTTTGATCCGAAAGTAACTGCCACTCAAATGTATTCAGATTTGAATGACTTAAATACCAGAACTGAACTGAAAAACAGTAAATTTTTAGAAGTTCACGATACGCCATATAAGGCTTTAGAAGGCACACACGCAATCGCAGTGATAACCGAGTGGGATGAATTTAAAGCCTATGATTGGCAAAAAATATACGAGGGGATGCTAAAGCCAGCTTTTGTTTTTGATGGACGAAATATTTTAGATAAAGATCATCTAGAATCTATTGGATTTATATACAACGCTATCGGAAAATAATTTGCTGCCACAAACAATTTTAGTCACAGGTGCAGCAGGTTTTATTGGTTTTCACCTTTGTAAACGCCTTTTGGCACAAGGTCATCGTGTGGTTGGGTTGGATAATATGTCCAATTATGGTGCTGATCTAAAATATGCGAGACTTAAAGTGCTAGGAATACTTCGTTCGCAAGCTGAACATTTTGATACAATTAGTTCAAGTGAAACTCATAATGAGATGTTTCAATTTATGCGTCTAAACCTTCAAGACCGTAAGGCTTTGCCCAAACTTTTTGAAACTCATCAATTTGATACCGTATGCAACTTTGCAGCGCAAGCAGGTGTGCGGTACTCTATTGAAAATCCAGAAGCCTATATCGATAGTAATGTCTCTGGATTTCTAAACATTTTAGAATGTTGTCGTCATCACAAAGTACCGCGTTTGGTTTATGCAAGTAGCTCGAGTGTATATGGGAATAATGAGTCCGTTCCTTACGAAGAAACAACCACGGTAGATCAGCCAATTAGCTTGTATGCAGCGACCAAAAAATCGAACGAGTTAATGGCGCATTCCTACAGCCATTTGTATGCTATTGAAACTATTGGATTACGGTTTTTTACGGTTTATGGACCTTGGGGACGTCCCGATATGGCTTTGTTTTTATTCACAGAAGCCATTTTGAACAACCAGCCCATAAAGGTGTTTAATGCTGGAAATCTGTCGCGTGACTTTACTTATATCGATGATGTTATTGATGGAGTTGAAACGATAGTTTTAAAACCTTCCAAAGGAAAAGAGACCTACAAGGTCTATAATATAGGAAATAGTCAGCCCATTTCGCTTTTAGATTTTATCGATACAATTGAAAAATCTACTGGTAAAACAGCGCAACGCATCATGATGCCCATGCAAGCGGGCGACGTTAGCCAGGCTTGGGCTAATGTAGAGCATTTAAAAACAGACTACGACTACCAACCTACTACAACTTTAGACGTTGGAGTGGATGCCTTCGTGAAATGGTATAAGTCTTATTATTGCAAGTAGCTAAAGCGTATAATAGTAATATAGATTTAGTTTCAATTAAGACCGCATTGAATTTAAAAGTCTTTCTAGTTTAAACGTAAATACTAGTTTTACACATTACTTTGAGAATGCATGAAACTCTGTTTTTCAACGTAATAATTTCTAAATTTTTTTAATTGTCTTATAAAAAGAAAGCACTAACAGGCGTACTTTGGTCTTCAATCCAATCATTTGGGACTCAAAGTGTATCCTTTGTAATTTCAATTGTTTTAGCTAGGCTATTGTTGCCAGAAGAGTTTGGGCTTATTGCGATGATAACTGCATTTCTGTTGGCGAATGGAAATTTTGAGACGCTTATAAATGAAGCTAGGGCAATTTATGATTATATCGTTATTGATTTAGCACCAACGATTTTAGTAACGGATACTTTGTTAATTGCCGATCAAGCGGATGCTACAATTTGTGTAGTACGTGCGAACCATACCGATAAAAAACTCATACCATTTTCAGTCAATTTATGTAAAACAGAACGCCTTAAAAATATGAGCTACGTTATTAATGGTGTAAAAGAAAATAGATCGTATGGATATAGTTATAACTACGGATATAACTACGGGTATGGAGAATTATAACGTTAATGCGAGTTAAGCAGTTGTGATTTGCTTTAGTGTTGTAATGGTGTTTGTAGGTTCAGAACTTTTAAACACAAAACTTCCAGCTACCAATACATCGGCGCCTGCATCTTTAAGGGCTTTAGCATTTGAAGAGGTCACACCACCATCGATTTCTATCAGGGTCGAAGCCCCTTTTGCATTGATTAGTGCTTTGAGTTGTTTTACTTTTTTGTAGGTGTTTTCTATAAAACTTTGTCCGCCAAATCCAGGGTTGACGCTCATAATGCATACCAAGTCAATGTCATTAATGATGTCTTCTAGAACAGCAATATTTGTGTGTGGATTCAAGGCCACTCCGGCTTTCATACCCTCAGCTTTTATGGCTTGAAGAGTTCTGTGCAGGTGTGTACATGCTTCGTAATGCACAGTGAGAATATCACTTCCTAAATCGGCAAAGGTTTTGATGTAACGATCAGGATCTACAATCATTAAATGCACATCAATTGTTTTTTTAGCATGTTGTGTTATTGCTTTTAAAACGGGCATTCCAAAAGAAATATTAGGCACAAATACACCATCCATAATATCGATATGAAACCAGTCGGCTTCACTTGAGTTGACCATTTCAATGTCCCTTTGAAGGTTGGCAAAATCAGCGGCTAAAATTGAAGGTGCTATTTTGGTAGTGCTCATGTGTGTCGTATTTGAATTACAAAAATAATATAAAAAATAAACCCCTGCCAATTGGCAGGGGTTTTGTTATTAACCTAAATAGGTTTTTAAAATTTTACTTCTCGAGGTGTGCTTTAAACGTCGAATAGCTTTTTCTTTAATTTGACGCACTCTTTCTCGAGTAAGATCAAAGGTTTCACCAATTTCTTCTAGGGTCATTGGGTGTTGGTTTCCGAGACCAAAATATAAGCGAATGACATCTGCTTCTCTTGGTGTGAGGGTTTCTAAAGCCCGTTCAATTTCTGTACGTAACGATTCATGTAATAAATCTTTATCTGGGTTAGGGGATTCTCCACTACGTAATACATCGTATAAGTTTGAATCTTCACCTTCAACTAAAGGCGCATCCATGGAGACGTGACGCCCAGAATTTTTCATTGATTCCTTAACATCATTAATAGTCATATCTAATTCCTTGGCAATTTCTTCAGCACTAGGCGGACGTTCATGAGATTGCTCAAGAAACGCATAGGTTTTGTTTATTTTATTGATTGAACCAATTTTATTTAAAGGTAAACGAACAATACGCGATTGTTCTGCCAATGCTTGAAGTATAGATTGCCGAATCCACCATACCGCATAAGAGATAAATTTGAATCCACGAGTTTCATCGAAACGTTGAGCGGCTTTGATTAATCCTAAATTTCCTTCGTTAATTAAATCAGGAAGAGTTAATCCTTGGTTTTGATATTGCTTTGCTACAGAGACCACAAAACGCAAATTGGCTTTAGTTAATTTTTCTAAAGCAATTTGATCACCAGCTTTTATACGCTGTGCTAATTCCACTTCTTCATCAGCAGTAATTAAATCAACTTTTCCAATTTCTTGAAGGTATTTATCTAGGGATGCTGTTTCTCTGTTGGTAACCTGCTTGGTAATTTTTAGCTGTCTCATTTAAAAGTTTTTGATTTAGAAAGGTTAATTGGTTAGTCACTAGGTTATACGAACAATTGGTACGATATGTTACAAAAAAAACCGTTTTTAAATTTTAAAAACGGTTTTTTTTACTTTTAAACAGTGCTTTTTAAGTAGGGGTACAGCTTCTATATGTGTTACCATATCTACATTAATGTTTTTAGTGCCCAATGAATAGTTGTCTCCAAAAAGATTATCTCCTTCCAGAGTAACTGTTTCAATAGATACTCCTTTGTATCTGATATTCCCTGACTGTTCATTAAATATCACTTTTGTCTTCTGAGGTCTCTCCTTGCTCTTCTACAAGCTTGTCTCGAGGTTCTTCCAAAACCTTCTCCACGAAAATATCCATCTTCTACAGCACAATAATAGGTCAAGAGGAAATAGAATGTTTGCTTTTCTTTTTTAAGAACATTAGCATCTTCCAATTTAATGAGTTTCTTTTTTAAAGTTATTTCTTTGTTAATAGATTTACCTTCCTTTGTCGCTGCAAAAGAATAAATTCCAAATAGCCCAAAACTAACATAAAAATTACATTTTTGCATAATAGAATAATTTATAAATTCAGGTTTAAAAATAAATTATTAAGTCGTTATTCTTCATTGTGGTCTTTCCACGAGATCGACTTTAGTATCTCTTTTCACATTTTTAAAGATTAATTTCTGTTTTTAATATCTGTAAGCCAGATGGTCTTAAATTCTTCTTTAAGGTCAGTTCTAAATGAGATACCCTGTTATACATTTAAAACTTGTATACCAATAACTCATTAAAGGATGGGAGATAAAACAAGTTCATCATGTTGTCAATAATGCTCAATAATACACTTAAAAATATAATTGGTTGTGAAGAACTAGATTTGAGTTCCAATTTTTGTAAACTTACCAAATATTTTAAAATAAATAAAATTTTAACTTAAATAAATGAAAATGAGTGACTTGCATTTTGCAATGCATTAATTCCTTAGACCGTTACTGATAAGTCTCTTTCTCGCTTTGTCAAAAACAGTATTGTTGTTCTTCCAAAAAAAAGATTTTATAATATTTTATAAATTCTTAATATTTTTATACATAAAAAAGCCTCTCAATGAAAATTGAGAGGCTTAGTGATATTACTTAGAGAAATTTATTTCTCTTAAGTTTTCTGTATTAACGTCTATTATCACGTTTGCGATTGTCACGTCCACCAGAACGTTTGTCATCTCTTGGTGGTCTTGCAACATACCCTTCGGGTTTTTCTAACAATGCTTTACGCGATACTTTCTCTTTGCGTGTTCTTGGATCTTGTCCAAAATACTTCACATCAAAAACATCTCCCATGTTCACAACGTCAGAGACGTTCTCAGTACGCTCCCATGCCAGTTCACTTACGTGAAGTAACACTTCGTTTCCAGGGGCATCCATGTATTCTACAACAGCTCCAAAGTCAAGCATTTTAATCACTTTAACCTGATAAGTGTTTCCGAGACTAGGTTTAAACATTATAGAATCAATCTTAGCAATTACAGCATCAATACCGTCTTGATCTGTTCCTAAGATTTCAACAATTCCTTCTTCTGTAACTGGATCTTCGTTGATTACAATTGTAGTTCCTGTAGCTTTTTGAAGTTCTTGAATGACTTTTCCACCAGGTCCAATAAGTGCTCCAATAAATTCATTTGGAATTACTCGAGTTACCATTTTCGGAGCATGTGACTTCACTTCTGCAGCTGGCGCAGCAATGGTTTCAGTCAATTTATCAAGGATATGTAAACGTCCTGCACGTGCTTGTTTTAAAGCATTCACAAGAATTTCGTAAGACAATCCTTTGATTTTAATGTCCATTTGACAGGCTGTAATTCCTTTTGAAGTACCCGTTACTTTAAAATCCATATCGCCTAAGTGATCTTCATCACCTAAAATATCAGATAATACAGCGTAACGGTCGCCATCAGAAATTAATCCCATGGCAATACCAGAGACAGGTCGTTCAATTTTAACCCCTGCATCCATCAATGCCATTGTACCCGCACAAACAGTTGCCATTGAAGACGAACCGTTTGATTCTAAAACTTCAGAAACCACACGAACTGTGTAAGGACAATCCGCAGGGATCATACCTTTTAAACCACGTTGTGCAAGATTTCCATGGCCTACTTCACGACGAGACGTGCCTCTTAAAGGACGTGCCTCACCTGTACAAAAAGGAGGGAAGTTGTAGTGTAAGTAAAAGTTTTCTTCACCTTCATAAGAAGGCATATCAATTTTATTTGAATCTCTTGAAGTTCCTAGCGTTACTGTGGCTAGTGCTTGTGTTTCTCCACGTGAGAAAATTGAAGAACCGTGTGTAGAGGGTAAATAATCAACCTCACACCAAATAGGTCTGATCTCGTCTGTTTGACGGCCATCTAAACGCACACCTTCGCTTAATGTGAGTTCACGTACAGCTTCTTTTTCAGCTTTACTATAGTATCCACTTACTAAGTGTCCAAACTCTTCATTTTCTTCTTCCGTAAAAGAAGCTATAACTTCTTCTTTTACTTCAGCAAATGCTGCTCCACGTTCAGCTTTAGAAGTTCCTTTTTTGGCAATGGCATAACATTTGTCATAAGCCATGTCATGAATACGTTTTTCTAATTCTTCGTTGACTTCAGCAGTTTCATATTCACGTACGGCTTTCTTTCCAAATGCTTCTGCAAGACGAATTTGTGCATCCACCTGAATTTTAATCGCTTCATGAGCAAATTTGATTGCATCTGCCATTTCTTCTTCAGAAACTTCATCCATTTCACCTTCTACCATCATCACAGAATCTGCAGAGGCACCGATCATCATTTCGAGATCAGAGTCGGCTAGTTGTGCACGGCTAGGGTTGATTACAAATTCACCGTTTACACGTGCAACACGAACTTCAGATATTGGACATTCAAATGGAAAATCACTTAATTGGATTGCTGCAGATGCAGCTAAACCTGCAAGAGCATCTGGCATAACATCCTCATCATGAGACATCAACTGAATCATTACTTGGGTTTCTGCGTGATAATCTTTAGGGAATAATGGACGTAAAACACGATCTACTAAACGCATCGTTAATACTTCACCATCACTTGGGCGAGCTTCTCTTTTGAAGAATCCACCTGGATAGCGACCAGCTGCTGCAAATTTTTCGCGATAATCTACTGTTAGAGGTAGAAAGTTTACATCACTTGCTTTGTAGTTTGAGACCACAGTACATAACAACATGGCTTTTCCCATTTGTACGACTACTGATCCATGGGCCTGCTTTGCGAGCTTACCCGTTTCGATAGAGATTTCTCTTCCATCACCAAGGTCAATGACCTCTTTAAATACTTTTGGTATCATAATTTTTTGTTCTAATTAAACATTGGTGTTGTGTTGTTGTAGTTGTGTGGTGTGACCAATGAAAAACTCTAATTAGCTTCTTCTAATACTTATGAATTTTAAAAGTTTTAAACCTAAAAACCACGCTTTGTGCGTGGTTTTTAATATTATTTTCTTAATCCTAATTCTTTAACGATTGCACGATACCTTAAGATATCAGTTTTCATTAGGTAATCTAATAATGCACGACGTTTTCCAACTAGTTTTACTAATGCACGTTCGGTATTAAAATCTTTACGATTTTGTTTTAAATGCTCAGTTAAGTGATTGATTCTTTCTGTAAACAAAGCAATTTGTCCTTCTGAAGATCCCGTATCTTTGGCATCTTTTCCGTGTTTTTTAAAGAGTTTCTCTTTAGCTTCTTTTGTTAAATACATTCCAATATTGTTTAAATAATTTTTATGCTGTTAACTACGGTTATCGTAATTAGTTTGCAAAGGTAATGATTTTTGATTGTTTATCCCCTCAAGTTGGTATTTTTATTTAGAACAATCAAATGTCCTGATAATATTAGATATTATGCAAAAAAAAACGAACCCAGAGGTTCGTTTTTTATAGGTATATCGAAATGTCTACTTACAGTATATTAATGGTCGTAGTAACATCTAATGAAATGATGACATCAAACTTAACAGGTGTGCTGCTAACGGTTCCGCTTACGGCTATCGTGATCTCAGAAACATCTTTTAATGTATTAGCAATTGTGTTGAGTTGTGCTGTTGTTCCTAAATTGTATGTTGTTGTGTTATCATTTAGGTTGATGTCTTCAACATCTATAGTTGTATCTCCAAAACTAATGGAAGCATCTGTGACCATAGCATTTTCTTCGCCTTCAAAATTAAGGATCTTAAATGTTAACGAATTAATCATTACGCTTTCAATTAAATCAAGATTTGCCTGAATTTCAGCGTTGTCTGAGATATCAATAGTAGTAGAATCTGACCAGCTTTGTGGTTCACCTCCAGAATCTTCAGTAATGTCTACTCTTAGGGTTGCATTTAAATTTTGAGAGACATCAAATTCTGTTAATTCATCTAATTCGTTGCAAGAAACTAGTGTTAGTAGTGTCAAACATAAAGTACTAAGGGTTTTAAATTTATTCATGATATAAGGGTTTTAAAATTAGGTTCTTAACGGTTGATTTGAAATTAAATCAATGTATTGGTTAATCTTGTTTTTCAACTCACAGCGGGGCGTGATAAAGTCTAAAAATCCATGTTCTTTTACAAATTCTGCTGTTTGAAAGCCATCGGGCAATTCTTTTCCAGTAGTATCTCTTACGACTCTAGGGCCTGCAAATCCAATAAGTGCACCTGGTTCGCTGATGTTAATATCACCTAGCATTGCAAATGAGGCTGTTGTGCCCCCGGTTGTTGGATCGGTGCAAAGCGAAATATAAGGGATTTTTGCTTCGGCGAGTTGAGCAAGTTTTGCAGATGTTTTTGCAAGTTGCATCAATGATAAAGCAGCTTCCATCATGCGGGCACCACCAGATTTGGATATAATCATAAATGGTAATTTATTGTCCAGCGCATGGTCTGCAGCACGTGCAATTTTTTCACCAACAACAGATCCCATTGATCCTCCAATAAAACTAAAATCCATACAAGCGATCACAAGCGCTTTCCCTTTTGATTTTCCAACAGCAGTTCGCACAGCGTCTTTCAAATTTGTTTTTGATTGAGCCGCTTTCAAACGATCTGTGTAGGCTTTATTGTCCACAAACTTCAGAGGGTCTTTAGACGAAACGTCTGCGTCTAACTCTTTATATGTGTTGTCATCAAAGAGCATTTCAAAGTATTCATTACTTCCAATTCGAACATGGTAACCATCTTCGGGACTTACATAGAAATTTCGTTCTAGTTCGTCGGTTTCAATTACCTTTCCAGTAGGAGATTTGTACCAAAGTCCTTTGGGTGTATCTCGTTTGGATTCTGTAGGGGTTTGAATTCCTTTGTCTTTTCTTTTAAACCAAGCCATATAATTAGTGTCTAAACGGTAAAATTAAAGTACAAAACTACGTAATTTTTATAATGTATCGACATTATTTAGGTCCTCAAATGCTTTTTTAAGTCGTGCAATGAATGCTTTTTCTCCTTCACGTAACCATCGTCTAGGGTCATAATATTTTTTATTTGGCACATCACTACCGTCAGGATTTCCAATTTGTGCTTCTAAATAAGCAGCATTGGTTTTGAAATCGTCACGAACACCTGACATAAATGCGTATTGCATATCTGTATCGATATTCATTTTGATCACACCGTATGAAATTCCTTCTCTGATTTCTTCTACAGTAGACCCTGATCCACCGTGAAATACAAAATCTATATGGTTTTCTGAGACACCATATTTTTTTGTGATGTACTCCTGAGAATTTAAAAGAATTTTCGGCGTTAATTTTACGTTACCAGGCTTGTAAACCCCGTGAACGTTTCCAAAAGCAGCAGCAATTGTAAATTGGTCACTTACCTTGCTCAGCTCTTCATATGCATAAGCAACTTCTTCAGGTTGAGTGTATAATTTTGAAACATCAACATCGCTGTTGTCCACGCCATCTTCTTCTCCTCCAGTAATTCCTAATTCGATTTCTAAGGTCATGCCCATTTTAGACATACGCTCCAAATAGGTTTTACATATTTCAATATTTTCTTCTAATGGCTCTTCAGATAAATCAATCATGTGAGAGCTGTATAATGATTTTCCAGTTTGTGCAAAATGAACTTCACTAGCATCTAATAACCCATCAATCCAAGGTAATAATTTTTTTGAACAGTGATCGGTGTGCAAAATTACGGGAACGCCATAAACTAATGCCATTTCATGAATGTGTTTAGCGCCAGCGATTGAACCTGCAATTGCTGCTTTTTGACCTTCATTTGAAAGTCCTTTTCCTGCATTAAATTGTCCTCCTCCGTTAGAAAATTGAATAATTACGGGAGCATTTAAATCTTTTGCAGTTTCAAGAACGCCGTTTATGGTGTTTGATCCAATAACATTAACTGCTGGAAGAGCAAATCCTTTTTCTTTAGCAAGTTTAAAAATCTCTTGAACTTCGCGTCCTGTTGCAACGCCTGGTTTGATGTTGTGACTCATTGTGTTTGTTTTAATTAGCGCCGTAAAAGTAATGTTTTAAACAATTTTGAACAATTTATTCTGTGCGATTAGTGTATTATTATGCGAAAACGATGTAGCTACCCCAATGCTTTTAAAACGGATAATTGATTCCAATATTGTAAACAGCATTACTGAAATTGAAGTTGTTAAGCCAACGGTTCCCTTTGCTATAACTGGGTTCATAAGCTTTGAATCCAGTATCAAATCTAAATATAAAAAAATCAAAATCATACCGCAGCCCAATTCCTGCTCCTACAGCAATATCTTCTAAAGATTTAAGGTTATCAAATGTCGCTTTTGAGTCTGTAACATCATCTAGCACATTCCAAATATTTCCTGCATCCATAAAAAAAGCGCCATTGAGTTTGCCAAATAACTTATAGCGGTGTTCTAGACTAAAGGCTAGTTTTAAGTTAGCTTCGTTAAATTCATTGTTATTATCAGAACTTCCTGGCCCCAAATTATAAGCAGTCCAAGCTCTATTATCATTGGAGCCGCCTGCAAAAAAACTTTTAGAAAACGGAATGCTTGAGGCATTTCCTAAGGGAACAGCAATCCCAAAAAAGCTATGTAATGCCAATACATTACTGCGTCCTAAATTCCAGAGTTTTATATGGTCTATTTCAGATTTAATATATTGAGAGAAGGGCACTCCACTTACTTCATAAGCACCTAGAGAGTTGTTTTCTAAATTTAATAATTTTGAAGCATTGTAAAGAAGATTCCCCGCAAATTCAAATTTTAATCTAAAAATTGAGAAATTGGTGTCAAAAGCATTTGCTCTACTGTCTCGGATATAATTAAAATTACTTGCCAGAATGAAGTTGTCTTGAACCAGTCTGTTTTTACGTTCCTGAATATCTCTCACTGTTTGGTATTCAGAAGGATTTGAGTCCCTGTACGAACTGTTGTTACTTAAGAGGTCGATGAATTCATCAGCTCGAGACCCAAGAAGGATGTCTTGTCCGTTGCTGTCAGTGCCTAAAAAGTCATTTGGAGTAGGATAGGATTCTAGAGCGATAGCCTGTAATCGACTAAAGGAGTTTTGATATACGCTAAAATAATTGTTTGGATTTAGGTTTCTGACATATTGTAGATTAACCAAATCTAAAGAATTTGTAACTTTTTCTGATGGAAACCACTTGTAACTAAAAACACTATTAAAGGTTTGTTTGTCCAAACCAATATTTGTTTGCCCCGTAAATCCAGCGCTTATTTGTGTACTTGGTGACATGTATTTTGGAATAATCTTGTCCGTATTTAAAGGGAAAAATAAACGCGGTATATTTAGTTTAATATCTGCACCGAGTTCGTTAATATCAAAAAACCGGCTTTCAGCTTTTGCCCCGTCTTTAGACGCTCCAATAGCACCTAATGCCGAAATCTGAAGGGTTTCTGCTCCTTTAAAAATATTGCGAATCACTACGCCTGTTGTAAACGAGAGCCCCACTTTTTGGATATTACTTTGAGACACATTGACGTCAAGGCCCAAGCCATATTTTTTCTTTGGTACCAAAAAAATATTAGCTGTAAGTGTTGTGTCTTGTGCGTTTTCTACGTATTCAATATTTGGATATTTAAAGGTTTTTAATTCATTTAAATACCGATAAGTTCTGCTACGATCTAAATCTTTGAAAACCTCACCCTTTGCAATTAGTATTGCATTTGTTAAGGCTTTAGGCTTATATTTTAATTTAGAATAAGCATAAAGAGTGTAGTCGTCATAGTTTACAGAATCCGAAATGGCTTTTGAACGGTTTTCAAAAGTAGCATCTGTATAGATGTTTATATTTTTTATGCGGTATGTTTGAAACGGAACACGAGCAATTGAATCGTCATTTCTAATGATTCTGTCTTGTATTTGCAATTTGATATTGACATTATTTTTTGTTCCAATAGTATCGTTTTCAAATCGGATATAATCTTCAGAAAAATGATAAGCGCCCTCATTTCTGAAAGCGGTAGTCAAGCGGTTACGTTCACTTTCAAAATTTGAAATCGAAAATTGTTCGCCTGATTTCAAAAAAGACTCTTGTTCTAAATTAGAATATAATGAATCAATTACAGGAGAATCAATCCGATCCGAAATTTCTCCTATGGTATAGGGAGTTCCTGTCTCGATTTCGAATGACAATCCTGCTTTTTTTGAACCTAGCGTATCAACGCTATAGTTTACGGTTCTATCAAACCAACCATTGGCAAAATAATAGCGTTCAAGATTAATTTTTGTTTTATTAATTTTTAAGGAATCTAAAAGTATTGGAGCTTCTCCGACTTCTCTCAACCATGAATTGATGCCAATAGATGAGGTTTTTAGTTGTTTCAGTTGTTTTTCTGAAAGTTTTGAAATTAGCCGTTGTTTTCGTTTAGGGTTTTTATGTAACCAACGCTCAAATATAGAATCCTTGTTTGGACGTGCTAGATTATAAATGTAGAGCTGTAAAGGGATTCCAAATAGCGCTGTATTTTTTTTCTGAAAAGATAAATTAGTAAGTTCTTCTGATTTTTTCTTTTTACCGTTAATGTAAAAACTATTTTTAGTTAATAAATAATCTGTAGACGTCACCCGTTTTACAGCATTACACGCCGTAAAAAGAACAGTTAATACACAAACAACAAATATTTTTATCAGAGATTTCTTCAACAATCAATAAATAAAATTTAGCTTTACATTCTAAATTAATAATATATCAAAAGTACATTTTTTAGATGTTAACTAAAAGCCAAATAAAACTAATCAGTAGTTTGAAGCAAAAAAAATTTCGAATCCAACACCAGCTATTTGTTGTAGAAGGTGTTAAAGTGGTGCAGGAGTTTTTAAACTCTGACTATGAATTGGTTGAAATTTTTGCTGTTGACGATCACTTTTCTCAATATAAACAGAAACTGACAAGAGTAAACGCTAAAGAACTGTCGAAAATTAGTGGCTTTAATACGCCCAATAAAGTAGTGGCGACTTTCAAAATCCCTAGACCAAAACCTATCAATTGGTCTGCTCTTGTAGTGGCCCTGGATGCTGTAAATGACCCTGGAAATTTGGGGACTATTATTCGGCTCTGTGATTGGTTCGGAATTGAAAATTTAATTTGTAGTGAGACTACGGTAGAGTGTTTCAATCCCAAAGTTGTTCAGGCAAGTATGGGCTCTCATACCCGAGTAAATATAACGTATATGGACTTAGAAAAAGCGTTGCCATTAGCCCCAAATTGCATGGGGACATTTATGGATGGTATGTCAATATATGAGCAAAATTTGCCAGATGAAGGCCTACTCGTTCTTGGAAATGAAGCTAATGGGATTTCTCAAGACATAGAAGCACTAGTAGATACCCGGCTTTCTATACCAAGATTTGGAAACCTTAAACAAACTGAAAGTTTAAATGTAGCCAATGCTGCGGCAATACTTTTGAGTGAATTTAAAAGAAAACTTACTGAAACGTGAAGTTAATAAAGAGACCTCTAGTCTGCATTTGAGAAATATTCTGTGTCCATGGGCTGTCAGGGTTAATATCTTTTATCACTTCATCCTGCATTGAAAACACCCCTCGAATTGATGGTGTAAACTTAAACCAGGCCATATATAAGTCGATTCCGAACCCGAGTTCATAATACAGGTTGTTTTTACGCACTCTAAAAACACCATTACTATTGTCATCGGGACTATCTTCTTGACTCGACAAATTCAAAGCTGTTGATATTCCACCAACTACAAAAGGTTTGATGTTGTTGATTCTTTTAGAAGAAAATTTAACCAGCAATGGAAGATGAATAAAGGTAGATTGAATTTCACGAATAAGATCTTTGTCTTCAAAACCAATACCTGCAAAATACGTTTCACTATAATTTAGCTCTCGCCTAGAAATTACAAGTCCGGGCTCCAGTCGAATGTCTATATAGTCATTGATTCTAATGTTTCCCAAAAGGCCCACATTAAACCCTGTCGATTTAAGGACTTGAATATCCTCCACATTTGTGTAGTAATCAATATTAAAATCATAGACATTAAAACCTAGGTAATAGCCATATGACAATTTAGCTTTATCAAAGTTCTCATTATTCAAGACCCGCTCTTTGCTAAAAAGTTGAGCATTTGCAAATTGAATTGAAAATAAAATAAAAACAACTGATAAAACGTACTTCATACTTAGTGTTTTGTTGCAGTATAAATAGTAGCAACTCCAAATGTTTGCGGAAGGGCTTTCGTGTTTATAAACCCTGTTTTAGTCAAAATATTGTTGAAAGCAGTCCCATAAGGGAACTTAGACGCCGACTCACTCAAGTAACTGTAGGCCGATTTATCATTTGAGAAAAGTTTGCCAATAAGTGGCAATACGACTCTAGTATGTAAATAATACCCTTGTTTGAATGGGAACTTTGTAGGAACAGAAGTTTCTAAAACAACAACTATACCTCCAGGTTTCAACACTCTCAAGATCTCAGCCAAACCGATTTCTAGGTTTTCAAAATTACGAACTCCAAAGGCTACAGTAATGGCATCAAAAGCGTTGTCGTCAAAAGGAAGGTTTTCAGAGTCTCCAACTACCATGTCAATAGTTTTATGGAGTTCTTTTTTTAATATTTTTTGTCTGCCAACGTCAAGCATCCCTTCACTGATGTCTAATCCGATGATTTGTGAAGCATTTGTGCGTGTTAAGTTGATGGCTAAATCTCCAGTCCCTGTTGCAATGTCAAGAATATTTATTGGTTGAGCGTCTGCTACAATCTGTACGACTTTATTTCGCCATTTTATATCAATTCCAAATGAGATTATTCTGTTTAGACCATCATATTCGTTAGAGATTGCATCAAACATTTTGGCGATTTGCTGTTTTTTGCCTAGTGTACTATCTTTATAAGGTGTGATTTTTTTTGACATATATAATGAAAACTTCTACTTTAATAATTATAGTGCAAAGAAATGCAATTCATAAACAAATCCCTAAAAATAACGTATATTTGCACATCTTATTAATTGATTAATAAATGAAAATTATTATTGCCGGTGCCGGTGAAGTCGGGTTTCATTTAGCGAAGCTTTTATCTTACGAATCACAAGAGATTACGCTTATAGATCTAAATAAAGAAAGTCTCGTTTATGCAGATACCCATTTGGACATAAAAGTAGTGAAAGGTGATGCGACCTCAATTTCGGTTTTAAAAGATGCGCGAATCCTGAACTCAGATTTATTCATTTCTGTAACATCTTCTGAAACGTCGAATATTACGGCTTGTGTTTTGGCTAAACAGCTCGGTGCAAAACGGACTATTGCACGAATTTCTAATCCGGAATTTATCAATTTTAAGGATGAAGTTGGTTTCACCAAATTTGGTATCGACGAGCTTATCTCACCAGAATCTCTCGCTGCTGCAGAAATCGAATTACTACTGAGCCAGTCCGTATTCAATGACACTTATGAGTTTGAAAAAGGCGCATTGACCATGCTTGGACTTTCGCTTTCTAAAGACGCTAAAATCATAAATAAATCCGTTAAAGTTGCTGCAGAATTACTTTCAGACATTCATTTTATTCCAATTGCAATTCAGCGTGCAGGTTCACATGCAACCCTTATTCCGAGAGGAGACACCGTTTTTATGAATGGAGACCGCGTAGTATTTATCACATCTGAAGGCGGAGATGAAGAACTGTGTAAACTTACCGGAAAGAAAAAAATTGAAATCAAGGATGTCATGATTTTAGGGGGTGGTAAAATTGGCTCTAAAGCTGCTTGTGATCTATCTGAAAATTTTAACATTAAACTCGTTGAAAAACTAAAAGACCGTGCTTTTGACTTGGCAGAACAACTCCCAAATACGCTTGTTATTAACGGCGATGGACGAAATGTTGAGCTTTTAGAAGAAGAAAATATCAAAGACATGGATGCTTTTATATCTGTTACAGGAAACTCTGAAACAAATATTATGTCCTGTTTGGTAGCTAAATCTAAAGGTATTAAAAAGACGATTGCTTTGGTTGAAAACATGGATTATTATGAATTGTCGCACTCTATTGGAGTAGATACGCTAATCAATAAAAAACTACTGGCCGCGAATAGTATTTTTAGATATATCAGAAAAGGCGAAGTGGTCGCTATGACAAAATTAAGTAATATGGAAGCTGAGCTTTTAGAATTTGTGGTGAAGCCTACTTCTAAAATCTGTGATAAATTTATTAAAAAAATTGATTTTCCACTTTCTGCAATTATTGGTGGTGTTATTCGAGACGAAGAGGGGTTTATTGCTCTAGGTGATTTTAAAATCGTTTCCGGAGATCGAGTGGTAGTATGCTGTCTTCCTCAATCTATAAAAAAAGTAGAAAGTTATTTTTACTAAATTAAACTGCTGATGAAGCTCAATTATAAAATTATATTTTACTTCTTTGGACTTTTATTATTGTTCAATGGTGGCTTCATGCTATTGGCAACTTTTCTGAGTTTCTTTTATAATGATGGTGCAACTCTGCACTTATTTTTAGCTGGAATTTCGGTCTTAGTTTTTGGTGCAATTGTTATGGTTTGTACAAAAAATCACACCAAGGAAATGAATAAACGAGAAGGCTATTTAGTAGTTGCTTTTGGTTGGATTGTAATGACGCTCTCAGGTACATTACCGTATATATTTACAGGTGCTATTCCAGAGTTCACAAATGCAATTTTTGAAACAATATCAGGCTATACAACCACAGGCTCAACCATCTTAAATGATGTAGAATCCTTACCTGAAGGTCTCTTGTTTTGGCGGAGTTTGACCCACTGGATCGGTGGAATGGGAATCATCGTATTAGCGATAGCCATATTGCCACTTTTGGGCATTGGAGGTATGCAGCTATTTGCCGCTGAAGCACCAGGACCAAGTGCGGATAAACTACACCCCAGAATAACAGATACCGCCAAACGCCTATGGCTTATATACTTTGGCTACACCGCAGCAGAAACGTTGTTTTTATCCGTTGCAGGAATGTCTTTTTTTGATGCACTAAACCATTCTATGAGTACCTTGTCTACAGGTGGTTTTTCAACAAAAAATGCAAGTGTAGCCCATTGGAATGATACGCCCCTAATACAATATATCATCATAGTATTTATGGTATTGGCTGGAACTAATTTTATATTAAGTTATTTTGCGTTCAAAGGCAATGTAATCAAAGTCGTAAAAGACGAAGAGTTTAAATTATATTTTAAGTTTATCTTAATTTTTACGCTACTAATAGGTGGCGTTATATGGTATAATGCTTTCTTAACTGGGACTTCAGCGTTCAACCATCCTTTAGTTTGGGGTATAGGCGAGGGGTCTTTTAGACATGCACTTTTTCAAGTCGTAGCTATTATAACTACAACTGGATTTGTTTCTGCGGATTTCACAATATGGTCGCCACTTTTACTCGTTTTTTTCTTTGGATTGATGTTTTTAGGAGGCTCGGCTGGCAGTACTTCCGGAGGGGTGAAAATAGTACGTCACCTTGTACTTATAAAAAATGGATTTTTAGAATTTAAAAGAACCCTACACCCCAGTGCTATTCTTCCTGTGCGTTACAATAATAAATCCGTTTCAGGAGATATTGTATTTAATGTCCTAGGGTTTTTCATTCTTTATATGTTATCCTTTATAGTAGGATCATTGGGATTTGCACTTCTAGGTCTCGATTTTGAGTCTGCCATAGGAGTAGCAGCTTCAAGTTTAGGAAATGTTGGTCCTGCACTAGGCGAATTTGGGCCTTCACATAACTTTTTTGAAATGCCAACTGCTGGTAAATGGTGGGCCGCTTTCTTAATGCTAATCGGAAGATTAGAATTGTTTACAGTTCTTATTTTATTTACACCATTTTTCTGGAGAAACCGTTAAGCTAAATTTAGCTCACAGCTTTCTTGATACGGTTCAAAGCTTCAATAATCTGATCCTGTGATGCTGCGTATGATATGCGGATACAATTAGGATTTCCAAACGCATCACCGGTTACCGTTGCTACTAAGGCCGCTTCTAATAAATACAATGAAAAATCAGTCGCATTTTTTATAAGCGTGCCGTTTAATGTTTTTCCAAAAAACGCTGTCACATCAGGAAATACATAAAAAGCACCTTCTGGTGTGTTGCAGGAGAATCCCTCAATATCGTTTAGTAAACCAAGAATCAAATCGCGACGAACTTTAAATTCATCCACCATATACTGAACTTTAGTAGGAGCGGCTTCTAAAGCTGTTATGACTGCGCGTTGAGCAATACAATTTGCACCACTTGTGATTTGGCCTTGCATTTTATTACAAGCACGTGCAATGGCTTCGGGACCACCAAGGAATCCAATACGCCATCCCGTCATTGCAAAGGCTTTTGAAACCCCATTTATAGTAATCGTTCTGTCGTACATATCTTCAAATTCAGCCATACTTGCATGACCTTCTCCAAAATTAATATGCTCATAGATTTCATCTGAAACGATGTATATATTTGGGTGATTTTTTAAAACATCTGCTAAGGCTCTTAATTCAGTTTTGCTGTAAACAGAGCCACTTGGGTTACAAGGCGAGCTAAACCAAATCATTTTAGTTTTGGGTGTAATAGCGGCTTCTAACTGCTGGGGTGTCATTTTAAAATCATTCTCAATAGAGGTTACCACTTCGACAGGAACGCCATCAGATAGCTTTACAATATCGGAATAACTTACCCAGTAAGGGCAAGGTAAAATAACTTCATCACCTTCGTTGAGTAGCACTAAAGCTACATTGGCTAAACATTGTTTTGCACCCGTGGATACTACGATTTGAGACGGTTGGTAACTTAGGTTGTTATCGCGTTTAAACTTCGTGATAATGGCTTGTTTAAGTTCTGCATAACCATCTACAGGAGAATAAGAATTGTAGTTGTCATCAATTGCTGTTTTTGCAGCATCCTTAATGAAATCTGGAGTATTAAAGTCAGGTTCTCCTAAACTTAATCCTATGATATCTTTGCCCTCGGCTTTTAATTCTCTTGCTTTTGCCGCCATCGCTAGAGTCGCTGATGTGGCCATGTTTAAAATTCGTTCAGAAAGTAATTGGCTCATGTAATATTTTTATGCTGGTATTGCTGGTTTCATTCCCATTTCTTTCAAATATTTGAAATGGGCTATAATTGCTTTTCTTGTCGTTTCAAATTCGTTGTAGGGTAAGTTGAATTCCTTTGCAGTTTTCTTTACAATTTCTGCAATTTTACCATAATGAATATGAGATATATTTGGAAAAATGTGATGTTCAACCTGGTGGTTTAATCCCCCTGTGAACCAATTTATTAATCTATTTTTTGGTGAAAAATTCACA
>Ga0233438_10001421_pt1 | contig 26158 bp, 30 predicted proteins | sample SI_123_September_FD_182720 | JGI IMG/M metagenome (GOLD analysis project Ga0233438, IMG submission 182720) | Seawater microbial communities from Saanich Inlet, British Columbia, Canada - SI_123_September2016_10_MG | ecosystem: Environmental > Aquatic > Marine > Inlet | place: Canada: British...
GATTTGTTCGGCTTGTAAAGCAGGATCAAATTTTTCATCGATTGTCCGCAGTTCTACACGATGCTTGACCTTCAATTGCTCTAGCAGGTTTTGTCGCCTAGGTGAGCCCGAGCCCAGTATGATATCTACCGTTTTGGGAATGGTCATTTTTTATCGTTTCTCGCTTCAAAAAACCCGCCCCATTTGCCATGAATTTTTAAGGTTTGTTCAATGATATCCCGAACACATCCATTCCCGCCAGGGACATGAGAAATATAATCAGCCGCCGCCCGAACTTCAGGTACGGCATCCCTTGGGCAAGTGGCAAGGTGAACTTGATTCATCGCGGGAATATCTGGAATATCATCTCCCATAAACATACTTTCACTGGCTTTGAGATTGTTTTCTGCAAAGTAGGTTTCTAGAACGCTTGCCTTATCATGAATACCCAGATACACATCTTTTACCCCCAAATCATTGAGTCTTTTTTGAACGGCAGGATTAGTTCCACCCGAAATAATACAAACCCGAAACCCAGCGTGTAATGCGGCCTTTACGGCATAACCATCTTTGGTGTTCATGGTTCGCAACATCGATCCATCTTCGTGAATCAAGATACTTCCATCGGTAAACACCCCATCGACGTCAAAAATAAAGTTCTGAATGTGCTTGAGCTCCTCTTTAAATATTTTCATTGTATTGTTTTAATAATTGAGATGTAAAAAGCGAGTAGATATCGCCCAATTCTTCTGTCATGGGAATTGTCTTGTGGCGCTCGATGGTTTGCATATCACCTCTCGAGGCAGGACCCGTCTGACTTTTCCTTGGATCTTGTTGTTTTATTTTTCTGGTTGTTTCTTCGATAAGAGTAATCAACAAATCAAAACGCACATTTTTGGACTTACAAAAGCGATTGGCTTCTGCATACAAATGATTGGTAAAATTATTCACCACAACAGCAGCCAAATGCATACTAAGGCGTTGTTTTTCATCGCTCTGGACAGCATTTGGGCTTATCATTTGAGATAGGGTTTCCAATTTCTCATCTACTTGTTTGTTGTTCCCCTCCCATAGTATTGGGATTTCGTTCCAACTCACTTGCTGCTGTTTTGAAATCGTTTGCAGGGGATAAATAACCCCTCGATATTTGTGTTTGTTGAGTAAGTCAATTGAAGACGCTCCTGATGTGTGTGTGATAACGGCATCTGTCAAGGGAAGTTGATTGCTGACTTCCGCTATCGCATGATCAGAAACAGCGATCAGAACCATGTCACAAGGTAGAAGACTGTTGAATTGATTAGAATATGGGACATCGAGTAGGTCTTTTGGGAGTTTCTTTTGATCTCTACCAATGAGTTGAGTAAGGGTTAATGTCTCATGGTTACGGATTTCTCTTGCTAGGGCAGTTGCCACATTTCCAGTACCGATCAATCCGATTCGAATCATATGTCAAAACTACAAACTAAAGTCCATAGTTGACTAACTATGAAATTTTAGTAGGTTTGCAAAAAAAATAAATAGATGTCCAACAGAACATTTACGATGATTAAACCCGACGCAGTCCATAAAGGCCATGTGGGTGCAATACTAGAAAAAATCACTAACGCTGGATTTGTAATTCGAGGGCTAAAGATGACCCAACTTAGCCAACGAGAAGCAGAGGCATTTTATGACGTGCACAAAGAAAGACCTTTTTTTGGTGAATTGGTTGCTTTTATGACTAGTGGACCGATTGTGGCTGCCGTGTTGGAAAAAGACAACGCAGTGGCAGATTTTAGAGCACTCATTGGGTCAACAAATCCCGAGAAAGCAGCGGAAGGAACCATCCGTAAATTGTTTGCTGAGTCTGTGGGTCGAAACGCGATTCACGGATCTGACAGTGATGACAATGCGAAGATTGAATGCGCATTCCACTTTTCCGCACGAGAGATTTACTAAATAAACCGAATATCCCTCACTTTATCTTTTCCGAGGGATTCATTAATCATCTTGATGATTTTGTCTTTTCCATAACTGAGTTCCTGCCTGAGAACGGAAGAGCTGAGCTTTACAACCAAGACGTCTTGTTGTAGGGTGACGTTTTTGGTGTAGACATTGATGTTTTCACCCATCAACTTGTGCCAACTCTCTTTTACACGAGCAGAGTCGATTCCATCAGAAAGCTCATTTTTGGAAACAAACTCTTTTAAAATGGATTTTATCTTTTTTGCATCATCACTCATGTTGGAGGGGGTTTTACAAGCTAAACATCGAATAGCTTTGCGCGGTTTGTTTAATAATATTTTCGGTTCGCTCTTTATTGGTATCCGTAACAAAGAGCTGCCCAAAAGAATCGTCATTGACCAGATTGATGATTTGCATCACACGGCTATCGTCCAGTTTGTCAAAAATATCATCCAATAGTAATATGGGCAGCATATTCATCTGATTTCTGATCACATCAAACTGGGCGAGTTTCAGAGCGATTAAAAATGTTTTTTGTTGTCCTTGGCTTCCAAATTTTTTGATTGGGAAATCGCTAATTTGAAATCGCAAATCATCTTTATGAGGTCCAATGCTGGTGTATTGTAAAATACGGTCTTTTTGCAAGGATTCCTCCAAAAGATCAATAAAGGATTTTTCATCGAGTTTGGACTCATAGCTGATCGAAACGACTTCTTTTTCTCCGCTTATAAACTGATAGCGATCGTGAAAGAGCGGTTGAAAGCCCTCTACAAACTCTTTACGAGCTTGGTGAATGGGTTGCCCGAACTGCACAAGTTTTTCGTTGAAAACAGAGAGGGTGTCTTTGTCAAACTGGTTTGATGACGCAAAGTGTTTGAGCAGTGCATTTCTTTGGTTTAGGGTACGCTGGTAATCAAGTAGGTTTTGCAAGTAGGATTTATTGGATTGAGAAATGGTACGATCCAAAAACTTTCTTCTCACACTGCTCCCTTCAGAAATTAAATCTCTATCGGTTGGGGAAATAATTACCACGGGGATTAGCCCAATGTGATCTGCAATTTTCTTATAGGCCTTCCGATTTCGTTTAATGGTTTTTTTGCCTTCACGTTCGAAATGACATTGAATTCGCAAGCTTTTTCCACTTTTATCGAAAACGCCTTCGATCATGCTAAAATCAGATTGATAAGAAATATTTTGACTCGTGATGCTATTGGAGTAACTTTTACCCATAGCGAGGAAGTATATTGCATCCAAAGCATTTGTTTTGCCGACTCCATTATTGCCCACAAAACAGTTGATGTTGCGATCTAAACTAAAATCGATCCCTGTCAGGTTTCTGTAGTTAACGATGGAAAGTTGGTCCAAAAATAGTTCCTTCACAGGTTAGGGATTGTGTTTTAGTTTGTACATGACTAAATTATTGATTTTTGCTCGTTTTTATAGAATGTTCATTTCAATAATTATCATATTTTTGCAAACACGATTTACAAGCTATGGCCACATATAAAAAAAGAGGTGCTAAGAAAACACAATACCCCAAGGGTTCTCAAGCCACAGAAAGCAGAACGGAAGAGGTTTTTTCAAATCTCGATACTGGGGCATCAAGATTAGAACAATGGATTGCTGCTTATCAGCGACAGATTTTCGGATTGATTTTTGGAATCATACTTGTTGTTCTTAGTTATTTGGGATATCAAAGTTTAATTCTCAATCCTAAAATTGTGGGAGCCAACACGGAGATCTTTCAAGCCCAAGACTTTTTTGAAAAGGGATTGGCGGATGATGAGTTTCGCGATTCTCTTTTTCAGAATGCACTAAGTGGAGCCAACGGTAAATATGGTTTTCTCGATATTATTGATAATTATGGCGGAACACCCGCAGCCAATTTGGCGACCTATAGTTCGGGTATGATCTATCTTCACTTGGGTGAATTTGAGTTAGCGATTGACTTCCTAGAGGATTTTAATTCCTCTGACCCCTTGCTTGCACCCCTTGCTTTGGGAGGGATTGGTGATGCTTTTGCCGAGTTGGATCAACTTTCAGATGCCTTAAACTACTATGAGAAGGCCTTATCATTTAGCAACAATCAAATTACCTACCCACGTTATTTGCGTAAAGCAGGCCTTGTTGCTTTATCACTTGGAGATAAAAAAACAGCCAAAGCATACTTTACCATCATTAAAAATGATTTTTCAAGTGGTGTAGACGCCAAGCACATCGACGCTTTGCTTGGTCAAGCCAGCATATAATATGGCAACGAGTAGTCAGAACAGCAAGCATATCGTTTACGAGACACTCCCAAGTGCTGAAGGTTTGCGTTTTGCACTGATCGTCTCCCGATGGAACAGTGAAATTACCGATCGACTTTTTGAAGGAGCCCATCAAATTTTGCAACAACAACACGCAAAACAAATTGATCGTATTGATGTTCCTGGCAGTTTCGAATTGGTGTATGCTAGTCGTGTTGCGATGGAAAAGAACTACGATGCTGTCATCGCCATCGGCAATGTAATTCGAGGTGAAACAAGTCATTTTGAATATGTCTGTCAAGGGGTAACCAACGGAATTCAGCAACTCAATGCCATGGGTACAGTGCCAGTTATTTTCTGTGTGTTAACGGACGATACAATTGCGCAATCTCTTGCGAGAAGCGGAGGGTCATTGGGAAATAAAGGGGAAGAAGCGGCTGTTGCAGCCATTCAAATGGCTCATTTTTAGTGCTTATTTCTTAAAATACCTCATCGGCACCCAGAGCATGCCAAAGCATTCTCCATTTTCTTTACTTAGGTTTTTATGATGGATTTTGTGTGCCCTACGAATTGCTTTTGCATAGCTCGTATTGGCATTGCGGAACCATTTTACGCGCTGATGGATAAAGATGTCATGAACAAAAAAATAGGTGAGGCCATAAGCGAAAATCCCCAAGGCAATTGCCATTCCAGGCCAAAACCCAAACTCGCCCCATAAAATTACAAAACTAGCGCTGACAGCTGCATAAAATAGGAAAAAGGTATCGTTTCTTTCAAAATGAGAATCGTGGTCTTTGTGGTGATGGTCTTTGTGCAGTGACCATAAAAATCCATGCATGATATACTTATGTGAAAACCACGCGATTGCTTCCATAAAAACAAAAGTTGCGAGAAAAATCAAAATTTGAATGGCGAGGAGCATAGACTATAGAATATTGAAACGGTACCGAACATAGGAGCGAGCCAACACATCCACTTTTTGGATATTGGCAACGCGTATTCTTTTGTTTTTAATTTCAACAGAAGGTACTCGTTTTAATTTCTTTAAAAGACGGAGATAATATTTGTAGGCGGTGTAAACGCCAAATTTTGCTGCATCTGGTAATTTGAAAATTCCAGAAAGGCCTTTTTGGAAATCGGCTTCAATTTCGGTGATAATTTTCTGTTTGGAAGCCTCGTCAAGTTCTCTGAGGTTTATGTTCGGAAAATAAGACCGTTCAAGTTGTTCGTAGTCATTTTTGAGATCACGGAGAAAATTTACTTTTTGAAAGGCAGAACCCAGTGCCATGGCCGATGATTTCAACTCGTTGAAAAGCTTACGGTCTCCTTTGACAAAAACACGTAGGCACATTAAACCAACAACGTCAGCAGAACCATAGATATAGTTTTTATATTCCTCAGCTGTTTGATAAACCTTTTTTGATAAATCCCAGCGCATGCTTTGCATAAAAGCATCAATAAACTCTTTGTCAATTTCATAACGGTGAACGGTCTCTTGAAAAGCATTCAGAACAGGGTTTGTACTGATTTTTTCCGTCAGTGCATATGCTAAATCATCTTCAAAACGGTCTAGAAGTGCCACTTTATCATAATCGTGAAAACTATCAACAATTTCGTCCGCCAATCTGACAAAACCATAAATGTTGTAAATGTCTTGGCGTATTTCAGAAGATAACATGCGTGTAGCCAAAGAAAATGAAGTACTATAAGACTCCGTGATTTCTTTGCTACATCGTTTCGATACAGAATCAAAAATAGATTTCACAAGATAGTTTTCTCAAATTACCAATTGCAAATTATAATATTTTTATTGTTTATTCAACTTTAAAAAAAAAATTATAATTCTTTGATCAATTCAGCAGATGAATCAAAAATTCGAATTCTGTGATTTTTTTGTCTTGGTATATGTTGCGCTTGGTAGCCGGTAATCCACAATTCGCTATTTTCGTTAGATAAAATTTTGCTTTCAAACTGACTTAAGTATTCCTTAACACGATCGTGATTGGGTTCGATTGTAAAGCATGAGACGAATATCATTTTGTTTGATTTATCTTGAAAATTAGATAAACTCATTGTCGGTACGGATTGTCCTAAGAAGATGGTTTTGTATCCGCGATCAAGAATCTCATAGTTGAGATATAGCAATCCGAGTTCATGGATCTCGTTGTCTGGGAGATAAAGTACATAAGTTTTCTCTGTGTTTAGAGGTTGATTCTCTTGCAATTTCTCACAGAGGGAGTGTATTTTTTGTTTAATCAAACTGGTAATAAAGTGCTCGTGAGATGGGCTAATGGAATTTGTTTGCCACAAAACCCCAAGTTCAATCATAAGTGGCGTAAAAATAGATTGATAAATTTCACCAAAACTCATTTTTTCCATGAGTTCATCAAAAGTATTCGTAAACAAACGCTGATCAAAATTGATCATCGAAAGCTTAAAGAGTTCAAGTGACCAGTCGTAAGGGCTTTTTTGTAAAGTGATGACGTGAACCTTTTCCTTGATTTCATTCGTCTCCATTTTGGCGATTTTTGAAATCTTAAAGCCGTTTTTGTACAACATCGAAACATTAAGGAGCTTTTGTAAGCTGTCGAGATTGTAGAGACGGATGTTTGTTTCTGTTCTTTCGGGCTCAAAAAGGTTATATCTCTTTTCCCAAATCCGAATTGTATGGGCTTTAATTCTAGAGAGGTGCTCTAGGTTTTTGATACTAAAACTTGTTTTAACCCGATCCATTTTGTTTAACGTTTAATTAACAAACATTAAACAAAAATAGAAAAAAAATATAAATAGAAAAAGTGCGCACGAGAGGAATCGAACCTCCACGGGATTTAACTCCCACTAGGCCCTCAACCTAGCGCGTCTACCAGTTCCGCCACGTGCGCTGAGGGACTTGTTGTGACTTGGCTGGGTCTCGAACCCAGGACCCTCTCCTTAAAAGGGAGATGCTCTACCAACTGAGCTACCAAGTCTTTGTGATTTGGCTGGGTCTCGAACCCAGGACCCTCTCCTTAAAAGGGAGATGCTCTACCAACTGAGCTACCAAATCGTCCTTTTTATAATGGCTGCAAATATAAATTCAATTCTACGATTAATCAAAGTTTAAATTGGCTTAAATTTGTAATCCGACAATGAGCGATCAAGTACTTAATTCAGAAAAATCCGACCACCCGATTATTCTCCTTGGCTATATGGGTTGTGGTAAATCCACAGTTGGTCGACTGTTAGCTAAACATCTCGCTTTGCCGTTTATTGATTTGGACGAATATTTGAGCGAGACATATGGACGTTCTGTACCAAATCTTTTTCTGGAACATGGTGAAATCGGCTTTAGAAAGCTTGAAAAAAGAGCACTTGATGACTTGCTAGCCTCGACAAAAGTATCTGTACTTTCTCTTGGCGGCGGCACCCCTTGCTATGATGATAATATGCAGTCAGTCATCCGATCAACGTCTCATACTTTTTATCTTTCTCCTTCGATTTTAACCCTGTGCAATCGCTTGTACCCTGAACGAGAGCATAGACCGATGATATCTCATATCTACGCAAAAGTTAAGCTGGAAGAGTTTATTGCAAAGCATATTTTTGAAAGAAAACATTTTTATGAGCAGGCCAATCACCATATATACATACAGGATGAAGCTCCGCAAGAAATCGTCGCTAAGATTAACGAAAAACTAGGTTAGATACCCTTCGAAAGTATCGTTTTTACACACAATTTCTACATGTTCGTGCATGCTTGTGGATAATGAAATCCCTTTAAAATCTGCCTTTATGGGAAACTTTTTATGATTTCGATTGATTAAAACAGCAACTTTGCATTGGATGAGTGACACTTTAAGAAAGTGACGAACTGCATAGATCAATGTCGAGCCAGTGTGTAAAACATCATCCACAATTACAATGGATTGGTTTTCATATACAGATGCATCTATGGATGTTTGAATCTTGTTTCTGGGATTTTTTTTATCAATTTGGATTTTGCAATCTATCACTTCAATATCCGATATCGATCGCAAAACTTTAGCGATTGATTTGGCGACCTGATTGCCGTTAGACATGACGCCTGCAATGACAATCCCTTTTTCATCGGAATTGTCTTCATGGATTTGATAAGCAATCCTTCGGATACTCAGCTCTGCTTGTTCGGCTGTTAAAATGCAGTCATTGTACATACTCAAATATAATCATTCATCGGAAGAAACTGATTCATTTTCCTTAAAATCCATGAGGTCTCTCCGATTTTTTTTACTTGGTCTCCCTCCAGTTTCAAACCTGTTATTCGCTTGATTGATGGCAATTTCGGTTCTTGCTTTCCGAACATCTTCAGGGGTCAGGTCTTTTGCATATCGTTCCACTAATTTGGCACCAACTCTTGACTTTGGAATTCCTAGCACAAGCAAGGTAAACTCCATTTGATTTTTTCGGATCAAGAGTCGTTCCGCACCAAAAACCTCTCTTGAAGGTTTCACTGTCACTTCATCTATGCGAACATGACCTTTTTTACAAGCGATCGATGCTTCGTTCCTCGATTTATAAAATCGAATTGCCCAGAGATATTTATCAATTCGCAAAAGAAATGTTAATTATGATTTCTGTAGACCAAAAATACAAGAAAATCGTATCTTGCAGAATTATTTTTTTCGATGAAAACGCACGTTCTTCTTTTCCTATTTGTTTTGGCTTTTACCTTCATTCAATGTGATGATACGACAAGATCTGTAACCCCTTCTCTCCGTGATTACGAAGAACAACGGACTACTGATAACGATTCAATCATTTCCTTTTTGCAGAGTCATTACTATAATTACGAAGACTACGCTGATGCAGCCTCTGGCGAACGAGTGGAATTTACAATCGATTCCCTAGTTAACGCTCCAAGTAAGATCCCGATGATTGATCAAGTTTTTGAGCATGAGGTGCAAGTCAAAGATCAGGATGGTAATTTTATCACTCATACTATGTATGTGATTCCTAACGTCAAAGAAGGTGTTGGGGATTCACCAACCATCGCCGATGAGGTGTACATTACCTATAAAGGGATGTTTCTTGATGGGTACTCTTTTGATCAAAGTGATCAGCAGATTTGGTTTACAGGATTGAGTACAATTCAGGGATTTTACGAACTCTATCCTTTTATCAAGCGAGGAACTTGGGAAGTTGATTCTGCAACTGGACAGATTAGCTACGATGGATTTGGAACTGCGGTAGTAATTATGCCTTCCGCTTTGGGATATTATGGCAGTCAATCTGCACCTAGAGAATATGCCCCTTTGATTTTTGCCATTGATTTGTACACTTTTGCTTCGTCAGACCATGATCAAGATTCTGTACCGACTAGCGCGGAAGATATTGACGGGAATCGTCATTTTACAGATGATATTGACGATTCCGATGGCGATGGTATTCCGAACTATCTCGACAATGATGACGATGGAGATGGCGTGCTTACAATCGACGAGTATGATGTTGACGAAGATGGCGTTGCTGATGATTCCGACGGGGACGGTACGCCAGACTATTTAGATGCTTCTTAAAACACTTATTGTTTTCTTGCGACCACTCGATTTGTTGCATTTACAATCGACTGCGCATTCAAGCAATATTTTTCCATGAGTTGAGCAGGAGTGCCAGACTCTCCAAAAGTGTCCTGAGTAGCGATAAACTCCTGAGGAGTTGGGTGATGCATCGCAAGTGTTCTTGAAATACTCTCTCCTAATCCACCTAAAAAGTTGTGTTCTTCACAACTTACAACAGCGCCCGTCTTTTTGACGGACTCAATAACGATTTTTTCGTCCAGTGGTTTGATGGTGTGAATGTCGATAACCTCAGCTGAAATTCCTAGATCATGCAGCATTTTTGCAGCTTCGAGTGCTTCCCAAACAAGATGTCCGGTAGCAATAATACTCACATCAGTCCCTGGGGAAAGCAGAAGCCCTTCTCCGATCCTAAACTTTTGATTTTGATCTGTAAAATTGGGCACTTTGGGTCTTCCGAATCGGAGGTAAACGGGCCCATTATGCTCAGCAACAGCTAGGGTTGCCGCTTTAGTTTGATTGAAATCACAAGTATTGATTACTGTCATTCCTGGGAGCATTTTCATCAATCCAATATCTTCTAGGATTTGGTGGGTTGCTCCATCTTCACCCAAAGTCACCCCAGCATGTGAGGCGCATATTTTTACATTTTTGTGGGAATAGGCAATAGATTGACGAATTTGATCATAAACTCTTCCCGTAGAAAAATTGGCGAAGGTTCCCGTAAAAGGGATTTTACCCCCAATTGTGAGTCCAGCAGCAATTCCAATCATATTTGCTTCGGCAATTCCAACTTGGAAAAATCGGTCAGGATGATTGTTTTTGAAATCGTCCATTTTTAAGGAGCCAGTCAAATCTGCACAGAGTGCCACGACATTCTCATTCGACTTGCCGAGTTCGGTCAACCCAGCACCAAAGCCAGAACGTGTATCAATTTTTTCAGTAAATGTATATGTCTTCATATGGATCAAATCAGTAGTCTCCTAGTGTTTCAGGGTTTTGTTCAAGGGCTTGAGCAAGTTGATCATCATTTGGTGCTTTGCCATGCCATGCATGGGTGTACATCATAAAATCAACGCCATTCCCCATTTCGGTATGCAGGAGTACACATATGGGTTTTCCCTTATTTGTTTCGCTTTTTGCTCGGTTCATCCCTTCGATAACCGAAGTGATATCGTTTCCGTTTTCAATCGAAATTACTTTCCAACCAAAGGCCTTAAATTTTTCTTGTAAATCGCCCATATGTAGCACATCATCTGTGCTTCCATCGATTTGCTTACCATTGACATCAATTGTTGCAATGAGGTTGTCGACTCGTTTTGCCCCAGCATACATGATGGCTTCCCAGTTCTGTCCTTCCTGCAATTCGCCATCGCCGTGTAAGCTGTAGATTAAGCGACCATCATTATTAAGCGCTTTTGCTGCTGCCGCACCAAGTGCCACTGACATTCCTTGTCCTAAAGACCCAGAGGCAATTCGGACTCCGGGCAGCTTTTCGTGTGTGGTTGGGTGACCCTGTAACCGAGAGTCCAACAATCGAAATGTATTGAGTTCTTCGACAGGAAAAAACCCACTTCGCGCAAGAACACTGTAGTATACCGGTGAGATGTGACCATTAGAAAGAAAGAATAGGTCTTCAGCAATGCCATTCATTGAAAAAGCGGTATTGTATTCCATGATTTCCTTGTACAGAACTACAAAGAATTCAGCACAGCCAAGCGAACCCCCGGGGTGTCCAGAGTTTACTTTATGCACCATTCTTAGGATGTCCCTTCGTACTTGCTGTACAGTATTTTCAAGTTGTTGAATTGTGTCCATTAGATTGATCAATAATGCTCGTAAAAATAAGTCAAGAGGAGGGCTTACAAAAGGGATTTGGTCAATATTTTGAGTTAACAATCAACATTTTGTTAAGAACAAAGATTAGCTCAGTTACGATGTTTATCTTTACCAGCTGTGAAATTCGTTTGTCATCATACCGACTCGGGATCAAATGCACGTGCGGGCACCATTACTACTGACCATGGTGTGATCCAAACCCCAATTTTTATGCCTGTTGGCACCCAAGCTACTGTCAAAGGGGTTCTGCAGAAAGACTTGAAAGAAGAAGTCAACCCCGATATCATTTTGGCAAATACCTATCATTTGTATTTAAGACCCTCCACAGATATCCTGGAGCGTGCAGGTGGGATTCATCAATTTATGAATTGGGACCGAAACCTGCTTACAGACAGTGGTGGTTATCAGGTTTATTCTCTTGCTGCCAACAGAAAAATTGAAGAAGATGGGGTCCGATTTAAATCACATATCGATGGCTCTTCTCACTTCTTTACGCCTGAAAAAGCAATTGACATCCAACGTTCGATTGGGGCAGATATCATTATGGCCTTTGATGAATGTCCCCCTTATCCTTGTGATTATAACTATGCAAAAGACTCGATGGCATTGACTCATCTTTGGCTTGACAGGTGTATTCATCATATGACCAATACCGATCCAAAATACGGTCATGAGCAATTTTTGTTTCCAATTGTGCAGGGGAGTACCTACAAAGATTTGCGAATCGAATCAGCCAAATATATTGCCGATGCCAACGCCCCTGGAAATGCCATTGGGGGCCTTTCCGTTGGGGAACCAGCAGAGGAAATGTATGCGATGGCAGATGAAGTCTGCTCCATACTTCCTAAAGACAAGCCCCGATACTTGATGGGAGTGGGGACGCCAATCAACATTTTAGAAAACATCGCACTGGGCGTGGATATGTTTGATTGTGTTATGCCAACTCGAAATGGAAGAAACGGCATGCTATTTACATCTCATGGTACGATCAATATCAAAAATAAAAAATGGGAAAATGATCATTCTCCCATCGATGCGCATGGCCCAACCTCCATAGACACCTATTATTCAAAGGCATACTTGCGTCATTTGTTTGCGGCAAACGAGTTTTTGGGGAAACAAATTGCAAGTATTCATAATTTAGGGTTTTATTTGTGGTTGGTTCGGGAAGCAAGAAAACACATTCTCAGTGACGATTTTGCTGACTGGAAAAATAAAATGGTTCGTCAAATGAACAACAGGCTGTGATGTTGAATACCCGGATTATAGATCGATATATTATCATCAAATACATTGTTACCTTTTTGACAATGTTGGTTCTATTCATACCCATTAGTGTTTTGGTTGATTTATCACAGAAAATCGATAATTTCAATCAGTATGAAGTCCCGACATCTGATATTCTCTGGTATTATTACAATTTTATTTGGCACTTTGGTTTTATTTTATTTCCCATATTTTTATTTCTATCTGTCATCTGGTTTACCTCCAAACTATCTTCCAATTCTGAGGTGATTGCCATGTTGGGTTCAGGGATTTCTTTTAACAGATATCTCCGCCCGTTTCTAGTTGCCGCTCTTCTTATTTCTATCGGTGCTTTTGTAGCAGGTCAATTTATCGTCCCAACAGCGAGTAAAAATATCAAAGAATTTGAGTTTACCTATTTTAAATCCTCAAAAAAAGATCGACAAACCCAGCAGCTTTTTAAGCAGATCGGGGAGGGGGATTTTATTTATTTGAGTCAGTTCAATCCAACTCGCCAATTGGGATATAATTTTAGCTACGAGCGTTTTGAAGGCAACCGAATGACGTCCAAGATTACGGCGAGAAATATTCGATGGGTTGAAGAAGATACACTCTATCGACTAACGGATTATTTTAAACGATCTTTTGACACCGCTGGCAAAGAAAGAATCGAATCCGCATCACGCTTGGACACCCTAATTCCCTTTACGTTTGAGGACTTGTCACCCTTAAACTATGCAGCCCAAACCCTGACTTTATTTGAGCTCAACCGTTTTATTGCTAAAGAGAAAGAAAGCGGAAGCCCGCTGATCAATCGCCACCTTCTCGTGCGACACAAACGATGGTCGATTATGGTTGCCGCATTTATTTTGACAATAATTGGGGTTGCCGTTTCCTCTTATAAAAGACGAGGGGGGATTGGGCTGAATTTGGCACTTGGTGTTGTCCTTGCTTTTCTCTATATTTTTTTTGACAAAATATTTGAGGTTATGGTTGAAAAATCCAATTACACAGCAGCACTAGCTGCATGGATCCCCAATTTTATTTTTGGGATCTTTTCCATAGTGATTTTACGATATGCTAAACGATAAACTCAAAAGCACTCTCCACTTTCATGGCATTGTTTTCATTTTCGGATTCACAGCCATTTTGGGAAAACTCATCTCCATTGATGCCGTGTCATTGGTGTGGTATCGTATGGTGTTGGCCACGGTTGTGCTGACTTTTTTTGTTTGGATATTAAAGATTCCTTTTCGCCTATCTGTCAAACAGCTTCTCATTATGATGATTTGCGGTGTTTTGATCGCACTTCACTGGGTGTTTTTCTTCCATGCAGTTAAGGTTTCCAACGTCTCCGTGACGCTGTCTGTTATGTCTGTGGGAGCATTTGTTACCGCATTGATCGAGCCAATTGTATATAAGCGATCTTTTGACTGGAGTGAAATGATGTTAGGGTTGGTTGTTGTTTTGGCTTTGGGAATGATCATGCAGACGGAATATCAATTTATTGATGGTATGTTTTTTGCCTTTATCGCCGTTCTATTGTCTGTTGGATTTACGCTGATAAACGGAAAGGTTGTACACAAATCAGATGCCAGAGTCATGTCAGTTTACCAGTTGGGCACTGGTGCAATATGTATGAGTTTTATTCTTTTTTTTCAAGGCAAATGGTCTGTTGATTTGTTTTCAATCACCCAAGCCGATATGCTTTGGATTTTGATTTTGGCAATCGTTTGCACAGCTTATGCCTTTGTGGTATCCATAGCGGTAATGCGTCATATACGTCCGTTTTCATTGATGTTGGCAATCAATATGGAGCCTGTTTATGGTATTTTACTCGGGATACTCATTTTTGGATCTGATGAGAAAATGAGTTTACCTTTTTATATTGGTACATTATTGATTTTATCGTCTGTTTTGGTCAATGGATACTTACGGTTAAAAAAAGAAAAAAGTATCAACAACAACTAAATCAAAATACTATATTTGTTAGAGCAAAATACAATCCGCTATGGAATATTTGGATTTTGAACAGCCCATTCAAGAGCTTGAAGATCAACTCCAAAAATGCGCTGTGATCGGCAACGAAAGTGATGTCGATGTAACCACGACTTGCCAACAAATCGAAGACAAGCTACTATCCACCAAAAAAGAAATTTACGGAAATCTGACCCCGTGGCAACGTATTCAGCTTTCGAGACACCCGCAACGTCCATATACCATGGATTATATTCAGGCACTCTCTGGAGAGACCTTTTTAGAATTACATGGTGACCGCACTGTCAAAGATGATAAAGCCATGGTTGGTGGATTTGGCAAAATCGGTGATCAGAGCTTTTTATTTATTGGTCAGCAAAAGGGATACAATACAAAGACACGCCAGTATCGTAATTTTGGAATGGCAAACCCAGAAGGATATCGAAAAGCCCTTCGTTTAATGAAATCTGCTGAAAAGTTTGGGATTCCCGTTTTATGTTTGATTGACACCCCTGGTGCTTACCCAGGCCTTGAAGCGGAAGAACGTGGTCAAGGTGAGGCAATTGCCCGAAACATCTTAGAAATGTCACGATTAAAAACGCAAGTGATTGTGATGATCATCGGAGAAGGCGCATCGGGAGGTGCTTTAGGTATCGGAGTGGGTGACCACGTATTTATGCTCGAAAACACCTGGTACTCTGTGATCTCTCCCGAGTCATGCTCGTCCATTCTTTGGCGTAGCTGGGAATACAAAGAGCAAGCCGCTGATGCTCTGAAGCTCACAGCAAAAGACATGAAGCGTCTGAAGATCATCGATACAATAGTGAAAGAACCTTTGGGTGGCGCTCATCGTGATCGAACGCAAACTTTTTCAACAGTTCGAAAGAGCATTCTAAAAGCATACAGCGAGCTAAAAGACACCCCGCTTGACCAGTTGATTCTTGAACGACAGGAGAAATTCTTTCAAATGGGCGTTTATCAAGAATAAATGTTTTGGATATTAACATTTATCCAAACTTGTTAACATCATATCGTTCGTCTTTTTTGAAGTGATTTCGTACTTTAATGCGGAATATTTATCTACATTTATATCGTGGAAAAACAGAAACCTATAGCGCAACAATCACGTCAAGGCGGTCAGATCGTTTCCTTGCAAAAAGGCAAAATCCCCCCCCAAGCAATTGATTTAGAAGAAGCTGTTCTCGGCGCGATGATGATTGACAAAAAAGGAGTCGATACCGTAATCGACATCCTAAGCTCACCAGCTTTCTACAAGCAAGCCCACCAGTACATCTTTGAGGCTATTGTTCATTTGTTTTCAGATTCCAACCCAATTGATTTGTTAACGGTTTCCACCCAACTGCGAAAAAATGATAAGCTCGAACAAATCGGAGGTGATTTTTATTTGATCCAACTCACTCAAAAAGTATCTTCATCTGCACACATTGAGCATCATTCTCGCATTATTCTTCAAAAATTTATTCAGCGTAGTCTTATCAAAATCTCAAATGAAATTATTGAGAATGCCTATGACGACACCAAGGATGTCTTTGACATGCTCGATGATGCGGAGTCGAAGCTATACGATGTCACGCAAGGGAATATCAAAAAGTCAACAGATACTGCGCAAAGTTTGGTAATCCAAGCCAAAAAGAAAATTGAAGAAATCTCAAATAAAGAGGGCTTAAGTGGGGTTCCTTCTGGATTTTCTGATTTAGATAAATTGACTTCTGGTTGGCAATCGAGTGACTTGATTATTGTCGCTGCTCGTCCTGGTATGGGAAAAACAGCATTGACCCTGTCCATGGCTCGAAACATATGTGTCGATCACTCGATACCCGTTGCCTTTTTCTCTTTGGAGATGTCGTCTGTTCAATTGATTACGCGTTTGATTTCCTCAGAGACTGGCCTATCGTCCGAAAAACTTCGAACTGGCAACCTTGCCGATCACGAGTGGAAACAGCTCAACGTGAAGGTAACTGCTCTTGAAAATGCGCCTTTATTTATTGATGATACCCCATCTTTATCCATTTTTGACTTACGTGCAAAGGCAAGACGTTTGTCTTCTCAACATGGAATCAAACTTATTGTTGTGGATTACTTACAACTGATGACAACGGGATCTTCTAATAAATCTGGAAATCGCGAACAAGAAATATCGATGATTTCACGAAATCTCAAAGCATTAGCCAAAGAGCTCGATATCCCAGTCATTGCACTATCGCAGTTGTCACGTGCGGTAGAAACCAGAGGCGGGAGCAAGCGACCATTGCTTTCCGACCTTCGTGAGTCGGGTGCGATTGAACAGGATGCTGACATTGTTTCGTTTATTTATCGTCCAGAGTACTATAAAATTGATGAGTGGGATGATGAAGATCGTACCCCTTCGGCTGGACAGGCAGAGTTTATCGTGGCTAAACACCGAAACGGTGGCTTAGACAACATTCGTTTAAAATTTGTTGCTTCTCTTGGAAAATTCGAAAACCTCGACGCTTTCGATGCCCCCGTTGAATTTCAGTCTAAGATCAATCGAGATCAAGACGGTACATTTGAAACCCCCCGCATTAGCCCTGACGATGCTTTTGAGGGCGATGATGGAGTCCCATTCTAAAAAAAAACACGCCGAGGCGTGTTTTAAATTAAACGTTTTTCTTGAGGAAAATCACTTCACTTTATCAACCACAGCTTTAAAAGCGTCCGGGTGATTCATTGCAAGGTCTGCTAAAACTTTTCGATTCAGCGAGATATTATTGGTCTTGACTTTTCCCATAAACTGAGAATAAGACATCCCATGTAAACGGGCTGCGGCATTAATACGTACAATCCACAATGAACGAAAATTTCTCTTCTTGGTTTTTCGATCTCTATATGCATACCCCCATGCTTTTTCAACAGCATTTTTGGCAATTGTCCATACATTTTTACGACGCCCAAAGTATCCTTTGGCGTGCTTCATCATCTTTTTTCTTCGGGCTCTAGAAGCCACTGCATTTACTGATCTCGGCATTTTTATTTATTGTTTTGAGGGAGGTGGCAAATGGTTTTGCTCTTTTAAACCCGCCCCAGGTTTATACACCAGTTTTTACTTCAATCGAAGTTGTTGTTTTACATTTGCAACGTCAGCGTCATGCACCAAGGTTGAATGCGTTAATTTTAATTTGGTCTTTTTTGACTTCTTAGTCAAAATGTGACTTTTAAATGCGTGCTTGCGCTTGATTTTTCCAGTTCCAGTTAACTTAAAACGCTTTTTTGCACTCGATTTTGTTTTTTGCTTCGGCATATTTTCCGTCTTTATTATTTCTTCGGATTCATCAACATGATCATCCTTTTTCCTTCTAGTTTTGGGAGCTGTTCAACTTTTCCATATTCTTCAAGGTCTTGCGCCAATCGCAGTAACAATATATGCCCTTGCTCCTTGAAGATAATCGATCGTCCTTTGAAAAACACAAATGCTTTTAGCTTTGCCCCCTCTTCTAAAAACTTAATTGCGTGTTTTTTCTTAAACGCATAATCGTGCTCATCTGTTTGAGGTCCAAAACGAATTTCTTTGAGCACAACTTTACTCGCTTTGGCTTTTAAACTTTTATCGCGCTTTTTCTGTTCATATAGAAATTTCTTGTAATCAATGATCTTACAAACTGGGGGAGATGCATTTGGTGAGATTTCTACAAGATCCAGCTCAAGATCCCGCGCAAACCCCATCGCTTTTGCAAGCGGATACACGCCCATTTCTACGTTATCACCTACAAGACGTACCTCACCTGCCATGATCTTGTCATTGATATTGTGTGGGTCTTGTTTGATTACTCGTTGAGGACCTCTGCCTCTTCTTCTTCGTATGGCTATAACGCGCGATTTATGATTTAAATTCTTGGACTTCGTTTTCGATGGTATTTTCTACCAGTCGAATGAAGTCATTTAGAGACATAGCTCCGTGATCTTTCCCGCCGTGCTCTCGAGCCGAAACCACAGATTCCGAAACTTCTTTTTCTCCAACAATAATCATATATGGATATTTTTTAAGCTCAGATTCCCGAATTTTTTTTCCGATGGTTTCATTTCGGTTATCAACGAGGGTGCGAATTTCGTTATTTTCCAATAATTGAGAAACTTTTTTTGCGTATTTTTCATATTTCTCGCTTACACATAAGATATTAACTTGATCTGGCGTGAGCCAAAGCGGGAATTTTCCTGCAGTATGTTCGATGAGTATCGCAATAAATCGCTCCAAACTTCCAAAAGGAGCACGATGAATCATCACAGGTCTGTGAAGAGCATTATCGCGGCCTTTATAGGTGAGGTCAAATCGTTCGGGTAAGCTGTAATCCACTTGAATTGTACCCAGTTGCCAACTTCTTCCCAAAGCATCCTTTACCATAAAATCGAGCTTGGGACCATAAAAAGCGGCTTCTCCAGTTTCGATGACATAGTCTAGCCCTTTCTCTTGCGTTGCATTAATTATGGCTTGCTCTGCTTTTTCCCAATCTTCAACTTTTCCAATATATTTTTCTGGTTTTTCAGGGTCTCTAACGGAAACTTGTGCGGTAAAGTCCGCAAACCCTAAAGAGCTAAATACATATAAAACCAAGTCGATGACGGCTTTAAACTCACTGTCAAGTTGATCTGGAGTACAAAAAATATGCGCATCATCTTGTGTGAATCCCCTTACACGAGTCAGTCCATGAAGTTCACCGCTTTGTTCGTAGCGATATACCGTTCCAAACTCAGCATAGCGTTTTGGTAAATCACGGTAACTCCATCTCCGTACACTAAAAATTTCGCAATGATGCGGGCAATTCATAGGTTTTAGCAAAAACTCTTCATCTTCTGAAGGGGTTTTGATCGGCTGAAAACTGTCAGCACCATATTTTTCGTAATGACCAGATGTAATGTACAGCTCTTTGTGACCGATATGCGGAGAGACAACCTGTTCATAACCGGCTTTTCGCTGCGCTTCTTTGAGAAAACGTTCAAGTCTTTCGCGAAGAGCAGCACCTTTTGGTAACCAGAGCGGGAGACCTTGACCTACTCTTTTGGAAAAGGTAAATAGATCCATTTCACTTCCGAGCTTTCTATGATCTCTTTTTTTTGCTTCTTCGACGAGTTGTAGGTGTTCTTTGAGCAACTTTTGTTTGGGAAATGAAATTCCATAAATCCTTGTGAGTTGTGGTTTAGTTTCGTCCCCACGCCAATAGGCACCAGCGATGTTTGTGAGTTTCACGGCTTTAATGAAGCCAGTATGAGGCAGATGTCCCCCTCGACATAGATCTGTGAAATCGGCATGATCACAGAAAGTAATATCACCGTCATTGAGGTTCTCAATCAACTCAGTCTTAAATGGATTTTTTTCGTTTTGATAATACGCCAACGCTTCTTTTTTGGAAACAGAACGCATCGAGAAGGCATATTGCTCACGTGATACCTCAATTATACGTTTTTCGATGGCGTCAAAATCTTTTTCTGTTACGGTATGACTACTCGGATCAATATCATAGTAGAACCCTCGCTCGATAGCAGGTCCGATGGTGAGCTTTATTCCAGGGTAATGCTCTTCAAGAACCTGTGCAAGTACGTGAGCAGAAGAATGCCAAAATGCCTTTTTTCCTTCAGGATCATTCCATGTATGTAGGATTAAGCTGCCATTGACTTGGAGTGGGGTAGTCACTTCAATAACTTCACCGTTGTAGCTTGCTGACAATACATTTCGTGCCAGCCCCTCGCTGATGGAAGTTGCGATATCCATGGGTGTTGTCCCTTGGCTCACTTCTTTAATTGCTCCGTCTGGGAGTCGAACTTGAATCATTAGTTTTTTATCAAAGCCACAAAGATAATACGATTAGGGGCTCTTTCAAGGGGGTAAACTTAGTTTTCATTAAAGAAACCCTTTACAAGGAGCATTATCCCCCGAAATCCATACAATATAGCAAGGATACAAGCAATCAATCCAATGCCTAAAACAGGAATAAAAAAAGGATGGTCCTCGTTTCGTAGGGCTGAGGTGTAAATCACAGGACCAGTAAAGGCAAAGATGATTGCGATAAAAAGACGTGAGAGTCCCATGAAAAGAAGTTCTTTATTCATTTTTCAAATGATTTAATACCTTTCGAACACTACCGTGAATGCGTAACAATTCAATCGCTTTATCTTCACTCACCGAGCTTGATTCGCAAACCATACGGATAGCTCTTTGGTGTAACTTTTGATTGGATAACTGCATATCCACCATGCGATTACCTTTGACATGACCCAGCTTGATCATCAAAACACTTGAGATGGTATTGAGAATCATTTTTTGAGCAGTACCAGCTTTCATCCGCGAGCTTCCTGTTATCACTTCGGGACCAACGACTGGAACCATGGGGTAGTCTGCTTCTTCTGCAATCGGACTTCCTGGGTTACAGCTGATACTTGCGGTGGTAATTCCTTTGGATTTGCACGTTTGTAAGGTGCCGAGCACATAGGGAGTTGTTCCTGATGCGGCGATTCCGACAACCGTATCCAAAGTCGAAATGTGATGCTTTTCCAGATCTTTCCACCCCTGATTTGGATCGTCTTCGGCCCCTTCGACAGCGTTTCGAATGGCACCATCTCCACCAGCAATTAACCCTAGCACGCGCTCTTGTGAAACACCAAAAGTTGGTGGGCACTCTGATGCGTCGAGTATACCCAAACGCCCACTCGTTCCTGCTCCGATATACATCAACCGACCACCTTGTTGCATTTTGGGTAAGGTTGCATCAATAAATGAGTTAATATCAGGCAAAATTGTATTTATGGCACCTGCGACCTTTTGGTCCTCCTGATTTATGATGAGACTGAGCTGTTCCACGCTCATTTGTTCGAGCTTGTCGTGGTTTGAATCGGCTTCTGTGATTTTTGTGAAGCGCATACACAAAAGTAACTATTCGGCTGTAAATGGAAGAGAACTGTATTCCACAACTCTAAAATAACCCAAAGCAATATCAGTTTCTGTTGAGCTTGTGAAATTTCCCATTAGCGTTGAAGTTGCAGTGGCAAAAGGGCCACCGCCGCCTTGTCCGCTGTGACTCAATAAGATTTGCATATAGGTAAAGAATGCCTCATCTATGCCTACCATTCGGATAGTGACTTCCTCATTTTTGGGAAAGAGCTCGTCATAGAAAAAGGAAAACGTAAATGGTTGTCCATCATAAAATCGATCTCGTGTGACAAAGAGGTTGTTATCGGAAAAATCAAATAAATAGAAATTTCCAAGACCTGGCAGATCCGTGAGGGTAACCAAGACTTCTGTTTCATTTCCACTAAACAGTTGACCATCTCCTTGTATTGCGCTATCAAAAGTACCAGACAGAACCAACTCTTCTTTGGCAGTGTAGCTCACCCCATCGACATCAACAATCAATTGATATTGTTTGTCAGTCGTGATTTCGGGAATATCTAGTGTATATAAACCATCTTCAACAGGATTGGCAGCCAAGACCTCATTGTCGTATTGTAGGGACACAGAGGCATCATCAACAGAAAGAATATCGGTGCTGTAAAAGTCAGTTGTTTTGGTAACAAGAACGCGCAATGTAGCCATACCACCTCCTTGTGAACGACCGAGCTCCGCATCAATTACGATTTGTTCAGCTGATTTTGGGAGATCGATGGTGACGACATCTTCACACGAAATGCATAGGATAGTCAATAAAAAGATTATTTTTTTCATTACCAGTCAATTCGATACATTACAGAGGGTACAATTCCAAAAATAGAAAATCGTACGGCTTCATTTTGCTGTGTTTCCCGATTTTGTCTAAAGTTGATACTCGCAGCATTTTTACGATTATACACATTGTATATGCCAAAAATCCAACTTCCTTGTCGATCTTTTTTGGGAGGTCTTTTCAGGGTTGCTGACAGGTCCATGCGGTGGTAGTCATCAAATCGACTACTGTTGCGCGTTCCATAATTTGGTACGCGCAAGCCACCAAATTCATACTGTCCCACAGGATAGGTTGTTGGTTGTCCAGTTTGGTATAAAAAGTTGGCATTAAAACTCCATTTGTTGTTGAGTTGATAGCTCATGTTGATGCTTAAGTCGTGTCTCTTGTCATAGGCATTCGGATACCAGTTGCCATCATTAATTCCAGGGTCATCAAGTCCCAATCCTACTGTTTTTTGTTCAGACTTCGACCATGTGTAAGCCAACCAGTATTGCAATTTCCCTACTGACTTTTTAAATAAGAACTCCGCACCATAGGCGCGAACAATTCCAGGGAGCGTTACTTGCTCAACAGCATCGTTGGCAACCAAATCGGCACCGTCGATATAATCGAGTCGGTTTTTGACATCTTTATAAAACGCCTCAACCTCAACACTTTGCTGACTTTTAGTTTCGGTGGCGTAGCCAATTGCCCATTGATCGAGTTGTTGCGGTTTGAGATGTGGTCCACTGGGTGCCCAGATGTCAAGGGGTGTTGGCGAGCTGGTATTTGAAATCAAGTGGAGGTATTGGTTGAGTCGGTTGTAAGACGCTTTCAAAGCACGATTTCCCATGGCATATGACAAGGTAAGTCTCGGTTCGATATGACTGTAAGTTGCAGAAGATTCGCCAACGGCGTATTCTCCTGTTGGATTCCCTTTTTTATAAATCCCCAATGAGCTATTGAACCATGTTGATTGCCCATTTTCATAGGTAAACAAGCCGTCTTGTGACAATCTTGTAAAATGATTGAAGCGCAGTCCAAATTGAAAAGAAAAAGAGGGAGAAATCTCATGTGATATATCCGCATAAACGGCATGCTCCATTGCATACTTCTTTTGCAATTGTTCCGCATTGATTCCCGAGTCCAATCGGGCGGGTTCTATATATCCAGGATTAAAGTCGTAATAGGTTGATTGTAGTCCAAAGTCAAGATTGGTTTTGTCACTTGCAAAAAAAGAGAAATCATATTTTAGGTTGAGGTTCTGTATGCCAGAATTCCAATCAAAACCTGCGAAATCAAGTAATAAACCGTAATAGTAATCACTGTAAATCAAGGATAGGTTTGAAAACAAGCGCGGTGAAAATAAATGGTTCCACCTGAAATTAAATACGGCATTTCCATAAGTATTGACAAAACTCTCATCAACATTAAACACATCACGGCCAAAGTATCCAGACAGATAAAGCTTGTTCTGATCGTTGATCGGAAAGCTCATTTTTGTATTCAAATCATAGAAGTAGGCACTGTTTGGATTATCGGTGAGTTTGAGAAAAAGATGCGCATAAGTTCCTCTTCCACCAATCACAAAACTCCCATCTCCAAGAGGTCCTTCGGCAAGTAAACGACTGGTTACGATTCCAATCCCTCCATTCACTTTAAGCTCTTCCTTGTTTCCTTCTTTTTGATAGATATTTAAAACAGAGGCTAGTCGACCGCCATACTTGGCAGGAATACCGCCTTTATAGAGTCGTAAATCTTTAATTGCATCGGGATTAAACACCGAAAAAAAACCAAATAGGTGAGAGGAATTGTAAATGGTTGCTTCGTCCAATAGGATCAGATTTTGATCGGCAGAACCACCACGTACATTAAAACCAGATGCGCCTTCACCAGCACTGGTTACACCAGGGAGCAATTGTATGGTTTTGAGTACATCTGGCTCTCCAAAAACAGCGGGTGTTTGCAATACGGTTTTTGAAAGGAGTCGATTCACACTCATTTCGGGTTTTTTGATGTTCACCCTTTCTGTATTATCAATCAAAACAACTTCGTCGAGTTCCTCGGCTGCGGGAGTGAGAAGAATATTTTGTTTGGTGTTTTCGATTAGAGATAAAGGGACTTGAAGCGTTTGGTACCCAAGATATTGCACCGAAACCATGTAGTCTCCGGGAGGTACACTGATCGAATAAAACCCATAGTTGTTGGTGACCGTTCCTGTATTGAGTTCAGGGATTAATATGGTAACGCCAAGAAGTGTTTCTTTAGAAAATGAATCGGAGACTTCTCCACTCAAGGTTACACGGTTTTGTGCGGGTAATAGATAAAACCAAAAAAGGAATAGTGTTACACAACCAATACGGCGCATTTACATAGCAATTTTGGCAAATATACAATTTAATGGAATGTTCTCAGATGCTCAATCTCCTTTCTTTCCCAAGCGCCACATCAGAAATCCACCTGTGATAAACATCCAAATTGAATAGGCGCCAGTGGGGAGTCCCATCTCAAGATTGTTTAACATGGTAGTGGCAATGACAAATGCCAATGTTTCATTTTGAATCCCACTTTCAATGGTGATTGATATTTGACTTTTACCAGTAATACCAAATAATTTCGCGCTGAGATATCCCAATCCCATTGTTGACAAGTTGAGAAGCAATGTTGGTAGTTCAACTTCTTTCATGGCTTGGGTTAAATTGTCTTTATTGGCAATGATGATGATCAAAAAAATAATCACAAACAATATAGTGGAGGCAGTACGCATGGGTTTTTCCATACGAAGTTCAAATGCTTCTCGTCGCTTACGGATCAGCATCCCGATTGAGATCGGGATAACGGTAATCATCAAAATTTGCAATATGGTTTCCAATATGGGAAGTTGGATAACAACATCTTTGTCTCCAGTAAAATATGCTATGGCTTTTGACAACGGAACTGGAATGGTAAATACTGTAATGAGACTTGCTAGGGCAGTCAGTGTGACTGAAAGTCCAATATTTCCACACGAAACTTGTGTAATCAAATTGCTTGTAGGCCCACCTGGACATACCGAAAGGATCATCACACCAATGGCCATTGTAGGGTTGAGATCAAACAACACAACAATCGCAAATCCGATAAGTGGAAGAAACAACAGTTGATTGCACAAACCAACCACTACAGCTTATGGATAGGCTAAAAGTCTTGTAAAATCGGCTGTAACCAAGCTTAGACCCATGCCAAGCATAATGATCGCCAAGGATATTGGTAAAAAGATTTGTCCGATAATCATTGTGATGTCCATAATCAAATTGTTTCGTTTTTAAATGTAGCCATTCATTTGTAATTATTCAGTAGATAACTTTCCAAGAACTTGAAGACTTTTTATCAAGGCATATAGTGCAATGCTAGCCAGAAAACCATAGGTAATTTGGCCAAGTTCAATTTGCGTGCTGTTGAATTAAAAAAAAGCAACTTTTTTGAGTTGCTTTTTATATCGTTAAAAAATCAATTCTCTAGCCCAATGTTTTGTCGAGCTCAGTTTTGATTGCATTTAAAAATTCTTGTGTGCTCAAATAGTGCTCTCTTTTGAGGTTTTTTTCATGGATAAGCAAGGCCAAGTCTTTGGTCATTTTACCACTTTCAACCGTTTGAATACACACTCGTTCTAGGGTTTCACAAAAACTCGCAAGATCCTGATTGTTGTCGAGTTTAGCACGATGAGCTAGTCCACGCGTCCACG
>Ga0233438_10001426_pt1 | contig 26128 bp, 39 predicted proteins | sample SI_123_September_FD_182720 | JGI IMG/M metagenome (GOLD analysis project Ga0233438, IMG submission 182720) | Seawater microbial communities from Saanich Inlet, British Columbia, Canada - SI_123_September2016_10_MG | ecosystem: Environmental > Aquatic > Marine > Inlet | place: Canada: British...
CAATGTGTAGAGGTAACAACAGTCGTGTTACTTGGACACAAGTTGAAACAGGTAGTGCAATTACTTGGAAGTACCCAAGTTGTATACTTAAAGGTGACGGCAGTGTAGGAGAGTTCTACAGTGTTGCAGTAACCAAAGGTAGACAACAAGCAGACACAGGAACAAAGATGTGGCACATTGGTAAGAATACCAAAAGCACTATTGTTTCAAAAGGCATTGGATTAGGTTACAGTAAAAATACATACCGTGGCTTAGTTAAAATGGGTGCTGGTGCTGACAACGCAAAGAACTTTACACAGTGCGATAGTTTAATGATTGGTGGTAATAGTATTAGTAATACTATTCCGTATACTGATGTTGCTAATGAAACAGCACAAATTGAACACGAAGCAAGCACAGGTAAAGTAAGTGAAGAAGTGTTATACTACTTAATGAGTAGAGGATTAGATCCCGAACAAGCAGTTAGTACTATTGTTAACGGCTTCTGTGATTCAGTACTTAACACATTACCATTAGAGTTTGCCGCTGAAGCAAACAAATTATTAGAAGTCCAAATGGAAGGGAGTATAGGATGACAAAACAAGAAATTGACAATTTAGTAAACGAACACAAAGTAGTTCTGTTTATGAAAGGTACTAAAGACGCTCCGGCGTGTGGATTTAGTATGAAGGCAGTAAAAATACTAGAAGTATTAGGTGCTGACTTTGAAACACGTAACGTACTAGCAGATGCTGAACTACGTGAAAATATTAAAGAATATAGTGAATGGCCTACAATTCCTCAACTTTATATTGATGGAGAATTCCAAGGTGGAAGCGATATCATGGTAGATATGTTCCATGATAAATCATTAGCGGAGGCATTGAATGCTCAAAATTAAAAACCTAAAAGCAAGCATTAACGGAAAAGAAATACTTGATGGTATTGACTTAGAAGCAAATGCTGGCGAATGTATTCTAGTTACAGGGCATAATGGAAGTGGTAAGAGTACCTTATTACATACTATTATGGGACGTCCAGATATTGATGTTGATGGAGAAATTGAATTTAACGGTGAAGATGTACTAGACATGGAATGCTTTGAAAGATCACGTAATGGATTCTTTATTGCACATCAATCACCGCCAACACTAGACGGTGTAAACACATTGTCTTTGTTTAGTGAATTTGCAAAGTTTGATTCACCTGATGCACGTAAGATTGAAATCATACGTCAAACAAAAGGTGTATTTAAAGAACTATCATTGCCTGAAGATTGGACACAAAGAGATTTCAATCACGGAGCAAGTGGTGGCGAACGTAAGAAGAATGAACTAGCACAGGCAAAATTAAAAACGCCTCGTGTACTATTGTTAGACGAGCCCGACAGTGGATTAGAACAGTCTAGTCGTTCACAAGTTACTGATTTAATTAAGTCAGTATGTGATGACGGTGGTATTGTGTTTCTGGTAACACACGATCAACTTTTACAAGATAGTTACCCAACTAAACAAATAGAGTTGTCAAATGGCCAAACCTTATAATAAAATATACACAAACGAAAACGGTATATCGTTAAATTTACATCCGCAAGATGTAGAAAATCACGAAGAATATAATATTACTGTTATACAAGAACATGGACATTGTCCTATTAATATTAATGTACATCCTAAGAAAGATTCATTAAGTAAGATAAATGTAAGAATATATGCTGAAAACGATGCTAGTGTTGATTGTATTCTTAGTTGCTATGTTGCTAAAGACGCAAGTGGTGTAGATACTGATATGCAAATTAGAAGTTGGCCTTTTGATAAAAGCAGAATCCAAGCACGACCTGAAATGTTTGTTTTAAATAACGACATTAAAGCCGCACATGGTAATGCACTTGGTACACTTAGCCAAGAAGATAGATACTATTTGCACAGTAAAGGCATAACAAACTATAAAGATATTCTCAAGGAAAGTTTGTATGAGAAATAGATTTCCGTTTTTTAAAGAACACCCTGACCTAACGTATCTGGACAGTGCCGCTACAAGTCAAACACTTGACACTGTAATTACTGACACAGGAACGTTTCTAACATATAAAGCAAATGCACACCGTAGTGGGCATAGCATGGGTGCATTTATAGACGAGAAGTATCATACAGCAAAAGAAAAAATAGGCGAGTGGCTTGGTATTACTGATCCACAAGATAGAATTGTTTTTAACAGTGGTGCAACACAAGGATTGTATGACGCAATACAACTAGCAACACGGAGACAAGATGACTTTAGTGTATTTGTTGGCGGTGACTTTCATCACAGTCTTACATTACCCTTTCACTCAACAGGCTACAATCATTGTCATTATATAAAACTAACTGAGTCTGGTGTGTTAGATTTGTCTGATTTAGAAGCAACTCTACGTGAAGACCAGTCTGAAGTTAAGATAATTGCTGTAACTGCCGTTGGCAATGTTACCGGTACTATCAATGATTTAGAACGAATAAGATTCATTGCAGGACAATATAATGCAATTACAATAGTAGACGCATGTCAAAGCATGGGGAAAATACATCATAACTACGAAGGTTTTGATTTTGTAGCATGGAGTTGGCATAAAGTATACGGACCATCAGGACTTGGTTGTTTAATGATTGATCCTAAGTGGTTAGAAAAAGCACCAGTACATCCAGGCGGTGGCAGTGTATCAGCAGTAAGTTATCTACATGAAACATATCTAACTAACGCACAAAAATTTGAAAGCGGTACACCAAACTTACAAGCAATATTCACTTTGCCAAACTTATTAAATTGGCTTATTAGAAATCAAAGTAATATACTTGCACATGATAAAGCACTAGCAGTAGTTGCTAATGACTTGTGCGAAAACAATCCTTACGCAAGCCAAACAGGACTTATAACTATGGTGCCACAACACGGTACTATAGAAGATTTTACAATGCTTCTTGATGCTAAAAATATTATGATACGTGGAGGGAACCTCTGTGCAGAGCCTCTAGTACGCAATATAAGCGTCAACAAAGGGCTATTAAGAGTTAGTTGGGGTGCTTATACTACCAAAGAAGAATTAGAACTAGCGTTTACAGCAATTAAGGAAGCCGATGCTCGAATTTCAAAATTTGTATGAAGACCTCTTTGAACTAGAGGAAGCAATGGACAAGTACGAGTTCATTATGGAATACGGAACTACTGCATCTAGCGTACAAGAATTCGAAAGGAATAGTAACGATCTTATAAAAGGTTGTACAAGTTCTTTATGGGTTAAGTATTCTAACAGTCAATTTACATGTCAAGCAGATAGTGCTATTGTAAAAGGACTAGCAGGTATGATTTGTGATTGGTACAATCAAGCAACTAACACACAACGTCAGTCGTTCAGTATAAACACACTTACCGATATAGGTTTAGCACCGTTGCTAAGTATGGGTAGACAGAATGGTGTTAATAACTTAATTAATACAATGAAAGTCTTGGAAACCGGGGAAGCCTAAGCCTCCCCTAAAATTCTATTCGTCGCCATAGACCGATAAAACTTCTTTTACAGCCTCATGCCTTTCAATGTCTCCTTGTTCGAAACGGACTACGTCCAGGTGCTTGTTTTGACCGTGTGATTCAAATTGGTGAATAAAGTCAATCAAACCGTTATCTACTTTACGATCTGCTTGAGCTAAGTCACCAGTAACGACCATCTCTGAGTTATCTCCTAGCCTTGTTAATAACATTTTCATCTGGTTAGGGGTTGCGTTTTGCATTTCATCTGCAATAATATATGCGTCTTTGAAAGTTCTACCACGCATAAATGCTAGTGGAGCAATCTCAATTATGCCTTCTTCAATCATGCCTTCAATTTGTTTTGCATCAAAATATTCTCTTAACACATCAAATATAGGTCTTGTCCAAGGCGCCATTTTTTGTTCTAGCGTACCTGGTAAAAACCCTAGATCTTCGTCAACCGACACTGCTGGTCTTGTTACAATGATCTTATCAATATTACCTTCTTTAAACTTCTTCACAGCCGCTTGGACTGCTAACATAGTTTTACCCGTGCCAGCAGGACCAATAGCAAAAACTATTGATTTGGTCGTATCTAGCAATTTTAGGATATATGTTTCTTGATGTTTATTTCTTGGAATAAGTTGTACTGATGTTTTCTTGTTAAAAGTATTGAATTCGATAACATTGCTGTTACCGTTTGCGACCCGTTTATCACGAGCTTTTCTCTTTGCACCCATTAATTGTCCTCCTATATGGATAACTGGAGCAGGAAATGTTTACCCGTAGGCTATATCTCCTACAAAAGTATTTACCTCCGTAGACACATTATAAAAATATATGTTAACTAACTTATGCGGATAAATAAGTATATAAGAATATTGGAAGCAAACTCATGCAAGATATAATGAATATTATTAAAAATGTTGAATCTATCTATGATAGCAATACAGCATTTAATGTATTAAAAGACTTTGAAAAAGTCCTAGACGAACTTGATCTTTACGTTTATAAGAACTGGGAAGATGGCGAACTTGCTATGGGTCCACAAATTGATAGACATTGGGTAACCTGTGGCTTTATGTGGGAAAAGGAAAATATGCCTGATCCTATGGGAGGCAAGCGTTTACTAGATTATGATTGTAAAGTACGCTTTAAGAAAGATACAATACTAGTTCCTAGAAAAATTACTAACCCTGATGATATACGTCCTGGTAGTAAAAAAGGTAAACTTGATCGTAAACCAATTTGGATAGTAGAGATTCAAATGCCTAAGAAACTTATTATAGATATAGTAGGACAAATGGATACAGAATCATATGCACAACAACCTGCTAACGATGCGGCACCACAAGCACAAGCAGAAGAACAACCAGCAGACGCGGCAGTAGCGGCGGCTCCAGCACCTGAAGTAGAGGCGACAGTATAATGGGATTAAAAGCAGGCGATCTTAGAGACACATTAGATCATACATTTGAAGTTGACTCTTTTGCAAGCAAAATGGGTGAAGATAAAGACATTGTAACAATGAGCTTTAGTCTTAAAGAAAAAGCCGCGGCAGATGACTTAATGGCTTTCTTAGAAAGAGGTTACGGATTTATACTAGACGCAGATGCAACATCAGGCGAACAACGTGACGGCACATATAAAGTGTTTGTTGAACTTGCTAGAGATAAAGAAGTACACAATAACATCATGGAACTAATAGATGGTGTTAAGAGTCTTGCTGAAATGGACGACTTTAAATTTAGATACTATAAAAACTGGCGTTCAAATGATGTAACACAAGAAGCATTAGAAGAACTTATACCAAATGACCCAGACAACTATGGTATTAAAGTTGAAGAAGCAAGAATGAGTAATTATAAAGAGTTCTTTAATAAGAGCTTTTTAGACGAAGTAGAACTTAAAGAAACTAAGTTAAGTATATCAAAGAAATATTCAGATCCGTTATTCTTTGAATTTATTGATTTCGGTGATGTAGTAAATATAAAAGATAACATTGATGGCAAATTCGACATAATGGAGAGCTATCCTGAAATACTCTTTTTGACCAAGTATATTGGTGACTACAACATAAGTAAGTATGGAGACAAACTTGTCTTTGAGAATAAAGATAAGGGTCTCGTTTTAAAAAGGATCTAAAATGTTTGAACTACAAAAAGAACACCTGGCACAATTAATTCCAGGGAACGATAACGTTGACGGATGGCATGAAGCTCTTGTAGCAATTATGCCTAAGTATGGTATTAACACAGTAAGACGTGCCGCACACTTTATTAGTCAGTGCGCACATGAATCTAACAACTTCCGTAGTTTACAAGAAAATTTAAACTATAGTGAAAAAGCACTTAACGCAGTCTTTGGCAGATACTTTGGTCCAGCACCAAAACGTAATGCGGCAGAATATGCACGTAACCCAGAGATGATTGCTAACTATGTTTATCAAGACGAGTTTCGTAAATATAAAATGGGCAACGTTAACGAAGGTGACGGTTGGTTATTTAGAGGACGTGGACTAAAGCAATTAACAGGACGTGAAAACTATACACGTTTTGGCGCAACAGTAGACATGACAGCAGAACAAGCGGCTGAATATGTTGCTACTGAAAAGGGTGCTGTTGAATCAGCATGTTGGTTCTGGGACGCAAATAATTTAAATTCTATTGCAGACACAGATGACGTTGTAAAAATGACTAAGAAAATTAACGGTGGTAACATCGGACTTGAGTCACGTCAGAAGCGTTATACAAAAGCAATGGAAGTATTTGGTAGCCCAGTAACACTTGCAGACGATGCAGGTGATGATGATTTTGATATCGATGATATTGGAGTACTACGCAAAGGTTGCAGAGGCGAAGGTGTACAAATGATGCAAGAAGCATTAGGCATTGGCGCAGATGGAATTTTTGGTCCAGGTACAGAACGCAAATTAAAAGAGTGGCAAGCAAGTAAAGGCTTAACAGCAGACGGAATAGCCGGACCTGCTACACTCGGAGAGTTACTAGGCTAATTACAATTATGTTTAGTTCAATTAAAATTGCTATGATAGTCGTTGCCCTTGCTACAGCAGGCGGCGGCTTTCTACATTACAAAAATGTTAAAGCAGACTTAGAAACAGCTAAAGCAAATAATATATTACTAGAGGCGTCCATTGATGGACAGAAGGCTGTAATTGCACAGCAGGCTAATGATTTTAAATCAATACTAGCCGCTAACGAAAAACTACAAGCACAAAACAAAGTTTTATCAAACGAGTTTAAAGCACTAGATGAACGCTTTAATAAAATCAACGGTCAAGGCGAAGTACGTGATATAGGTAAACTTGCTGTTGAGCGTAGTAGCTCAGTTGAACGTGTTATTAATGGTGCTACCAAAAAAGCAATGAGATGTGTAGAAATTGCAATGGGTGCGCCGCTAACGGAGAAAGAGATTAATGCAACTAAGAAATCACAGATCAATTCTGAGTGTCCTAGCATTGCTAACCCTAACTACATTCCTTACTAGTTGTAGTACGGTACAAAAGTTAGATGTGTTTGCTACTGAAGTAGAAAGAGCACCTTTAAATCTACCCAATCCTGACACACCTAAACTAGAAGAACTTAGATGGACTATCATTACTAGCGAAAACGCACAAGAAGTATTTGCTAAAATGCAAGAGCAAGGTAAAGACCCTGTACTGTTTGGTTTAAGTGATGATGACTATGAGTTGTTATCTAAGAACTTTGCACAGATACGTGCTTACATGATACAACAAGGTTTAACACTTGAACAGTATCGTGAATATTATGAACCAAAAGAAGAAACAGGAAAGGAAAATGCCAATTAAATTTAGGCCTAGCCAGAAGGTAAGAGATAAAAACTCTGGCAAATACATTACAACACACTTTTATATTAAAAGTACACCAACAACTGAGTTACAAGAATTTTTAGAAAATCATAACTCACGTCCCAAGCACAAAGTTAAAGTAAAGAAAGAATTAACACGTAGAGGCTTATAATGCTAAACTACGTTATTATTATTTCAGCCGCATTAATTGCCGCACTTTTTTTATCTGGCATAACCTGGTTCATCTACGATTTACTATTTGGTAAAGAAGGAACTAAAGGACTTGCTGAAGTTCCTTTTACAAGTCCACTGAGTGGCGAAGTACGTACAGCAAAACAATCACGTCAGGATCATATAGTATGATCAATTGGCTTAGTGATCTACTAGGCCGTTGGTTAGAACGTTCGTGGCAACGCAAAGCAAACAAGTTTCAAAAAAATTATCCCCGTTACCGAAAGTAACACCTTTTTTATTCATTTAGATAAATATGGTTGACTTATAAAGGTTTATAAGTTATTATTATAAAACTTGAATGAAACCTCCAAGAATTGACATAGATTCGATTCGAGATAAACTCGAAATGGGCGCACTCGTGGCGATCTTTGTATTGTCTTTGTTGGGAGTAAACACATACACACATTAAGAGAAAACACATGACACAGATGATTTTAAAATTAAAACAAGACGAGCGAGTTTGCAAATTCTGCAACATTGTAGAAGGCTTGTTATTAGTTTCATTTCCGATTGCCTTACCATTTTTTATAATGGTTGCATCAACAAGATACTAATGAGAGACGCAACACCCCAAGAAGTAAAAGAATGGCACGAAACTGACTACTGGATGAAAATGGACTTTGATCCATTAGTAATGTTTGTAGTCATACCGACTATTATACAACTTATGGCCATGGGCCTAATGTTTGGTGTAATGGCCGTAAACAATGGCATTTTTTAAAGCTATACTCAAGACCGTAATTGGCGTTGGTAGTATAGAAGACGTAAAAGTTACTCCACTAACTATTATAGTATTTGCCGCAGGTGTAATGCTTGTGTTCCTAGGTACTATAGCATCTTTGCTACTATTAGCGTCAATTATAATATAAATACACATAGTTAATTAACAGAGGGTTACTATGTGGGAAATGATTGAACAAATGGCGAGCAATCGCTTATGGATTTATACAGCATTAGCTGGATCAGTATTTGGCGCTGGATTTTTATTCTGGTTTAAAGATACAAGAATGGCAACATGGGCAGTACAAAAGTTTGATGCTACATTAGAATACCTAGCAGTACGTTGGGGCTGGACATGGTTACAAGATGATCCAGATGCTTGGCGTGTAAAATATCCAAAAATAACATCTAAAATAGATGAGCTTGAAAAACGTATTAAACATCTTGAGGGGAAAAGATAATGAGCGAAGAAGAAATTAAAAAGTCAGGGCACCATCCAGCAGATACAAACGGAGACGGAAAAGTTTCTGATGAAGAACACCAAATGTATATGGAGTTCAAACGTAAAGAACTAGAAGACAGAGATGCTATGCGTGATGCACAGCGTCAAATGGCTTGGTTTGCATTGTTTGGTATGTTACTATATCCATTCGCAGTTGTGGTTGCAGTGTTTGCAGGCATTGACGAAGCGGCTAAGATTTTGGGCTCAATGGCACCAACATACTTTGTATCAGTTGCGGCGATTGTAGCGGCATTCTATGCCAAAGAAGCAGTAGCTAAAAAGTAAGTCAATAATTATATTGCATAGTGGCCTGTGCGATAAGTAATAGTATGGACCACTATAACACTCTTGGCGTTACAAAAACTGCCTCTCAAGCAGATATTAAAAAAGCCTACCGAAAACTCGCAATGAAAAATCACCCCGATCGCGGAGGTGATGAATCTAACTTTCAAAAAATATCAGAAGCATATGATACACTTAGTGACCCAACTAAAAGGTCACAGTACGATAACCCAACACCGCAATTTAGATTTGACACTGGTGGGTTCCGTAGTAACCAAAATCCTTTTGAAGACTTTATGAGAGGATTTTCTCCGGGACAAAGAAAGAACAGAGACGTAACGATTAACCTTACGCTTAGTTTGCAAGACGTACTATCAGGTAAGTCATTAGCAACAAGGTATAAGATACAAAGTGGCAGAGTTAAAGAAGCTGATATTGAAATACCAGCAGGTGTTGCACATGGCGTAAATATACGCTTTCGTGACCTAGGTGATGATAGTAACACGTATTTGCCATCAGGAGATCTAATTGTAAAAATTAGTGTAGTAGAACATCCATTATGGAAGCGTGAAGGTAATAACTTAGTAATAACTTTACTATGCTCAGTATTTGATTTATTATTGGGCGGAGAAGCTAAGTTTAAAACTTTAGATGGTAAAGACTTATCAGTAAAGATACCTAAAGGCACACAACCAACTGCTAAATTTGCAATTCCTAATTACGGTATACCTAATGTTAAAGACGGACACAGAGGTAATATAATTGTTAAACTAAACCCTGCAATACCAAATATTGAGAATGAAGGTATTGTACAAGAGTTGGAGAGGATAAAAGATGCACTTAATTAAATCACCTGACCCATGGTTACAAAAAGTCGTAGTAGACTTTGACTTTGAAAAACTAGATGCAAAAGCAATTAGTGAAAAAATGATTGACCTTATGAAAGAAGAAGGCGGTATTGGACTTAGCGCAAATCAAGTAGGATTAGATGCTAAAATATTTGTAATGAAACCACACCTATTAGAAGATAATAGTCCATTGGTTATTATAAACCCTACTGTTGAAAGTGCAACGGTAAACTATGAAGACTTACCAGAAGGCTGTTTAAGTCATCCAGACTTATTTCTTACTATAAAAAGACCAAGAGGTTTGGTTGCCAAGTTTCTTGACATTGATGCAAAAGAACGTATAATAGAATTATACGACATAGATGCTAGATGTTTTTTACATGAGTTCGATCACTTACAAGGTATTGAATTTACTGATCGCATTAGTAGACTAAAATTAGATCGAGCAAAAAAGAAACGTTTAAAAGAACTTAAAAAGAGGAAAATACAGCATGGTTGAACCGAGTAATTCATTACAGTTGGTTTTTGAGAAAAGCATTAAAGATGCTAAGAAGTTACAACACGAGTATGTAACACTAGAACACCTAGTGTTTGCAATGCTCTGTGAGGAGAATTTTTATAACGTAGTGAAGGGCTTTGGCTCAGACGTAGACTATCTTAAAAAGAATTTAGAACATTACCTTACTACTAAGTTAGATGATATTAAAATAGAAGAAACAAAATACAAGCCAAAGAAAACACAAACAGTAGAACGTGTTCTTAACAGAGCATTTACACAAGTGTTGTTTCAAGGCCGTCCTGAAATTGATCTTACTGATGTACTTGTTAGTACACTTGCAGAAAAGAAATCAATGGCAGTTTACTACTTAGAAGAATCAGGTATTACTAAAGAAGCATTTGCTGAATATGTAAGTACAGAAATAACAACTACAGAAGATGACATAGCAGAAACAGGTCAAGGACAAAAAGCACTTCGAGCATTTACAACAAACTTAAATGATGAAGTTAAGCAAAACAAAATTGATCCTGTAATTGGCAGAGCTGAAGAAATTGAAAGCATTGCTCTTTCATTAGGACGTAGACAAAAGAACAACGTACTACTAGTTGGTGATCCAGGTGTTGGTAAAACTGCTATTGCAGAAGGTCTAGCATGGAAAATTGTTAACGATCAAGTTCCAAAGTTTTTAAAAGAATACAATGTTTATAACCTTGATATTGGATCGCTACTAGCAGGTTCAAAATATAGAGGTGACTTTGAAGAACGTTTTAAACTTGTACTAGCAGGTTTAAAAGGCAAAGGCAAAACAATTATGTTTATTGACGAAGCACACATGATAAGTGGTGCAGGTGCAGGTGGCGGCAACAGTGCAAATGACCTTGCTAATATGCTAAAGCCAGCACTAAGTAAAGGTAACATTAAAGTTGTTGCGTCAACTACTTGGGATGAATACCGCAAGTACTTTGAAAAGGATCGTGCATTGATGCGTCGATTCCAACGTGTAACAGTTGATGAGCCAACTTCAGAAGTAACAAAAGATATCTTACATGGTATTAAAAAGTACTACGAAGATTTTCACAAAACTGTAATTACTGATGATGCTATTGAAGCGGCTGTAAAACTAAGTGTGAAATATCAAGCAGACAAGAAACTACCTGATAAAGCAATTGACTTGTTAGATGTTGCATGTGCAAGATTTAAACTAAAAGAAATACCACCTGAGCAACAAATTGTTGATGAAAGTAGTGTACAATTTGAACTTAGTAAAATGTTAAACTTGCCTGAAGAGCAAGTAGCAGAACGTGAAACAGAAAATCTTGCTAACTTAGAAAAGAATCTTAAGAGTCAAGTATACGGACAAGACGAAGCAATTGAAAGTATTGTTGATAAAATTTTAGTTGCACAAGCAGGACTTAAACCGGAAGACAAGCCAGTAGGTTCGTTTGTGTTTATGGGTCCAACAGGTACAGGTAAAACAGAAACAGCAAAACAACTTGCATCAGCACTTGGTGTAGGACTAGTACGTTTTGATATGTCAGAGTATCAAGAGAAACATGCTGTTGCTAAACTGTTAGGTTCACCTCCAGGATATGTAGGACACGAAGAAAAAGGTGGGTTACTTATTGAGAAAATTCAAGAGAATCCTAATTGTGTATTACTACTAGATGAGATTGAAAAAGCACATCCAGACGTATCACAGATTTTATTACAAGTTATGGACAATGGTAAAGTTACAGGCTCTAATGGTAGAGAAGCAGATGCACGTAATTGTATTCTAATTCTTACTACTAACTTAGGTGCTAAAGAAGCAGAGAAAAATACTATTGGATTTGACGAAGACTTTGATGGCGCAGGATACGAAGATAAAGAACTTAAAAAATTCTTTGCACCAGAATTTAGAAACAGACTTGATGCAACAATTACATTTGCTAAATTAGGCAAAGAGATAATGATGAAGATTGTTGGCAAGTTCCTTGTTGAACTTAAAAATATGGTTAAGGATAAGCAAGTAGATATTATTATTACTGATGAAGCATTAGATCAATTAGTTGAAAAAGGCTTTGATAGTAAGATGGGTGCAAGACCTTTACAACGAGTTATCGATAAAGAGATTAAACGTCCACTGTCAAGAGAACTATTATTTGGTAGTTTAAAAGATGGCGGCAAGGTAACTGTTGACTTTAAGGACGGCGCATTTGTTCTAGAGTCTGAAGGTCAAGTCGTTGAAGAAATTAGAGACAACTAAGTTATTTTGGGGCAAGTATCTTTACAAACTTGCTATTAACAATAGTATAGGTAGTATATTCAGAGACAAGAACCTTTCTCATGCTAGAGAGGTTCTTGATACACTCCAACAACAATACGAGTCAGGTCAGCCTTTAGTTTTAAAGAGCTTTGCTCGTGTACTTTCTGTAAGTGAATTAAGTTTCTTAGATGCTCGTAAACTATATAAGTTCTTAGTTAGAGCAAGAGACGACTATACTTTACGAATTCAAAACATTAATATTAGTGTATACTCTAATAACCACGAATGGATACACACTTTAAAAAGTGCTATTAATAAAGACAACCTATTAGAACTTTGGGAACCAAATCCAAGTCATATTCCAACACTTGATTCAAATACTATTATTGTTGACAGTAGCAACGGATACGAATATAAAGTAACGTTTGGAGTTAACGTAGGCGACACTTCCGGCTTTGCTAATTGGGCTAAAAATAATACTAGACAAGTTAAAGTAGGTCCTGTACTATTAGAACAATTAACCTACAATGGGTATGTAAACGATATGTATTTTTATGCTAGAGACGAAAAAACATTGCAATTATGCAGTTTAATGCTATCTAATGTTAGGCGTGTGGATAAATTAGTAGTCAAGTCCGATATTGATAAATAGTTATATGGCAAACAGTATAACAATATTATCAAATAATACACACGACGGTGATAGCACAGTTCAAACTGTCACTGGCAGTAAGTACAAAGGTGACGGTTACTATGGACGTAGTGACGGTTTTCATACGGTACAATATAACTTAACAGGTTTTATTGGTACTATAAATGTCCAAGCAACACTTGCTGTTGACCCTACAGACGCTGATTGGTTCACTGTGTATACACAAGCATACCCAGTAGTAAATAACCAAGGTACAACTAAAAGTAACCTTACTAACTTTACAGGAAACTATGTATGGGTTAGAGCGAATATTAGTAATTGGACAGACGGCACTGTTAACAGTGTGCAATTAAATCATTAAGGCGGAACAATGGAACATTTTATTAGAGTAGTGATGGAGAAACAAGATAATTTAAACGAAAGTTTAAATGAGTCAGTATTTCCAGGAAGTGCAATTTATGAATCAGAGCAAGGTGCTAGTATATTTGAAATGCCATTACCTACAGCATTAAGCGAAGAGCAAGCAGACGAATTTGCAAACAAATTAGCAAACTTTGTTTTTGAACAAGGCTACGAAGATTTTGATATTGAAATATCAGCAGACGGCGCTATTGATGAAGACGAAGAAACATACGAAGACGACGATGAATTTTATGAACAGTACGGTGTTATGTGGTACAATGAAGATGATGACCCGATAGACGAAGCAGAATACCAAGGCCGTAAAGTCAAACTTGGCAAGCCTATGCAAGGTGATGTTAAGAAATTTAAAGTATACGTCAAAGATCCAAAGACAGGTAATGTTAAAAAAGTAAACTTTGGACACGGCGGTAGCAGTGTTAAAGGTAAAGCAATGAAGATTAAAAAATCTAACCCTGCACGTAGACGCTCATTTAGAGCAAGACACAATTGTGATAACCCAGGGCCACGTACTAAGGCACGTTACTGGTCTTGTAGGAAGTGGTAAAATGAAACTTAATGAAGTACAAGAAAAACAACAGGATGAAATACCATTTGATGTAGCAGAAGATCTTGCTATTTTTATGCGTAATGATCCTATGTTTTATCGTAAAACATTTTTTCCAGCTATGGCTGATGTAAGTGATAGAATGGAAAAAGGAGACTCGATTGATCCTGCTGTAATGTTAAAACCTATAGTCGATCAAGGTGTTAAGGGCTATTGTAAAAAATATATTAAAGATAAACGTGCTGAAGATGTTTTTACCGAAAAAGATAAAAAGGCCTGTGTAGATAAAATTAGTGCAGAGGAAATGCCTAATATCAAAAAAGGTATGTATAAGGTCGAAATTTAATGCTATTAAGAGAATTATATGAAGCACCAAAGAAGGTAGCAGTTGCGGCATTTGGTCGTATGAATCCGCCAACTATTGGACACGAAAAACTTGTCAATGCTGTTAAAAAACAGCAAGGTGATCATTATATTTTTCTAAGCCAAACACAAAAACCTAAAGACAATCCTTTACCGTTTGATGTAAAATTAGAGTTTGCTAAAAAGTCTTTTCCCGGTGTTAACGTAGGACACCCTACAGTACGTACACCAATTCAAATGTTACAGATGTTAGAAAAACTAGGTTACACAGATGTTATCTATGTAGCAGGTTCAGATCGTGTAGCAAGTTTTGATAAACTGTTTAACGACTACAACGGCAAAGAATATAACTTTGATAGTATTACTGTTGTTAATGCAGGCGAACGTGATCCAGATGCAGATGGTGCAGAAGGTATGAGCGCAAGTAAAATGCGTCAAGCGGCTGCTGAAGGCAACTTAGAAGCATTTTCACAAGGCGTACCTAAACCAGATCTAGCACAAAAAATGTATGATGCTGTACGTAAAGGTATGGGTATTAAGGACGAACAGCCTGTAGAAGAATGGGCAGTGCCTGCACTAAAGGGTGCAAAGTACGCATTTCAAATTAGTAAATGGTTATGGAATAATAAATGGGCTATTACATTCTTTATGGGTGCTTGGAAAACTATCGACTGGATTGGTGATGCTATAAACTTTGCTAAAAGATTTTTAGATCATCCGGTTGTTAAAACAATGTCTAAGTACGGGCTTCCAGCAATAGGTATTGCTATTGCATTATACGGTGGTAAAAAACTATACGACGAACTAGTTCAAATTAAAGACGAACGTGAATTAGAAAAACTTTTAACAGAATTTAAACCTGATATGTCTGAGTTAGAGACACTTGAGGCAGAACTAGAAGCAATGATTGCTGATGAAAAGACAGATAAAGCAGGCGCACTTGACGAAGGTGATTTAGTAGTAGATAAAGGTTCATTAGTATCATACTTACGTGATATGATACAAAAATATGTTATGGAAGAAAACGATGTTGAAAAACTTTCACAACTATTAAAATTTATGGTAGGCAAAGAAATTAAGCCTCATGGTAAACAAAGATATCGTATAACATCTGAAGATATAATTAGGGCATTGAAACGTGGATGAACTGTCTGACATCATACGTCTAGCCGGTGTAAACGAATTCAAAGGTTATACTGAATATACTTTAGAAAATATTAGTGACGCAGCAAATTCTAATGCAAAAAAAATGCGTGATAATAATATAAAGCCTGGAGACGAGGAATGGTTTAAGTTATGGTTCAGTCAACCTAAAATGATGAATCAAAACATGCCACGAGGATTTAGAGGAAGAACAAAAAAATGAGACTGCGTCAGTTATTTGAAGATGGAAGAATTGTAAAAGGTGTTAACACTACTCCTGACGTTGACGTAAATTCTATTTCTAAAGAAGCAGCAAAGTTAGGCTTTACTGTAGATAAAGACGGAGTTCCTCCTACACTAAGTAAAAAAGTAAAAGGCAAGTCAACAAATGTTGCATTTAATTTAGGTATGACTGAAGGTAACTTATTTAAGAATCCTGCAAATACATTCTTAGCAAAATCAGATACAGCATACGACTTTCTTAAAATAGGAACAAATTTAGCAAATTTAAAAGATGTTCCAAGTAACTCTAATGTAGATGAACCAGACATTATGATTGCTCCATACGCAGGTGCTAAAGAAATGAAGTATCTTATGAAGCAACTTAATCGTATTGGGTATAAAACACAAGATGCTAGTGGCTATAAAGATGCACACTTTGACAACAAGCCAACAGGCGGTAATGCACCTCCGCAATTAAAAAAATTAGGGTCATTAGGTAAAATTAAAATTGATAAACTTAAAAGTGTACAGAACGAAAGACAATGGCACAAACTAGGTAAGCAATTAGTTAAAGTTATTAATGATGATTATGCTCCAATACAAATTGATCGTAAAGGTAGAGTAATTAACGGTCATCACAGACTTGATGCATTACGTTTAGTAGGTGAAGAATATGCTCGTGTATATATGGCAGACGATGTAGTAGAAAACATGTTAGGCGAAACATATGCTGATGAAAAAAGAGAGAAAACAAAACGTACACTTGCTAAACACGACAAAGCAATGATCAAAGTAGCTCGTGATTCTATTAAGAAGTACGAGAAAGACAAAGAAGATAAAGAAACTAATGAAAACTTTGCCGACGGTAAAAAAAAGGGCAAAAGTAAGCCTGGTAGAGTAAAGAAGTCAGGTGCTAGTTGTAATGGCAGTGTAACAGCACTACGCAAACGTGCTAAGAACGCAAGCGGTGAGAAGGCTAAAATGTATCACTGGTGTGCTAATATGAAATCAGGTAGAAAGAAGAAGTAATGTTCAGTAAACAATGTAAATTACATCTAGAAGAAAAAGGCGAAACAGGATGTCAGCATATGAAAGCGGCACTAAAGACAGCCGTTAGACTACAATTACTTGTACCAACACTAATAATACACAGTGTTGCGCCACGTTTTTTTACAGACACAGCAACACGAGTAATGAAAGATATACTAGATGACAGAACAGGAACTTAAACACTACATCGAAAAGTACAAAGAACACGAAGAAAAACAGCTAAGTACTAATGAAAGAAACGAGTACTGGAGGAAATACAATGAAGATAACAGACATTGATAAAGATATACTAGACGAAACTACATCAGCAGGCAGTGTTGCAGGTGTTGCTACTCCAGTAGGCGGAATGATTAGTCGTCAAATGAAAAATGCAGACGGCACTGCTAAAAATGCTCTTGACATAGATGCAAACATCTTAGGGCATAAAAAGAAGAAGAAAAAGAACAAGCGATAAATACAGTATGCGTATTAAAGATATAAATGAAGGACCGTTAAAATCATTTCAGCAAAATGTTGCTAAAGGATTTCAGGCCACACAAAAAGGCGGCGGCTGGCTTGCTCCTGACGGTGTAGAAAAAGGTATTAAGAAGTTTTTTACTCAAATAGATGATCCTGATAAAGATAAAGATAAAAAAGCTGCTAAAGGCGGTGCTGGTACAAAAGACAGTGTTACTAAAGCAGACGCAAAGAAATTAAAGGGCGACGGCGAAGGCATTCTTAATCAAATGGCTGCTAAAAGAAAATATGCTAAAGAACTAGCAGGTTATAAAAATTCAAAAGCAGATAGCACTCCTCCGCAGGATGCTAGATTAATCGGAAAAGACGGTAAATTATATCACTGGAGCGGAAATAAATGGTTAGTAAGGAATGACACTAACGGACGTTATGAAGCAACAAAAGACCAAGAGTCAATAAAAGCAAGTTGGATAGATGCCGCTTCAAAAGGTAAAACAACATATATTAAAAAGGAATCGATGATGAATAGAAAATCAATTGAGGAAGGGTTGGCCGACTTAGCTGATATGGCTGAAAGAGATCACGAAGTACAAATGGCACGTGCCGATCTATATAAGATTGCAAAGTATGCTATTCAACTGCACGACATGATGAAAAATGTTACTGAAGCAGACGGAATTGAAGGTTGGCAGCAATCTAAAATTACTAAAGCAGCAGACTATATGGGAAGTGTGTATCATGCACTAGACTATGATTTAAAGTTTGGAGAAGAAGTAACTGAAGCAAAAGATACACATTGTTCAGATAAATGTTGTGGAGCAGATGTAAAAAGAGAAGACTGTGAATGCCCACCTACTTGTAAGCATTGCAACTGCAACGAATCAGTAAATGAAACTGTCGACATGTATAAAGCAAGTATTGCTAAAAAACTAGCAGAAAAACTAGGTAGATAATATGGATTATCACGCACTACAGAAAAAATTATTTGACATTCAGCCATCAGATCCTGCACAAGAAAAAGCAAGTATGATTGCTGCTCTACAAGGTGGTCAACCGCAAGAAAGTGTGCAAAACACAGTTTCTTTAGTGCATGAAAGTGTACAAGTACAGGAAGGTACATTGCCAATAGATAGAGATTATTCTGTAAGTGATTTTGCTGCCCTAGCTGGTGTAAAATTAACTGAAGCACCTGTTGCTCCAGCAGTAGCACCTGATGCAAATAAAGTAGGTATGGGCGCAAAACAAGTTGGTAATAAACTTGGTGCTAAAGGTGGCGCAGGAATGATGTCTAAAGCATTGGGCAAAGTTGCACAAGGCGGTGCATTGCCAGCAAATCTTTCTAAACAGATTGCTCCATTTGCTGCTCAACTAGAAGTTATCTTAGGCGATCCAGGACTAAGAAATAAGTTTATGGCTATTGTTAAAGCTGCTGAGGCAGTTAGTAAGAAAAATGCAGCAGTTGCTCCGGCACAGCCTGTAGAAAGAACACTTACTAAAAGTGAAGAAGCTAAAAAAGAAAAGAACGTCAAAGGTATGAAAAAGAACAAAGACGACTTTAAGAAGCGTTACGGTAAAGACGCAGAAGCAGTTATGTATGCAACTGCAACTAAAAATGCCAAAAAAGAATCATTTATCAAAGATGAGCTCTATCGTAGATTAGCCGAATACGAATTCAAATCTACCAAAAAGTAAAAATTTTACTTGACTTTTATCTAAATATCCGCTATAATATAACTTAACTAACATAGGAGTATATTATGAGTTCACGTACCTACGGTGCCGACGAAAAAGCAAAACTAGAACGCCTTGTAAGAGAAGGTGTAACTGTACTGCAAGAAGTAGAAGATTTGAATACAGGGTTAAAAGAAACTGTTAAAGCAGTAGCAGAAGAAATGGATATTAAGCCAAGTCTTATTAACAAAGCAATTAAAATTGCACAAAAACGTGACTGGGATAATCATGCTGATGCCTATGACGATTTAGAAACATTAATCGTTACGCTTGGTTATGATAAGTGATTAGTCAAGTAAAATCATTTTTTAAGGAAAGTTATAAACTAAGTCCAGTTGCATTTTACTGCGAAATGGTCGAAGCAGTGTTTTTGATCTCAGCAAGTGCAATTCTTAGTTTTACTATCCTTGACCCTGCTACAAAGTTATTTGTACCTATGTATCTTATTGGTAGTATACTAGGTATTGTAAGTGCAGTAATTAGACGTGCGGCATTTGTAATATTACTTTGTAGTTGGTTTACTGCAATGAATTTATTTGCACTGGTTCAGTTGTTTTTATAAATACAAGTACGCCCATAGCAATAGCTAGGCATGAAGAAGGTTAAGTTGGCCATAAGCAACGTAAGGAGAAATGAATGCCATATGTAGACGCGATGTTCGATCGCGACCAGGATATCATCCGTGTCGTAGAACGTAGAGACGGTAAAAGACAGTTTACTGAATATCCTGCAAAGTACACTTTTTATTTTAAAGACGAGCGAGGCAAATACAAAAGTGTATTTGGTGACCCTCTTACAAGAATTGTATGTAAGAACACAAAAGACTTTCGAAAAGAAGTTGCAATCAATCGAGATAAGAAACTTTTCGAAAGCGATATTAATCCAATCTTCCAGTGTTTGAGTGAAAACTATCTTAATCAAGATGCACCTAAATTAAATATTGCATTTTTTGATATTGAGACTGATTTTGATCCAGAGCGTGGCTTTGCTGATCCTGCTGATCCGTTTATGCCTATTACTTCCATAAGTGTATACTTACAGTGGCTAGAAACAATGATATGTTTAGCTGTGCCGCCTAAGACACTTACAATGGAGCAAGCCGAAAAAGAACTAGAAGGCATTGACAATGTAATGTTATTTGAAAAAGAAGGTGATATGATTGACACTTTCTTAACACTAATTGAAGATGCTGATATTTTGTCAGGCTGGAACAGTGAAGGTTATGATATTCCTTATACCGTTAATAGAACTAGTCGTGTACTGAGCAAAGATGACACACGTAGGTTCTGCTTATGGGGCCAACTGCCTAAGAAACGTGAATATGAAAAGTACGGGAAGCAAGCTGTTACATTTGATTTAATAGGTCGTGTACACTTAGATAGTTTAGAGCTATATCGTAAGTACACATATGAAGAACGTCACACATATCGACTTGATGCTATTGGTGAAATTGAAGTAGGCGAAAACAAAGTCCCTTATGAAGGTACTTTGGACCAGTTATACAACAATGACTTTAGAAAGTTTATCGAATACAACATACAAGATACTGCACTACTAGACAAGCTAGACAAAAAACTAAGATTTATTGATCTTAGTAATACTGTTGCACACGAAAACACTGTGTTACTACAGACTACTATGGGTGCTGTTGCTGTTACAGAACAAGGCATTGTTAACGAAGCACATAACAGAGGCTTACAAGTTCCTAATCGTCCTAAGCGAGACGATACAGAAAACACACAAGCGGCTGGTGCGTATGTTGCGTTTCCAAAGAAAGGCTTGCACAAGTGGGTAGCTTCAATGGATTTAAATTCATTGTATCCTAGTGTTATTAGAGCGTTAAATATGGCTCCTGAAACTGTCGTAGGGCAAATACGCCCAGACATAAGCGAAGCCCGTGTACACGAAGATATGACGCTTAAAAAGAAGTCATTTGCAGGTAGTTGGGAAGGACGTTTTTCGACAGAGGAATACGAAGCCGTAATGGAAAAACGTAAAGATATTTCCCTTACAATTGACTGGGAAGATGGTCGTACTGATGTTTTGAGTGGTGCAGAAATGTATCAGTTAGTCTTTGATAGTCAAATGCCGTGGATGCTTAGTGCTAACGGTACTATCTTTACAACAGAGTTCGAAGGTGTTATTCCTGGACTATTAAAGCGTTGGTACGCTGAACGTAAAGATATGCAGAAGATGTTAAAGAAAGCAAAAGATGCAGAAAACAAAGCTGAGATTGAATACTGGGACAAGAGACAGTTAGTTAAGAAGATTAACTTGAACAGTTTGTATGGTGCTATTCTTAATCCTGGTTGTAGATTCTTTGATAAACGTATTGGTCAAAGTACAACACTAAGCGGCAGAACTATTGTTAAACATATGTCAGCAGAAGTAAACAACTGTATTACTGGTGAATACGACCATGTAGGTAAAGCAATGATATATGGTGATACTGACTCTTGTTATTTTAGCGCCTGGCCCTTATTAAAAGACGATGTTAATTCTGGAAAACTGGAATGGAGTACTGAAAAAGCTATTGCACTGTATGATCAAATTTGTGAGCAAGCAAACACAACATTTCCGAAGTTTATGGCACAAGCATTTCATTGCCCAAAGAGCCGTTCAGATGTTATTGCCGCTGGTAGAGAAATTGTAGCACAGTCAGGCTTATACATCACTAAGAAACGTTATGCGGCACTAGTTGTTGACAACGAAGGCTTTAGAACAGATGCTGACGGTGTAGGTAAAGTAAAGGCAATGGGCTTAGACTTACGTAGGTCAGACACGCCTGTGTTTATGCAGGACTTCTTAAAAGAACTATTAACAATGGTACTTACTGATGTTCCGCAGAAAGAAGTGCTAGATCGTATTACAGAATTCCGTAAGGAGTTTAGTCAACGACCTGGCTGGGAAAAAGGTTCTCCTAAACGTGCAAACAAAGTAGGACACTACAGACGTTTAGAAGAAAAACAAGGAAAAGCAAACATGCCTGGGCATGTACGAGCAAGCATTAACTGGAATACACTCAAGCGAATGAACGGAGACAAGTATTCGCAGGAAGTTGTTGACGGAATGAAAGTTATTGTTTGTAAACTAAAACAAAATCCTTTAGGATACACAAGCGTTGCTTACCCAACAGATGAATTGCGTATTCCTGAATGGTTTAAAGAACTGCCATTTGACGATGCGGCTATGGCAGAAACTATTATTGATAACAAACTAGACAATTTAATCGGAGTGCTTAATTATCCACTAGAGGATACTAAGTCACATACAACATTTGGCAGTTTGTTTGAATTTGGAGACTAATATGAAAGTAAAACTTGAAGTTGAACTTGATACTGAAAAACAAAAAGACTTAGATATGATTGAAGATGTGATTTATCATTTACAAGACGTCCGTGAAATTTTAGAAGAACATCAAGAAAACCTAAATAACAATACTAAACATAAAAACAATCGGAGAAAATAAATGAAAGTTGGTTTTACTTGTAGTACATTTGATTTATTGCACTCAGGACACGTACAAATGCTACGTGAAGCAAAAGATCAATGCGATTACTTGATATGCGGATTACAAGTTGATCCTAGTGTTGACCGAAAAGATAAGAATAGTCCTATACAAACAGTAGTCGAACGATATACTCAGCTTAAAGCAGTTGGCTATGTAGATGAAATTATTCCATATGGCACTGAAGAAGATTTAGAAGATATACTTAGTATGTATTCGATAAATGTGCGTATACTAGGAGAAGAATATAGAGATAAACCGTTTACTGGCAGAGATATTTGTCGTAAACGAGATATTGATATCTACTTTAATAATAGAGATCATCGATTTAGTTCAAGTGATTTAAGACAAAGGGTTACAGATGCAAAATAAATTTGTCTTTGATGTTGACGGAACACTAACTCCTAGTAGACAACCAATTGATAATAACTTTGCAAAGTTCTTTTACAATTTTTGCTTAGGTAATGATGTATATCTTGTTACAGGAAGTGATAGAGCAAAAACAATAGAACAAATAGGTGAAAAAATATACAACAGATGCAGACGTGTATACCAATGTAACGGTAATGATGTTTGGAAAGGCAATGTTAATGTTCGAACAAATGAATGGACACTTCCAGACCTAGCAAGAACATTCCTTATTAGTTGTGAATACGAAAGTAACTTTGATATACGCACAGGAAACCATATTGAAGAACGTCCGGGTATGGTAAACTTTAGTGTAGTAGGACGTAATGCATCTTTATATGAACGTAAACAGTATGTTGATTACGACACAAAAGAAAACGAACGTAATACAATAGCAAAAGCATTTAATACAATGTTTCCAGACTTATCAGCAAAAGTAGGCGGTGATACAGGTATTGATATTTCACCTAAAGGTTGTGATAAATCACAAGTTGTAAAGGACTTTGATAAACAGGACAAACTGTGGTTCTTTGGAGATGCGATTTACGAAGGTGGCAATGATTATCCGTTAGCGCAAGTAGTAAAGAATTACAGAAAGGTTACTGGATGGTCGCAGACTAAAGAATATTTAGAAGTATTTCAAGATCAAAGAATGGCAAATTAATGCTTGACAAACAAGTACTTATGTACTATAATTATAATAACACTAATGGAGAATCATAAATGAAAGACATTTTACAAGACGTGGTAGCACATACACACGCACTAGGCTTTTTATCGCTTGTTAAAGTAAGCAACGATGAAGGTACAGCAATCGACTCAATGGCAGAAGATCGTTCAGTTATTTTAACAGGAACAACAGCAACTCCGGTTAATGAGTTCAAAGGTACATTTGGCATGCCTAACTTAGACAAGTTAGCATTGCATTTGAAAAATCCCGAGTACAAAGATAACGCAAAGATCGATGTTGTTGAAGCAGAACGTAACGGCGAACTTATTCCGACACATATTCACTTTGAAAATGCAACAGGTGACTTTGAAAACGATTATCGCTTTATGAATAAAGCAATTATTGAAGAAAAGTTAAAAACTGTTAAGTTCAAAGGTGCTACATGGGAAGTATCTATACAGCCAAGTATGGCAAGTATTGCACGTATGAAGTTAATGAGTGCTGCTCATTCAGAAGAACCTACATTTAATGTAAAAACTACTGGCGGCAACTTAGTGTTTAGCTTCGGCGATGCAAGTACTCACGCAGGTGAATTTGTATTCCAACACGGTATTGAAGGTTCATTACAGCATCAATGGAGTTGGCCTGTAGCACAAGTACAAGCAATCTTAAACTTAGATGGCGATGCAACTATGAGTATTAGTGACCAAGGTGCAATGAAGATTAGTATAAACAGTGGTATGGCAACATACGACTATATTTTACCAGCACAGAGCAAGTAGAATATGCGTAAAGACTTAACCGCAGAACAACATGACTATGCACGTTTTTTGCCTGCACTGAGTGGCTTTTATGCTACTTATGTGGGCAAACAACGTTATGACGAGTATGTAGATAAGTCACGTATTCCTAGTAACTTTACTCACGGTGTCGAAAGTCTAAACTACCTAAATGATCAAGAAGGACAGTTCCAATATAAATGGACACTGTATTCAGCAGGTCATGCTGAGCTTGACATCAACAAACATAGTCCTAAAGAAGATATGATCCGTAATAGAGATAGAGAAAACTCTTGGATGCTTGGAGACTCAGGTGGTTTCCAGATCGGTAAAGGCGTGTGGGAAGGTGATTGGAAAGATCCTAACTGTCCTAAGGCACAGAAAAAACGTGATGGTGTATTGCGTTGGATGGACGCTTATATGGACTATGGCATGATACTTGATATTCCAGCGTGGGTAGCACGTTCGCCCGAAGGCGCAAAAGCAACAGGCATTAGTACATACGACGAAGCTGTAAAAGCAACACGTATAAACAATGACTATTGGATGAAACATAGAACAGGTGCTTGTAAATTCTTAAATGTATTACAAGGTGAGAATCATACAGATGCCGATGACTGGTATGAGCAAATGAAAGACTATTGCGATCCAGTTAAGTATCCTGACAATCACTTTAATGGTTGGTCTATGGGTGGTCAGAATATGTGTGACGTACACTTAGTTCTTAAACGCATTGTTACATTACATTTTGATAACTTGTTACAAACAGGTGTACACGATGTAATGCACTTCTTAGGTACATCTAAACTAGAGTGGGCGACATTGCTCACTGATATTCAACGTGCAGTAAGAAAGAATTACAATGAGAACTTTACTATTACCTTTGACTGTGCTAGTCCTTTCCTCGCAACCGCGAATGGACAAATCTACATTCAAAACGAGACTGAAGACCGAAGCAAATGGACGTATCGTATGGTGCCGTCAGTTGACGATAAAAAATATGCTACAGACAACCGTGGATTTAGAGACACTGTTATATCAGATGGGATATTTAAAAACTTTGAAGACTCGCCACTTACAGCCGAACTTAAAGTATCAGACGTTTGCACTTATGCTCCAGGCGATCTAAATAAGATAGGTAAAGAAGGAAAGACATCATGGGATTCATTTAGTTATGCTATACAAATGGGTCACAACGTATGGAGTCATATTAATGCCGTACAAGAAGCAAACAGGCAATATGATGCAGGCATTGTTCCTAAGATGCTTGTACAAGAAACATTTGACAGAGTATTCTTTAGAGATGTAGTAGAAGAAATATTTGCTATTGACAATCGAGAAGAAGCCCTAGCAAAGATTGATGAGTATTCGAAGTTCTGGATGGCTATTCCAGGTACTAGAGGTGCTATTGGCAAAAAAACTGTAAATGCCAGTACACACTTTAACGCATTATTTGATGTAGAAGAAACTGATGTAGTTGAAGAAGACGAATTAGATGAAACTAAATTGGAGAATCTCGAGGATGAGCAATTATGATAAA
>Ga0233438_10001427_pt1 | contig 26115 bp, 35 predicted proteins | sample SI_123_September_FD_182720 | JGI IMG/M metagenome (GOLD analysis project Ga0233438, IMG submission 182720) | Seawater microbial communities from Saanich Inlet, British Columbia, Canada - SI_123_September2016_10_MG | ecosystem: Environmental > Aquatic > Marine > Inlet | place: Canada: British...
GAGATTGGTTTCTTGCCTGGTGATCATGAGGATAAGAGTAATCTATATCAGATTCCTTACAAGAACATGGTTAAGTACATGTTCACTATGCCTGATGACAATCAGTTTGAAATGCTCTATGATAATCTTAGAGCACAAGAGACCATATCATTCTGGTCTACATCATTCATTCGTGGTGTAACCCTTGACAAATGCGTCATCATTGTGGATGAGTTCTCTAACTTGAACTTCCACGAACTTGATTCCATCATCACACGTACTGGTGAGGATGCAAAGATCATTTTCTCTGGTGACTACACTCAATCTGACCTTATTAAGAGCAATGAACGCACAGGTGTGCTAGACTTCATGAAGATCTTACAGACAATGCCATCATTTGATTGTGTTGAGTTTGGTATCGAAGACATCGTTAGATCTGGACTCGTTCGCGAGTACCTGGTCAGTAAAATCAACCTTGGATTTAGTTAATGAAGACATTTAATTATGTAGGTCCTGCTGGTGAGATCAATGAACTCGAAAGTAGGACTAGTGAGAAAGGTCGTTTTTATAAGTCACCTAATGGTGACTGGTATCCATCAGTAACTACTGTTGTTGGTCATCAATCTATTGAAGGCATCCGTAAGTGGGAACAGCGAGTAGGGTGGACTGAGGCACAGAACATCAGACGTACATCATCATGGAGAGGAACAAAGTATCATGGCATCGTTGAGAACTACCTTAAAGGCGACTTGCAAAAGGTTAAGGAAAGCAAAGGTCTGCCCTCGTACCTTTTTGGGTTTGCTCGTGAGACTCTCGATCGTATTGATAATATTCATATTATTGAAGCCCCTCTTTATTCTACTGACCTATGCATTGCTGGTCGTGTTGATTGCATTGCTGAGTTTGATGGTGAGTTAGCAATCATTGACTTCAAAACAACTGGTTCTTTAAAGAAAGAATCCTTTCTTGATAAGTATTTTGTTCAGGAATCTGCCTATGCATACATGTATTGGGAGTTGACTGGATGTGAAGTGACTAAACTTGTTACACTTTCTGTCGCTGAGAATGGAGAGATGCAAGTTGTTCAGAAGTATGATAAGATACCTTATATTGATACTCTTTGTAAGTGGATCAAAGAATACCGTTACTTTCAGGAGAGTATTAATCGATGAAAGAATTAGAAGAAAACTTCATGACTCAGAACAAATTCAGTGCTCTGGTGGAACACACAGTACAAAACAATAATGGACTTATCAATTACATCGAAGCAGTAGCATCTGTTTGTGAAGAGTATGAGATAGAGTTGGAAATGGTAAGTAAATTAATTAGCAAACCACTTAAAGATAAAATCAAAGCAAATGCACAACACCTCAATTGCATCAAACGAACCAGCAGGGGAGTCCTCCCCCTATGAGTGGATCGATGATGCATTTCGTATGGTAGAAACAAAGTATGGAATGTATAAGTCTATCCTCAAATCTGGGGAAGACTTTTTAACAGGTGCCACTTATGATGGAGTATTGCAGATGTCTCGTTGGCATCTTAAATGCGAGCAAGATGGTACCCTTCATTTATACACAAGAGTAGTAGGTAATGTATCAGATCTAGCAGGAGTTAAACTATGACAGAAGAATTTTTTAAATCAGAAATTGTTCAAGAAGAACTAAACGATTTGCAATCCACATATACAGAACTCCTCCGAATGTCACAGCAATTCGGGGGATTTGATGATGAGATGAAGATTGAACATATAAATAAGACACTCGAACTAATCGCCAAGCAGAAAGTATTCTATTCTAGAATAGAAATGATGGCAAATTATGTCGAAGAAGATGGCGATAAAGAGACTGAGGTGCAAGAGATGAAGCAACGCATCGACACCGTGTCTAATCTTTACACCAACGGGGAAGGCAACCTCCTACAAATCCTCCAAGTGATGGAAGACAAATTGCTTGGGTGGAAAAAGAATTTACAATCAGGGGTTGACACCGACCCCATAGACTGATACTATACATTCGTTGGGCAGCCAGGCGGGAGACCGTCTCATGCGTAAGACCCAACACCCAAACCAAATACAAACAATACGGAGAATACGATGTCATTTTCATCACTCAAAAAGTCCAGCGGATCTATCGCTGCATTGACTAAGGAACTGGACAAGATGAGTAAGGGTTCGGGAGGTAATGGTCCCGATGAACGCCTCTGGAAACCAGAGGTAGACAAGGCAGGTAACGGTTACGCTGTGATTCGTTTCCTTCCTGCTCCAACTGGCGAAGACTTGCCTTGGGCACAGATCTGGTCCCATGCATTTCAAGGTACTGGTGGTTGGTACATTGAGAACTCATTGACTACTCTCAATCAGAAAGATCCTGTTGGTGATCTGAATCGTGTTCTTTGGAACAGCGGTTTGGATTCTGATAAAGAGGTTGCACGTAAGCAGAAGCGTAAACTGTCTTACTACTCAAACATCTACGTTGTCAAGGATCCTTTGCATCCTGAGAACGAAGGTCGTGTCTTCCTTTACAAGTATGGTAAGAAGATCCACGATAAGATTGTTGAGGCAATGAAACCTCAGTTTCAGGATGAGACACCCATCAATCCTTTTGACTTCTGGCAAGGTGCTGACTTCAAATTGAAGATCGTCAAGCAAGATGGTTACTGGAACTATGATCGTTCTGAGTTTGGTAGTGCTGCCACTCTCGGAGACTTTGAAGACGATCGTCTGGAAGAGATCTACAACAGTCAGTATTCCCTCTCTGACTTCACTGATCAGAAGAACTTCAAGTCCTATACTGATCTTGAAGCACGTTTGAATATGGTACTTGGTAAGACTCGCACTGCTCGTATGCAGGAAGAGGAAGAGCAGGATCCAGTCTTCAACGTAGAGGAGACAGTTAAAGCATCGACCCCTGACTTCACCAGCGGGTTTGGAAGCAGTGTAGAATCAATGAAAGAGGACGAAGACCCCGACCTCTCTTACTTCGCTAAACTTGCTGAGGACTGATGAAAAGAGTATTGTTACTCGCCGCTAGTGCTGCTCTGCTTGTAGCAGCACCTGCTCAGGCACATGGACGTTACGGACACAGGCACAACCATTGTCATGAACACCCACGTAAACATCTCTATCATTGTCACCCCCATAGTAAGTGGGATCACCCAGGTCACAGGCATATCACACGCCCTCACCGTCACCATGGTCATGGTCACTACTATGATCATCGTACTGACTTGATTTTGAAATTCGACTTTTAGTTACCAAATACCCCGAAAAAAACTTCGGGGTGTTTTTTTACCTCAGAGGTTTTTCATAAATATGAATGATAATGGATGTAATTAATGTTATCAACTGCTTATCGCCTACGCATGGAGTTCATTTGCAAATGCATTGCAAATGGAGAAGAAGTAAAGTTGTCTGATATGATCTGGGCAAACAAACTCGCAAAGGCAAATACTTCTGCTAATGAAATGTTGAAGATGGCACGTCGTCAAATCACACAACAGATTGAAGAAGGAAGCACAGATGATTTTCTGAATAGGATGGGGTTAGGTGATCCCGACCCATCCAATCATAAAACGGGATTTACTGATGCTGACGATATCAAAGATTGGTTTAAACAAGACAAACCTTCGGATTGGAGACAGCGAGACTAATGCCACATGAATTTGATCCATGCGAAGCACCAACCCATGAAAAGGTTGATAAATGGGGGTTTACTATTAAACCCTCTATCAGTGATGAGGAGTGTATTATTAGATGTTTAAAAAATGCTCCTTGTGGTTCTGATAAGAAACAAGTTGAAAGACTAATTAAATTTCACGAGAAACTTGCTGTAAATTCACTAAAACACAACTTTTGGTAAAATATGACCAAGAAAGAGTATAAGCAGTTGCTACTAGATCACTTTACAGAGCAATTGAACAAATTGTCAGCAAAGCAATTGAAAGCACTGGTAGTAAAATACACATGAAGGATTATGTCTGCATCCCGACATGGAATCCTATTTTTGAGATGATGCAGTATCATTGGGTACACAAGTCAGAAAAAGATCCTGTGCAATTCGTAAAAAACCTCAATCCAGATGAGGTAGTTCTTTGAAATTATTGTTCCTAGTTCCCACTGGTGATGGTAGATGTATCACTCATGATGGACACGTTCAAATGGGTAGTTTCAATCACTCAGTAGAGAAGCATCTTGAATTATGTCCTGAACAAGATTGGCAAGTAACATACTGGATGCCTGATCCATTGGGTCTAAGATACAAACGAGCAAACTATCAGCATACTATGAAAGCAAATGAAGGTTCTGCTAGAACTGATAATGCTGGTGATAGTCGTCCAAGAGACTTTCCAGACCAAGCAACAAACAGATTAGAGAGAACATTATGAAAATGTGGGAGACAAAATGCGTTGGGTGTGGTAAAATGGTTCCAGCGAATCAAGCACCTCAGATAGGACACCAAGCACCTGATGGTAGTTGGACAAATTCGTTATGTAAACCTTGTTGGATAAAATCTAAGAAATGAAGTTTAAAGCATTAGTATTCATCCGACTACGATCACAGGTTGATGACTCTCCTGGCAACGCCGTGAGAGACGCCTGTAAGCGATTGTCTGAACTCAATATCAAGAAACTTAGATTGGGTAAGGTCATCGACGTTTGGTTGGAAGCAGAGAGCAGAGAGTATGCTGAGAAGGAACTCGAAATGCTATCTGATAGATTTCTTGCCAATACAGTCATGGAAGACTGGGACTATGAATTGACTGAGATTGACACTTTTCCACCAGGTATTGAATAATGGATGATTTTAACACACCAGGATCGAATAAGACTTGGATGGACGATGGATTCAAGAAGTATGCGGTTGAATGGCAACTTGGTAATATTGTAAATATATTAGATGCTAAGATTGAACGTTGTAATGTATACAACAGCGATAATCGAGACGAAGTACACAAACAAATTACTATCACTTATAAAGAAAAACTATGATGAAATCAGTAATCTATTCAAATGGTAGTCAAGAGTGTGAGCGCATGGCATCTTTGCTATCCTCATTAGGTGGTGAATTTCTAGAATATCGTCTAAATCATCATTTCACTCAACGATCATTTGAAGCAGAATTTGGTCCAAACGCAACATACCCCCAGGTCTCGATTGGTATCAAGCATCTGGGGGATATGAAGGAAACTCTACATTGGTTGGGTGAAAACGGTCTACTTAGTACCCACCACTAGATCCAGAAGAAGAACTAGAAGAGGAACTGCTACTACTAGTATTAGTGTTAGTTGTACTGCTAGCATCTGTGGTTCCAGCAATAACACCAGAAGAGTTAACTACTGTCGATGATGTTCCCGAACCAGATACAGAAGACAAAACTGAGGCACCAGATGCATTAATAGTTGTAGTAATTTCTCTCAAACCAAGTTCTTGTTGACCAGCAAAAGTAATAGATGGTGTAATACCATATTCTGTCGAATAAGTTGCTTTTCTGGTAATGAATATCTCTTCAACAGCATTTGCTGTCATCTTAACATTATCACCATCACCAACTTCCTCATTGGGTGCATATTCAAGAAGACTTTCAAATTCATCAACAAATTGTTCTATATACGAAGACCGTAAAGTCCAAATATTACTTTTCTCTTCATTTAACGCCCTTTCGTGTTCCCAGTTAGATACTGGATATACGATGGGGTTTACTAATGATCCATCTGATCTTGTATATCTAAAAGTGCTATTAACAATAGTGCCTTCACTTAGAAGAATAGTACCATCATCAGATCTTACTTCAAATGTCTCATGGTGATGAATTTGATCATGACTATTAACACCTTTATATCTAGATTCAACGTATTTGTATAACTCCTGCTCATCCATGGGCCATTCATTATACACATTGATGATATTATTACATAGCAACACTACCCAGTCCAATTCTGGATCTCCATAGAGATCATTAGCAACTTGATCAGGTCTTTGATTGTTGCTAACAGAATATTGGTCAAACCCCAAAATATCGTCTTGAATTATCTCACGAAGTTTGATTCTTCGGAAGATATTCTTAGCAACAACATAAGGTTCAACGTTATTACGCCTAAACGGCGATACACGTACTTTTACGTTTGGAATTAATTCAAAATAGTGTGGCATTACTGTCCTTTGGCGTCGTTGTACATTTCACGAGTAATGAATGCAGTCTCATCAAATGTAAGAGTCATTTTATAAGAAGCAGGTCCAAAGTCTGTATTATCATCAGCAAGTCCTCTAATAGAACTATGTTGACCCGATGGAGTCATATTGATTTGCATATTAGTCAATACAAGATTCACAGGAAAAGTGAGTAGTGTTGACATCATTTCTGGTTTACTAATAGTCCCTGCTCCTCGTGCATTTGTACTTCTTCCCTGAGGGTTGTATCTAATCAATTGAATTTTGAAGAAACGAGGTATAGTCAACCATCGAGAATTATCTCCACTAGTACCAGGGAGCATAGCATCTCTGAGAACATGAATAATTTTCTGAATGTTCTCTGCTTCTTTGGCATTACGTGGTGCCATATCAAAAGTAAAGTTGTGCGAACGATAATTCACACCTTGGAATACAGTTTCTTGATATGGGTTAAATACTTTACCTTTTGCAATCGCTGCTAACTGATTTTTGTTTAGACTGCCATCAGTACCAGCAAAATTATTAATACCATTGAAAATATTAGAGACTGCACTAAACGCAATCTCTGGTTTTGCTCCTACTGCCCCCTGTTGGATCGCTGCGGTCACTGCGTCCATATCCTCCCCATTCGTTGCCATCGCTTGGACAACAGCATCACCAAATGGTCCTAGGGTTGCTTTATCGTATGTGGTACTAAATGTTTCAGTGAGATCATGAGGTAGATACATGTACACAGATTTCATGATCTGATCAGCAGCACCTTTACCCTTATTTTTTCCAGAATAAGTGTATTGATTATTCTTTTCAGAATCATAGATCATGAATTTTAAATAATCTATACTTCGAGTAGGTGCTACACTTCTACGTGATATAGCACCATCGCCACTTCTTTTGGGACCACGAGGTAATTCCAGTGGATAAATAAGTCTAGCACCATCAGTACCAATCTTATCAGAACCTTTTTTCTTCTGGGCGGTCGAAGGTTTATTCTTTTTTGTCTTTGATTTTGTTGGCATGAGTTATTCAGGAAAATTTAGACCGTCAAACACTCATAAGTATAAAGGTGATCCCACAAATATTATTTATAGAAGTTTGTGGGAAAGAAAGTTTATGATGTGGTGCGATAAAAATGAGAATGTTCTTGAATGGGGTAGTGAAGAGATCGTCATTCCATATATCAGTCCTGTTGATAACCGTCCCCATCGTTATTTTCCAGACTTTTATGTGCGAGCACGAACTAAAACTGGGAAGACTGCGAAGTACATCATTGAAGTTAAACCAGCAGCACAAACTGTACCGCCGAAAAAGCAGAAACGAATTACCAAACGTTATTTAAGTGAAGTGAAGACGTATGCTGTAAATGATGCTAAATGGAAAGCAGCAACTGAGTATTGTCTTGACAGAAGAATGAACTTTATGATACTGACCGAAAAAGAATTAAAGGTATGAGTATCTTCAACGATGTTAAAGATCTTGCTGCTGGCAGTAAGAAGTCCAAAGATTGGTATCGATCTCAGTTCATGTATGGACTTGAAGATTCCAAAGGATTTAATGTGGGTGATGTTATATTTTTCTCATATACTGCTCAAACTGAGGGATTGCAGTTTTATGATAGATATCCCATGGTTTTGATTACTGATATAGATCTACCCAAGAAGCAATTCTCTGGTGGTAATCTACATTACTTACGACCATCTACCAGAACTAGTATTGGTAGATCATGGGGTGGGGGTTCCCTCTCTTATCCTATGCGTTGCCATCATAAATACTTTATGTCAAACGCAGGCAACATAAAAAGTGTACCTTCTGTGGATCTTAGGGAAATGAAAGTACCATTACCATTAGAACAGTTTACGATGGATGTGGTGGGACGCTGGATTGACGTACCTAGTAGTATCATTTGGAGTAGACAGTGAATTACAGTCCTAACAGATTTAACGCTTTTCGCGACTTAGTAGCGACTGGTGCAGGAGCACCTGCTACTAGTAATTTGTTTCAAATTGTTATTCCAGTTCCAGTAGTATTTAACCCTGTTGCAGGTAACGGGACTACATCTCAACGTGTTCAAACTAGTGCAAGAGAAACTCTTAGAAATATTAATTATTATGCATCTACTGTAACTGCACCTAGTAGAGCAATTACGACTGGTGAAGTTAATAACTTTGGTATGATGCGCCGATTTGTGACAGGGCAGACTAATTCCGAGATCACAATTTCATTCTTAGTCACAAAAGATATGCAACATAGGCAATTTTTTGAGCAATGGATGAATGCTGCTGCTTCTGATAATGACAATACTGTGGCATTCTATGATAACTATGTTACCGACATGTCTATCATTAAGTGGGAGCATGGTGCAAACTTTAAGTTAAAACCTAAGGGATATCCAAGATCAGCAGGTGTACACCCTTCACAAGCAACAGCAGTGTGGAAGATGTATGGTGCATTTCCTACCAATATCAGTACATTGAATTTTGATAATGAACAGACTAATCTCTTGCAGATGGATGTTCAGTTCTATTTTGAGAGGTATCGTTTCGATCAGGTATCACCAAAAACACTGAGATCTAATGGTAGGAGCAAAAAACAAGTTTTTAATTTTGAAGAGGTTAGTAAAAGAGTCTCTGGTTCGGGTAATCCCGATGTTCAGAGGTTTAGTATCGGGTAACGTGTATAAATAATTTTATCGTCATTTCATACTATGCCACTTCCTACTCTTGTTATCCCTGATTATGAGTGCAAAATGCCAATCAGTGGTCAAAAGGTCGTATATAGACCTTTCCTTGTAAAAGAGGAAAAACTGCTCTATCTTGCTATGGAAACCCAGAACGAGAAGGAGATGTTTAAAGCAGTCAAGACTATCTTGAAGGATTGTACTAACCTTAAAACAGTTGATAACCTTGCCACATTTGAAATTGAGTATTTATTCTTGAAGATTAGATCCAAGGCAGTTGGTGATGTTAGTGAGTTTAAGGTAACCTGTCAAGATGATGGTGAAACTCAGGTTGATGTTTCTATTAACTTGGAAGAAGTTGAAGTAGTTGTTCCTAAGGAACATAAAAAGATTATTAAACTTAATGAAACTGTCAAAGTGGAAATGAAATATCCCGCTTTGGAATCATTCGTTGATCGTAACATGAAAGACGAACCTGATATTGATGATGTGTTTGATCTTGCTGCAAATTGCATCAAGAAAGTATATGAAGGTGAAGAAACCTACGATTCATTTACTAAACAGGAAGCAAAGGATTTCCTTGGTCAGATGAACAATGAACAGTTCGGATTGATTCAACAATTCTTTGATACCATGCCTAAACTCGTATATGAGTTTGATGTTGAGAATCCAAAGACTAAGGTGATGAATACAGTTACGCTTGAAGGATTAGCATCTTTTTTCGCATAGCCCTGATGCATAATAGTCTTGAAAATTACTACAAGACTAATTTCGCCTTAATGCATCATCATAAGTATTCCCTCTCCGAGTTGGAAAACATGATACCTTGGGAACGAGAAGTTTATACTAATCTTCTTCTGGCATATTTACAAGAAGAAGAACGAGAACGGTCTAAACAACAGTCTGGTAAAAGTTATCTCTAATGGCAGCAACTCTTAGAAAATATATTAACATCAGTCCTTCGTCTGATGTTAGTTCTGACGATTTGGGCAAGGCATTCAAGAAAATGACCATTGCCCATAATCGTATGGGTGGTGCTGTAACAAATATTGGAGTTCAGTTAATTGAATTCAAAGAATTAATTAGTATGTATCAAGAATCCACAATTGGATTCTTGGAGCAAGAGAAAGATATATCGGAAAAAGAATCTAAGCATAGAAAAGATATAATTGAAAAAAAGTCAGATTTACTGAATAAACAGAAGGGGTTACAACAAGATAAATTAGCAGAGAAAAAGCAAGAATCACTAAACGAGAAGGGTGAACACGAATTAGGAAAAGAAGAAGGAAAGAAGGTAAAGAAGTCTAGGTTTGGGTGGTTGAAGGGACTACTAAAACCAATGACATTACTCATTGGTGGTTTAGTTAAGTTAGTTGCTATACCCGTCCTAATGGGTTTGATGGATTGGTTAGGCGATCCGAAAAACAAAGAGAAGATAACAAAGGTATTAAATTTCTTTAAAGGTATCTGGAATCTTGCCAGTATGTTCACCCGTTGGGGTGTTGGTTCAGTTCTGGACGGTATAACTGATGTATTTGGTTATGACCCCGACAAGAGTATGGTCGAGAATGGTCTCGACAAAATGTTTGGTGTTCTCAAAATCTTAGCAGGGTTTGCTGCGATCCACATTGGATCACGCATCTTAATGCCATGGAAGTTGCTAAGTGATGCCAAATTTATGTTTGGTCTCGGCAAGGCGGTAGACGCTGCCGAGAAAGCAGGTTGTGGACCTAAGGTAAAAAAACCGAAAGGTAAGAGAGTTGGTAGAGATGGCAGAACATCAAAGCAGCGTCTTAAAGATATAAAGAAAGCGAAGAGACTTAGGAGAATCAAGGCTCTTCGTAGTCAGATCACTAAAAAGTTTACAGCAGCAGCGACTGGTATCAATGGTCTATTCAAGAAACCACCAACACCTGCTGTAAAACCAACAGCAAAGTTATCACCCTTTCAACTTGAACAGGCACAAAAAAAGGCAACCCAGCAAGCGATGGGTCTTGGTGATGAGGTTGCAGAAACAGCAGCAAAGAACAAGGGTGTCGTAGGCACTCTCAGAAACCTTTGGAGTGGTGCTGTCGATCTTGGTGGCGCTGCCAAGACACAACTCAAAAAGGGTGGTAGTTTTGCATTAAAGCAGGTAGGTAGACTCAACAATTGGTTTGGTGCTCGTGCGGGTGCCATGATTGATGGTGTCAAGGGCATGGGTCAAGGCATCTGGGACTTTGGTAAGAGAGCAGGGAAAAGTCTTGGTGATGTTGTCGAAATGGCAAAGAATCCTAAGGCACTTGCTGCAAAGGTAACTACAAAAGTCAAAGACTTCATCAAACCTACATTAGAAAAGAATCCTCAGGCAAAGAAGATTGCCGAGTTTGCTGAGTTACCAAAAGGACAACAGGTAAAGACGGCAGGAAAATCTGTTGTTAGTTTCTTGGCATCAGGATTTAAGAATCCTGGATTCAAGACCATGCGAGAGTTTCTTGGTGCTGCAAAATCCAGCATGAAGATTGGTGGTATTGATACACTGATTGCCTCTATCATGGCATTGTTAGATTATGGTGTATTTGGTGAGTCACCTATCAACGCTATACTGAAAGCATTAGGTGGTTTATTGGGATATAGTGCTGGTTTTGCTATTGGTGCTCCATTTGGTGGTGTTCCTGGTTTCATTACTGGTGCTGCTGGTGGATTCGCTGGTGAATGGGCAGCAGAGCAACTACTTGGTTTGCTTGCTAAGACTGGTTTAAAAGATATAGATGATCCAATTGCAAAGCAACTTGGTGGTGCTTTCCCACAGAGGAAACTTGTACGTGATCCTAATGGCGAAATGCCTGGTATGGAGGCATTGATGGGTGCCGCTGAGAATGATGGTGATGGTACGGCAGAAATCAAACCACCTGATCTCCCTGAGATGGCAGTGGGTGGTATAGTGAAAGATGGATCGCAGAAGAAAAAAGATCTACCTAAACCTAGATATACAACCTCCAAGAAACTTGTCACTAAGTTTGATATTCCTACACAGGGTGAGGGACAATTCAAGAGATTTGCTAGTGGTGGTCTCTATGTGTTCTCCACAGCACCTGCTGGCGCTCCCAAAATGATGGGTGATGGTAAAGGATATGCTGATACATATCCACATCATCATCCTAAACCTGGTGGTAATGTACCTCGTTCTGGTGGTATTCCTAGGGACTATCTAATCTCTGAGAAGAGTAATCCAGCATCACCTGACTCTAAGGGTGATAGACATCCTATCCGTGCGGGTGTTACTGGTACTGTTGATTCTGTTGGTGAAGGATGGGGTGCAGTAAGGGTTAAAGATGGGTCTGGTCCTATGTTCCGTTCTGGTCATATGACTGGGATTAAAGTGAAGGTAGGAGACCAAGTTACACCTAATACTATCATCGGTATCCAAGACTCCGTTGGTATGGGTAATGGATATGTTCATGCTCATATTGAAGGCAGAACACCTGCCATTCATAATGCTTGGATGAGAGCAAACATTGGTGCTGTTAGTACAGATACGGGTAAAGATGATGTTCCTGCTACTGACGATGGATCTAGTCCTGGTAAAAGTGGTAGCAATGCCGAAAGTGGTGGTGCAGGTGGTGGTCAACCATCAGCAACAGAAGAATATCGATCAACTGGTAGTATTGTAGATTTCTTTAAGAAGTCTGCTGGTATATTGGGGCAGTATGCTAAGGATACTTCTGTCATGGGTGGTTCATCTATGCCAACAACCACAAGTATGCCAAATGCACAGGTGAGTGGTGTTGGACCTGTTGCTAATGGTGCTGCATATGCAGGATCATTAAAACCTGCTGCTAAGGTGAGTGGTATTGGACCTCTTGCTGATGGTGCATCTTATGCAGAATCATTAAAACCTGCTGCTACGGTAAGTGCTCCCCCTAGTAAGATAAATACAACAGCAGATAAATTGAAATCTCTGTCTACTAGTAAAGTTCGTCGGGATAAAGAACCAAGCAAACCAAATATGATGATTGCTGTGCAACCTGTTGTGAAAACTAATACAGTTAATACAGGCGGCGGCGGAGGAGGATCTAGTAGTCCATCCGCATCACCACTTCTTACGAAATAAATGGCAGAAACCAAAGCAAGATTATATAAGTATGTAACTCCTCCTACATTTTCAGGTAAGGGGGGTGGTATTACTGTAAAGGTTGGTGGTAAGACTATCACTCAACCCCAAGTGGGTTATGTTAAAAATATCAAAGCAATCAATAGTCTTGGTGCGACTACCAATAGTATTGCTGTCTTAGTTCAGGACATGAACAAGTCCTTCAAGGGTTTTTATGTGAAAAGTCTTGGATTGCAGCAAGGGTTGCTCGACAGTCGTGAAGATGCTCTTAAAGAAGAGAAGAAATTATTAAAGAAGAGTGAAAAGGCAGATAAGAGAGCAGCAGGACTAGAACAAGATAAGAAAGCAGAAAGTAAGCAAGAGGGATTAACAAAAAAAAGTTCTGTTGGTGAGAAGAGTAAGAAGATTGCTGCAAGGGCATTAGGTTTCTTTGAAGGTATTGCTCAGTTGTTTGGTGGTATCTTCAAATCACTACTCCTTTATGGATTGATGGAATGGTTAGGTAATCCACAAAATATCAAGAAAGTAAAGAAACTACTAGAAACAATAAAATCTATTGGTAAGTTCTTTATTGATACTTATGGTGCATTAGTTAAGATGGGACTTAACGGTCTCATTGAGTTCTTAGATAACCCATTAAGTTTTGAGGGTGTATTCGGTATTATCAAATTTGTTACAGCATTAGGACTCATATTTGCTCCTGCTGCCGTAGCGAAATTAGGTCTTGGTTTATTCTTTAAACTAGCGAAAGGTGGTGGATTAGTTAAAGGTGTTGCAGGATTTGTTAGTACACTATTCAAGTCTGTCACTGGTGTATTCAAAGGAATGTTTGCCTTTGTTAAAGGTAGAGGTCTTTGGGTAGCAGGAGCATTCTTAGCAGGTGGCGCAATTGCTGCCGCTGCTGGTGCATTTAATGAAGATCCTACCGACGAAAGTGTAGCAGAATTAGTAAAAGAGAAAGGTGAAGAAGAGACAGCAAAACAGTTACAGCAGCAACTTGATAGTCTCAACTTTATTCAAAAGATGTTGGGTAAAGATAAACCCATCAAACAACAAATTGAGAAGTTAGAAGGCAAAGCAATAGGTGGTCAAGTTGGTAAAGCATCAGGTGGTGGATGGATCAATGGTCCACAATCTGGGTATCCTGTATCACTTGATGGTGGTAGATCTACATCATTCATCGGTCACGGTACTGAATGGGTAGGTAAACGTGCTGGTGGTGGAGATGCATTTGTTGTACCATTTGACACTCCTGCAACTAGGGGTGGTAATGGTCTGACCAATATGAGAATGCAGCAGGCGAAAGCAGGTGGTTATGGTCTGCCTGCATTTGCTAAGGGTGGTAAGTTATCAGGTACAAAGAATCACCGTCGTGATGGTTCTCAGGAAGAGAATCGTCTTGCTGGAATGGATAGAATGGCGAAAGGTGGCAAGATGTTCTTGCACTGGACCGCTGGTGGTGGTAACTTCAAACAGAAAGGTAAGTACCACGGTATCATTCAAGGTGATGGTAGTGTATATCGAGCACACCCTTATGATCAAAGAGGTGGTGTTGCCCACACATATTTAAGAAATAGTACAGGTATTGGACTGTCTCTCGCTGCGATGGCAGGTGGGGCAGGTAATTATCGTTGGCCTAGTGATGATCAAGTCACTTCAATGTCCAAAGAGATTGCCAACATTGCTAAGAGTAGAGGGTGGTCTCCTAATGATATTAATGTTAAGAATGTGATGACTCATGCTGAGGCAGCATCTGGTAAAGATGGTTTACTTCCTAAGAATGATAACTATGGTCCTACGGCATGGGGTGGTGATGGAGCACGTTGGGATCTCTGGCACCTTACTAAGGGTGGAGAAAAAGGTTCTGGTGGTAACATCATCCGCGCTAAGGCGAGAGGATTTATGGGTGGTGATTCGACCGTAGCAGAATCCACAGGATCAGTAGCACCAGTTAAGGGAGCAAAGACAACTGTATCCAGTCCCAATGGTTCCACCTCTACATCCTCCTCAGGGGTGCCTAGCGCGTCCCCAGGGGCGGGATCAACAGCAGCAGAGGCACAATATAAGTCTACTGGTGCAATTATGGATTTCTTTGGGAAATCCACTGGAATGTTGACTCAGTATGCTAATGATGCTGGCGCTGGTGGATTCTCTTCGGGTGGTAAATGGTCACCTGTCCTAGATCTTATCGCCAAGGGAGAATCTGACACCTCTGGTGGTTATGATGCAATGAATCCTAGTAGAAATACAAAATCTGAGGGTACACCAATCACTAATATGACTATGAGAGAAGTGAGAGATATGGCGATGAGGGGTAAGGGTACTGGTGCTGCTGGTAGATACCAGATCATGCCCCAATACAAAGGTAGTAATGTATTTAAGAAATTAGTTGAAGATGTTGGTCTGAACTATGACACAGATAAGTTCACACCCGCCAATCAAGATAAGATGGCAGTCTATCGGATTGAAAAAACAAGAGGTGGTGATCGTTGGTTAGCAGGTAAGTATAAAGGTGGTGATGTTGCCTTTGCCAATAATCTTGCTAACGAATGGGCAGCACTACAAAAATCTCATGGTGGTGGTGCATATGATGGTGATGGTAAAAACCATGCATCCATCTCTCAGAGTGATCTGATGAAAGCAATGCAAAAGACGAAAGCGGGTGGTTATCCAAAGTTTGATCCTAATAAGAAATATAAGACTGGTGATATTGCCATGAAGGACGGCATTCCTAAGATATATGGTGGTTTTGGTTGGGGTGCTCATGATGGTGTGAGTGCTACTGAACAGGGCACATCAGCAGATACTTTGAGTGCAACTACACCATCAACAGGTAGTGGAGATACAAGTGGTGGTGAAGAACAAAAGAAACCTGTCACCTTTGAAAGTGTCATGGAGAACATCGGTAGCAAGATGAGTCTCTTAGGGCAATATTCTAAGGATGCAAAAATAATGGATGGTGGTAAAGCATCAACGAGTGATCTACTTACTTCTATGCAGAAGAAGGAAGATGCTGCCACTGCCGAAGCAAAACAAGGTGGTGGAGTTACAGCAGCAACATTACCCCCACAAGGTGGTCCAGGGAATGATACTGTTGCCTCTGCTGCTCCTAGATCATCAGGTGGTAGTGGTGCTCCATATATAATACCAGCGAATGATTACGCCAGACCCAGGTTTGGTCTTACATCAGAAATTTTTAACGAACCTGTTAGCATAGCGTAATGGCAGACACTAAGTCCTTTAAACTTACAAAAGCAGATCTATTTTTGCGTAGTGGTGGTAAAGAGGAAAAACTAGATATTAAAGCAGTTATCAGTGAGTTTCAATGGTTTGAATCTATTGATTCACCCTTTATTAGATTGGATGTTGCTATTCTAGATTCTACTGACTTAGACACTCGACTATATGGGACTGAGAAACTAGAAATTGAGTTCTCAACCTTTGCTGGTCAGGAAGACGGAAAGAAAGAGGGTCGCTGTAAAGCAACATTCAAGATGTATAAGATTGGTTCTGTTATTAAGAAAGAACGAGCAAAGATGTATATCTTACACTTTGCACCAGAAGCAATGTATTACAACGAAGCAAACCGAGCATTTGGTATGTTTGGTGTGAAAAATGGCAAACAAGATGTTGTGCAAAAGATGTTGAGGCAATATCTAAAAATTCCCAACAAAGAGATCTTCATTGAAGGTCATACCTTTATGAATGTAATCTCTCCTAATTGGAGACCTGTGGATTGTATTGCTTATCTAACTGATAAAGTATCAAGACTGAGTAAACCTAAGGGTTCTAAGAAGAGTGGTAACGTTAAGAAGAATGGAACTGCTGCAAGACAAGCAGGGTTTTTATTCTTTCATAATAAGCATGGATATAACTTCGCATCCATTGATATGTTATGTGAGCAACAACCAATTCATGAGTATGTCTATGGGCAGAAGAATGTAAATGATAATAGTCCTGTGGATGACATGTATAGGATTGAAAGTGTTAAGTATCCTGATCGTTCAAACCAATTAGAGAAACTTAGAAACGGTGTATACAAAACATCAACGTTTGGTATTGTGATGGCAGCACCAACAATGAGTACGCTACCACAATCAACTGCAACTACTAGTGATGGCGGTCCCGAAGGGACTGTAATGGGTCCTGTCGTAACACAACTGATGGGATTATTCGATAAGGCATCTACATTGGAGAAAGGATTTCCATATGATGTAGATGCAATTGAAGAGTTTTTAGAAATGCATCCAACTAGAACTCGCGTGAAAATTCTACCAAAAATGGTACAACAGGACAATGCCAATATGGATGGTGGTGCAGAAGAAGAAAGTGAAAGTATTCTGAATGCAGCATCATATGCAACTCAGCGTTGGATGTTACTGAATACTCATACATTAACAATTCGAGTACCAGGAAACACTAGATTGTTTGCAGGTGCTGTAATTAAGGTAAAGATACCTGTTTCACAGCAAAAGAACAAGAATACACTACCAAAAGATCGTATGTTTTCAGGGAAATACCTAGTAAAAGGTCTAAAACATGTGTATACCAACACAGGAATAACGACCGAGGTATATTTGTGCAGAGATTCTCTACCTGCTACTAATAAATAATATCACAATAACTACACAGTATTGATTGATGAAAGATATCGAAACACATATCGAAAAGGACAAGGAGATCCTTGACAATCCTATGATTTCTCCTAATCAACGTCGTCATATTCAAGGAGAATTGAATGAACTAGAACAGTACGCAGAACATCATAAGGCAGAGATTGAAGCAGGAGATCATCACGATCCTTCCCCATTGGAACTGTTTTGCGACAGTAATCCATCCGAACCAGAGTGTCTGGTTTATGAGGATTGACAAGATAGAAGAAAAGTATTATACTCAACACTGTCAGGGTTGAAAGGGCAGTATCTTAGCTTATTATGGAATACATTGACATTGACGCCGCGTATAGTTTCATTGGAGGAGGAAAGATCCCTACTGAGATTTGCGACGGCGTTACTGATTTTTATAATACATGCGACTACCTTGACAAAGAACAGGGAGAGCATGGTGGTGGTGTCGATAAAGACATCAAGGATTCTATTGACTTAACAATTCCTAGATATATTAAAGATAAACGAATAACGGATTACATTGATCAGTTAGCACTAGTCACTAAAAATTATTGTGACTTTTTTCCACAACTCAAAAGTTTTGAGTGGGATCTCATTGAAGATTTTAATATACAATGGTATCCACCAAGTGGAGGATTTAAGAAACTACACTGTGAACGTGCTAGGAATCATGCATCATGCAATGGTAGAATCATGGCATGGATGACATACCTAAATGATATTGAAGAAGGTGGGGAAACATATTTCTCTCAACAGAAAGCAAAGGTTAGACCTGCCAAAGGATTGACTCTTGTATGGCCTGCTGATTGGACACATATGCACCAGGGTATACCTGCACCCAACGAAGAGAAAATGATTATTACTGGATGGTATGACCTTATTTGAGAGTATGATTGTTGGTCATTATAGGAATAAGAAACAAGCGCAATCTAATCCTACTAAATGGCCACAGATTAATATCTTATACACTAAGATTGATGATAGTGTGTTAGAATTGAAGCAATGGTATAACTATCAAGGTGAAGACACTCCATATCGACACTATCATTTAACATTAGAACATCTAGATCAACACACTGTAATCACCCATGCTCATAATTTACAGACTGACGAACCAGGATGTAATCTACAATGGGGATACTTCAATGGATGGTGGTTTGGTGAAGTTCAAGATGAATGTGTATTGCGAAATACCAAGGTAATCAGTAATATTGAATTTGATGGTAAAGTATACCGTTCATTAGATACTGGATATTACGTTGATACTGGTAAGTTTGCATGGGGTAAAACTCCCGATGAAGGGATGTTTCAGTTTGATCGTCTAAATAATGCCAGGAACTTAAATCACACGTTAACATAATGCTTGGAACTAAGACTGACTTTGCAGGTAGAGATGGGTTCTCTTGGTGGATTGGTGAAGTCGAGAGTGTAGAAGATCCTGCTCAGACTGGTAGAGTTAAAGTTCGTATCGTTGGTTGGCACCAAAAGGGTAAGACTAGTGATGATGGATCATCGTCATACTTAGAAGATTTACCAACGGAAGCATTACCATGGGCAACAGTTCTGCTGCCTAATGATAGACCTCAGATCAAAAACGCTGGATCTACTTGTGAATTGCAGGTAGGTGCATTTGTGATGGGTTTCTTTATGGATGGTGAGGAAGCACAACTACCATGTGTCATGGGTGCATTCCGTGGATTTAAGAAGAAGACTAATCAAGGTGGTGGTAAATCGGGAGATGATGGTCTAGATACCGAAGTTAGTAAAACAACTATTGCTGATGATACCGAAGCAAATAAAGATGAGTATGCAACTACATCACCTCAAAGAAAATCATTTACAGGTGAGAATGTAGAAGGGGGTCATCCTTTTACTAAGAGTCAAGGTGCTACTCCTGGTGGTCCTGATGGTGGTGAAGAATCGGCGCGTGGTGCTATTAATAGAGCAGAAGTTGAAGCACCGTTTAATGTATATACAAACCCATTAGGTCCACCATCGATGGAAGGTGGTATTGCTGATGGTATTCATGGACCTGTTGGTGGTGGCGATAACGCTTCATTTACCAAAGATCTAAGTAGAATGCTACATGATATTGGTGTTCAGATTGGTTCCTTAGGTGCTAACAATGAAGGAGATCTTATCTCTGTTATTTCAGGACATGTGCAATCTGGTAATAACATTCTTAGTAGTCTTAACAACGTATCAAATTATGTTGTGAATGCTGTTACAGGTATGGTTGCTCCTATCAAGGAGGTTTTAGCAAGAGAAATTAGAGATAAGATTGATTTGGTTGTATCTGTATTTGCCAAGATTATTCCTTTGGCAGTGGTTACTACAATTATTTCACTAATCAAGAATATCATTCAGAATATTTTCTGTATGCCTGTTCCTGGTTGGTTGGATGCAGTCAGTAATATATTAGGAAACATTGGATCTTTTGCTGACTCAATCTTTGATTATATAATGAATGCTGTTAATAAAATTATTAACCAAATTTCTGACTATGTAACTAAGGCACTTAAAAATATCCAGAAAGCGATCTGTCAAGTATTGAAGATGGTGTCTAAGATCTTCAATACGATTATCAAGGCAATCGATACTATCAAAAAACTTAGCGATATTGTAACATCCGTCAGTAAGTTCTTCACTATTGATTTTACTGCATTAGTTAATTTTGGTAATGTACTCAATATTATTGCATTAATTGTTGATATTCTTGCATCGTTCATTGATTGTGGAAGGAAAGCACGAAAACCACGAGCGAAGGGGTGGATGCCATTAATTGGCACCACCGAATGTTCTGATATTGGTGGTGCATTGTATGGACCTGGTGGTTCTAGTAGTGATGATTGTTCTGATTTTGGTGAAGAGGGTACAGGTGGAAATTTCTTTGATAAATTCTTCCAAAACTTGAATCCATATGTAATGGAAACCAAGATGTTCTTGAATGGTTCGAGAGATATTGATGATGCAACACCTGGTAAAGAGAAGAGAATTCGCTCAGGTCCTGGTGGTGTTACTAGTTTCCAAGATAAAGTTGGTAACGAACATATTAACGTACCTGGTAATGAAACACAGATCATTGGTCGCGACTTGGTTCAGAATGTTAAGAACAACCTTGTACATACAGTGGAAGGTGATTACTATCTGAAAGTTATGGGCGACTTCCATCTGGAAGTTTCTGGATCAATTAACGAGCACACATCAAACGGTGCTGGTGGTAGAGCAAAAGGTATCAATAGTGCTGGCAATCCTCTGGGTAAAGATAATAACCAGTGGTCAAAGCAGGCATCAAATGCTATTGAAGGTCTTTCAAAAGTTGCTTCGTCTAAGAATCTAGATTTTGAGGCAGGTGAGAAAGAAGCAAAGTCTACACAAACCAAAGCAGGTGACCATTCCATCTCATATCAAGGTGATGTTACCATTCAGGGTAACCAAGTTAAAGTTAAAGGTATCTCAGGTATTACTTTCGATGCCCCCGATGTCCATACAAGTGCTACCTCCATCACTAACAAGGCAACGGGTGAGATTGTCAACGAAGCATCATGGATCACTTCGTTCCTAGCATGTGGTAGGATGGATGTCATCGCGATCTTCCAGACCATGCCAGTATTCACTGGTTCTTACAGTTTGGTCAATGGATCGATCGTTGATATTACGATGGATGCTCCTGTCGGTTCTGTTTCACCTTCGATGCATGTTCGTATGGCACTAGGCACTAAGGGTGCCTCTGGAATGGCAGACATTGTTGCTGGTTCTGGTGCAGGTGCTCATATGACCCTAGTGTCCACTCCAACAGGTGGCATAGGCGAGATTGTAACGGGCGGCAGTGGTGCTATTGTTAATCAGGTAACAACTGGTCTACTCTCTCATGGGTGTGGTACTGGTCTTGCTGCCTTTGGGTGTGCCCTCGGTCCCACTCAAATTTATGGTCTACCCGTCATGCTTAACTAAATGATGTCCCCTAATTTCATTGATCACGCTTATTTCTATTTTTCTGAGCGTCGTGTGATTGTCTCAGATGATGAGGGATATGATGAGACTGTCCAGTTTGAGTGGACAGAAGAAGGTGCCGAGGGATTTGCCACGATCGTTGAGTTTCTTCAATCTCGTATGCCTTCTGATTCGCTAACCTATTGCTTTAACTGATATGAACTCTGGCATCCTAGAACTTGCACTTGAAGAAGTGCAAAGTAATTTTGACTTCTGCTTGACATTAGTTGAAAGAGGTCATACAATCAAGATCACTCAGGAGGGAAAACCATCAGTGTTGATGGTTCCTCTACCTGATTATCAAAAGGCAGTTCAAACTATTGAGACTGCCAATAATCCTCCACTACCTTTGCCAGAAGGTTGGCAACCAGATCCCGCAGGTGTTAAACAGTATGTTAATGAAGAACTCAGTCAAATGCAGAAGGAACTTAACACTTGATATCAAGTTGTGGTTCTCCGACATTGATAATGTCTGGCATTACTCTTTGCTAGCATTTGAAGATGGCAACACACTACATAGTAGTACAGCAGACACGTATTCACTTGCTCTTGCTGCAATAGAGTATAAAATTGCTAAACTAATGGCAGAAGAAGCACATGAAGTTCAAAATAACTAGTGCATATTGTTACTTAGACGATGTTGGCATAGTTAAGATGTTCATGATTCATGGTCTACCCTTTACTTTTGAAGATGAAGGGTTTGACCCTACCGATGCTGATGTAGTAGCAGAAGCAAACACTAATCCTCATATGACTATGAGGTACCTCTATAAGTGGTCGGATTATTTAATTGAAGAAGAATGTCATCCTATTCTATTTGAGATGACAGAGATGATTGAAAACTATCAAGATGTGCCCGATTAGCTCAACGGCAGAGCAACGCTTTTGTAAAGCGTAGGTTACCTGTTCAAATCAGGTATCGGGCTCTTATTACTACCATGTGAGAATTACTATGACTGATGTTATTTACAATGAGATCTTAAAAGATCCAGAATTGAATCCAAGGTGGAGAGCGATGCCCTCGTATTCTGAGCAACGGCGAGATCGTTTGGGTGACATGATTATGGACTGGTTAGGGGATGATGAAGTATCTTCTAAATTGTTTTATGAATCTATTCTCCATGAGGTAGAAGAGAACATCAAATATCATCATAAAGCACTAGAAAAGTACAAAAACTTTAAAGCATTGATGACTTGTAAAGACGTATAAATAACTGGGAAGAACAGCACCGATGGTTATCAGTGGGAACTAAAAGAATATCACAACTTGATACGATTGCTGATGAACTAGTAACAGGAGAAGCAATTCTCCCTATCGTCATCTCTGATCCTCTCATCCCTAACAGAAAGACTAAGGTTAATCAACTTTTTAGATCTATTGCTGCGGGAACAACATCATCGCCAGGACTGGCGTTTGACTTGGATCGGGATACTGGTTTATTTCAATCGGCAGTTGATGAAATAGGTATTACCTTTGGTACTTCTACTCTTTATCAAAGTAGAATTGCTAACGTTGACGGATCATCCACCGTTAGAATGCTTGTACAAGATACAGCATCTGCTAACTCTAACATGTTAATTCAACCACAGGGTAGTGGTTATTTTTCTGTTAGTGGAATTGCACAATTTAATGACTCTACAACTTATTTTACAGGGGATCAAAACTCTGCTAAGAAAGTTGTTTTTAATGTTGATACAGTATCTACTGCTGGTGGTACAAAAAGATTTGACTTCCCATCTGTTGGTGGCAACACTACAACAACATTCCTTGCTACTGATACGTTCCAAACTATCACTAACAAGACTATTATCATTAAAGATAGTGAGTTGAGTATCACTGGTTCTACTGATACTGCAAAGATCGCTAAGTTTGAAACTGATGCTTGGGATGCTCCTGGTGAGCATATCTATCGTCTTCCAGACTTTGGTGCGGGTATTAGTCAGTCAACGTTGTTGGATAATATTACTGAACAGGATGTATATAACAAGAACATGGTTAACCCCACGTTCTCCAACACATTGTCTACTGATGAGAACAATCCTACAAGATATGTTATCTTTAACTCATCTGTCCTTACTAGTGATAGAACAGTAACATTTCCAGACTTGAACGTTACTGTTGTTGGTGAAGCATCAACTCAGGTACTTACTAACAAGGTATATGAGGGTGCTATCTTCCAAGATACTACTGAGTCATCTAAGAAGATTACTTTTGCGTTGGGTAATCTCAATGACAATACCAACTTACAATATACCTTCCCAGAAGGTAGTGTGGCAGAACCGCTAAATAATGGAACGGATGCCAACAAACTTGTAACGGAAAGAGCAACACAAACTCTTGCGTTCAAGACGATGGAGTACATGAAGATTAACAATCCAGATAATCTTAATGGTATTGTCACTATCGATGCATCTAACATTGAAGAGTCGGTAACTATTAAGTTCCCCGCTGGTGATGCTACACTTCTATCTACTAACAACGTTGACGCAGTTGGTGTTGCCTTCGGTGGTTCACTATCTGCTCCCGTCCTTGGCGGACAACTACGACTACAATCATTTTTCCAAGCAGGATGGTAATTAACAAATGACAGCAGGAAGACTCGCCGCTGCAAAACCAGGGGCAACAACTAACACAGAACTCTATAAAGTAGATATTGAAAGTACAGCATCTACGGTGATGACTGTTGCTAACCAAAGTGGTAGCGCAGTCACATATCGCGCTGCCGTGAGAGACTACGATCAGATTCTCACAGTGGATGGTAACGAACCATCTAATTATGAATTTGAGAAAGGTAATCCTATCAGTGGGTACAAACTAAAAATTACTCCTGGCATTACTTTTTCAGAAGCAATTCCTGCCACTGATATTGTAAGTATTAATGGTGGTATCGCCAAACTCCTTGATGTATTTAAGGACACATCGGTTGTCAATCGATATGTCCAGGTAGATAAAGTATATCCAGTTGAAACTATTTCCGATAATCTCATCGGTATTCTTCAAGTTGGTGAAACTATCACTGGTGCAGTTTCTGGCGTTACTGGTGTTCTTCGTGGATATGATGAAACGCTTGGGACAATGTATCTGTCCAGCACAGATGTTAGTAATAGTGCAACTACTGTTAATGTTTCTCGTAATACGGGACTTGCAGATGCCACTCTGTTGGCAATCTCAACTGATCCTGCCGCCGCAGGAACTGAAATTGCTCAAATCGATGCCTCTGGCATTAATACAACAACTAATGTACTGACCATCACTCGTGGTGTGTATGGCACTAGTGCTAGTGCTATCCCTGCTGGTGCATATGTAAAGACATTTATTGATTCTGCAACTACCACCACTATTAGTGAAGGTGGCACATATGCTGCAAGTGACTTAACACTTACTGTAACTGATGCTACTGGTTTTCTGGAAGGAGCATTCATGCGGATTGATAATGAAATCCTTCAAATTGATGCTGTTGCTGGTAATGATTTAACAGTTCAGCGTGGACGTTATGGTACATCTGATGTAAACCATAATGATGGTGCTACAATCACTCAACTGACGGACTCTGGTGATTATTATCTGAACTTCTTTACCGAGGGCGAAGGTGTTGCGGGTGGTTTATCTTCTGCAACTACGAATCTTAACTTTTCCCAAGGTACGGCAAACATTGACAATGTTGATAAGTTTATTATTGCTGAGGATTTGATTGGTAATCCATATCGTTTCCCACTTTCGGGGGATGCAGTGTCTATTATTGATGCTGAAAGAACTTATAGATATGATCAATCAGATGCATCTAATACTGGACATCCATTTAGATTGTCACAAGAATTTGATGGAACACAAGGTGTAACTGGTGTTGAATACACCACAGGTGTTACTAAGGGTGGTACTGCTGGTACTGATGGTTTCCTAACCATTGAAGTAACTGCTGCTACTGCACTAACCCTTAATACATATGCAGAACCTGCTGTTGCTAACACCGAAGATAGTAATGCTGGATTTGGATCATCTATTGGAACTGTGCTAACTCCGAGTTATAATGAGATTTATATCTACCAATTGCGTGGTGGAGCATGGAAAGCAGCAGATCAGTTTATTATTGGTGGTACTACTTACACTGTTCAAGCAAATGGTGTTACACCTGGTCCATGGGGATTTGTACATGACTTTGATAAAGCACGTAATACATTGAAGATTTCTCTTGATGGTGCTTCACCAGCATTTGCTGTTGGCGATCTGTTTTATGATACTCCAACTACTACTGATGCAAACCGTCAGATGATTGAAGTTGTGACTGGTAAAGCACTTGATGTTGATACAGTTTCTGCTGCTGATGCATCACGTACAGCAGGTACTTATGAGAATCTATCACCATCGGGTGGTAGTGGAACTGGTTTGAAAGTAACAGTTGTTGTTGCTCCTTCTACTGGTGCTGCTACTGTTACTATGACTAATGGTGGTAAAAATTATGTAGATGGCGAAGTTCTCACTGTTACTGACGCATTGTTGGCAGGTGGTGGTGCAGCAAACCTTACCTTCGCTGTTGATGGAATTGGTACTGGCGATAAAGCAGGCGCAACTGCAACTACAT
>Ga0233438_10001432_pt1 | contig 25961 bp, 20 predicted proteins | sample SI_123_September_FD_182720 | JGI IMG/M metagenome (GOLD analysis project Ga0233438, IMG submission 182720) | Seawater microbial communities from Saanich Inlet, British Columbia, Canada - SI_123_September2016_10_MG | ecosystem: Environmental > Aquatic > Marine > Inlet | place: Canada: British...
GTTTTAGTGAGTTAGGTTTAAACACTTATACAGTTACTGTTGTTGCAACAGGTACAGCAGGTATTGCTACTTCTAAATCCATAGATGTAGAAGTTTTATCTACTTATTCGCCACCCGTAGAATTAAAAACAAAATTATTTGGTTTTGATCCTGCAGACCCTAACGCTGTAACTACGAGAACTTGGAAAGTTCATGCTGCTAAAAATAAGCACTTTGGGTTAGGTCCAGTTGCTGGAAGTACCGTTGCAGAATGGTATGGAGCAGGACCAGACGAAAAAGTAGGAACAGGTATGTATGATGACAGAATTACTTTTTCTTCAGATGGTACTTTTACTCATATAACTAATGGAACCATTTTTGGTAGAGACCCATACATGGTTAATGATTTAGGACCTAATGTATCTGGTACTCCAAATGGTGCAGATATAGAAAACTATGCATTTTTAGATTATACAGAAACTTATGCTTTAACAGCTCCAGGAGGTATAGAAACGATTAGTATTTCTGGAAACGGATTTATTGGTTATTATACTGGAGGTAGTCATAACTACGAAATTTTCGATAGAGGGACACCAAATGAATTAGTACTAAGAACTACTGATGGTAATGCAGAGTTTGACTGGTGGTTTATTATCACATTAGAATAATATTTTGAATTAAGAAAAAGTTAGAAACCAGTAAAAGCATTTTTTGCTGGTTTCTTTTTTCAAATTCTAATTCATACTAACTATTTTTTTTCATGAAGCCTTCAGCTAAATTCTTTTTATTTTTTCTTGTTTTTCTTTTTGTGCAAACATATTATGCACAAAATAAAACCAGAGTTTCTTTAGTTACTGACGAAAATGGCGTCCAACTTTTAGTTAATAATTCACCTCTTATGATAAATGGTATGAATTGGGATTACATTCCAATTGGTACTAATTATTCATATAGCTTATGGAGTCAATCTGATGAATTCATTAAAAAAGCATTAGACAGAGAGATGACTTTATTAAAAGATATGGGGGTTAACGCAATTCGTGTGTATACAGGAATTCAGCCAAAATGGATTACCTATATTTACGAAAACTATGGTATTTATACTATGTTAAATCATTCTTTTGGTAGATATGGAGTTACCATAAATGATATCTACAAGCCAGTTACTGATTATAGAGATGAGGCTACTAAAAAACTATTACTAAATGAGGTCTCTAGTTTGGCAAAAGAATATAAAAGTACTGAAGGTCTTTTACTATACCTCTTAGGGAATGAGAATAACTATGGTTTGTTTTGGGCTGGTTCAGAGACAGAAGATTTTCCTGATGATGCAGAAATGAAAAAAGCAATGGGTGAAAAAAGAGGGAGGCCTATGTACCAACTCTTTAATGAGGCTGCATTGTTAATGAAAAAAATAGATTCTAATCACCCTATAGCCATGTGTAATGGAGATGTTTTATTTATAGACATCATTGCAGAAGAGTGTAAGGATTTAGATATCTATGGTACAAATATGTATAGAGGTAAATCTTTTGGAGATGCTTTTCAAAAAGTGAAAGACAAATTAAACAAGCCAATTTTGTTTACAGAATTTGGTGTAGATGCTTTTAATGCCTTGAATAAACAAGAGGATCAGGAGATGCAATCTTTTTATTTAACAGAAAACTGGAAAGAAATTTATACCAATGCTTATGGTTTAGAAAAAACAGCAAATTCTATAGGAGGTTTTACTTTTCAATTCAGTGATGGCTGGTGGAAATTAGGGCAAACTATAAATTTAGACATCCATGATGAGGAAGCTAATTGGACAAATAATGGCTATGATATAGATACTAAAAACAATAGCCAAAACATGAATGAGGAATGGTTTGGAATTGCAGCAAAAGGCTTTTCAGATACTGAAGGTTTGTATCAATTATACCCAAGAGCAGCTTATTATGTTTTACAAAAATTGCATCAAATAAATCCTTATCAAAAAGGAATTACAACAAATTATATAGAAAAAAAGATTTATAAAATAAATCAAAATAAGGCTTTGAAGCGAGGCTTAAAAAATAAAATGCTTTTAGAAAAAATATAACTACAAACCAATACAATATATATTTATAATTTTATATGAATACAGATTTCAATCATCAAGTTAAAGGCGAATTAGTAACCTTAGTAGACGAATCTTATTACAAAATATCCAATAGTCATACAATGCGTCCTTTTTTTATGACCATTGTTTCAGACTCAAACCACTGGATGTTTATTTCAAGTAATGGTGGTCTTACAGCTGGAAGAAAAAATGCTGAGTATGCGCTTTTTCCTTACTATACAGATGATAAAATTACAGATTTAGCAGAAACTACAGGTTGTAAAAGTATTTTTCATATCACCAAAAATGATAAGAAAAGGTTATGGGAACCTTTCTCTGAAAGACAAGCAGGTCTATACAATATCAAAAGAAATATTTATAAAAACATATTTGGTAATAAAGTAATCTTTGAAGAAATAAATGAAGATTTAGAGGTTTCTTTTAAATATCAGTGGAATTCTAGTGATGAATTTGGCTTTGTAAGAGAGGCTACATTTGTAAATCATTCTTCAGATGAATTAGAAGTTTCTTTATTAGATGGTGTACAAGATGTTATTCCATATGGAGTAGGTTCAGACATACAAGGTATAAGAAGTAATTTAGTGGATGCTTATAAAAAGTGTGAACTAGAAGCAGATACAGGTTTAGGTATTTTTAGTTTAAGTGCTATTATTGTAGATAAAGCAGAGCCGAGTGAAGCTTTAAAAGCAAATCTAATTTGGTCTTCAGGGTTAGAAAACCCTAAACATTTGCTATGTTCACTTCAATTAAATAATTTTAGAAGAGGAATAGAATTAAAAGAAGAAATTGATATTAAAGCAGAAAAAGGGGCTTATTTTTTAAATGATACAATCACAGTTGCAGTAAATTCAGAGAAATCTTGGTTATTAGTAGCGAATGTGAATCAAACTGTTTCAGATGTAGTAAAAATATCTGAACTAATAAATAGCGATAAAAATGTATCAGATATTTTACAAGAAAGTATTAATACAGGTACAGATAACCTTATTAAACTTGCTGCAGCTTCTGATGGTTTGCAATTGTCTAATGATGCTCTTGTAAATACAAGACACTTCTCAAACACGCTTTTCAATATTATGAGAGGTGGTATTTTTGATGATAATTATACCATAGAAAAAGATGACTTTGTTACCTATTTAACAAAAGCAAATAAACCATTAAGAGAACTAAAAGCTGATTTATTGGCTAGTTTGTCAGAAACTTTTTCTTTACATCATATTAAAGAATTGGCAGATAAAGATTCTAATAAAGACTTTAAAAGACTGTGTTTAGAATATTTACCATTAAAATTTAGTAGAAGACATGGAGACCCTAGTAGACCATGGAACAAGTTTTCTATAAATACAAAAAGTGAAATTGATGGTTCTAAAATTTTAGATTATGAAGGAAATTGGAGGGATATTTTTCAAAATTGGGAAACTTTAGCGCATTCATATCCTCAATTTATTGAGAGTATGATTCATAAATTTCTAAATGCAACTACTTTTGAAGGTTACAATCCATATAGAGTTACAAAAGATGGTTTTGATTGGGAAGTGATTGAAGAGAATGATCCTTGGTCTTACATTGGCTATTGGGGAGATCATCAAATCATTTATTTATTAAAGTTTTTAGAGTTTATAGAAAAACATTATCCATCAAAATTGGCATCACTTTTTAACGATGACATTTTTGTGTATGCAAACGTTCCTTACATAATAAAACCATATAGCGATATTCTTAAGAACCCTAAAGATACTATTGATTTTGATCATAGATTGAATGAAAAAATAGAAGAGAGAAGAGCAGAGATTGGTGCAGATGGTTCTTTAATTAGAGATAAAAATGCACAACCTTATAAAGTAAACTTAATAGAAAAATTACTAGTTACAATTTTAGCGAAAGTATCTAATTTTATTCCAGAAGGTGGTATTTGGTTAAATACTCAGAGGCCAGAATGGAATGATGCCAATAATGCATTAGTTGGTAATGGAGTGTCTATGGTAACTTTATATTACCTAAGAAGATTCATCCATTTCTTTGAAGGTATTTTAAATAACACAGATATAAATGAGGTTCAAGTTTCAGATGAAGTTGCTATTTTATTCAATCAAGTTGTTCAGACTTTAAATAACAATGAAAGCATCTTAAAATCTAGTGTTTCTGATGTGGATAGAAAAAGAGTCTTAGATGGCTTAGGAAACCCTGCTAGTGATTACAGAATAAAAGTCTACAAAGAAGGTTTTTCTACTACAAAATCAACGCTTTCTAAAGATGGTTTAACACATTTCTTACAAATCACAAATAGGTATTTAGAGCACAGTATTAGAGCAAATAAAAGAAGCGATAATATGTATCATGCCTATAATTTAATGACATTAGAGAATGATAAAGAGGTTTCTATTTCTTATTTGTCAGAAATGTTAGAAGGTCAAGTATCTGTGTTAAGTTCAGGTTATTTAACACCTAAACAAGCTTTAGAACTGCTAGATGGTTTAAAAGATTCAGCTTTATTCAGAGAAGATCAATACAGTTACATACTTTATCCTAATAAAGATTTACCAAGGTTTACCAAAAAGAATAATATACCAAATGATAAAGTTTCTAATTCTGAATTGTTACAGATTTTAGTGAAAGATAATAATAAAGAAATTATAGAGCAAGATGCCTTAGGTAATTATCATTTTAATGGTAATTTCAATAATGCAGATAGTTTAAAAGCAGCTTTTAAAGATTTACCAGAAACTTATCAAACCCTAATTGAAAAGGATAAAACATACATTTTAGATGTTTTTGAAGAAATTTTTGACCATAAAAGCTTTACAGGTAGATCAGGTACCTTCTTCGGTTATGAAGGTTTAGGTTCTATTTATTGGCATATGGTTTCTAAGTTGTTATTAGCAGTTCAAGAAAATTGTTTATTGGCTATTAACTCTAATGAAGATGAAAAAGTTATTGGTAGATTATTAGATCATTATTATGAAATTAATGCAGGAATTGGTGTGCATAAATCTCCAGATCTATATGGCGCATTTCCAACTGATGCTTATTCTCATACACCAGCAAACAAAGGAGCTCAACAACCAGGAATGACAGGTCAAGTAAAAGAAGATTTGTTAAGCAGATTTGGAGAATTAGGTGTTTTTGTAACAGGTGGTAAAATAGTTTTTAAACCAAGATTATTAAAAGAATCAGAATTTTTAACCAGCGCAAAAACTTTTGATTATATATCAGTTTCAGATACTAAAGAATCAATTACTGTAAACCAGAATCAATTATGTTTTACATATTGTCAAGTCCCAATAATTTATACTGTTGCTCAAGAACAAAAAGTAATAGTTACCTATAATTCAGGTGATGAAAAGGTTTTAAACGAATTGGCTTTAAATGAGGAAATAAGTAATGAATTATTTAATAGAACTAATAATGTTAAGCAAATAGAAGTTTTTCTAACAAAGTAAATGCATGAAGAATACGTTTTATATAGCTGTTTTTTGTTTCTTATTATTGTCTTTAGCATCATGTAAAAGTGATGTTGATGCAAATAAGGATGGTCAAATAAATAAACAAGAGAAAGTAAGTATTACTGCTAAAGATATTTTAGGAAACCCTGATTATCTAGCAATTTCTTATGGTGGTTATAGAACAAAAGATAGAGCAAATCAACCTACAATTCAGCAATTAAAGGAAGATCTTAAATTGTTGCATGCTATGGGTATTCGAATTTTAAGAACTTACAATGTTCAGCCTGAGTTACCACATGCAGCAAATGTCTTAGAGGCTATTCATCAATTAAAAAATGAAGATGAATCTTTTGAGATGTATGTAATGTTAGGTGCTTGGATAGATTGTTTAAATGCTTGGACAGATAAAACTCCAAATCATTATATAGAGAGTGAGCAAAACAAAGGAGAAATAGAAAGAGCAGTTCAATTGGCAAATAAATATCCAGAAATTGTTAAAGTAATTGCTGTAGGAAATGAAGCTATGGTTAATTGGGCAGCTAGTTATTATGTACAACCCAACGTTATTCTAAAATGGGTAAATCATTTACAAAAGCTAAAAGAAAATAATAAGTTATCTAAAGATTTATGGATTACATCTTCAGATGATTTTTCTTCTTGGGGAGGAGGAGCTGAAAGCTACAAAACAAAAGAATTAGACAGTTTAATTAGAGCTGTAGATTACGTTTCTATGCACACTTATCCATATCATAATACACATTATAATTCAGATTTTTGGACTGTTCCAGAATTAGATATAGTTTTGACTAAAAAACAAATCGTAGATAAGTCTATGATTCGTGCTTTAGATTTTGCTAAAAATCAATACAAGAATGTTTCTGCTTATGTAAAGAGCATCGATTCTACAAAATCGATTCATATAGGAGAAACTGGTTGGGCCACAATTTCTAACGGACATTATGGCTTTAATGGTTCTAGAGCAACAGATGAGTATAAACAAGGTTTATACTATAAAAACATGCGTAAATGGACAAATGCTAATGGTATTTCTTGTTTCTATTTTGAAGCTTTTGATGAACAATGGAAAGATGCAAAAAATGAGAATGGTTCAGAAAATCATTTTGGTTTATTTACTTTAAAAGGAGAAGCTAAATATCCTATTTGGAATTTAGTAGATAAAGGAATTTTTTCTGATTTAAAAAGAGATGGAAACCTTATAAAAAAGACGTATGAAGGTAATTTAGATTCATTGTTTGTAACTGTGAATTTGCCGAATACTGATTATAAAAAATAGAATGATATGAAAATCTTTAAAATAATATTTTGTTTATTATTGGTAATTTTTGCTGTAGGCTGTAATACAAGTGCAGAAAAATTAAATGTACAAGTTTATGAAACTTCTGCATCTGGGAATAATTTAGTACAACTAGATAATTTTTCTGATGCAACTAATGAAAACAGAATTCAGGTAGTATTACAACCAAAACAAACTAAGCAAACTATTACAGGTTTTGGAGGATCTTTTACAGAGGCTTCAGCCTATTTACTTAACAAGTTGAGTAAGAAAAATAGAGATTCGATTATTGAAGCTTATTTTGGAGAATCAGGTGCTAAGTACTCCTTAACAAGAACCCATATGAATTCTTCAGATTTTTCTCTTAGTAACTATTCGTATACTCCTGTAGAAGATGATAAAGAACTAAAGAGCTTTAGCATTCAAGAAGATTTAGATGATATTATTCCAATGATTAAAGATGCCATGGATGTATCTAAAGACGGTTTTAAAATACTTTCTTCTCCTTGGACAGCGTCACCTTGGATGAAAGACAACAAAAACTATGTTGGAGGTAAATTGTTACCTAAATATTATGATACTTGGGCTTTGTTTTTCTCAAAATATGTAACAGCCTATAAAAATGAAGGTATAGATATTTGGGGATTTACAGTAGAAAATGAACCTCTAGGAAATGGTAATAATTGGGAAAGCATGCATTACACTCCAGATGAAATGACCAATTTTGTTCAACATCATTTAGGTCCGCAATTAAGACATGATTATCCTGATGTAAAAATTTTAGGATATGATCAAAACAGAGAACATTTAAATGAGTGGGTAGACTCACAATATAAAAACGAAGAAACTTCTTCTTATTTTGATGGAACAGCCATTCATTGGTATGCGAGTACTTATCACTTTTATCCAGAAGAGTTACAGTATGCACATAAAAAATCACCAAATAAATATTTAATACAATCTGAAGGATGTGTAGATTCAGAAATTCCAAAATGGAAAGACGATGCTTGGTATTGGAAAAAAGAAGCTACAGATTGGGGTTGGGACTGGGCTCCAGAAAAAGACAAGCCTTTACACCCTAAGTATGCACCAGTTAACAGATATGCAAGAGATATTATTGGTTGTTTAAACAATTATGTAGATGGTTGGATCGATTGGAATATGGTTTTAAACAAACAAGGAGGGCCAAATTGGTTTAAGAATTGGTGCGTTGCTCCTGTTATTGTTGATGAGAATGCCGATGAGATTTATTTTACACCTCTTTATTATGTAATGTCACATTTCTCTCGGTTTATAAGGCCAGAAGCAAAAGTTTTCAAGGTAAATTATTCAGATAAAGACTTAATGATTTCAGCAGCAGTAAACATAGATGGTTCTATAACTGTTGTGGTTTTTAATGAAAAAGAAAATCTAAAAAAAATCAATCTAACACTAAATAACAAAAGTGTTACCATAGATGTTAAAGGGCAATCATTACAAACGATTGTTATTTAAAAAAGTATAAAAAAATAAAATATGTCTAGTAATTCTGTACAGTTTAGCAAGAATAAAGTTCCTTTTGGACACAAGTTAGCTTTTGGTATAGGTATGTTTGCAAATCAAATGTTTCCTGCTATTTTAGGAATTTTCATGGTGGTTTTAGTTCAAGACCTTGGTTTTCCAGGCTGGATGTGGTCTTTAATTTATTTCTTTCCTAGAATTTTTGATTCTATTACAGACCCAATTATGGGCTTTATATCAGATAATACAAAGTCTAAATGGGGTAGAAGAAGGCAATATGTTTTAATCGGTGGAGTTCTTATGGGGGTTTCCTATGTTTTTATGTGGCAATTGTTCAAAGAAAATTCACTAGAGTTTAATTTTTGGTACTTTTTTATTTGGTCTTTAATATTTTACCTGGGTTTAACTCTGTTTAGTGTGCCTTACGTAGCAATGGGTTATGAAATGAGTAATGATTTTCATGAACGTACAAATATTATGGCTATTGCGCAATGGATTGGTCAATGGGCATGGGTAATTGCACCTTGGTTTTGGGTAATTATGTACGATCCTGATTGGTTTCCTTCAGCAGAGATAGCAGTAAGAGAGTTGGCAATATGGGTTGCAATACCTTGTGCAATTTGTGCTATTGTGCCTGCAGTATTTATAAAAAGTGAGTCCACTTTAGACAAAGAATATGAGCCGTTAAATTTTTCGAACGTTGGAAATAGTTTAGTAAAAATATATGAAAGCTTTTTAGAGGCATTTAAAATTAAAGCATTTAGAAAATTATGTGCTGCTACTTTTTTAATTTACAATGCATTTAATACTGTCGCTGCTCTTACTTTTTTTGTAATTGTTTTTGGTTTATTTAATGGAGATGCAGAAGCTTCTGGTATTTGGGTATCTTTGTTTGGTTGTTTAGGGGCACTTGGAACAACTTTTTTAGTAATTCCATTAATTACCAAAATGTCTAAAGCTTTTGGTAAGAAAAAAGCTTTTCTAATAGCTCAAGGGATTTCTATAGTAGGTTATGTTTTATTATACTTCTTATTTGTGCCTGGTAAACCTTGGTTATATATTATAGCTTTGCCTTTTTTCTCATTTGGAATAGGAAGTTTATTTACAATAATGATGTCTATGACCGCAGATATTATAGATATAGACGAACTTAACTCAGGTTTAAGAAGAGAGGGAATATTTGGAGCTATTTATTGGTGGATGGTTAAAGTAGGTTTTGCAATTGCAGGAGCTTTAAGTGGTGTTATTATTGCTTTTGTTGGTTTTGATCCTGATTTGGTTTCTACAGAACAACAACCTGCAGTAGATGGATTACATGCTTTCTTTTGCTTTTTCCCTGTACTAGGAACTATTATTGCCATGTTTATTATGAAAGATTATAATATAGATGAAAATAAAGCTAATTCAGTAAGAGATGAACTTAAAGCAAAAAGAGCATAAGTTTAAGTTATATATAATTTTAAATTAAAAAAAAACGAGCCATTGGCTCGTTTTTTTATCGGATAACAATAGAATTATTTATTCTTCGTTTTTTTTAATATTATTTAAGTATTCTTGAAAACGCTTTCCATATTCAGAATCCTTAATCTTTGGAGTTAGAGAAGCATTAACAGTATCTAACATTTTTAAACTAGCATCGTACATTTCTGTTAATGCTATGTAAGGTGCTACCTCAAAATCGGCATTTGTAATTGCGAAGTTTGTGGTATATAATACTCTTCTTTTTACTAATCTGTTGTAATCTTTTTCTAATTTTTCAATTAGCTCTTTATCATCAGCTCTTTTAGCGTCAAAATCTTTTTTAATAAATTCTAAACGCTCAGTTTGAAATCTACTTCTTACTTTATTAAACTGGTCTAATACTTCTTGATTTTTTGATCCAGATATTTCCGGATACAAACCAAATTCGTCTACTTTATCATTAATGGTAATTGTACCTTGTTCTCCAAAAAATAGAATTCTTTTGTCAGTAGTATTTCCATCAAAAGTTAAATAATACAATACAGGCGAATTTACATCATCTGTTAATTTGAAAGTATCAGAACCATTTAAAGCAACAGAATCTACAGACACTAAAGCAGTGTCTTGCATTTTCTGTAAATAAAGTTTCCCTTTTTTTAATCCTTTTATCTGACCTTGAACAATCATGTTTCCATCTTTCTTAGATGAGCACGAATATATTACGATTGCTAGTACTAAAACTGCTAAAACTCTTTTCATTTGTATCTTAATTTTACAGTTGCAAATATGCTTAATTTTTTATAAAGTTGATGATAATTCCATTAAAATAGTACAGGCAATTGCACCAATTGTACCAATTGCGTAGCCAAATACAGCCAGCAATACTCCAACAGTTGCTAAAGAAGGATGAAATGCTTGTGCAACAATAGGAGCAGAGGCTGCACCACCAACATTGGCTTGGCTACCTACAGCTAAAAAGAAATAAGGAGCTCTTATAATTTTTGCAACTATAATTAATAATACAGCATGTATTGTCATCCATACTAATCCAATAACCAATAAGCCAGGGTTTTCTAAAGCCTGATTTAAATCCATTTTCATACCAATGGTAGCTACCAAAATGTAAATAAAAATACTACCCAATTTACTGGCACCTGCACCTTCGTAGTTTTTAGCTTTTGTGTATGATAAAATAATTGCAACAATTGTAGATACACTAATCAACCAAAAGAAACTGGAACCCAAGAAAGAAAATACATTTCTCCAAGTTTGAGATTCAATAGAAGCTACAAAGTTTGCAAAGAACTCTGCTAAATATTTAGAACAGAAATGGCCAAAACCAACAGTTCCAAAACCAATGGCTAGCATTATCATAAAATCTGTTAATGATGGGTTTCTTTTTACCTTTTCAGAAAAGTGTATTACTTTTTGTTTAAGGTTTTCAATAGCAGAGGTATCTGCTTTTAACCATTTATCAATTTTATCTTTTTTACCAATACCTATCAATAAAATAGCCATCCAAACATTAGCAACAACAATATCTACAATAACCATTCCTCCATATTTAGAAGGATTGTATTGATATATTTCTAACATAGCTGTTTGATTAGCACCACCACCAATCCAGCTTCCAGCTAAGGTTGATAAACCTCTCCATACAGCATCAAAATCTGCACCTCCAACAGTTTCAGGAGAAAAAATAGATATTAATAATATAGCAATTGGGCCACCAATAATAATCCCTATTGTTCCTGTAAAAAACATGATTAAAGCTTTAGAGCCCAAATTAAAAATGGCTTTTAAATCGATACTTAATGTCATTAAAACAAGAGCTGCAGGTAATAAAAATCTACTAGCAACATAGTATAATTGCGAACTATTCTTTACAACCTCACCAACTTCATTTTCGGTTTCCCATTCAGGAGCTATTACTCTAAAAGTTGTAAATAAAGCAGGAATAAAATAGGCCATAAATAAACCTGGAACAATTTTATAGAATTTAGGCCAAAAACCTGTTTTAATATTTTCTGTGTAAAAAACAAAACCTAAGGATAGCATTAAAATACCAAAAACTATGGCATCATTTTTAAAAATTGGTTCTATCATTTTTTATTTTTAAGATGATTTGTATTTAAAATAATTCCTATTTGTAATCTGTGAAAAACATTATCAGGAAATTTTTGATAAAAGTAGCCTAATTTTATTTTCAGGTTAGTATTTAGTTTATGTAAAAAGCCAGCACCTGTCCAATTTTGCACAATTTTTTTTGATTTATCTATATTCAAAAAGATTTCATTGAATGCGTATACAGACCAGTTTTTAGAAATAGGATAGTTGGCGTTTAAATCGTAACGAAACCAATGGCTAGAAAAGGTATTAAAGAATCGATGCTCAAACCGTAAACGATGTCTTAACTTTAAGTCTTTTAATTTTCCACTAATATTAAAATCTTCATACAGCCTATGTTCTTCTAAATTTCTAGAAGAAATTTTAAACTCAGTATCTGTATTTACATAGCTATAACCAACAGTAAAATTTACTTTAGGAGAAATAGTGTAGTTTAGACCTAACCTATATATTTCTTGCTGAAATTCACTTAAAACTTCATAGTATCTGAAATGAGCCATGGTTTTAATCGCAAACTTATCTGCTATTTTATGAGAACCATTATACATATACCAAGCACCTAATTGTTTGTCAGCATTCTGCGCCTTTGTTGTTGTAAAATAAAAAACAAAGACGCAAAAAAGTAGACTTTTTTTTATCATACTATTTAGCAGAAAAGATTTTGGTGTCTTTAAAAGGAGAGATATTTATATTCTCAACAGATTTTTTATATGCAATCCAATCGTTATTAAAGAACGTGTTCGTTTCAGCAACTGCTTTTTTAAATTCTTCTATAAATTGATTCATAAGCACAGTTTCAGTAGAAGTTTGTTCTCCAAATCTAGACCTTATATATCTACTCGCTTGTCCTAATCGTTGATTAACTGTTATTTCTGGGTTTCTAGTAATCCCTTGTCTTTTATCAATTGTTCCTAAATATATCGCAATTAGTTTCTCTACTTTCTTACTAATCTCTTTCGAAGCCTTTATCTCTTCTTTGTACTTTTCTTTATCTTCTTTAGATAAATCTGATTTTATAGAAGCTGCTGTATTTTTGCTTTCTACCAGTTGTTTTACAATAGCAGCGATTTTGTCTTGATAGCTTTCTAAAACTTTGCTTGCATTGTATTTTTGATTAATCGCTTCTTGAGACATTTTTAACCTTGGATCAAAAGCTACTGTAATGTTTTGTTCAGAAGTTGCATTACCATACGTCATTCTTAATCTATAAACTCCTGGTTTTACAGTTACACCTCCTGGTTCTCTAGTAGATTTTCGTATTCTTCTAGAAGCTCTATCAACGCCTTTTTCTCTTAAATACCAGGTGGTTTTATGTACACCAGATTCTTTTGGGGCTTTAAATTTTAAAGTTCTTATTTGTCTATTTCTATCAAATATTTCTAGTTTAATTGAATCATTTTTTACTTTTTTACCATAACTGTCTTTTGTCTTTTTATCGTCTTTATTGATATAGTAAGAAATAATAGCTCCACCTTTCCTGTTTTCTCCTTGATACATAGCATCTGCACCAAATCTACTTCCTGTAGGTTGTTGTGTTGCAACTTGGTAAGCAGTTTGTGGTACAAATAATGAGATTTTTTTATCTGCAATATTTTTACCAGCCAATGCTCTTAATGGTTTAATATTGTCTAAGACCCAAGCAGCTCTACCAAAAGTGCCGATTACTAAATCGTGCTCTCTTGGATGGATAACCAAGTCTTTTACAGGAACTGTTGGAAAACCATTCGTCCACTTTGTCCAACTATCTCCAGCGTTTAGAGAAACATATAAACCATCATCTGTACCTAAAAACAATAAGTTTGAATTTTCTGGATCTTCAATAATACAAAGCGTATAACTTTGTACATCATTTTCATCTACAATACGTTCCCAAGTTTTACCATAATTTTTGGTTCTGTATGCATAAGGTGTGTAGTTAAAACGTCTGTAATCGTTAGTAATTAACAATGCTTCACCTTTGTTTTTGTTAGATGCTTTTATTTGTGTAATCCAAGAATTTTCAGGTAAACCTTTTATGTTTTTAGCAACATTAGTCCAATTAGCTCCTCCATCTTTGGTAACATGCACTTGTCCATCATCTGTAGCTGCCCATAGTACATCTTTTTCCAATGGTGTTGGTTCTATCACTAAAATAGTACAATGATTTTCTGCACCAGTGGCATCCATGGTTAAACCACCACTTTCAGATTGTTTTAATTTTTCTGGATTATTGGTTGATAAATCAGGAGAAATAACTTCCCATGTCAAGCCTTTATCAGTTGATCTATGCACAAACTGACTACCAAAATATAAGGTATTGTTATCAAAAGGATCCATATTGATGGCAGCATTCCAATTGAAGCGTAACTTTACATTAGCATCTTTATGCGTTGGTTTTACAGAATAATTGTTACCTGTTATATGATCATATCTTACCACAGAACCTTGCTGACTCATAGACCATCCGTATCTAGAATCATCTTTATCTGGCACCACATCAAAACCATCACCAAAAGAAATTTCTTGCCAATAAGAATTTCTAATTCCTTGTGCTTTCCAAACATAAGCTGGCCCTCTCCAAGAACCATTGTCTTGCATACCTCCATAAACGTTGTATGGAAATTCATTATCTACATTAATATGATAAAATTGAGCAACAGGAATATTACCAATAAATCTCCATGATTTACCACCATCTTTGGTAATGTTTAATCCACCATCATTACCATCAATCATGAATTTTCCATTTTTTGTATGAATCCACCAAGCATGATGATCTGGATGCACACCATTATCTACACCATAGGCAGGCATTAATTCTGTGAAATTTTTTCCACCATCTTGTGAAACATTTACATAGGTGAAAACTGTGTACAATCTGTTTTCATTCTGTGGATCTACATAGATTTCTGAATAATAAAATGGTCTGTTTCCAATACCAGGTTTATCGTTTATTTTTTTCCATTTAAATCCACCATCAGTACTTTTATATAAAGCATTCTTTTTTGCTTCTACCAAAGCATAAATAGTATTTGGTTCACTTGGGGCAATTGCCACACCAATTCTACCTAAATCACCCTTTGGAAATCCTTCTTTTTCTGTAATTTCTTTCCAGTTTTCTCCACCATCATGTGTAATGTATAAGCCAGAACCTTCTCCTCCTGAATTAAAAAACCAAGGGTCACGTTTGTGCTCCCACATTGCAGCAATCAGTTTGTTAGGATTTTTTGGATCCATAATTAAATCTGCAGCACCCGTTTTTTCGTTATTGTATAAAATTTGTTTCCAAGTTTTACCACCATCTGTAGTTTTGTAAACACCACGCTCTTTGTGTTCTCCCCAAGGAGAACCAATAGCACCCACATATACAATATCTGGATTTGTTGGGTCTATAATAACTCTGTGAATATGTCTCGTTTTTTCTAAACCCATAGCTTGCCAAGTTTTACCAGCATCTAAAGATTTGTAAATACCAAAACCACCATTTAAACTATTTCTTGGGTTTCCTTCTCCTGTACCAGCCCAAATGACACTTGGGTTTGATTGCTGAATGGCAACAGCTCCAATTGAAGCCGTCAATTCTTTCTCGAAAATTGGTTCCCATTTTACACCACCAGAAGTAGATTTCCAAATACCTCCAGAAGCAGTACCTACATACATAATTTCTGAATTGGATTCTACAACATCAATAGATGTTACTCGACCAGACATACCTCCTGGACCAATATTTCTTGGTTTCATGTTTTTTACTAAATCCATAGAAAACTCTTGTGAAAAGAGTAGAGTAGTAGTGCATAAAAAAAGGAAGGTGATTAGTTTTCTCATTGTGTAGGTTTTGTTAAGTTTGAATTTTGCCAACAATATACAAAATAGAAAACGCTCAATAAAAATTGAGCGTTTAATTTAACAGTTGAAATTGATATTTAATCTTCTTTCGTTTTAGGTTCACGTTTTGCTTCTTTTAGGGCTTGCATTAACATCCATTCTATTTGCCCATTTGTAGAACGAAACTCATCTGCAGCCCATTTTTCAATAGCATTCATCATATCTTCATTAACTCGCAAAGCGAAAGCTTTCTTTTTTGCCATTTTACTTTTTTACAAATTCAACAATTACTTGTACCAATTTTGTAGATAAAGGATAGTCTGGTTTTAGGTAAGAAGACTTATTTTCTGTCATTGATTTCACCTCTTTTAAAACATGATTCATTCCTTTTATAAAAACCAATTGAGCATTTTTATTTGCAAGTAGTAGCTCAGATGCTTCCTGTGGTTTTACTTGTAGATCTTCTGTGCCATTAATAAGTAAAATAGGTACGCTAAGTTTTTTGATTTCTTCTGATGGGTTGTATTGAATCCATGACCTTAAAAACGCTTGATTTTGCTTGGCAAAAACCGATTGTAACATAGGGTTCACCTTTTCTACATTACCTATTTCTTTTAATTCTTTAAAGTGGGCTTTTGTAATAGAATCTAAAAAAGGCGCAGATTCTTTTATTTGGTCAATGATAACTTGATCTGCACTTTTACTTGGCCCAGCTAAAGAAATATAGTTATCTATGTTTTCTGAAGCCAGCATCGCTACCAAAGAACCTTGACTATGGCCTACCAATACAATTTTTGAAAATCTGCCTTCTTTTTTAAAATGATTGATTGCTATTTGAACATCTGTAACATAGTCTTTTAAAAAAACTCCTTTAAGTAAGCTAGCTTTGTTATTTTTATTAGCTGTTCTTTTATCGAAACTGTAAAACGCAATGTTATTTTTAGTAATGCTATCTCTAAATTGTTTAATGTAATTGGCTTTGATAACAGGTTGCTGATTGCCATTTCTATCTACATTTCCAGAGCCATGCACCCAAATTAGTAAAGGTGTTTGTTCTTCTAGATAGCTTAATGTACCAGGTAATTCTATCTCATTATTGAACAAAACCAATTCTTCTGATTTAATTTGCGCTGTTAGTGACACAACACCAAATACTAAAAAAAGAAAATAAGTTATTACTCTAATCATTTTGATTTGTTTTAAGTTGATAGGTTTTTAAAACGCTTTCTGCTGCAGCTTTTTTTTGCGTACCAATTAATAATTTCTGTCCATTTTTAAGTTCTAACTGTATTCCAATATCACCAGAAACATTAATAGCTTTGCCTTTTGCTGAGTTCCAAAATGCACCTCCTTTTAAACCCCAACCACCATAATCTCCAATTGGGTCGTACGTTCTTACGTAAGCTTTTGCAATATCTTGCCAAGCAATACGCTTCAATTTTAAATGAAAAGGAAAAAACTGGTAGTGTATACCAATTTCATCAATTTTTGTGGATAGTTTAAAGAAAAATAAAGGGACAATAGAAATTAACAACACGCTTAAAGTACCTAGAAAACCTGCAGTCGTAAACTTTGAATCTTCTTTCATATACTCTTGTATTATAAATAAAAGAGGTACAATTAAACTAATTCCCATTACAACTATAAACCAAGACTGTGTAAATCGTTGTTCTTCTTTAAACACTTTCATGTTATCTGTTTTTATCTCGTTCTAAAATCATACTATTCCAGCCATGTGGTATTTTAACAAAACGCCAACCTTCTCTTGCATGTTGATTTAGTAAATCTTCAAAATTTTGCGTTCTATTTCTAAAGCCTAATTTTAATTCTACTACTTTATATTCTTTCATGTTTATTTTTTACTGTTTTTTTGATCATAAATAATTCCAAAAATTAATCCTAAAGAAATACCAATAGCAATATTATTTAGGGCAACTCCAATAGCTGTTCCAATTGATAAACCAATTGCTATACCTGTTCCTTTTTTATGTTTTTTATCCATAATTAATGACTCAAAGTTCCCGTATTTACAACAGGCGATGCTTCTTTATCACCACATAGAATAACTAGTAAATTACTAACCATGGCAGCTTTGCGTTCTTCATCTAATTCAACTATTTCTTTTTTATTCAATTCTTCTAAAGCCATTTCTACCATTTCTACTGCTCCTTGTACAATTTTATGCCTTGCAGCAACAATTGCAGTTGCTTGTTGTCTTTTTAACATGGCAGATGCAATTTCTTGTGCATAAGCCAAATACCCAATTCTTGCTTCTAAAACCTCAATGCCAGCAATTGCTAAACGTTCTTCTAATTCTTTCTCTAAGGTTTCAGAAACTTCATTTACACTAGATCTTAATGTAATATCTTCATCATGTCCCTCGTCTGCAAAATTATCATAAGGATACATACTAGCTAATTTACGAACTGCAGCATCTGTTTGTACTCTTACAAAGTTCTCGTAATTGTCTACATCAAAAGCAGCTTTGAAAGTATTTGTAACCCTCCATACTAAAATTGTAGAAATCATAACTGGGTTTCCTAGTTTATCATTAACTTTTAAACGCTCACTATCAAAGTTACTTGCTCTTAAGGATATTTTCTTTTTAGTGTAAAAAGGGTTTGCCCAGTACAAACCATTTGCTTTTATAGTTCCTACATATTTACCGAACAATAAAATAACTTTAGAAGTATTTGGATTGACAAGGATAAAACCAAAAAAACCAAAAAAACCAATAATAATTACAGGTATGTATAAAGGCGTTTGCTGAATGATAGACATTGTAATGCCTCCAAAAAATAAGACGAGAACTACTAATAACATTATGTAACCATTAGCGGGTTTGATAATTTTTTCTTCTTCCATGTAAATAAGTTTTAAATTGATATTAAATTGATATCACAAAGATATACTATATTTTTGTGTTTTTCCAAAATTTCTTATCATTATTTTTTTACTTTTGTTAAAAATTAATTTAAGATCAATTCAATGAAATTTAAACTATTATTGTTGATATCTTCATTTTTAATGATAAGTGCATCTTCTGATGAAGTTGTTTTTTGGGGTAAAAATGGACATAGAGTTACAGGTCAAATCGCTGAAAAGTACTTGACAAAAAGAGCAAAAAGGAAAATTGATAAAATTTTAAATGGGCAGAGTTTGGCATTTGTTTCAACTTATGCCGATGAAATAAAATCTGATAGAGCTTATAGGTCTTATTCTCCTTGGCATTATGTAAATATGCGTTTAGATGAAACTTATGAGGATTCAGAAAAAAATCCGAAAGGAGATTTAGTGACAGGAATAAATACATGTATTTCAGTTCTAAAAGACAAAAAAAGCACTAAAGCTGATAAAATTTTTCACTTAAAAATGTTAGTTCATTTTATAGGAGATTTACATCAACCAATGCATATTGGTCGAAAAGAAGACAAAGGAGGTAACGATATTCAAGTTCGTTGGTTTGGAAGGGGGACTAACTTGCACAGTGTTTGGGATAGTAAAATGATAGATGATTATAACATGAGTTATACAGACTTAGCCAATAATGTAGAAGCTTTGTCTAGAAAACAAATAACATATATTGCAGAAGGTTCTGTAGTAGATTGGGTAAATGAAGTACATCAAATTACAAATGATGTTTATAATTCTGTAAAGGTAGGAGAGAACTTAAAATATAGATATTCTTATGATCATTTTGGAGTTGTAAGGCAACAATTGCAAAAAGGAGGAATTCGATTGGCAAGTGTCTTAAATTTTATATTTAATTAATTTTTAATATATTACATAAAAAAACCTTAGTTTATTTAACTAAGGTTTTTTATTTAGGCTCTATAAATTTTATCGTATAAATCTTTATATATTTCTAAGATTATTTCTCGTTTAATTTTCATTGTAGGTGTTAAATGGCCTGCATCTATAGACCATTCATCTGCAGTTAGTTCAAATCGTTTAATTTGTTCCCATTTTCCGAAATTTTGGTTACATTTATTAATGGTCCTCTGATATTTATCAATAACTTTATCATTGTTTATTAATTCTTCTATTGAAGAAAATGATATTCCTTTGTATTTTGCCCAATCTGAAAGAAACTCAAAGTTAGGTTGAATTATAGCTGCTGGCATTTTTTCATTTTCTCCGACAACCATTACCTGGTCAATAAGCATAGATTGCTTTAATTCTCCTTCTAATAATGGTGGAATCACATATTTACCTCCAGAGGTTTTAAACATTTCTTTTGTTCTTCCTGTGATTTTTAAATAACCTTCGTTATCTAGTTCTCCTTTATCACCTGTATGAAAGTAGCCGTTTTTTAAAACTTCTGCTGTTTTTTCTGCCTGTTTGTAATACCCCTGCATAATGTTAGGGCCTTTTACCAAAATCTCTCCATTATCTGCTATTTTAACTTCAACATCGTCAATTACTCTTCCTACAGATCCTATTCTAAATCCTTTTTTTCCATTTTCATCTACACAATTTACAGTAACTACAGGAGAGGTTTCTGTTAAACCATAACCTTCCATAATCGGCATTTCTGCTGCAGCAAAAATTCTTGTTAACCTTGGTTGTAAGGCAGCACTTCCAGAAACCATTAATTTTAAATTACCCCCCAAAGCTGCCTGCCATTTAGAAAAAATTAGTTTTCTTGCTAAACCTAATTGTTTTTCGTACCACCAGCCATTGGCACCATAAGGTTCATATTTTAAGCCTAAGTTTACTGCCCAGAAAAATAAAGCTTTTTTAATACCAGATAAATCTTCTCCTTTAAGAATAATTTTATCATAAATTTTTTCATATAATCTTGGTACTGCAGTCATAACATTAGGTTTAATGTCCTGTGCATTTTCCGTTAATTTTTCTAAACTTTCTGCGAAATATATTTCAGTACCACAAAGCTGATATAGATACAATATCATTCGTTCAAACACATGACATACTGGTAAAAAGCTTAATGCTTTATCATTCCCTTTTTCTAACGGTACTCTTTTTTCGCTTGTTAGAACATTAGAAACAATATTATGATGAGTTAACATAACACCTTTTGGTTTTCCTGTTGTACCAGAAGTATATATAAGTGTTGCCAAATCTCCTGGTTTAACAGCTTTTTTTCTTGCTTCAACTTCAGGTTGATTTTCTTCTGAAACTCCAAGTTCTAAAACTTCGTTCCAATTTTTTTCATCTTCTATAGCGTCAAAAGTATAAACACCTTTAAGGTTTGTATTTCCCTTAATTTGATTTAATTTTCCTAAGATAGTTGCATCTGATACAAAACAATAAGTTGCTTCAGAATGATTTAAAACATATTCATAATCCTCTTTAGAAATTGTAGGATAAATAGGTACTGTTTGTGCTCCTAATTGTAAACATCCAATATCACAAATATTCCATTCTGTTCTATTTGTTGTTGAGATAATAGCTATTTTTTCATTTGGAGTTATTCCTAGTTTTAATAGTCCTCTACTAAGTTGATTTGATTTGTTTACATATTCTTGACTTGAAAGTGATTCCCACTTACCATTGTATTTTGTATTTAAAGCTTTATTAAGATTAAATTTTTCTAATTGAAAGTAAGGAAAATCAAATAACCTTGTAATTTCTATTGGCATATAATATATTTTGTATCTCGTAAAATTAATGAAATATCCCGTATTTTACAAAAAGATATTTTTAGTCTTATATTTTTACGAATTATAAATTTTTTGATAAAGATTTTTATATTTTTCTTTAATATTTTTTCTTCTCATCTTAAGCGTTGGCGTTAAAAGTCCGTCATCAATTGTCCACTCATTAGATGTGATTTCAAATTTTTTTATTTGCTCCCATTGTCCAAAGTCTTGATTATAATAATCAATTTCTTTTTGAATTCTTGAGATTATCTTTACATCGGTGCTTATATCCTTAATTACATGTTTATGACGTTTACTCCAAACTTTTAAAAATTCGAAATTTGGTTGTATTAGAGCTGCTGGCATTTTTTCTCCTTCTCCAATAACCATAACCTGTTCTATAAATCGAGATTGTTTTAAGGCATTTTCTAACACTGTTGGAGCAATATATTTTCCTCCAGATGTTTTAAATATTTCTTTTTTTCGGTCTGTTATATATAAAAATCCGTCCTCATCAATTTTACCAATATCTCCAGTATGAAGAAAATCATTGATAATTGTTGATTCGGTTAATTCCTTATTTTTAAAATACCCTAACATTACGTTAGCTCCTTTAATTAAGATTTCGCCATCTTTTGCAATTTTTATTGTTACTCCTTCTAAAACTTTTCCTACAGATCCAATTTTTAACCCTTTATTTCGCTTATCATTTAGCGTGCCTGCTGGTGAAGATTCTGTCATGCCATACCCTTCATAAATTGGCATTCCTGCAGCTGTAAATACCTTAATTAGTTTGGCTTGTAAGGGAGCACTTCCAGAAATCATAAATTGGATATTACCTCCAAGAGCTTCTCTCCATTTTTTAAAAATGATTGTTTGCGAAAGTTTTAACTTTATATCATATAACCTGCTATTTTTGTGATATGGTTCATATTTTTCTCCAATCGCTAAAGCCCAATAGAAAAGCCATTTTTTAAGTCCAGAAAGTTCACTTCCTTTTGCAATAATTTTGTCGTAAATCTTTTCCAATAGCCTTGGTACTATAGCTAAATAATGAGGTTGAACTTCTTTAATTGTTTCGCCTAATTCATCAATACTTTCAGAAAAATATATTTCGAATCCCATAAACACATTATAGTAAGATGCAGCTCTTTCAAAAATATGACAAATAGGTAGGTAGCTCACTATTTTTTTATTACCTGTGCTAAGATTTAATCTTTTAGCAGTGCTAAAAACTGAAAATATAATGTTTTTATGAGATAACATTACTCCTTTAGGAGTTCCAGTAGTTCCAGAGGTATAAATAATTGTCGCTAAATCGTTAGGTTTTATATTCTTTTTTAAGTTATTAATTGCAGCTGTGTAATTTTTATTACTTCCTAAAGATAAAAAATTTTTCCAATCATAATCTTTTTGAATTTCGTTTAAAGAGAATATTTTTTTCAATTTTGTTTTATTGGCAACTGCTGCTACTTTTTCGTAAAGTTCTTCACTTGACACAAAACAATAGATTGCTTCAGAATGGTTTAATATGTATTCATAATCTTTTTTAGAAAGTGTTGCGTATAAGGGAACGTTTTGTGCTCCAATTTGTAAAGTACCGATATCTAGTATATGCCAATTGGGGTTATTGTTCTCAGTTATAACTGCAATTTTTTCACCTGGTTTAACCCCTAATGACAGTAGAGAGCTGCTAACTTTATTTACTTCTTTAATAAAGGTTTCTGTAGATATTGATTGCCATTTACCATCTTTTTTAAAATTATAAGATTTTTGTAGTGGAGCATTATCTAGCTGATAGTATGGAAAATCAAAGATTCTTGTAATTTTGTCAGACATTAACGATTATTTTCTGACAATTTACTAAAAAAAGTTTGAAATCTAAGATTCTTCCATAGAGTGGTAAACAGAGTTTACATCATCATCTTCCTCTAGTTTTTCTAGTAACTTTTCTACATCAGCTTTTTGAGTATCGTTTAATTTAACTGTTGTTGTAGGTATTCTCTCAAACCCAGAAGATAATATTTCAATATTATTTTCTTCAAAGTATCCTTGCAAAGCTCCAAATTGTTCAAAGGGAGCATATATAATTACACCTTCCTCGTCATCAAAAACCTCTTCAACTTCAAAGTCAATTAACTCCAGTTCAAGTTCTTCCATATCAATTGTAATGTCTTCTTTTTTGATGGTAAAATTACAAGTATGATCAAACATAAATGACACAGATCCAGAAGTTCCTAGGTTCCCTTCGCATTTATTAAAGGCGGCTCTGACATTAGCAACTGTTCTGTTGTTGTTGTCTGTAGCTGTTTCTATAAGGATAGCAATTCCGTGAGGAGCATACCCTTCAAAAAGTACTTCTTTATAATCTGCTGTATCTTTGTCTGAAGCTTTTTTTATGGCACGTTCTACATTATCTTTAGGCATATTTGCTGCCTTTGCATTTTGTATAACAGCTCTTAGTCTAGAGTTTGTCTCTGGGTTTGGGCCAGCTTCTTTGACAGCCATAACAATGTCTTTACCAATTCTAGTAAATGTTTTCGCCATTGCAGACCAACGCTTCATTTTTCTTGCTTTCCTAAACTCAAATGCTCTACCCATTTCTATTTTTTATTCTAATTTTAAAGTACACAAATGTAAAAATAAGCAATATGATTTGCAATTTTTTAATTTATGTATTTTGATGTTATTTTTTAGTGTTTTTAAAGTGCAAATTATACTTGCAAGATTCCCATATTAAATTTTTTGTCAATAGGAGCGTGGTTAGCAGCCTCAATCCCCATGGAAATCCAAGTTCTAGTTTCTAAAGGATTTATTACTGCATCTGTCCATATTCTTGCAGCTGCATAATAAGGAGAAATCTGTTTATCATATCTCGATTTTATTTCTTTATAGAGTTCTGCTTCTTTTTCTGGTGTAATTTTTTCGCCTTTCTTCTTTAGTGATGCAGTTTCTATTTGTAATAAAACTTTTGCAGCAGAATTACCACTCATTACAGCAAGTTCAGCACTTGGCCATGCCACAATTAAATTAGGATCATATGCCTTACCACACATGGCATAATTACCTGCGCCATAAGAATTACCAATAATAATAGTGAATTTTGGCACTACTGAGTTACTAACTGCGTTTACCATTTTAGCACCGTCTTTTATAATTCCTCCATGTTCTGATTTAGAGCCAACCATAAAACCTGTAACATCTTGTAAGAATACCAATGGAATTTTTTTCTGATTGCAATTGGCAATAAAACGTGTAGCTTTGTCAGCAGAATCGTTATAAATTACACCACCAAATTGCATTTCTGTAGGTTTGGTTTTTGAAGAGGTAGTTTTAACTAATTTTCTCTGGTTGGCAATAATACCAACTGCCCAACCATCTATTCTTGCATAACCTGTAAGAATAGTTTGGCCATATCCTTCTTTATATTGTTCAAATTCAGATTTGTCTACCAAACGTTTTATGATTTCTAACATATCATATTGTGCATTCCTTTCTTTTGGTAGAATTCCGAAAATTTCATCTTGATTTTCTTTAGGCTCAAAAGATTCGGTTTTACTAAAACCTGCTTTATCATAATCACCTATTTTATCAACTATAAATTTTATTTTATCTAAAGCGTCTTTATCATTTTTAGCTTTATAATCTGTGACACCAGAAATTTCACAATGTGTGGTTGCACCTCCTAAAGTTTCATTATCAATACTTTCACCAATAGCAGCTTTTACCAAATAGCTTCCTGCTAAAAATATACTTGCAGTTTTGTCTACAATTAAAGCTTCATCACTCATAATAGGCAAGTATGCACCACCTGCAACACAGCTACCCATGACCGCAGAAATTTGCGTAATCCCCATAGAGCTCATAATAGCGTTATTTCTAAATATTCTTCCAAAATGTTCTTTGTCTGGAAAAATTTCATCCTGCATTGGTAGATAAACTCCTGCAGAATCTACAAGGTAAATAATTGGTAATTTATTCTCTATTGATATTTCTTGAGCTCTTAAGTTCTTTTTTCCTGTAATAGGAAACCAAGCCCCAGCTTTAACAGTTGCATCATTTGCAACAACGATACATTGTTTGCCTTTTATGTAACCAATCTTTACAACTACACCGCCAGAAGGACAACCTCCATGTTCTTCATACATTTCTTCTCCTGCAAAGGTGCCTATTTCTATACTTTTAGTTTTTTTGTCTAATAAATAGTCGACTCTTTCACGAGCTGTCATTTTTCCTTTTTCGTGTAGTTTGTCAATTTTTTTTTGTCCACCACCAAGTTTAACTTTCGCAAAACGATTTTTTAAATCTGAAACTAATAGTTTATTGTAGTCTTCGTTTTTGTTGAAGTTAATATCCATAAAATAGCATTCTTAATTTTGAGCTAAATTAAGAAATTTAAGTGTGAAATTTTTAATAAAAAACAGGTTTTCATAACCTTATTTTCTCAATAAAGAAAAGTTTCCTTTTTTGTTAATTGTTGGTTTTGTTGTGTCTGCAGGTACTAATGTTACATTGTACCAATAATCATCAGAAGGCAATAATTTACCACTGTACGTTCCATCCCAACCATTTCCATCGATAGGAACTTGTGAAACTAGATTACCAAATCTATTAAAGATGTTAATACTAGCATTAGGATAAAAAGT
>Ga0233438_10001434_pt1 | contig 25946 bp, 26 predicted proteins | sample SI_123_September_FD_182720 | JGI IMG/M metagenome (GOLD analysis project Ga0233438, IMG submission 182720) | Seawater microbial communities from Saanich Inlet, British Columbia, Canada - SI_123_September2016_10_MG | ecosystem: Environmental > Aquatic > Marine > Inlet | place: Canada: British...
AGTGGAAACCGGTTTTCGGATCAGATCATGTCTAACCAAGAATCGTAGATGATGGATCTGTTCGATGCTGTAGAAGGCGAACCGCGCGACATTCAACTCGCGCCGGGCGCGATGCTGCTGGCGGGATTCGCGCGGCCGATTGAAACGCCGTTAATTGAATCAGTGAACGCCATCATCAACCGTGCGCCGTTTCGTCATCTCATTACGCCCGGCGACCACAGAATGTCGGTGGCCATGACCAATTGCGGCAGGGTCGGCTGGGTCAGCGATCGCACCGGCTATCGTTATGATGCCATCGATCCGGACAGCGGAAACCCATGGCCACAGATGCCGGCTGTGTTTGCGGATCTGGCTTTGCGCGCCGCCGCCAGGGCGGGCTTCGCCGATTTTCGTCCCGACGCCTGTCTCATCAATCGCTACGATCCGGGCGCCAAGCTCTCGCTGCATCAGGACAAGGATGAACTGGATTTCAATGCGCCGATTGTTTCGGTGTCATTGGGACTGGTTGCCACGTTCCTGTTCGGCGGTCTGAACCGGAGTGATAAGACAGCACGCTACCGGCTGGTGCATGGCGATGTCGTGGCATGGGGCGGGCCGTCGCGGCTGGCCTATCACGGCGTGATGCCGCTGGCGGATGGCGAGCATCCGCTGCTCGGCGCCCAGCGTATCAATCTGACTTTTAGGAAGACGCGCTGACGCGCTTTCGTAGGGAGCACGGTAAGGCTTTCATCCGTTCGTCCCCGCGAAAGCGGGGACCCAGAGCAAGGAGCTGGATTCCCGGTTACGCGGGAATGAGCGGAGAAAGGTGTCGGAAGCTCTTACTCCCGATCGACCCGCACCACGCGGCCTTTGTCGATCGCCAGCGCAAGGCGGCCTTTCTTCAAGGCCAGTGCAGCCTCACCAAACAGTTCACGGCGCCAACCGTGCAATGCGCCGACATCGGCGTTGTCGTCGGCGGCGATCTGCTCAAGGTCGTCCACGGTCGCGATCACCTTGCTGGCTACGGCGTGCCGCTCCGAGGTCATCCGCAGCAACACCTTCAGCAGTTCAACGGTTGCGGCTCCGTTGGCGTTGCCGCGCGGCTTGTCGAGCTTGGGCAACGTCGACAGGTCGCGTGCAGTCCCGCGCTTCACCGCGGCGACGATGTCCTGTCCCCATTTCGACTTGTCGAAACCCTTCGGCAGCGAGCGCAGACCGGCGAGCCGTTCAAGGCTGGTGGGCGCATGGGTGGCGATGTCGCCGATGGCGTCATCTTTCAATATGCGCGAGCGAGGCACATCGCGGCTTTGCGCTTCCTGTTCGCGCCACGCCGCAACTTCCATCAGCACCGCCAGTTCTTTCGGCTTGCGGACGCGGGTTTTGAGCCGCTCCCAGGCGCGCTCGGGATGGAAGTCGTATGTCTTCGGTGAGGTGAGGATTTCCATTTCCTCGCTGACCCATTCGCTGCGGCCGCGCTTATTGAGGTCGGCGTCGAGCGCTGCGAACACGTCACGCAGATGCGTGACATCGGCGAGGGCGTAGGTGATCTGGTCCTGCGTCAGCGGACGGTTCGACCAGTCGGTAAAGCGATGGGTCTTGTCGGGACGGTGCCCGGTGATGCGCTCGACCAACTGATCGTAGGCGATTGAATCGCCATAGCCGAGAACCATGGCTGCGACCTGGGTGTCGAACACCGGATGCGGGATAATGCCGGCGCGGTGAAAAATGATCTCGATGTCCTGCCGAGCGGCATGGAACACCTTCAGCACGTTCTCGTTGGCCATCAGGTCAAAGAACGGCTTGAGGTCGATGCCCTTCGCGAGGGTGTCGATAACGACAGCCTCATCCGCACTGGCCATCTGCACGACGCAGAGCAGGGGATAGTAGGTGGTTTCGCGCAAAAACTCGGTATCGACAGTGATAACGCGGTGTTTGGCGAGGCGATTGCAGACTGCTGCGAGTTCGTCGGTCGTGGTGATCATTTCCATGCGGGGGTTATGGGCGCGTTGAACGGAATTTTCCATGCGAAAATCGACTGATCGGGCAAGCCCATACGTCATGGCCGGGGACATCGTTTATCCACCGCTGAACCGGAGACGCACGCCGTACGACCAATAGGTCATTGCCGCAATGCACTATTTTTAGGGAGCGACTGCTATGGCCGGAAACAAACGCTTCGTCGGTGCGGGAGTTGTAGGCCTCCTGATCGCGTCGCTGGTTCCCGCTATGGCCCTGGCCAACACCCTGAACGTCAACACCGGCACGCGCATTCCAATGCGGCCTCACGTCAATCTCAATGCGACGATCAATCTCGGCGTAAAATCCCGAACGTTTCACGATATCGACCTCTCCGATGCCTGCCGCGCCGATGAGAGCATCAAGGCGAAAGGCAAGCGGGAGTGGCGCTGTCGGCAGGATCGTTGAGGCAAGCATTTCGCAAGGTGAAATCAAGGGAGGCATGCGTTGCGGCAAAGGAGCTGCATTGCATCCTCCGGCATGATTAGGTGCGGCTTCACATGCGAGCTTCACCATCATGATTACTGGACTTGATCACGCCGTCGTTCTGGTTCGCGACATCGAAGCCGGTGTCGCCGGCTACCAGACGCTGCTTGGACGCGCGCCGGCATGGCGCGCGCAAAGCGACGGAGCGGCCACCGCGATTTTCGTGCTCGACAACACGTCGCTCGAATTGATGGCGCCTGCTGGCGAGGGCGCCGCCGCGGATCGCGTTCGTGCGGCGCTCGACAGGCAGGGCGAGGGGCTCGCGAGTCTGGCTTTCAGCGTCGATGACATCGCAAAGGCGCATCACCGCCTCGCGCGGCTCGGCCTGGCGCCGGAGGACATCAGCGATGGTGCGAGCAAGGATCTCGCATCGGGCCGCACGCTGACTTGGAAACGCACGCGCGCGTCGGCCGAGTCCACCCACGGTATCCGGTTGTTCTTTCTTGAGCGTGCGGAACGGCTGGCGCGTTCAGCCGAAACGGCCTCTGTTTCGGTCACGTTGCTCGATCATCTCGTGATCGCAACGCCAGATCCGGAGCGCACCGCGGCGCTGTACGGCGCGCGGCTCGGCCTCGACATGAAGCTGGACCGGACCATTGCCGCGCTGGGAACGCGTTTCCTGTTCTTCAGAACGGGCGCTCTGGTCTTCGAGGTCATCCATCGCATCAAGGACGGCAGAGGGGACGGCCCGGACAAGATTTTCGGGGTTTCGTGGCGTGTCGCCGACATCGAGGCCACGCGGGCCCGGCTTCAGCAGGCTGGTCTCGACGTCTCCGAACCCCGCGAGGGGCGTAAACCGGGTACCCGGGTCTTCACGGTCCGGACCGGCACCTTTGGGGTGCCAACCATTGTGATCCAGCAGGGGCAGCGCGAGGCTCGCGACAGTTAATCGCCGGTCTGCACGTCCCGCAGCGGGCGCATTGTTTTTATTAAGCTTTTTCCCGCCACATGGAAGGGTGAACGGCACCATCCGGTTGCCGCGTTCCCTCCGCTCGGGTAAACCCTGCGCGCGCATTCATGCGCTGATATCCCCTGATTCTTGTCTCTGACGCCGTTTTCCAGGATTTCCATGCATCGCTATCGTTCCCACACCTGCGGCGCCCTCCGCGATTCCGACATTGGTCAGGAGGTACGGCTGTCCGGCTGGTGCCACCGCATCCGCGACCACGGTGGACTGCTGTTCATCGACCTGCGGGATCATTACGGAATGACGCAATGCGTGGTCGATCCGGATTCGAAGGCGTTCGGCCTGGCCGAAAAGCTGCGCGCAGAGTGGGTGGTGAAGATCGACGGCAAGGTGCGCCGCCGCCCTGAGGGCACCGACAACCCCGATTTGCCGACCGGCACGGTCGAACTGTTCATCGCCGACATCGAAGTGTTGGGCGAGGCGGGCGAACTGCCGATGCCGGTGTTCGGCGATCAGGAATATCCTGAGGAAATCCGGCTCAAGTATCGCTTCCTCGATCTGCGCCGCGAGAAGCTGCACCAGAACATCATGACGCGCGGCGCCATCGTCGACTCGATGCGCGCGCGGATGAAGAAGGCGGGCTTCTTCGAATTCCAGACCCCGATCCTTACCGCATCGTCGCCGGAAGGCGCGCGCGACTTCCTCGTGCCGTCGCGTATCCATCCCGGCAAGTTCTACGCGCTGCCGCAGGCGCCGCAGCAGTACAAGCAACTGTTGATGATGTCGGGCTTCGACCGTTACTTCCAGATCGCTCCATGTTTCCGCGACGAGGACCCGCGCGCCGATCGTCTGCCGGGCGAGTTCTACCAGCTCGACCTCGAGATGAGCTTCGTTACGCAGGACGATGTGTTCGCAGCAATGGAGCCAGTGATCACCGGCGTGTTCGAGGATTTCGCCAAGGGCAAGCCGGTTACCAAGAAGTGGCCGCGTATTCCGTTTGCTGAAGCGCTTCGCAAGTACGGCAGCGACAAGCCTGACCTTCGCAATCCGCTGGTGATGCAGGACGTGTCGGAGCATTTCCGCGGCTCGGGCTTCAAGGTGTTCGCGCGCATGCTGGAAGACGCGACCAACCAGGTCTGGGCGATCCCCGGACCGGGCGGCGGTTCACGCGCATTCTGCGACCGCATGAATTCGTGGGCGCAGGGCGAAGGCCAGCCGGGCCTCGGCTACATCATGTGGCGCGAAGGCGGCGAGGGCGCAGGCCCGCTGGCCAACAACATCGGACCCGAGCGCACCGCTGCGATCCGCGAACAGCTTGGTCTCAAGGAAGGCGATGCCGCATTCTTCGTCGCTGGCGATCCTTCGAAGTTCTGGAAGTTCGCAGGCCTCGCACGCACCAAGCTCGGCGAAGAGCTGAACCTGATCGACAAGGATCGGTTCGAACTTGCATGGATCGTCGACTTCCCGATGTACGAGTACAACGAGGAAGACAAGAAGGTCGACTTCTCGCACAACCCGTTCTCGATGCCGCAGGGTGGCATGGAAGCGTTGCAGACGCAGGATCCACTCACGATCAATGCGTTCCAGTACGACATTGCCTGCAATGGCTATGAGATCGCGTCCGGCGGCATCCGCAACCATCGCCCCGACGCGATGGTGAAGGCGTTCGAAATCGCGGGCTATGGCGAGGAAACGGTCATTGAGCGTTTCGGCGGCATGTATCGCGCGTTCCAGTACGGCGCGCCGCCGCACGGCGGCATGGCTGCTGGCGTCGATCGTATCGCCATGTTGCTTTGCGGTACGAACAACCTGCGCGAAATCTCGCTCTTCCCGATGAACCAGCGTGCTGAAGATTTGCTCATGGGCGCGCCATCGGAAGTCGCGCTCAAGCAGTTGCGCGAGCTGCACATCAGGCTCAATCTGCCCTAGTGTGGTGGTTCGCAAGTCCGCGTGATTCCTGCAGCACGCTCTTTTGCGGACTTGCGAACCGAGACCACACTAGAATTATAATTTCTAGTGTCCTTTTGAATCCGAAGTTCGCTATGGAACGTGCTGCGAATTGAAGCGAACTTCGGATTCAGGACACCAGAGCTGAATCGCATAACCGTCGCAAGACGGGACTAAACAGCACTCGTCGAAAGACGGGGCTAAAGAGAATATCGGGAGTGGGTATGGCGTCGACGTTGTCTGAAGAACTGCGCCTCGCGGCGCTGGCTTATCATCGGCTTCCACGGCCCGGTAAACTCGAGATTCAGGCAACCAAGCCACTTGCGAACCAGCGCGACCTTGCGCTGGCCTATTCTCCGGGGGTTGCCGCGGCCTGCGAGGCGATTGCCGCCGATCCGGCGCAGGCTGCCGAACTCACGACCCGCGCCAACCTCGTCGCCGTCGTGAGCAACGGCACCGCCGTGCTCGGCCTCGGCAATATCGGTCCGCTCGCGTCCAAGCCTGTGATGGAAGGCAAGGCGGTCCTGTTCAAGAAGTTCGCCGGCATCGATGTGTTCGACATCGAGATCGCGGCCGACACCATCTCGCGCGTGGTGGAGACGGTGGCAGCGCTGGAGCCGACCTTCGGCGGCATCAACCTTGAGGACATTAAGGGGCCGGAGTGCTTCGAGATCGAGGAGCAGCTCAAGGCGCGGATGAAGATCCCGGTCTTCCACGACGACCAGCACGGCACCGCGATCATTGTCTGCGCGGCGATCCGCAACGCGCTGATGCTGAACGGCAAGAAAATCGAAGACATCAAGATTGTCGCCTCCGGCGCGGGCGCGGCTGCGATCGCCTGCCTCAATCTTCTCGTCTCGCTCGGCGCCCAGCGCAAGAACATCTGGGTCTGCGATATCGATGGCCTCGTCTATGAAGGCCGCAATACGCTGATGGACAAGTGGAAGGCGGTCTACGCACAGAAGACCGACAAGCGCACGCTGGCCGATGTGATCGGCGGCGCGGACGTATTCCTCGGCGTGTCCGCCGGCGGCGTGCTCAAGCCCGAGATGGTCAAGGCGATGGCCGACAAGCCGCTGGTGATGGCGCTCGCCAATCCGACGCCGGAAATCATGCCGGACGAGGCACGCAAGGTGCGCCCCGACGCGATGATCTGCACCGGCCGCTCCGACTTCCCCAATCAGGTGAACAACGTTCTCTGCTTCCCGTTTATTTTCCGGGGCGCGCTCGATGTCGGAGCGACCGCGATCAACGAGGAGATGAAGCGCGCCGCGGTGGATGCGCTGGCGCAGCTCGCGCGCGATCCGCCGTCCGATGTCGTGGTGCGCTTCGATGGCGGCGAGACGCAGGGCTTCGGTCCCGGCTCGCTGATCCCGAGCCCGTTCGATCCGCGGCTGATCCTGCGCGTGGCGCCCGCCGTGGCGCAGGCGGCGATGGACTCCGGTGTCGCGACGCGGCCGATTACCGATTTCGATGCCTACACCGAAAGGCTCAGCCGGTTCGCATTCCGCTCCGGTCTGGTCATGAAGCCGGTGTTCGCCAAGGCCAAGACCCAGCCGGTGCGGGTGATCTACGCCGAGGGCGAGGACGAGCGCGTGCTGCGCGCCGTTCAGGTCGTGCTTGAGGAAAAGCTGGCGCGTCCCATCCTTGTCGGGCGTCCGTCGGTGGTCGCAACGCGCATCAAGCGGTTCGGTCTCTCGATCAACCCCGGCAGCGATTTCGATCTGATCAATCCCGAGGACGATCCGCGTTATCGCTCCTATGTGCAAACCTACATCGATCTGGCCGGGCGGCACGGCATCACACCGGAAGCTGCGCGGACGCTGGTACGCACCAATGCGACGGTGATTGCCGCGCTTGCGGTAGCGCGCGGCGAGGCCGACGCCATGCTGTGCGGCGTCGATGGCCGTTACATGAGCCATTTGCGGCGCATTCGCGAGATCATCGGCGTGACGCCGGGGCTTGCGGACTATTCGGCACTGGCACTGGTGATCACCAGCAAGGGCGCGTACTTCATCGCAGACACCCAGATTCGTACCAATCCGACCGCTGAAGAACTGGCCGAAATGGCAGCGCTCGCCGCTGTGCACGTTCAACGGTTCGGTATCAAGCCAAAAGTGGCCTTCCTATCGCATTCGGACTTCGGCAGCTACGATTCCGCGTCGGCACAGAAGATGCGGCGCGCGACCGAGTTGCTGGTGAACGATCATCCGGAAATCGAAGCCGATGGCGAAATGCACGGTGATTCCGCGCTGACCGAACTGTCGCGCAAGCTGGTGCTGCCGCATTCGCGGCTTGAAGGCTCGGCCAATATCCTGATCATGCCGAACCTCGACGCCGCCAACATCGCGTATCAGATGATCAAGATTCTCGCCGACGCGCTTCCGGTCGGGCCGATCCTGATCGGACCCACGCGCCCGGCCCACATCCTGACGCCGTCGGTGACAGCGCGAGGCATTCTCAATATGACGGCGGTTGCGGCGGTCGAGGCGCAGGAGCGGGCGGGACGGCAACAGCCGACGCTGTTCGGTTGACGGTAACTCCTGTATAGTCCCGTTCGCGGGATTTCAGTGGGGCCGACAAAAATGCCAGCCATAGTCACAGTTGGACGTATTCTGTTCGTCGTCCTGTTTGTGTTTTCCGGGGCCTCCAAGCTATTCGATATCGCATCTACCACGCAGGCGATCACCGAGAAGGTCGTCCTTCCGGCGATGCTGACGCAATACACGTCCCAGCTTGAGGGCTTCACGGGGATGCCGACCGCGCAGATGCTGGCGATTCTGGCTGGCGCGCTGGAAGTTGGCGCCGGCCTGTTCATTGCGTTGAATTTCGGCACGCGGTTCTTCGCATGGCTGCTGGTGTTGTTCGTCGCGGTGACGACGTTCTACTTCCACAATTTCTGGGACATGACCGGCGCGGACCGGATCAACAACATGATCCATGCGCTGAAGAACCTGTCGCTGATCGGAGGGCTGCTGGTGATCGCAGGTTATCCGCGTCCGGTAGCGATGGAAAACAGCAGCCGCTACACCGACGTCTAATATCCAGTTCGCCGCCACGCGGTGACATCGACGCGACGTTCCGCGTCGAGTACGCGCGTTTCCACCGCCTTGAGATCATGGGCGGCTAGAACCTCCTGTGGCATGCGCTGGGGCACTTCGAGAAATCCGCCCATTCCGCCGGGGATGGTCAGGTTGTGCGCCTGCGACAGCCAGAATGTGTCGAAGCGGTCCATGAACATCTCGAATACGACGGGACCGCCGATGATCGCCGCGGTTCCGGTCGTCACGCCGCTCTCACGGCAGGCGTCCTCAAACGACGCGCCCGCGGGATTCCACAACGTCGCCTTGGGATTGGCGGGATCGCGGGCAAGGGCGGGAATGGTCCGGGTCAGAACGATGCGCGTGCGCTCGGGCGAGCGCGGCTGATCCTCGAAAGAATTTCGCCCATGCACGATCAGGTCCGCCGCATCGAGCGCGGATTCGAAAAATCTCTGATCGGCCTCGAACTTCAGTTCCGGCGGCATGATACCGCTGGCGTCCGCGAGCATGCCGTCAGCGGAGACAATCACATAGCCTTCGATACGCATAAGGTGCGGTTTAGCCATTTCCGGGAAAGCCGCAAGTATGCGTTTTCGGCTATTCCGAAATGGTTTGAACCACGCTGTTGACCGGGCGTGCGCTGACCGTCGGCAGCTTCACGTCCTTGACCAGTTCCTCGTCGTATTTCGCGATGGTCTGCATCGGCGCCTTCGCCTTCACCTGCACGACCTTGTAGCCGCCGGCCTTCAGCCGTTTCATGATTTCGGGCAAGGCCTCAGCGGTATGTTTCTGAAAGTCGTGCATCAGGATGATGCCTTTGCCGTTCTTGTCCAGCTTCGACATCACGGTATCGACGACCTTCTGGGCGGTGCGCGCTTTGAAGTCGAACGAGTCGAGATCGCATGACCACATCGAGATGTTGCGTTCGCCCAGATAGGTCACCATCGTAGGCGGATGCTGGAGTGCTGGGAAACGGAACAGCGGTGACGGCGCTGCGCCGAGTGCCCATTTCACCGCACTAAAGCCTTTCTCGATTTCGTCCTTGCGCTGGTCGTCGGTCAGCTTCTTGTTGTTGAGGTTGGCATGCGACCACGTATGCGCGCCGATGGTGTGACCGTCCGCTGCGACATGCTTGAGGATCTCGGGATAGTAGGTGGCGTGCTTGCCGATCGGGAAAAAGATCGCCTTGGTACATTCGTCGGCGAGCGTCTTGAGAACCGATGGCGTGTTGACCGGCCATGGTCCGTCGTCGAACGTCAGCACCACTTCCTTGTCGCGCAGGAAGTCGAGTTGCTTGAAATGCTCGAAGCCGAAGCCGGGACCGCCAGTGGTGTCGATTTGCACCACGCGCGACACGCCGATGGCGTTCGGGTTTGCGCAATTGGCCTTGATAGCCGCCGGTGCAGGTGTTGGAGCCGGGGCGGTCGCAGTTGTTGGTGCTGGGGCCGGAGCCGGCGTTGGAGCCGCGGCTTTGGCCGGTGGTGGTGCTGCGCTGCGCTGCGGGATGAGTGCCTGTGACCAGACGCTGGTGAAGGCGCAGACCGAGATGGCGCTGGCGGCGAAGACAGTTGCCTTGATGCGCATGGAAAATACCCCCGAACGCAAAATCCCCGCGTCCGGCCCGGCGGACGCTGCCGTAGTCCCCAACCATGAGCCTAGACCCACATTGTTTATTGCGCCAACCGATTTTCAAGGGGAGCGTTGGCAGGGTTAATCCAGCCGCCTTACGGGTTCCGTCAGACGGTCAGCGCGCGGGCAATTGCCGTGACAACGCGCGTGTCGGTCGGCTCGACGCGGGAGGAAAACGCGTCGGCGATATGGCCGTCGCGGCCAACGAGATACTTGTGGAAATTCCAGCTTGGGAGATCGGCCGGCCGCTCGGCCGCCGCCCATTTGTAGAACGGATGGGCATTCGGTCCCTTCACGGAGGTCTTGGCCGTGATTGGGAAGCTGACGTGATAGGTCTGCTCGGCGGTATGCGTGATGTCGCCGGCGCCGCCAGGCTCCTGTGCACCGAAATCGTTCGAGGGAACGCCGATGACGGTCAGGCCGCGTTCGCGATATTGCGTCCACAACTCCTGCAGTCCGGCATATTGCGGAGTGAAGCCGCACAGCGAGGCTGTGTTGACCACCAGCAGCGGCTTGCCGGCGAAGTCGGCGAGACGGATGTCGCCGCCCTTCAGCCCCTGAAATGAAAAGCTGTAGGCTGTCATCCGGCTCATCGCAGCCTGTGCGAAGACGGATCGCGTCGCGAGCGGGAATGTTGCGCTAGCCGCAAGGGCCGTTATCACACCTCGGCGGTCGATCATGATGCGCTCCTGAGACACCGTCGCTCAAGATAACGGATTGCCGCCGCGCCAGGTTTCAAGAAGCCGTGACAGTTTCAGGGACGCTTTGGCGGTTTATCGCACCATGGCATCGGCAATTCCGATTGGTAGTACTCGTTCCACTCGCAAATGTATTCGGGGCCGCTGCGCTTCATGACATGCTTCACCGGCTCGGCCTGACTGATGGCGACGTGGGCCACGATCAGCACTGCGCCGACCGGATAGGCCCATTTGCTCCACCGCAGGTCGTTCAACTTTTCCAGCAAAAGTGCGCCGGCCAGAATGATGAGTGGATCGGTCAGGATGAAGTATTCGGCCTTGAGGCCACGCCGTACGCCGAGTGCGTCGATGCTGATGGCGGACAGCAGCAGAAGTGTCGCCTGGATCGCGACCTGCCGTTCGCCTCGGAGCCACGCATACACAATGCCGGGAATAACCAGCCATGTCAGGAACACGGTCGGACGCGGTGACGAGAACAGGACAAACGTGTACCGCTTGAGCACGGAAATGACGCCGTCGAGCAGCAGGCTGAGAGCTGCGAGAATCTTGCCGCCTTCGGTCGCCGAGATCACCGGCGCGTCGGCAAACACCAGCATTTTCTCGATGGGATTGATTACGGCGACGATGTTTTGAGGATCATACTGCAGATAAAGCGTCAGCAGTCCGAGTGATGCGCCTGCGACAACCGCGAACATCGACGTCAGCGTTTCGGTGGGGCTGACCCGCCATATCACCGCATAGACGATCATGGCGACGCCGATCCAGCAGAGCAGGGCAGCCTGATACACCCCGTACATGCCGCCGATCAGCGCGTTAAGCTGGGCAATGTCGATCGATTCAGGCTCGAGGCCCGCGGCAATCAGCGGCCACGCAAGGCTGAGCATCAGAGCCGCGACAACGGCTGCACCGAGCGTCGCGATCCATGCCCGAGTCGAGTTGTTCCAGAACGCTGTGCTGGTGCTCTCCGGTGTGCCGAACGGCAGCATCATCAACGGCAGTCCTGCGATCAGCAGGATGATCTGAACCTTGTTCTGCATTCCGAGCACGCACAGCGCGGCCGCGCCTGCGAGAGCGAGTGGACGCCATGTGCTGGCGCGGCGGCTCACGGCGATCAGCAGCATCAATGCCAGCGTGAACAGACCCGCCGCGATCAGTTCGCTGCGGAGAATCCGCATATGAACCGCGATGCCGCCTGAGAACGCGAACGCGAATGTGGCAAGCAGCGCGATCCGCCAGTCGCGGAAGATGCACCGGGCGAGTGCGGCGAAGCCGAGCACGAAGACCGTTGCGGTGAGCCACGCCACCACGCGGCCGGCGCGAACCGCGCTGGTCATTGCGGCATCGAATGCGGGTACGTTCAGCGCGGACGGGATTGACGAGAGCTTCCATGCATCGAGCAGGCCGAGCGTGTGCATCAGCTGGAACCACCACTTCACCGACAGGATGGTGAAGTAGGACGGGTGATCGAAGAACGCCTGCGGCTTGCCGTCGTTCATCACGAGCGCGTTGTAGACGATCATGAAATCCATGTCGGCATTGCGCCAGTAGATGACGAAATAGCCGGCGAGGAAAAACGACAAAGCAAGGCCGATCAGGATGACGGCCATACCGCCGGTCCAGCCGAACTGTGTCAGCCGCGCAAGCGCATCACGCCGCGGGTCGGTGGAGGAGGGTTTTGCCGAGATATCGATGTCGGGGGAGGCTGTCATGATCGGCGCGTTCTATCGTAACGCCGAGCCGAAAGCCAATCCCCGCCGGGAGGCAGTTTTGCGCGTACTACCGCAGCGGGACGATGAAATCCGTGCCGCGCCGCCCGGTCTCGTCGCCAAGGCCGCGATCCGACACCGTGATCGAGCCGCCCGGCGCCAGCGCCGACGCGATCCGCTTCATGGCATCTTCGGGAATGGTCAGGCGATCGAGGGCTTCCGTCGGCGACGACGGCGGAGCGGCCGCTGCCATCGCGACGGCTGGGTCGCCGCGCCTGCGCCTCGGTTTTTCTTCCGTTCCACGCATGGGCACTGGCAGCGAGACGACTGACCAGCGCAGGGCGTCGGGATCGGCCTTGTCGGCGCGGACCGTGAAGACGTGGGTGCCGAGCGGGCGATCCGATGCGGCGATGGTGACCGGCGCTTCAAACCAAGGTTCGAAATTCTGCCGTACGTAGATCTTGTTTTCCTTAGCGCTGACAAAGGCCGCGACATGGCCGGAGCGCGGCTTCACCGGACCAATGAATTCAGCCGCGCCTTCGAGCGGAGGCGTGACGCTGGTGGAGATTGCAGGGTCGGTGGCGCGGGCCTGATCCTTATCGATCTTGGGCGCTTCGCTCTTCTGGTTGTCGCCGGGAGACTTATCGCCGGAAGGATCCGAGCTGTCGCGGCTTGCGCTCTCCGCCGGCGCGCCGACGGTGTCCGCATCGCTCCTTTGCGGGAATGTTCCGCTGGCGTCGGCTGTGCGAATGGGCTCGTTCTCGGAAATCGAGCTCAGTCGCAACTGCGGCTTCTCGTGAGTGGCGGCATCGAGGATCGACGAACGATCCGACTTCAGTGTCGAGGCCTGCTGTTCCGGCGCGGGCGCGGCGGCGACCGGCTTCGTATCCGGCTTGCGGGTAATGAGCAGCGGGTGAGAGAAATCAGCCGGCGAGACGTCACCGGGCGTGATGACCACGCGCGCGCCCATGCGGGTCCAGCCCCACATCCGCATCGCAAAATTCATCGGCATACGGATGCAGCCGTGCGACGCCGGATAACCAGGCAGTACGCCAGCGTGCAGCGCGATACCGGACCAGGTGATGCGCTGCATGTAGGGCATCGGCGCGCCGCTGTAGATATTCGAGCGGTGATACTTGTTCTTCTGGATGATGCTGAATACGCCCGTTGGCGTCGAATGGCCTTGCATGCCGGTGGACACCGGCGACTCCGCAAAAAGGCCGTTCTGATCGTAGATTTTCATCTGCTGGTTTTCGACCGAGATCGCGATGACGATCGGTCCCACCGGCTTGGTGGTGTCTTTCGGTGCATCCGGCAGTTTCGGCCGGGCTCGCACCACACGTGGGCGGCGAGGTTCCATTCGTGGCGGCTCGGCGTAGTCACCGCCGGGGTCCATCGGCCAGAACATCTGGGCGTTGGCAGGCAGCACAAATCCGGCTGTCAGCATCACCGCAAGCCATGTGGTCCGCAGGCCACTGGTTTGGGCGGGGCGGGAACTGATGTCACTGCCAAAGGGGGAGGTTGTGCCGACCGTTTTCTGGTGGTCGCCCGGAGAAGGTAGCTGATTGCCGTACACGCGAAATTCCTCAATTGATTCCAGTGTTAGTGTCGCCAACTGGCTGAATGTTCATCGCCGTTCCGGTCTGGATACCGCATTCTGCGTGATTCAAGGTGCCGAAATGCTAGCTGTTGAACTTTCAAAAGCGCTTAACGGCGACTTATCCCTGGTCACAATCCCGTGCCTTCCAACAGGGGTAATGCCACCCCACATGAGGGGTTCCGGCGCGGGACAAGTCGTTCCGCGCTGTTTTGAAGACCCCTTCCTTGGAGCCTCCCAATGTCCTTTCGTCCGATCCGACTGACAGCCGCCGCGCTGTTGGCTAGCGCCTTTGTCTGGCTGGCCATAACGCCCCTGGCCGCGGCCGATGAACCGGACCTGATCTTCCGCCGTTCCACTGTCTTCAAGTTACTCAGCCCGGATGACAAGCTCGCGACCTACGGCGTCGATGACCCGGCCGTGGAGGGGGTGGCGTGCCATTTCACGGTGCCGGAGAAGGGCGGTTACAAGGGCTGGCTCGGTTTGGCGGAGGAAGTGTCCGACATCTCGCTGGCCTGCCGGCAGGTAGGGCCGATCCGCTTCAAGGCCAAGGCCGCGCAGGGCGAGGACATGTTCCGGCAGCGGCGGTCGCTGTTCTTCAAGAAAATGCAGATCGTCCGCGGCTGCGACGCCAAGCGAAACGTGCTGGTCTACATGGTCTACTCCGACAGGCTGATCGAAGGCTCGCCGAAGAACTCGACGTCCTCGGTCCCGGTCATGCCCTGGGGCAGCAACGACACCATCCAGAAATGCAGTGATTTCATTTCTGGATAGAGAACTGGCTAGAGCCCACGTCGCGTCATTGCGTGCGAAGCGAAGCAATCCAGATCAACAACTGGATTGCTTCGTCGCGAGTTCTCCTCGCAATGACGAACGGAGCCGTTGCGGACTCTACGCCGATCTGTTCTTGAGCATCCCGACGATAGCGGTCAGCACCGCGCCGGCGACGCCGCCGCCTGCGATTTGACCGATCATCGCGCCGATGTCCGGTGTTGAAGCCGTGTTGGCCAGCATCGGAATCAGCATCCCGAGAATCTGTCCGCCCACGCCGCCGCCGATAGCGCCGGCAATGGTATTCCCCATCGTACCAAGATCGATGTTCTTGGCCGCGCCGGCGACGTTTCCGCCGATAGCGCCGCCGATAATCTGGATCAGCAGATTAACAAGTAAGCCCGACATGATTTCGTCTCCCGGTCCGGAGTCACGTTCATCACGACGGCGCCGGACTCATTCGTCGCGCCTTGCAACTGTAGGACGATAGAACCGGCGGTCACGCTGCAGCTGCGAACTCGTACGACGAAAAGCCGGGCGACAAGTCATCGAATTGTCTTGCGCAATGTCGACTCAGAGGTGACGCGCGCCGCGCGCGGCTCTTGCGTTTGCGGGTTGTTTGATCGACGCTTGCCGGACAACAAAATCAAGGGGCGGACAACATGCGTCTCAAGAACAAGGTTGCGCTGGTCACGGGCGGCGCATCGGGATTTGGCGCGGCCATCGCACGGCTGTTTGTGGACGAGGGCGCCAAGGTCGTGATCCTCGATCTGAACGGCGAGGGCGCGGCGCGCGTTGCTGCGAACACCGGCGGCGCCGTTGCGGTCGCGGGCGATGTCTCAAAGCGGGGTGACATCGACAAGGCCGTTGCAACGGCGGTCGAGACATTCGGACGGCTCGACATCGTGGTGAACAATGCGGGCTGGTCGTTCCGCAACAAGCCGATCATGGACGTGACGGAAGACGAGTTCGACCGCGTGTTCGCGGTCAACGTCAAATCGATCTATCACATGACGAACGCCACCGTGCCGCTGATGCGCAAGCAGGGCGGCGGCTGCATCATCAACATCGGCTCGACCGGCGGTATCCGTCCGCGTCCGGGGCTCACGTGGTACAACGGCTCGAAGGGCGCGGTGAACCTGCTCTCCAGCGCGATGGCGGCGGAACTTGCGCCCGACAAGATTCGCGTCAATTGCGTCGCGCCGGTGATGGGCGAGACCGCGCTGCTCGAAACCTTCATGGGTGTGCCCGACACGCCGGAAAACCGCGCGAAGTTCATCGCGACAATCCCGCTCGGCCGCATGTCGCAACCGGAGGACATCGCCAAGGCGTGTGTCTATCTGGCGTCGGACGATGCGGACTTCATCACCGGCGTGGTGCTGCCGGTGGACGGCGGCCGGACGATTTAGACTGGATCAGTAGAGACTGCCACGCCGTCATTGCGAGGAGCGCTCGCGACGAAGCAATCCAGTTTTTGTGGGCTTTCTGGATTGCGTCGCTTCGCTCGCAATGACGAGCGAAAAACCTCTAGCGCTTGCCCTTGCGATCGACGCATTTGCGGGAAGCTTCAACGCCCGCTGCGGTGAGGCGAAGGCCTGACACTTCCTTGATCTGCCCAGCGGGGCAGGAGCCGTCATCGACATAGATCTTCTGACCGAGCCGCAGATCGGTGATGTCGGATTCGCGGCCAACGATGTCGGCGCGAGCGATAGCGGTGAATGCCAGCGATGTCATAGCGCCGAGCAACAGCGTTCGCGGCAGGGATACTGCGATCATGGGTGGCTCACTTGTTCTGGATTTTCAGCCCGTCAGGGCCGACGTTGATCTGCAGGCCCTTCGGTTCCCTGTTGTCCTGGTAGACCTTGTAGCCAAGCACGGCGACCGCGATTACGAGTGCGCCAACGACGGCGTAGAGGATGTTGCGATTGTCCATAAGGGCCCTCCAATACCTCAATGCGAAATCGTTGATGAAAACAGATTGATCGTGCCGACCCCCGCGATGATCAGCGCAAGACCGATGACGGCGGGTGTGTCGAGTTTCTGGCCGAACCAGACGAGACCGACGAGGGTGATCAGCACGATGCCGAGACCGGACCAGATCGCATAGGCGATCCCGACCGGCATGGTCCGCAGCACCAGCGACAGGAAATAGAACGACGCCGCGTAGCCGAGCGCCGTCAGGATCAGCGGCTTCGGCTTGGTGAATTGCTCCGACGCCTGCAGCGCGGAGGTTCCGATCACCTCAAGAATGATCGCGATAATGAGGTAGACGAAGGTCATGCCTCATCGTAGTCGGGCGACCGTGATTCTCAAAGGCGGCGGTTGATTGCCGACATACGCCGACGCCGTCAGCCGGCGTATGTCGGCAAGACTTGTGCGAAAGGAACCGGCACTCGTGACGTGCGCACTAGTGCTTCGCCACCGTTTCCCTCACTTCGGTACAGCACGCCGGGCATTCGTAGACGAAGTCGACCCTCGCCAGGTCCCAGTGGGGCTGAACCTCCCTGATCTGCATGGGAAGGCTCAGGCAGCTTGGACACACGGTCATAGCTGCATGAAAGATGCGTTGCTGTTGGTGATGCTGCGCAAAGGCTGGCATGATTGCTCTCCTTAATAACGGGAGCTCAGGCACTCAATCATCGGCGTCTCAGATGGTTGTTGCCGATGATGGACCATCTTATCGCGCAAGCTCCAAACACCTCATCAACTCTTGCGAACGCACGAAGAACATCCGCACAAACTCTGCGGGTGTGACCAAATCTACACAGTTTGTGCCTTGGTTCGGTCATATTGTGACTGCGCCTTCGCGACATCGCTCATGTGCCGCTCCGCCCAAATGCGCAAACCGTCCACGGTGTCGCTCAGCGTGCGGCCCAGCGGCGTGATCGAATACTCCACTGTCACCGGAACCGTGGGCGTCACCTTGCGCTTCACGAGGCCGTCGCGCTCAAGACCTTTCAGCGTCTGCGATGCCATCTTCTGCGTCAGGCCGCCGATCTCGCGGCGCAGTTCATTGAAGCGCCATGGCCTACGCGAAAGCAGGATCAGCAGCAGCACGGTCCACTTGTCGGCGATGCGATCGAGCACCAGCCGCGTCGGACAGTCCTGCGCGTAAGGGTTGGCCGGCCAGTTCCCCCGCGAGGCTTTGGTTGCACGCGCGGGTTTGGCCGCCGGTCTCTCGGAAGAGACCATGTCTCGCGAAAGTGCCTTCTTCACAACGGCGTCGGCAGCGGGCATCTAATGTCCATTCGTTAGTTGGTATCGATTAGATACCACATATCGCAAAGGATGTCATGATGAAAGTCGCATTGATCGGAGCCACCGGCCGCGCCGGTTCGCCTATCCTCCAGGAACTCGCCCGCCGCAGTCATTAGGTCACGGCTATTGTCCGCAATCCCGAGAAGGTTCAGGCGCAGGCTAACGTCATCGCGAAGAAGGGCGATGTGTTCGACAAGGATGGTCTCGCCGCGCTGCTCAAGTGGCACGATGCCGTCATCAGCTCCGTACACTTTTCCGCAAGCGACCCGCAAAAGCTGATCGAGGCCGTAAAGGCGTCGGGCGCGAAGCGCTATCTGGTGGTCGGCGGTGCGGGCAGCCTCGAAGTCGCGCCCGGCGTCACGCTGGTTTCGACACCCGAGTTTCCGGCGGCGTACACGGACGAAGCCACCAAGGGCGGCGTGTTCCTCGATCTGCTGCGGCAGGAGAAGGAACTTGACTGGACGTTTCTCTCGCCGTCGGCGCTGTTCTTCGACGGTCCGCGCACCGGCACGTTCCGCCTCGGTAAGGATCAGCTTCTGACCAACGAGAAGGGCAGCAGCATCTCGTTCGAGGATTACGCCGTCGCGCTGACCGATGAGGTCGAGAAGCCGAAGCACTCAAGGCAGAGGTTCACGGTGGGGTACTAGTGGTTCGCAAGTCCGCATTATTCCTGCAGCGCGAACTTTTTGCGGACTTGCGAACCAAAGCCACACCAACACCTAGACCGCAGCCACGATTACGTGTGCCTGAATTTTGGCAGCAACCTCGCCGTTGCCATGTCTGTCCGCAATCGCGGATGCGGCGTAGTCGGTTGCAGCTTCCAGCTTTCCCGCGTCTCTGGCCTCGATTTCGTTGCGAAGAACAGTTCCCTGACAATAAGCGACGGCCGGAAGACGCGGCGAGGATGCTCGGCTTTGTTCGGTTCTCGTCTCGATCACCAGACGGGAGAAACCTGCATCTTCCAGCTCGCTACGGATCAGTGCCGTGTCGTGATAGCCGTGCGGCGTGCGTGCCAGAAAGCGCGGCGGATCGTCCGGAAAAATCCTTGCGAGAGCATTCGTCACATCATCCGCAAATACATTCTCCTCGATGCGATCCCATACGCTGAACAAAAAATGTCCTCCGGGCTTCAGGACGCGCTTTGCTTCGCGGTAGGCAGATGAGCGGTCGGGAAAGAACATCGCGCCGAACTGGCAACAAACGAGATCGAAGGTCGCATTTTCAAACGGTAGCGTCAGAGCATCAGCTTGGCGCCATTTGATGCGACTGTCGGGAGTTTGTCGCGAAGCGGCATAGTCGAGCATCGGCTGGTTGAGGTCGGTTACGATATAGCGTGCGCCAGGGGACAGTTTCGGCGCCAATGCGCGGGTGACAACCCCGGTGCCCGCGGCGGTTTCCAGAACGGCGCTGGGCGATAAGGACGCTGCTCGTTGTGCAAGATCTGCGGCGAACGGCTCGAAAATCAACGGCACCATATGGCGGTCGTAGTTTTCCGGAATCGAGCCAGCAAACACCTTGTCCGCGTCCAGCATTGCTATCACCCGCCGTCTGTTTGATGGCTCGCGAAACTAGCACATAATTCTTCGCTTTGGGCCGCCGCTCAGCCATTACCTCCGAGGTCATCGCATCCCTTCCAACGGTCCCATAAAGTTGGCTACAGTCGTCGCCATAACCTGCGCGCAGACGCATGAAGGGACGAAACGCGATGGACGCCAAAACAACCACGAACGAGGCCCAGCGCCGCATTCTCGATGCGGTGGATGATGCCTTCGACCGGCAGCTTGAGACCACGAAGCAGTTTTCATCCATCCCCTCGACGCGTGGCGCGGAAGGCCCGTGTCAGGACATGATGGGCGACCTGCTGCGCGCACGCGGCTACGAGGTCGACGACTGGCATATCGACACGAACGATCTGAAAGGCCTGCGCGGTTATGGGCCGATCGAGCATGATTTCTCCAAGGCGCGCACGGTGGTCGGGACCTATCGTCCTGCGCGCGAGGCAGGCCGCTCGCTGATCCTGCAAGGCCATTGCGACGTGGTGCCTGCCGGGCCGCTCGACATGTGGGACACGCCGCCGTTCACCCCGACCATCAAGGACGGCTGGCTGTATGGACGAGGTGCTGGCGACATGAAGTCCGGCACCATCGCCGCGCTCTACGCACTGGATGCGTTGTGCGCGGCAGGCCTGAGGCCAACGGCGCGGATTCATTTTCAGTCCGTGATCGAAGAGGAGAGCACCGGCATCGGTGCACTCTCGACGGTGCAGCGCGGCTATCGCGCGGACTGCTGTTTCATCCCGGAGCCGACCAACGGCAAGCTGGTGCGCTCGCAGGTTGGCGTGATCTGGTTTCGTCTCAAGGTGCGCGGCAAGCCTGTACATGTGTTCGAGGCGGGGGCGGGCGCCAACGCGATCAAGGCGGCCTATCATCTCGTCCAGGCGCTTGAAGTGCTGGAAGAGGAATGGAACAGACGCGCCGCCAGCGACAGGCATTTCAAGGTCGTGAAGCACCCGATTAATTTCAATCCGGGCATCATCAAAGGCGGCGACTGGGCGTCTTCGGTGCCGGCGTGGTGCGATCTGGATTGCCGGATCGCGGTGCTGCCGGGCTGGTCGATTGCGGACCATCAGGCCGAGATCGTCGCCTGCGTCGAGGCCGCTGCGAAGAAGCATCCGTTCCTGGCGCAGAACCCGCCGGTGGTGGAATGGTCTGGCTTCCTGTCCGAAGGCTATGAACTGACAGGCGCGGGCGAGTCCGAGACCGTGCTGCGCTCGGCTTACGAGACCGTCTACGGCGGGCCGATGAAGGAGCTGGCGTTCACCGCGCTGACCGACACGCGGTTCTATGGGCTCAATGCGGGCATCCCGAGCTTGTGTTTCGGGGCGACGGCGGAGGCGATGCACGGCTTCAACGAGCGGGTCGAAATCGAATCGCTGCGCAGGACGACGCGGGCCATTGCGCTGTTCGCGGCGGAGTGGTGCGGTGTGGAGGCCGTATGATCCGCAGGCCGGATACCGCATTCATCCGTTACTTTAAGTCGCTGACCGGCTCGGAAGCGGCTTCATGTTTTACATTAATGACCGGAGAAGCCGCGTGACCCTGCTTGAGATGATCCAGTCGCGGCCAATGCCGTTCGCCGTTCTGATGGGCGTGAGTTTCACGCAGGCTGAGAAGGACAAGGTGGTCGCGACTATGGTGGTCCGCGAGGACCTCTGCACGCTGGGCCACTCGATCCACGGCGGAGCGGTGATGGCCTTTGCCGATTCCGTCGGCGCGGCCGCGACGATCATCAACCTGCCGCCCGACGCCAAGGGCACCACCACCATCGAGAGCAAGACCAATTTCGTCGGCGCAGCCAAGGCCGGCTCGACCGTGACGGCGACGACGACCCCCGTCCATCTCGGGCGGCGGACTCACGTCTGGCAAACCCGGCTTGAGACCGAGGGCAAGCTGGTCGCCGTGGTGACCCAAACCCAGTTGATCCTGTGATAAATTAACCCCGGCTGCGAATTTATTGCGTAATTTCGCCCTCAAACAGGCAGTTCCGCCGTCTAAACAAGCGACCGTGAGATTTGCGGCGTTGCGCAATCGCGGCAGATTCGGATAGATCAGCCTCCAGACTAAAAGCGTGACAGAGAACAGGTCCTTCATGCGGGTGCACGGCAGCGCCCCACTGACCGAGAAATGTCAAAGATGAATGCGCTCGTCCGGATTGCCCTGAGCCGACCTTATACTTTCGTCGTGCTGGCGCTTCTGCTGCTGATTGTCGGGCCGCTCGCGGCCCTGCGCACGCCGACCGACATTTTCCCTGAGATCCGGATTCCGGTGATCGGCGTGGTGTGGCAGTACACCGGCCTGCCGCCCGACCAGATGTCGGGGCGTATCGTGACGCCGTTCCAGCGCGCACTGACGACGACCGTCAACGACATTGAGCATATCGTCGCCAATTCCTACAACACCTACGGCGTCATCAAGATCTTCTTCCAGCCGAACGTCGATATCCGCACGGCGAATGCGCAGGTCACCGCAATCGCGCAAACCATGTTGCGGCAGTTGCCGCCGGGTTCGACGCCGCCGCTGATCCTGAACTACAGCGCATCGACGGTGCCGATCATCCGGCTTGCGCTGGGCGGTGAGGGACTGACCGAGCAGAACATGTTCGACATCGCCACCAACCAGTTGCGCACGCCGCTCGTCACCGTGCCCGGCGCGGCGATCCCGTGGCCGTTCGGTGGCAAGCAGCGCCAGATTCAGCTCGATATCAATCCGACCGCGATGCAGGCGCTCGGTCTGTCGGGGCAGGACGTCGCAAACGCGCTGGCGGCGCAGAACCTGATCACGCCGGTCGGCACCCAGAAGATCGGCAACTTCGAATACAACATCCAGCTCAACAACGCGCCGCGCAAGATCGAGGAACTCGGCAATCTGCCGATCAAGGTCGTCAACGGCGCGATGGTCTATATCCGCGATGTGGCGCAGGTTCGCGACGGCAATCCGCCGCAGACCAACATCGTCCATGTCGACGGCACGCGCTCCGTGTTGATGATGGTCCTGAAGGCGGGTGCAACATCGACGCTCGATATCATCTCGGGCATCAAGCAGAAGATCATCGACACCAAGGATCAATTGCCGGAGTCTCTGCGGGTCAATCTGCTGGGCGACCAGTCGATCTTCGTGCGCGGCGCCATCGCAGGCGTCGCCTTCGAAGGCGTTCTTGCAGCCGCGCTGACCAGCATCATGATCCTGTTGTTCCTGGGAAGCTGGCGCTCGACCATCATCATCGCGATCTCGATCCCGCTCTCGGTGCTCGGCGCGATTATCTGTCTGGCGGCGATCGGCGAAACGCTCAACATCATGACGCTTGGCGGTCTCGCGCTGGCGGTGGGTATTCTGGTCGACGACGCCACCGTGACGATCGAGAACATCAACTGGCATCTGGAACAGGGCAAGGAGGTCGAGGAATCGATCCTCAATGGCGCGCGTCAGATCGTGACGCCGGCCTTCGTGTCGCTGCTGTGTATCTGCATCGTGTTCGTGCCGATGTTCTTCCTCACCGGCGTATCGCGCTTCCTGTTCGTGCCGATGGCGCTCTCGGTGATGTTCGCGATGATCTGGTCCTTCATCCTGTCGCGCACGCTGGTGCCGACGATGGCGAAGTACCTGCTGCACAAGCACGTCCACGACGCGCATGACGAGACTGGCGAGAAGCAGCGCGCGCGCAATCCGCTGGTCGCGTTCCAGCGCGGGTTCGAAGCCCGGTTCGCGGCGTTCAGGGCGGGCTATTACAGCCTGCTGCAGATGGCGCTGGGCCACCGCAAGGTGTTCGTCACGTGCTTCCTCGGCTTCATCGGGTTGTCATTCCTGCTGGTGCCGTTCCTTGGCCGCAACTTCTTCCCCTCGGTCGATACCGGACAGATCCTGATCCATGTCCGCAATCAGGTCGGGACCCGTGTCGAGGAGACGGCGAACCGGCTGGCCGACATCCAGAAGGTGATCCGTCAGGTCATCCCGCCGGACCAGATCGAAACCATGGCCGACAACATCGGCATGCCGATCAGCGGCATCAATCTGACCTACAACAACACCGGCGTGATCGGCCCGCAGGACGGCGACATCCAGATCAAGCTCAGGGAAGACCACAAGCCGACTGAGGAATATATCCGCGAGCTCCGCGAGAAACTGCCGCGTGAATTCCCGGGCGTTTCGTTTGCGTTTCTTCCCGCCGACATCGTCAGTCAGATTCTCAACTTCGGCTCTCCCGCGCCGATCGATATCCAGGTGCGCGGCGCGAATACTGCAGAGAACTTCAAGTACGCCAACGATCTCTTGCGGAGGATCAGGCTCATTCCGGGTGTCGCTGACGCTCGCATCCAGCAGTCGCCGAACAATCCCGGCTTCAACGTCGATGTGGACCGGACCCGCGCACAGTATGTCGGTCTCACCGCGCGCGACGTCACCAACAGCATGGTCGTGAATCTCGCCGGCAGTTCCCAGGTTGCGCCGACGTTCTTTCTCGATCCGAACAACGGCGTGTCTTACTCCATCGTGATGCAGACGCCGCAGTACCAGATTGACTCGCTGAACAAACTGGAAGCGCTGCCGATTTCTGCGGCTGGAATTACGACAGCGCCCATGCTGGGCGGCATCGCGGACATCAAGCGGTCCACGTCGAGTGCTGTGGTGTCGCAATACGATATCCAGACCATGGTGCAGATCTTTGCGACACCGCAGGGCCGCGATCTTGGCGCGGTTGCCGCCGACATCAACAAGGCGATTGCGGATACTGCGAAAGACCTGCCGCGCGGCAGCCGCGTGGTTCTGATGGGCCAGGTGGAGACTATGAACAGCGCCTTCGCGGGCCTGTTGTTTGGCCTGCTTGGCGCCATTGTCCTGATTTACCTTCTGATCGTCGTCAACTTCCAGTCGTGGTCCGATCCGTTCGTGATCGTCTCGGCGCTGCCTGCGGCGCTCGCGGGCATCGTCTGGATGCTGTTCGCGACCCACACCACGCTTTCGGTGCCGGCGCTGACTGGTGCCATTATGTGTATGGGCGTGGCGACGGCGAACTCGGTGCTGGTGATCGCCTTCGCTCGAGAACGCTATGATGAACTTGGCGATCCTGTGGCCGCCGCGCTTGACGCCGGCTTCGTCCGGTTCCGGCCGGTGCTGATGACGGCGCTTGCCATGATCATCGGCATGACGCCGATGGCTCTCGGCATGGGCGAGGGCGGCGAGCAGAACGCGCCGCTGGGACGGGCCGTGATCGGAGGCCTGATTTTCGCAACGACCGCCACATTGATGTTCGTGCCGGTGGTGTTCAGTATGGTTCACAAGAAGCAGCAGCCCGCGACATCCGCGACGGCGCCGGAGATGGTTCATGCAACCTGACAAGACCTCGTCAGTCTCGCCGCGCAAGATAAGGCTCTATGGTACCGTCGGCGCCGGTGTGCTGGCGGCCGTCGTCGCCACCGGCATCATCACCCGCTCGAAGGGCGACGCCAATCTCAAGCAATGGACCGATGCGCAGGCGATCCCGTCGGTCGCGGTCGCGTTGCCGGGGACCAAACCGCTGAACGCGACACTCGATCTGCCGGGGCGGCTGGAGGCTTATTCGCGTGCGCCGATCTATGCGCGCGTCAGCGGTTACCTCAAGAGCTGGAACGCCGACATCGGTGCCCAGGTCACGGCCGGGCAGAAGCTTGCCGAGATCGAAGCGCCCGACCTCGATCAGCAACTGTTGCAGGCTCGCGCGGACCTCGCGAATTCGCAGGCAGCTGCCAAGCTGTCGGCCGCCACGCTCGCGCGCCGCAAGACGCTGCTGGCGTCGAATTTCGTATCGCAGCAGGAAATCGATGAGCGTTCGGCCGACCTTGCCAGCAAAGAGGCCCAGGTCAACGCGATGAGCGCGAACGTGCAGCGGCTCGAAGCGCTGGCGAGCTACAAGAACGTCACGGCGCCGTTCGATGGCGTCGTTACCGAACGCAACACCGATGTTGGTGCGCTGATCAACGGCGGTACCGGCTCGGGGGCGGCGATGTTCGTAGTCTCCGATGTCAAGAAGTTGCGCCTCTATGTGAATGTGCCGCAGAGCTATCTGCCCGGTATCAGGATGGGCGCAAAGGCGACGGTGACGGTTCCGGAGTATGCCGGGCGTACGTTCCCGGCGACCATCGAGGCCTCGTCCCAATCGGTGGACGTGTCGTCCGGCACCACGCGGATGCAGCTTGCGATCGAAAATCCGAAGGGCGAGTTGCGTCCCGGCGCTTTCGCCAACGTCAAGCTGGCGTTGTCGAGCGACGTGCAGCCCCTGAGCATCCCGGCGAGCGCACTGGTGTTCAACAACAGCGGGTTGCGCGTGGCCACGGTAACCGCGGGCGACAAGGTGCTGTTCAAGACAGTGACGATCGCGCGC
>Ga0233438_10001439_pt1 | contig 25904 bp, 23 predicted proteins | sample SI_123_September_FD_182720 | JGI IMG/M metagenome (GOLD analysis project Ga0233438, IMG submission 182720) | Seawater microbial communities from Saanich Inlet, British Columbia, Canada - SI_123_September2016_10_MG | ecosystem: Environmental > Aquatic > Marine > Inlet | place: Canada: British...
TCCTGTGAATTCAATGCCGGCGGCCTCAAAGGTGGTTCTAATCACGCTTAAAACCTTAGTATTTGCATCAGGAATACCATCCTGCATCTCGTATCTACGAATTGTGGCGACGCCCACACCGCTCTGCACGGCAAGTTCAGCAGCACTCCAATTCAAGAGCGCCCGGGCTGCCTTTATTTGACACACTGATATCATTCATATACCTTATGATGTTAATTACATCTTAAAAGATAGGGTTCTTATTATGACTACCATGATTGACGAATTATTTGCAAAGTTTGAGGGCGCCTTCGCTGAAAATACTATTCGCGGATATAGGCATGATTTCGATCAATTCGCCAAGTGGTGCTCAAATGAGGGCATTCACCCCCCTCCCGCGCCTTCAATCAGCATTGCCGCCCACATTGACGCCCTATCCGAGACCCACAAGGCGGCCTCGATACGACGGCGGATAAATGCGCTGAGTACGATCTACCGGCTGGGACGCATGCAAGATACGACCAAAGACCCAGACGTGACGCTCGCCATGAAGCGCATGCACAGGAAGCTGGGCCGCGCGCAAAGGCAGGCCAAGCCGCTCACAAAACTCTATCTGGATAAGATGATTGAGGCGCAGGATGACAGCCCCCGCGGTCTCAGAAACAAAATCTTAATGCTCATGGGCTATGAAACCATGCGTCGGCGCTCTGAACTCGTAGGATTTAAATTCGAAGACGTGACCTGCTTGCTCAATGGCAAGCCGGCGCTGAGGCTTAAGTTTTCCAAAGCGGACCAATATGGTGAGGGCAGACTTATTGGGATTTCCAAAGACTTAGAAGAACTCATTGCAACTTGGGGAGACATAGTAGGGCCTGAGGGCAAAATACTGCGCTCCGTCGACAGGTATGGAAACATTGGAAAGAAGCTCGAGCCGTCAGCCGTCAGCTATATACTCCGCCAAGTGCAGGCGAATATTACCCTACCCGGCAATAAAAAACCCCGCCAGTGGACGGGGCATTCGTTTCGTGTGGGCGCTGCAGTCGACCTAGTCGAGAGCGGCTATACAATTGAGCAGGTTATGCGAAAGGGTGACTGGAAGAGTGTGGAGGCGGGATTGAGATATGTGATGGCGGAGTAGTATAAGAAAGGGCTCTAGCCAAGTTAAAAACTAGGCTGAATTATTCATAACTTAAATCAGCACTAAGGCTGCTTGGTGGTTTTGGAAGAGTTTTGAATATTTTCCAAACCATTTTGGACTTGGAAAACACAACAACCCAAGCGGTCAAAATTATTAATACAAAGTATAATATTATATTTCTTTTGGAGACATACCACTCTTCAAGCTCACCCTTATAAGGTGCAACTTCTGATGCATAAAATTCTTTTGCATTACCTTGAGTTTGAATGATTTCCTCTTCATTACGAAAAACGATTGAACCCATTCCTGACAAACCAGGCCTGACCAATGAAATAGATGACTGTGTTTGACGCGGATAAAAAGAAAATGTTTCATTAGTAAGCGGACGAGGCCCGATTATGCTCATATCGCCCAAAAAAATATTCAACAGCTGCGGTAATTCGTTAATTTTAGTTTTCCTCAGCAGTCTTCCGACTGGCAAAATTCTGGGGTCATTTTTTGTTGTGATAGTCCCTGTGCCAATGTTAGGGCTGTTTTCCAACATTGTGGCAAATTTTAGCAAGCGGAAGGGTTTCATTCCTTTACCCACCCTCTCCTGACGAAAAAATACTTTTCCCTCTCCGGTGGAGAGCAATACAATAATTATGGGCACCAACAATGGTGAGAGCCCTGCAATGGCTAAACCTGAAAACAAAATATCGCAGAACCTGGTAAACATTACATTCTCTGATCCAAATTTTTGCCTTTTTCGACATGCTCAAATTCTGGAACTGCTTTTTTAAGAATTTCAATCAAAGCATCCCGATCCCAGGATCCGGATTCTCGCCAATCAGAGAGGCTGGCCTCAAAAGCATCCAGACGCTCCAAATCAATATTTCGACTTAGTCTAACAATGCCAACTCCCTCAAATTTGTTAAGGACTACTTCCTCATTAGGGGTATAGAACTCTTCAAACGCTTTTTCACCACTTGTGTCACTTTCAAAGAAATAACAGGGCCATTTCTTTTGAGCGATGAGTTCAGTGCATCGTTTTCGGGCCTCTTCCTCCGACGCACATTCAAAAGCCTCAAAACCTTTGCCCTCAAGGAAATCAATTGCCATATCTTTAAAGGTCGCCTCATGCAGGGTTTCCGTTAATTTCGGGAAAAAGATATCCAAATTTTCACCCAGCAGTGTTGACAATAAACACAATTGGCCAGCCTCCTCTGAAGATATGAAGTATCTGCGAATATCCTTCGGCGCAGAAATGGGCTGGCCATTATCAAACCGCTTCGTAAACCCGTGGGGTAGAGAACCATCGGAGTACGCAACATTCGCAAAACGTGCGAAGGAAATATCAATTCTCTCACTCTCTCTTAATAGAAAGAGCTCCATTAGGCGTTTGCTTGCCCCCATGGCATTTGCCGGGTTGGCCGCCTTATCCGTTGAAACACAAAAGTATTTAGTAGCCTGCTGTTCTGAAGCGATTTTTGCAAGCCTGGCCGCATTAAAGATATTCACGTCTAAAAGGCGGTTGAGCGTATATGGATCCTTTTCACTCCTAACATGCTTTAAGGCCGATAAGTTAAGGATATAATCGTATGACGGAGCGTGCTCGATAAGGGCCTCGAACTCTTTCCCACCGACATCTATGGCGAATGTAAGTAATTCGCTGTCAAATGAGCCAGAGCTCCGAAGATATCTGACGGTCTCAACAAGATTGTTCTCTGAAATATCAACAATATGAACCACTTCAGGACCGCGTTTAATAATTTCATTTGCAACCGCAGATCCGATTGTGCCTGCTCCGCCAACAACCAAAAAACGTTTGCCCCTCACGCTACGGTTAAGCTCTGCCTCCCGTACAAACAGATCGTTTTTGAACAAATCCGAGGAAGTCCTGAAATAACCAGTATTTTGCTTAGACATAGTTTGCACCCAACTCTCTACACAACGATATGAACTCTAAAAATGCGGCTGCGTTTGTCACGCCACAACATTCTTGGCAAAGCACAACTTCCAGCCTCTCTGCAGTAAGCAATGACAAAAAAAATTTCAATAGAGTCATCCTTATTTTGCCAGCATATTTTCCTGTAACCCGATAGACCAGAGATCGTTCACTATTCTTATAAACCTAAATCATCCAAAAACGCTATCAGGGAGTCTCCGACGGTGTCATAATTAAGGTTTGATTTGGTATAATTTTTAGCCTGCATTCCTGCTCGCAGCTTCTCACCCGCAGGCAACTTCTTGATTTTATATAGGGACCTTAAAACGGCTTCGGGCTCATGCTCCCTTACCACCTCCCAGCAGCCAACATCATCCAGCAAACTTCGAGCATTGGTTACATGTATAATGGGTTTGGTCGACTCTAGATACTCGGGCAACTTCATAGGTGAAACACCATAGGAATAAATTTCTTTGAAGTGATTTGCTAAGAACAAAATGTCCATGGCATTAAGAGCTAAGTGGACATGGCATTTGGGTACACCGGAATAAAAATATATATTCGTCAAACCCAGCTCCAGGCACTTAACCTCCAGCCTCTCTTTTTCCGGTCCATCACCGACAATAATGAAAACCAATTCACTGTCCTCACGCGCCAGTGAAGCAGTATCAATCAACAAATCCATTGAATTCGCTTGGGCCAACCCGCCGACATATCCAACAACAGATTTTCCGGCGTCCCTCCAGCTATTCACTTTATGCAACATTTTATCAAGTGCCTTGGAGGTTTTGTCGCTTTCTTCAATTTGTGAATTATTGCTATCGACACCATTCGGCGAAAAATGGAACCTTATTGGTTTACCTACAGTTTTGGAGATATGTCTTGGTAAGTCATACAAATTGCTTACAACACCATCCGCCGTTTTGTAAGCAAATTTTTCTATTTGCGCCAGCAACATAACAAGCCAATTACGACTGGAAAAGCGCCCCAAATCAATAATGCTGAGAGGCCAAATGTCTCTTACCTCGAGGAACAGTGGGCACGATAAGCGACGTGCCAATATGTACGCGCCAAGATAGCCAGGCAAAGCAGGGGAGCTATATACAATACATGAAGGCCTGAAGCCTATGGTTTCCTTGCTCAGGAAACATAATTTTATTGAAAAGATAAACCAGTTAATAATTCGGAAAATCGATCTGGAGCTAGAATACTTAAATAGCTTCAAAACACATATTGAAAATGGATTATCATAGTCATGGTTGACATGGGGTTTTTGATGATCAGCAGATCTTAATTGGTGGTGATAGCTTCCATAAACTACCGTCAAATTGCTATATCTCGCGAGAGATTTCGCCATGTAGAAAGTTCGACCGCCAAATCCAGTATTCGGTGTAGAACCGTATTGATTTATGATCAAAATGTCTTTCATCTCAAGTCATCAAATTCTTTACATTGAAGAACTCAATTTTGCATTTTCCACAAAACGCCCTGTCAACTTCCGAATCCCCAATATAAATTGGGTCATGCAAAACAACTTTTTTTGCCAGTGCCTTAAATGGCTCCACTTCGGGCTTACCCCCGTATTCATCTGCAAAAACACAATGAATATGTGGGAAAAATTCAACTAAATTCAGCTCTTCTATTTTTCGCCTTTGCTGATCTTTGTTGCCGTTTGTAATCAACAGCAAAGGGAAACGGTGATTTAATCGATCACTTAATTTTTGGAACCACGGGTAAGTTGTCAGCAATGAGTCCGGCGCATTCTCGTAACACCGGAACAGATCTAGAATATCCGCAGTCGAATAAGGAAGGCTGAAATGTGTTATGAATTTATCAAAAAGAAATGAACGCCCCTGAGAGGAAAATTCATTTAACAGAAATTGATAGGGACCTTCCCAATCACTGGAGAACACCTTTTCACACAGGTACTTGTATCGGATTTCTAAAAAAGAAATTTCGGGGAAAATAGTATCGTCTAGGTCAAATATTACACTTCGTCCCGCACGATAGGCTTCTTCAATATATGCAATATCAAATATGATGAAAGACCTCAGTGTAATACCGCGAGAAATATGCAGTGTCGGCCTTTGTATATTCCAGATGGTTGCCCAAAGCCGCGTTAACTGCAATGGATGGCAAATTAACCCCGCACCCTAAAGCGGCCACAGACGTTCCTTGTATCCTCGGGTTAGATTCAAGCAGAAGATAATCACCTGCTTCGGATTGTTTGACCTGAAACCCTATGTTTCCCACTAAAGTCTTAACATCTAAGCTCTCAATTATACTGCTGACATATGAGGTTACTTCTTGGTTCTCAATAAATCGTCCAGAAGTACTGATACCACTCCTCATCGACTCCCGCGTTCTGATCATCAACTCCAAAATCGAACCCTTATTAACAACAGCATCTATTGTTAGCTCATCCCCAGGCAAATATTCACTGACGACCATTTCGGGTATGGGCTTTTCACCAATAGCGTCTCTAATCGCTTCAAGAGAACTATACAACGAATTGGGCTTATGATTGAAAAGCAACTCATACCCATCTACGTTGGGATCAAGTATTCTTATTCCGCGGCTTCCATTACCTACCGACGGTTTTATGACCACTGGCCGCTCTGGGTAACCAATCTCGAATATCTCATCAACAAGTGAGTCAATATTGTTCACGATGCTAAATTTTGGATGAGCAATTCCAACATTCTGCAAATGCCTCAAAAGCTCCGCTTTATTGTTGAGCACCTTAAGCGTCTCATAATCTGAGACCAAAACTTGGATTCCATTTTTTTCAAACAAATGTCTATTTTTTGAAAACTCGAACAACTCCATGGTTACTAAGGGCAATATCAAGGATATTTTCTGCGCCAAGCAAATCTCTAGCATTGATGGGATAAAGTCTTGATCACTGGCAGCCGGTATTATATGCGATCTTTCCTCATTTAGAAGAATACCGGCCGCAAGAGGATTCATATCGCAAGTATGAACCTCAAATAATCCGCTTGCTTCGAGGGCCTTAAATATACCAGGCCCTCCGGGTGCCCCGGAACCCGTCATCATTATCTTAAATTTACTGCTCATAATACCACCTGTGAACTTAAAATCTTGTTGCGCAGCCCTATTGTCACAAAGTCAGCAAGGCGCAAAATAATAGACATAAAGCAGGCACTACAGAAACAACCTTATGACCTCAAAACATTCTGCATATTCACGGCCCACTTGAACACCACGGGCAGTTGCCAGTGAAAACGTGAATTCTCTTGATAAATATTTCCGATTACCTTGCGATTTATAACTTTGCAGAGCGGAATGTTTCTTTTCTAGACAATTTTCATCAAGCTCGACAAAACATTTTGTATCAAACGACAAATTATTCCAGATGAGCTCATACCCTAAGATTGTTACATTTTTAAAAGCTCGGATTGTTTCTCTCGCAATAGTGGCGTGATCTTGGTGAATGTCTTGCAGCGAGGGCGTTAATACTAAATCAAAGTCATTTTGCCCTCTTAAGGTGATTAAATCCTCTAGTATGCTTTGCCTGTGGAACCCCAATTTTCTTACTTCATAATCATAAATAATGAGGTTCTCGGGGTCTATTCCTAGAGCTTTTGTAGCAGCCTTAACTTCGGTCTTTAAAATATCAGATGGGAAACCCTCTGGGACAGATTGCGCAGCCGTTGAAAATGCCACATAAGTGATTTTTGATCCGCTTGAGATAAGCTTTGCAATCGTTCCACCAGCTCCTAACTCACCGTCGTCAGTATGTGGCGCTAACACCAAAACGTTTTTGAAATTTTCAATCATCAAAGTCTTTTCCTAGTAGCGCCTGCACTATCTCATAAGCGGCATTTCCCTCACCATACAAGTTAACATCATCTCCAATACTTCCTAGTGCGTTCTTCATAGTCTCAGATATATCTTCACATGCGCTTGGTGAAGCCAAGTGGTTCCAACCTATCTCCACTAATTCAGTCCATTCCGTTTCATCACGAAGAGTTACGCAAGGGACGCGATGGAAAAAGGCTTCCTTCTGCACTCCTCCTGAGTCCGTCGCTATTAAGGCGGCATTTTGCTCAAGCATCACCATGTCTAAATAACCCACAGGATCAATAACTTGGACATTGGGCGCCAATGTTAGGCCAAATTTTTCGATACAGGCGCGGGTACGAGGGTGCAGCGGCAAAACGATATTGCAAGAGAAGTCTGCGAACCCTCGAAGAATTGAACCAAGGCGATTGGGGTTATCGGTATTTTCAGCACGGTGGACTGTAGCCAGGGAATAAGATCGGGGCTGCAGACCAAGTGATGAAAGCACCTTGCTTCTAGTTTTAGCAAAATTACCGAAATGAAGCGCAGCATCAAACATTACGTCACCTACAAGGAGAACACTATCGCCAGTTATTCCCTCACCTGCCAAATGTTGGACAGCCGTCTTTGTTGGAGCAAAAAGTAAGTCCGCCGCGTGATCCGTGAGAACGCGATTAATTTCCTCGGGCATTTTGCGATTGAAAGAGCGCAGCCCTGCTTCCACATGGGCAACAGGGATATGTAACTTAACCGCTGATAGCGCGCCCGCTAGCGTAGAAGTGGTGTCTCCATAAACTAACACCCAGTCAGGCTTTTGATCTAAAAGTATCATTTCGATCGCCTCAATCATCCGCCCCGTGTTTTGCCCATGACTGCCGCCACCTATACCCAAATTATAGGCTGGTTTGGGTATAGATAATTCGTCAAAGAAGACTTCGGACATGTTTGAATCAAAGTGTTGCCCTGTGTGAACGATGAGCTCTGTAATTCCATGATCAGCAAACATACGTGAACACATAGCCGCTTTTATAAATTGCGGCCGCGCGCCTATGATAGTAATAATCTTCATGACTGATCGTAGAGTAAGTTTTCATACAAATTCATTAATTTTTTTTCTTCCGCGCCCCAATTAAACTTTCCTAAAACCGCTTTTCGCCCATTTTGACCCATCTGACGCGCACGCTCTGGGTCCTCGGCAAGAGCATCGATTGCTGCGGCAATGGCAGTTGGATCAAGTGGATCAACACAGATACCACAATTGTTTCCCTCAATTATTTCTCGCCAAAGGGGAAAATTAGAGGCAATGACTGGAATTCCAGCGCTCATATATTCGAACATCTTATTCGGCTGTGCATCAATGTGGTTTGGTGCTGGCAGAAACGTAACAATACCTGCTAAAGAGCTTGACAATAAATCTCGAACACCTGTCCGATCTAGATACCCCAATTCACTTATTCGTTCCCAGCCCCGATATTTACGAACCTCATCTGCGAGACTTTTTTCTGCGAAATCGCCTGCAATGCTTAACTTAATGTCTAATTGCACATGCTCCATTGCCCTTACCACCTCGCGAATTCCTCTAATGGCGCCGATGCCGCCAACATAGGCTACCGTTGAGCGGTCCTGAACATCACTAGGCGGCTCAAGCTCGCCAAGAATTGGAAAATTATTAATGTCAGTAGTCCGCGAATTTATCTTAAGAAACTTATCTCGGATATAGGGTGTTGCAGCAATGATAGCATCGAAACGCGAGCACGCAAGGCGCTCAAACATAGCAAATGATTTTGAAAGTACCCGCAACAATAGTGGTGACAAATATGGCTTCCCCAGTAGCTGCTTAGGCACATCTTCATGTGAGTCAAAAATCACTATTTTGCCGAGCCTTTTGAGCTTTATACCAACAGGTATCAGCTCAGGGTCATGTAGGTGATATATATCAGCGTCAAGACTTATTGCTTTCTTGAACACACACTTAGTAGCACGAAGGATACGATTTACCCGCCCCTTGGACTGACCAACATCATAGATGTTTACCCCATTATACTCTTCGCCCCCTAACCCATCTGCAACGATTAGCGATGTGTCATAACCGTTTCCGGCAAGTGAGGTACACATCTTCAAAAATATTCGCGTGTCACGCCGCGAGTGTGCTGAAGTTAGGTGACAAACCAATGGATTTTTCGCGCGATAGTTCATTTTGAAAATATCTATCAATTAATTTTGCTTAGCAATATTTGGTAATCCGCTATCATTTTCGCTTCCTGAAGCTCCCACGAGTGTTCCATGGAAGCTATCCTCGCATTTTTTTGAAATAGGGCAAGATCCGCTGCGAGTATTTCGTCGACAGCTCTATTAATAGCGCTTACGCCAAAATCCTTAAGAACATGGCCGACTTCATATTTTTCGACAAACTCTCCCATTTCTTTCATATTGGAGACGAGTACGGGTAAACCCGTCATTAGATATTCAAATAATTTGTTTGGCATGCAGTAGAAATAGCTTTTGCAGGTATTTTGAATTAGGCACATTCCAAAATCAGCTGAACCTGTATACTTTAAAAGTTCGTTAGGGCTTACTGCAGGATGAAAATAGATGTTACCTGACCGATTTGCTTCACTTATAATTTGATCTTCGAGGCTTCCATATCCCATAAATATTATAACGACTGAGTCATCTGTTCGGTCTGAAAAAGCTGCAACGATTTCTTCGATACCGCGACCAGGCGATAGTCCGCCTTGATACAGGGCAATTTTCTGATCAGGCCGTAAAGAAAAATGCTCCCTGAAATAATTATTCCTTTTAACCATAATGAAACGTGGGGCATTCATAACGACCGTTGGCCTTATAATTGCATAATTTTCTTGATACCAATCAGCGATACTTTCACTTACAACAAAAACATGGTCAGCCTTTTTGATAAATATCCTCTCTAAAATCTTGGCAAATTTCTTCCTTATACCCAAGATACCCTCTTGCTCCGTTTCAAGTTCATGAGCATCGTAAATCAGTTTAGCACCGCAACTTAGCTTCATTAAATAACCTAGAGGAAGCAGAGCAAAATGGTGAACATTTACCAAGCTTATATCTTTAAACCGATAGAAGAGAAAAACTCTCATAGTAAATTCAAGATACTTTGCAACTTGAACTAATGGCCCTTTTGGTAACCATCGGGTCCGTAAGTAGAACCTCTTTATCGAAGCCTTTTTACTGATCACCTCGTCTGTTGCCTGATCATCTCCGCATAACGACCCAACATACACGTGGCCGACATCGGTTAACGCTGAAACGCTGTCAACCTGTTTTAGTACCCGGCTTGGGTGCCTAAAATCGTTCATGACTAGGTGCAGGTTATTCATTTTTTGTTCCTAATCTACATAGGATGAACGTTAAAAGTTCTAATGGCCCGGCAGATACATTACCGAATTTTGATGAAGGAGGATATTCGCAGGTCATTGCATGTTTTTAGGCCATTAACTTAGAAGGCCATTGTAAGATATTTTTTAAATTATTAGTCCGAACAGAAATTCTTAAAATATAGATGCTTTGTGCTATTTTCTTACTCTAGATGCTTCAAAGAGCAGCAGGTTGAGAGCCCTCCAAATCGATTGGGAATAATTAGTTTTACCACCAAGTAAAGCATTTACTGTTTCTTCCAACTTTACGGTGTCAATTATTTCCGAATTCGAATTATTTACTAACGACAGGAAAAATTCTTTATGCGTCGAAAGCCAGTCAAGTTCTGGCGTTGCAAAACCAATTTTGTCTTTGCGGTTTAAAATTGCATCCGGGACAATCCCTCGCATAGCTTCCCTAAATACATGCTTTGTAATACCCTTATTCGAGAATAAAAAATGTGTGGGCAGAGAAAATATATATTCCACAAGTTCAACGTAAAGGAATGGCACACGCCCTTCTATCGAATGATGCATTGCATTTCTATCAGCATAACGCAAAAGTGTAGGAATATTGTTATCGCTCAAGTTTTTCCATAATGTCTGAGACAGGGAGCCCTCTGATTTAGGCCTTTTGAATGATTTGCCGACCAAATAATTTGTTTCTGGCAAGGAGGCTAAATGATTTCGCAACCAACTCTGTGTCCAACCAGGTGCAAATTGAGCACCTATTAATTTAATCAGGCCCAGAGGGGATAGCCTCTTATCACTTAAAAGGCCAAATATAACTGTAAAGAATTTACCGATTTTAAAATCAAACAAACACTGTTTTAAATACTGGGCGAAGTATCGATCATAGCCGGCCAAGTATTCATCAGCTCCCTGCCCGTCGAGCGTTACCTTAAACCCTGATTTTTTAATCTCCTGCATAACTAAAAACTGAGCGTATATACTAGTGCTTCCGACCGGTTCGTCCTGTGCGGACAGCATGTCCTGTAGAGAGTGTAAATCACCCGACGCATAAACCGCATGGGGAATAGCACCTACACTCTGGTTCACCAAATTTATCCATTTGCTTTCGTCAATTTTGTCGTCTTCCGGCAAGTACGAAAAGGTATGTATTTCTCTATCCGGTTGCAAATGGCGAATTCCACAAACAATTGAAGAGCTGTCAATTCCGCCCGACAGAGTAGCGCATATTTCCACGTCGCTTTTGAGATGGAGTTCCAGGCTTTGCAAAAAAAGCTGCCTTACCTTTGCCGTTGCTTGCTCAAAACTATCTTTCGATGGTCTAACGTTATCAATATTCCAATAACGAGTTGTCTTCGATTTTAACTCCCCACTCTCAGACAAACATATCTCCATAAAATGGGCTGGAGGTAATTCGAAGATCCCATCTATGATTTGCGACCCATCTTCAAAAGATTGATTTCTAACCAAATATCGAAAAGCACTAGCCGGATTAATTTTATTTTTATGGTAGCAAGCAAAGGTTCTAAGTTGACTCGAAAAACCAAAACTTTTACTACCAGGCTGAAAGTACAATGGCTTGATGCCGAATTGATCTCTTCCGATTAGTAAAGAATTATTCCGGCTATCCCAGAAGCCGAAAGCGAACATACCCCTAACTTTTGAGAGAAACTGTGGCCCATAAAATATAATGCCCTGCAATAGAACTTCTGTATCACCATTGGTTAAAAAACTAATACCATTGGCGCGTAAATCGTCTCTTAGCTCAGCATAGTTGTATATTTCACCATTATAAACGATTGTAAAATTTCCTGTTTGATCTTGCATTGGTTGGTTGGCGCGATCATCAAGGTCGATTATTGACAGCCTAGTATGACCTAGGCTAGCGGAAACGCCCTCCGACGAATTGATTGCAAAATATCCATCTGCGTCGGGCCCCCTATGTTTCAAAAGTTCAAGTTGTTCTTTAAACAAACTCTTGTCAACAGAAGCCCCGATAAAACCTAGAATTCCGCACATTTAATCACCTACAATTGTATTATTGGAAAACGTTCGTTTTAGATATTCTTCACGAATTAATTCAAAAATAACAAGCATGATTACGAAAGTGCACTCTAGCGACGGTACTTTGTATTTTCCATGACTAGCCTCTAACCAGCTATTAGCAAAGCGCGATCTGATGATTGAGCCGAACGATTTTCATTAAATGAGGATGAATCTTAAAATCTATCGCAAAAAATTCTGACCGTAAATTAAATATGCTTAACGCCATGAACTAAAGGACTTTTTGACAAACCTTGCGTCGGGAGGGGGAAGCCTTTTTTGCTGACGCCGTTTTATTAATCTTATTATCTGTTGTTTGTCCTTCACCCCATAACGAAGCCACATAGACGGAGTTAATATCTGTTAAAACTGAAACGCTCGCAACTTGCTCTAATATTCTGCTCGGATGGCGGAATTCATCCATTACAATGTGTAAGTTATTCAATGGATTTCCCCTGGATCGCTATTTTCATTCGGTTAGATGCCAATATGACAAACAGAAATATTGTCAAAAGAACAAGCATGTTAAGGTCTATCAAATATCCAGAGAAACCGGTTTGAGCCAACTTGCTATAGTGAAGTATCATCCACACATAAAAACCCACCTTAATTGGCGCATCTCTTATCTTTGAAAAATAACGGTCTATAAAAAAAAGCAAAAAACCAGCAAAAAACGGCACTATAACGATGCCGAGATAACCAAAATTAGCATAAGCTTCGCCCCAAAAGACGGTTGGCATGGATCCGACAATACCTCTATCAGCTAGGGTTGGATCAAACCAATTCATAACTTCAACGGTGATACTGTAGCCTCCCCATGGAAAGAAGCCACCTGGATTTGGGAAGCTGCCCCCCATCAAAAAACCCTGTACTTTGGGAAAAAACTGAAGGTAATGATAGGCTGGTTGAATACTTCCCGCAAAAGAACGGGATACAATGCTGGCACCCGCGCCAATTAAATCATCTTGAGATCCAGTGACAATGTACATTGCGCTCGTTGCCAGGAACACTGTCAGACCAACAATAAATAACCCCCTAACAGGGTATCTTCCTCGATGTCGACTTGCTGCGTACACCATGAAAAGCCCGATTAATGTCCATGCAAGCGGCCCCTTCTGAGCAGACATCGTGAGAGAAAATACAAGTGCTAAAAAACTGATTAAGAATAAAATTAAAAACAACTTTCTTTTAATTATCAAGAAGGCGCAAAAGAAACTAAATGAAACAATCTTAGCAAGCTCAATCATGAACAAATTATACCAATGATATTTACCTTGAAAATTATTGGTCATAGAACTTCTTGCCTCCGCAACTCCAGCATCGCCAGCTAGGGCCACTAGTATCGCAACATCACTTAATTGGGACAAATAAAGCATAAGAACAGATATCGAAATCATAAGCAGTAATACTAAAAACATAGATTCTGTTTTATTGACGGAAAACTCAGTGAAAGAATTTGCGATTGCTGGGGATTTTAAAATATTTCGAGCAAACATTGCTCCGATAACAAAGAGAAGGATAGTAGCACCCGAGAACAGCATTACCTGCAGAACGAGATTGGGGTCATCTACTCCAGAATTTAATCTACGCCGATCAAGTCCAAAAAACAGAGGAAGAGTGCCGATAAATGAAAAAACCAATAACCTGATTGTTACAAACTGGATTAATCCCAGTCTAAGCAATGAAAATCCAGAAATCTGCAATAGGATTAAGGCTAAAGCAGGAAGTGCGAAAAAATAAGAGAGAAAAATCAGACTCATAAAGTTATTTACAGTTGTTTATCGAAAAATAACGTCTCGTTGATGATAAAACTGTCAGAACTAAAAACATCAGGCTACAACAACGCCAATCTTTTTACCTTTGCAACGCAATTAACATGAAGGCTATCATAATTTAAAGCGCCTCAACGTTAGGCTATCAATACATTTCGATATAAATTTTTGTTTCCTGGAATACTTGAATTATGCCAAAGCAATGTGAACGTGCCCCCAACAGCTCGACAAGTATTCTTGAGAGAAACAAACTTTTCCAGGGCTTCAGGTCCATTTCCTAGACCCATATACGCTAAATCCATCACTGAGCATTCCATGGCAATCAAGGGACGAATACGTAAAGAGAGTGCTTCTTGCGAGACTGGATTAAATCCAGGATATTCGAAGCAAGTGCCACATCGGAAACCGGCAGAATCAGCATAACCAAGAGAGCTATCATAAGTAAAACCTGTTCTTTCCAAAGCCATCATAGTAGCGGGATGGCACCAACGCAGATAGTGCATACGGCCACCCAATCCATTGAGTTTGATGTCTTCCTCAGCGCAGATTTGACGGAAGTAATCTGCCTCATAGGCAAGGGTGTCTGGTTTATCATAAGTAACGTAGCTCGGGTGGAGGCCGCTTTCATGACCACGTCGATCTATTTTATTCATCAGCGCACGTATTGCTGGGTGACTCATGTGATAGTCCGCGTCATGAGGATCATTATTGCCGACAATGAAATAAAAAGCACTTCTTAGCCCTTGTTCCTCAGAAAGGTCCATTATCCAGTCGAAAGTGTTAAACGGATCTGAAGGATGCAGTATTTTCTTCGAATTCATTCCTACCCTAATTGAATTGAGAGCGTTTCCAAGATCCCGTTTTTTGATAGCATGGTGACCCACAGCTCGTATTAGCTGTTTTTTCGTCAGAAACCCAGAACGGCTTGGCTGGTCCACATCATGTGAAACTTTCATATTAAAGGAATGATTTTTTAATATTAAACTCGGCCATTGACGCTGAATTACCTGCCCAAGAACATGGAGCCACTCGTCAATAATGGGGCGCTCTAAATAGCCGTTTTTATAAGCATGAGATGAGGTTGCTGGAAAGCGATCATGGGCATCAAGATCTTCGCGTCCAATTTCTTCAACCCTAGCTAGCATCCAATAAACAAGGGCTAGAATATCATAGTGAATTACATGATCCGCATTGTTTTTTTCAATAAGAGGAGAAGATATCTGCAAAGCTCCTGGCGCGGGAAGAGTTTTACCTAAAACTGACTCCCAACCCTCGTTTTCAGCATCCCAGAATGAGCAAGGAAACTCTGATGATCCGGCCCTAGCAAAAGAATCGCATCCTGTATCAAAAAAGATAGAGCCATCAGCACCGTTCAAACTCAACTTAACACCTTTTTCATACTCAGACAGGCGCCAAACATGTCCAAAGCGTTCTTCTAAGATTTTTTCTATCCAATGCATTCCGTTGATTGATTGCGCCAATTCAAATCCAAAATTGTATTCAGTTAAAGATTCAAGAGTAGTCATTTTTTTATGGCGCTCAAAACTCAGAGTTCAAAAAGATTAATGTCATGGTTTGTTTTTAACCGATACGCATAAGCCACAATAGTCTGGCTATATTTCGCCGAACTTTCATTCCCAGACAATGCCACAACAGGCTAACACCCGAGTCTTTGCCAATATATTAAAGACGGATCAAGCAACGAATGGATGGGCAGTCGCGCCTATCAAGGGACTTAACAAAAAGATTAGAAAAACGAAAATAGATAAATGTAATTATGCTAACAAAAAATAACTTACCCAATGATAAAACAATTCTACTCAACCTAGGGTTCCGTTGGGTTGCGTGATCAGCTAATTCCTGCAGTTTCTTTATTATAATATTTTTAGAAATTTTATAATCATAAAAGCGACTACTCCCAATGCGGTCAAAACTTACGACTTCACCTTTTATCTTTCTGGTTAAGATTTCAAGGGAGTCATTTGAGAAAGACCACAAATGCTGCTGCATAGAAGAGTCCTTAGACTGGTCATTTATCATAGCCGGAACTTCATATTTGGCATCCGGTACTTCAATATACAAAAACGCCCTAGGAAATTTCATTGCCAAACGTTCTACAAAATCTGTTGGAGATGTAAAATGTTCAAGCACATGTGAAAGTATGAATATTGTGTTGTCTCCGTTACCAATATCCAGATTATCCAGCTCCTCAGTAGTGACATAACTACATTCTATCATGTCACCAACTTTTTCTCTGGCTCTTTTCGCTGATTTTTTATCAGGCTCATAGCCGCGAGTGGAGTTCACATCTTTAGAAAGAGCTGACAAAAGCCAACCGTCACCACAACCAAACTCAATACAATCCAACGAGCCGGAATTTATCTCACACGCCGATAGAGATGACAAAATCCAATTGGCCTGATCCTCTGATAACCACTCTTCAATTTTATTAGAATGGCGGAAATAATTAAGAGATTGGTAATAAGTAGATGCTTCCTTTGCACTTGGCATAGGCGCTCGAAAAGCAAGACCACAATTTCCGCATAATTTTAACGACCGAGGTATTCCCATTACATGATTAGATGACACATTATGGGTTGTTGACCCACACAGCGAGCAATTTGTCATATTTTAATTACCACTCTATTTATAAGATTTTTCAAGGCGTAATGAAAAAATAATCATGATTTCACTCCGCGAACTGCAATATGACATAACAATGCATAAGCCAAATACAGAGAAACATCCAGAATCACGAACTGAAGAATGAAGTTTTGAAAATTGATACGATCAGCTCCAAATATCAAAAAGACTAAAAGTATCAAAAAGGACGGAAGCTTCCAAACGGCCTCAAGGCGAATTTGTCCAACGGCAGGTAATATTGTAGTTAATGGGGATATTGAAAAACGCACAAGAAAACACATAGACAACAGAATAATAACAGACTTGTCAATTTCGCTTACTCCAAATAAGAACGCATAAACACTTTGGGGCAAAGCAGCAAAGAATAAAAAAGCCAGGGAAGCAATAATACAAAGAAAAATAGCATATCTATTGAATGTTTTGACTCGTTCGCCGTATTTCATATCCGAGAAGTCTTTCAGTAGAATATTCGAAACTGATGACGAAACGATGCCAAGCGGGCTGGCTATAAAACGTTGGGCCAGAAAGAAAAAAGCAGTCTCACTTGCAGAAAAAAAAGTCGTAAGGAATAAAATTGGGAGAACTTGATAATAACCGTTTAACAACCCAGTTGGCATGCTTATCAGTGGATATGCAGAAAAACGGCGAAAAACAGACCAAATAATAGCAAACGATGGAAAAGGGAGCAGGCGAACTGACCCTAGAGAGAAGTAGAAGAGACACGCAACAAAGTACGAAATCAATAAGCCAAGAATGGCACCGATGTCGCCTAATGATAAACTAAACGTCATGGTCGCCGCAAGATATACCAAAGCTTGCAGCACCAAGATTATAGCCATTCGATTATATGCGGATTGGCTGTTTAGATTTGCAACACCGAATAGGGTCAGATTATTTAGAATGATAACGCAGATAAAAACTATAAAGGAAGGTGCCGTTACGCCTGATAGGTCTTGTATTGGCAGGAGACCCCAAAAGTAAACAACGAATAAAATAAATGAAACTAAAAAGGATACAAAAGAGGACATCAAAAGAAATGATATTTGCTCGTCGACCTCAGCAGATACAACATAGGCGACTTCGAACCTGAGGGATATTAGAGGAGCAAGTGCCGAAACATTAGCGTTTAAAAGAGCAAGTAAGGCAATGGCCTCAGCTGAAGCATGGCGAGTTAAAAACAAGAGGGTGAGGAAGTTAATTGCCTGCGCCATTAACATGCCAGCAGAAAGTGTGCTTACTTTCCTAACATTGAAAAATATTTTAATACAGCGCGCCTCTATTTTACTAAAGAAGCGGCGCAAGTATGCTTTTATAAAAGGCTTTATTTCCCCTTGCATACCTCAGCTCTAATCCAAATTGGTAAAGACTCCACCCAGAACCTTCATAATTTTGACTTTATGAATTTGATTTTTTCAAATAATTTAGGAAACGTTGTTCGAACAAAGTCGAAAAATACCGTAAAAAAAATCCGAGATAGCAGTTTTAAATCACGCATCTTTACTGACTTTATTATTTGTGAAACCACAATTTCTGATTTTCGTGACGCAATCTTGCAAACCGGGCGTGCTTCGTTAGCGCGTATGCCTTCCAAAACATGCCTTTCAGCCGGAAGTTCAATGATACAATTCGACAAATTAGATAACAGATGGGCATCAGGGGCGTAAATCATAGGCTTTTTCAATCTTTTAGCGAGAACTAAAGACTTTTCGTTATTTTCCTTGGATGAACGAGCATTGAACACCTCAATGACATCAACACTATCCAATAATTCAGCGGTCAGTTTATGAGCGTCATATGGGTGAGGAAGTATTACCAAGCCGCCGTATTCCTTAGCGTTTTTTATGAGTTGGACAGCTGGTTGACCAGCTAAGCTTTTCTCAACACCTACAACGATTATGTCGCCCCACTCGGTACTATATTCTGCGGCCGTTGGAACATATATTTCCAATTTACGTTTCTTCAGTTCTCTCTGCAGTGCCTTTGAGCCCTGAATATCATCGTGATCGGTAAGGATGGCAAAATCTAACTGCAACTGCTCAAGCGATTCAGCTATCGCAGGAATAGTCGACAATGAGTCAAAAGAATATCGACTATGAAAATGAAAAACTCCCCTCAACATACTATCCACCCCCAACAATTTTTTTTAAACTCTGATAAGTTTTTATAAATATAGAGACTAGCGTTTCACCGAAAATTAGTGAGTGATTTTCTCGAAAATAGCTTAACAAAGCCGAGAAGTTTCTAGTCCTAAAAATAGTCACGATATCACCATCCAGAACCCACGAAACTTGTTTTTTTAAAATGTTAGGCGTCTTAAATTTGCCATCTTTTAGAATAGAAGAGACAATCGCTACGCCGAAATCAACCCCTGAAGAATGAGCTAAATCTAGCGACCCCCATAATTTGGGATTAATTTCAATTAGGAAATATTTTTCTTCAGCCGAATTATAAATAAATTCCATCATTACCGGGCCATGCCATTTTTTTTTCAACAAAAACTCTCTAGCTATTAAGGATATTTCAGCGTCATGAAAAGACTTCGCGGAAGTGCTTGCACCACCTGTATGCGGAATTTGTCTTACACGCTCATGCATAAACTCGCACACGAATCGCCCATGATAAAAGAAGGCAAAATACCCCCTGCTGGCACCTTGGACTCTCTTTTGAGCAATCAGATTCTCTCTTTCGACCTTAAGATTCTTTTCATATTCTTTAAAGACTCGCCAATCCGCCTCATTATTGATATAAATAGCATCCATTTTGTCCAATGTTTCGTTCGCTGTTTTAATAACAAAGGGAAAAAAATCCGATGAGACGCTCTCAGAGCTCAAAGGGTAAACGGTCGGATAAAGGAGCCCTGATCCATTTATAAACTTACTCAAATTTTTTTTATCGAATGCTTGATTGAGACGTTTCTTGTCCGGAACAGCAGCATTATCTAGATTTAGAGCAGCACATTTTTTGACCGATTGACCACTTACCGGAATAATTACGTCGTAATCTCTAGCAGAGATTATATCCTCTAATGATCCATGGACTGGGAAATAATTTCGCTTATTGGGAATAAAGAATACATCAAGTCGGCTAGTGCAATGAGCATAAATTTTGGCCTCAGGATAAGCACGCCTAATATTTTTCATTACACTTATCGCATTTTTATAGGATCCATCTGTAATTAGAATATTTAGTTCAGATTGTCGCATATCTCTCCGCAAGTAAACACTGCCCCGTTTTTTAGCCCCCAATTAGATCTGAGTTATTCTATAAGATGCTTCATTAAAACCAAAAACGTGAACGGTCATTTTGGCACATAAACGACCGAAAAATTCGGTCGGCAGCTAGCAAAGGGAATGAAGCACCTCGATAATGTGAACTTGTTCGTCAATTGACATATAAGGGTGCATGGGCAAGCTCAAAACCTTACCAGTCAAACCCTCAGATATCGCAACGCCCGACGACACAACCGGAAACAATGAGTAGCCATCTTGCTGTGTCAGGGATTTAGGATAATAAACCACAGATGGCACACCGTGCTCTTTCAACTTGGCCTGTACCGCGCCGCGATTTTCTAAAATAAGAGTATATTGTGCCCAGGCGCTCGTAATACCCTCACCAATCTGCGGTGTTCGGAAATGAGATGATAGACCAGCTTCATAGGTGGCGGCAACTTGATTGCGCAGCTCCAGCTCCCCCGGGAAAATCTTCAGTTTCTCGATCAAAATGGCAGCTTGAATGGTGTCGAGGCGTGAATTTACGCCAATGCGAACATTGTCGTATTTCTCGTCGCCCTTACCGTGCAGACGAATTGAATTTATAAGTTCGGCTAATGCATCATCATTGGTAAAGACCGCGCCGCCATCTCCATAGCAACCAAGCGGTTTGGCCGGAAAGAAACTGGTCGTAGTGGCATCACCCAAGGTGCCAACTTTACGACCATGGCTGGACGCGCCAAAGCTTTGGGCACCATCGACCAAAACTTTGATATTCGCGGCGCAAGCAATTTGCATAATTGCGTCAATATCAGCAGGCTGGCCGAACAAGTCAACGGGTATGACCACTGCCGGTCGCAAACCTTGGCTTTTTGCTTCATCAATAGCTTGTGCGAAGCTATGGGGATCAATATTAAAACTGTCCTCCAACACATCAACGAAAAACGGCGTCGCGCCCAATTGAGCCGGTGTCTCAGCCGATGCAACATAGGTAAAACTCGGCACGAACACCGCGTCACCCGGACCGACCTCCCAAGCCATCATCACAAGGGTCAAGGCATCTGTGCCATTGGCGCAGGTCAAGGCATGTCTGGCTCCGGTGAAATCTTTCAAATCATTTTCAAACTGCTTAACCTCAGGACCCATAATATACTGGCCATGGTCCAGGACCCGCCCAATGGCAGCGTCAATTTTATCACGAATACGCGCTTGCTGGGCGGCCAAATCAATAAATTGCACTGGGGCTGAATATTCACTCACTGACTATTTCCTCAATCTGATTTTCTGAAATTTGACGATATTTAGTGCCATCAATCGGACAGACTAGGTCATCACCCAAGCGACCGCCCGCCTTACTCATCCAACCGATGCGCTTAGCCGGTGTGCCAGCCATGAGCGCGTGCGCCGACACTTCTTTGGTCACCGTCGCACCAGCTGCAATAAAGCAGTAAGCACCCAAATCATGCCCGCAAACAATTGTTGCATTGGCACCAATTGACGCCCCTCGCCGAACCACGGTTTTTCGATATTCGTCTTTGCGGGTAATTTCCGAGCGCGGATTATGGACATTGGTAAACACACAAGAAGGCCCGCAAAACACACCGTCTTCAAGTGTTACGCCATCATAAACACTCACGTTGTTTTGGATTTTGACATTATTGCCAATCGACACATTAGGCCCCACCACCACATTTTGCCCCATGGAGCAATTATCACCTATCTGTGTGTTACCGAGGATATGACTGAAGTGCCAAATCTTTGTACCTGAGCCAATCTCAACGCCGTCATCGACGTAAGAAGACTCGTGCACAAAAACCCCATCAAAACGCTCTGAGTGATCAGACATATATTGTTTCCCCTTCTTCAATGGACATACTTGCAGCTGCAAGGACCTGCAATACGCGGCGACCCTCAGCACCATCTGTTAATGGGTCTGCTTGTCCGTCTATGAGATCCAGAAAGTACCGGCACTCTGCCTTTAAAGGTTCGCCTTCGGGAACTTTCTCGTATCTTACTTCGGACTTTTGAGGCACTGGCGGGGTTTCATCCATATCAATTGCGTGGTCATAGATTGCTAATTTTTGTTCCCAATCCATAGTATCGTCGAAAACCGCCATGGCTTTGTCGCCAATCACAACCAGCTTTTGCTCTTTGTAAGGATGCAGCCATGAACAAAATACATGTCCCTTCAATCCATCCTCAAAGGTAATATGGATGTTGGCCGTATCACTTATGCCGCTTTGCAAAATATCCGACGCTTCACAATTTACCGTTTTTGCATCCCGCCCTGCCAGCGACAAAATCATGGAGATGTCATGTGGCGCAAAACTCCAGACCACATCTTCCTCAGACCTAATCTTGCCCAATGACAAGCGATTGGAATAAATATATCGCAACGCGCCCAATTCGCCTTGGCTTACCATATCGCGTAAACGAGCAAACACAGGGTGATATTGCAGCAAATGCCCAACCATTAATTGCCGGTTGGCTTGAGCCGCCGCCTCGATCATTGCATCAGCCTCGTCCAATGTCATGGCCAACGGCTTTTCGACATACACATGCTTACCGGCTGCAAATGCTTTTTGGGACAATGAAGCATGCAAAGGCGCGGGCGCCGCGATAACCACACCGTCGCAATCACCTTCCAAAATGGCCTCAAAATCAAGCGCTGGCACATTATACTGAGTGCTGAATTGGTCAGCTAATTCACTGTTGGGATCACTAATTGCGCCTAGCGCCCCTAGGTCAGCGAAATTTCTAACGAGGTTTTTGCCCCAATGCCCGCATCCAATAACTGCGACTTTAGCCATTATGCCTTCACCACAACAGCGCGGCCTTGAAATTCTTTCATGGCATTCCTTGTATCGACAATAATTTTGGCATCGTCTGCGAGCAATTGATAATCCAAACCATCATGATTTGTGCTGATCAGCACAATATCGAATCCAGAAACGGTTTCAGGTGTTAAATCAACACTTTCACGTCCTGCAAGCTCATCGTGCTCCCGCGTATGGGGAATGATCGGAACAAATGGGTCATGATAAGCCACCTCGGCCCCCTCGGCTTCTAATAATTCGGTCAAGATCAGAGACGGACTTTCGCGCATATCATCTACGTTCTTTTTATAGGCCATGCCGATGATGAGGATATTGGCACCATTGAGGGCTTTTTGTGAAATCAAGCTGAGAGCTTGAGCCGTTTTGCCGACGACCAATTGTGGCATTTTAGTATTAATCTCACCGGCCAACTCGATGAAGCGGGTAGGGACTTCATATTCTCGCGCCTTGTAGGTCAAATAAAATGGGTCAATCGGGATGCAATGCCCGCCCAAGCCGGGTCCCGGATAAAATGGCATGAACCCAAACGGCTTGGTCGCCGCGCCGTCAATCACATCCCAAACATCAATGTCCATGGCATCAAAAATGACCTTGAGCTCATTGACCAAGGCGATATTCACCGAGCGGAAAATGTTTTCTGTCAGCTTTATGGCTTCGGCCGTGCGAGAGCTCGACACTGGCACAACTTGAGAAATCACCCCATCATAGACAGCGGCAACCATTTCGCGCGCCTCCGGGGTGTCGGCACCGACGATTTTCGGTATCGTGGAGGTGGAATAGCTCTCATTGCCCGGATCTTCACGTTCTGGCGAATAGGCGAGGAAAAAATCCTCATCTTTTTTCAGGCCTGACTGCTCAAGCACAGCGGCAAGCTCAGTATCCGTCGTGCCGGGGTAAGTGCTTGACTCCAACACAACCAACTGACCCTTTTGCAGATGAGGCATAATGCTCTGCCCGGTGCTCAACACTGGCCCCAAATCCGGCTCCCTGTGTTTTGACAATGGCGTCGGCACACAAATGATAATCACATCCACATCGGCAATTAAGGAAAAATCAGACGTCACCTGGAAAAACCCGCCTGAGCGCATCGTCTCAATCACTTCATTGCTGATGTGTCTTATATAGGATTGAGCCTTCTCAAGCAGGTCTATTTTTTCCAGATCAATGTCAAACCCGACAACATTTATACCTTGATGGCAAAACGCCCGCGCCAAAGGCAATCCGACATAGCCAAGACCGACAATACCGATGACTGCCTGCTTGTTCTTTATTCTTTCTAACCTACTCAAATCCAGTCCCTTTCCTAATCACGCCCATAGACATCCTCAAGCCGCACGATATCATCTTCTTCAAGATAGTCGCCGACCTGCACTTCAATCAACACCAATTCATCATTTCCTACATTCGACAGCCGGTGCTTTTCACCCAGCGGAATATATTGATATTCGCCCGGGCCGGTCTTAAATTCTTCGTCACCCACTTGCACAAGGGCCTTGCCTTGCGTCACCACCCAATGCTCGGCGCGCTTGTGATGATATTGCAGGCTGAGCTTTTGCCCCGGCGCGACGGCGATGCGCTTCACCTGATAGCCGTCTTCTTGTTTCAGCGTCGCATAAGTGCCCCAGGGCCGGTATACAGTGGCCGGAAGTTCCGTCAATTCAGCGTCTGCGCTCGCTTTTAATGCCTCCACAACCAGCTTCACGTCTTGCGACTTGGCACGGTCCGCCACCAAAAGCGCGTCCGGCGTGTCGATAATCACCAAATTATCGACACCAATGGCGGCAATCACTTTTCGGATATGGCTGGTGCTTTCAATATGCGTGTTGTGGGTGTCGACAAAATGCACCATATGGACACCGGCCGCATGATTGCCATCCGTGTCGGCGTCTTGCGCCCCCGCCACAGCATCCCAGCTGCCGACATCCGACCAGCCGAAGCCGGCCGGCACCATGGCGATTTTGTCGGCCTTTTCCATCACCGCATAGTCAATGGAAATATCTGGCTGGGCGATAAAGCTGGCCTCCTCAAATCGTGTCACGCCTGCGGCTTCTTGCGCCGCGGCGAAAGCGGCCTCAGACGCCGCCCACACATCGCCCGCATGTGCGGCCAGATTATCGGCCATAACACCGACGGCAAAACAAAACATACCGCTATTCCAATAATAGCGTCCTGCGGCCAAATATTGCTCAGCCGTCGCGCGGTTAGGTTTCTCGACAAAACTCTTTAGCGGTTGCGGGCCGTCGCCTGGTTCAGCCACTTCCAGATAACCATAGCCGGTTTCGGGCGCGGTCGGGCGAATGCCAAAAACAACGAGATTGCCCGCTTGGGCTTGCGCTGCTGCCTGGCCTACCGCTTTTTCAAAAGCCGCATCATCAGAAATCAAGTGATCGGCGGCGAGGACGAGACAAACGGCGTCGTCGCCATGGGCCTCTTGAATATGTCGAACAGCCAACGCGATAGCCGGAGCCGTATTGCGCCCCTTTGGCTCCAGCAAATAAGAGACCTTCGGAGCCTTTGGCGTATCTTTGAGCAAGTTTTCGGTGAGGAAATAATGGTCTTGATTGGTCACAATCAAAGCTTCATCGGCGATAAGCGCTGCACGCTCCAATGCGTGCGCCAGAAGCGGCTTGCCAGCAACTTCCATAAACGGTTTTGGGTGCATGCGCCGCGATATCGGCCACAATCTAGTCCCAGCACCGCCAGATAGAATAACTGGAATGATTTTAGTCACGACACATACTCGTCAGGGTTTTGCGATTGCCAATTCCAGGAGGCCGACGTCGCATCATGAACTGACAATTTCGCAGACCAATTAAGCGCCTCATTGGCCTTTACGGGGCTGGCAACGGAGCTTCCGACATCGCCAGTTCGGCGTTGAACAGTCTCAAAGGGCAATTCTCGGCCAACAGTCGCGCCATAAGCGGCACTCATATTCGTTATCTCACGTCTCATAAGGGGTGTTATTCGGTCTTGAAAGCTAGGAAGGCTACCGCACTCCCGGGTGAAGTGGGGAGTTAAATCCAGGTAGAACGCGCAATTACATTGCATGATGTTCTTCACAAAGCAACTCTCATTTCAATATTTTTTTGGCCAAGAGTGAGCCTCGTCAGACAAGGCAGCCTCTAAATCCTCAATCTCGTCGTTAAGACGCTCATATTCTTTGCGTTTGAGTTTCAAAAACCGCGCCGTC
>Ga0233438_10001442_pt1 | contig 25885 bp, 11 predicted proteins | sample SI_123_September_FD_182720 | JGI IMG/M metagenome (GOLD analysis project Ga0233438, IMG submission 182720) | Seawater microbial communities from Saanich Inlet, British Columbia, Canada - SI_123_September2016_10_MG | ecosystem: Environmental > Aquatic > Marine > Inlet | place: Canada: British...
AACGTACGTATCGTTACTACCTTCCCCACTACCAGAAGCATCCGTGAAGCCATGTACGTTACCACGAATACAATACAGCACCGTATCCATGACGAAATCCGCGGATGGACCCGATTGAATATGTACAACACCTTGACTGGTATCCGTACATCCATAACTGGAAGTAGCCGTATGAATAACCGTTACAATACCCGTTGTTGTGGCATAATTATAACTCACAGAATCACCGGTAGTGCTAGAGCCATCCCCAAAATCCCAAGAAGAAGAAAGGGTCCCCGCATTTGAAGCTACCGTGCTCGCATTTTTGAAAATAAATAAGTTATGATTTTCGCATTGTTGATTGTCAGGTATGTTGAAATCAGAGATAGGATGGGGAACAACAAACGCTTCTTGCTCGATGGTATCTGCACAACCGTAATTATCGGTAGTGATAAGCGTGATATTTTTGTATCCTGCGTAATTGAATACTTTCGTTGGGTTAGCTGTTATGGTGGAACTTGAATCACCAAAATTCCAACTGTAAGAAATAGTTGAAGCAGAGTGTGTAGTAGTATTTGACAATTTAAATCGATGGATATCAAAACACTGCGTGCTGTCATCAAAGTCAAAACCAGCTACTGGATTGGTGTACACATTTATATCAAAATCGGTTGTATCAAAACAAGAATTGTCATTTTCAATGATCACACTCAATGTTTTACTCCCATTACTTTGGAATGAATACTGAACCAATGAATCGATGGAAGTGCTGGCATCTGGGAAGGTCCATGACTGCGACTTCATTGTTGCCGCGCTTAGATCTTTTACTTTGAAATACCATAAACTATTCAAACAAGAATCGGCGCTGGTGTTACTAATTAAAGCAACAGGCTTAGCATCCAATGTAATATTCTTCGTTGCGGAATCTTTACATCCGTAAGAAGACGTAGCGATTAACTTTACCCCATATGTATTATCGTCGAGGTATATTTTCCGAGTGTAATTAGTTGATGAGGCGGTGTGACCATCTGGACTAATCCATTCATATGACAATGTACCTCCTAAACTCAATGAACTTGTATTGGTGAACGTGAATTCATTTTGATTCTCACACTGCTTATCATCGTCAATAGTGAAGTTCATCACCGGGTTGGGTGCCGTTGTTATGGTCTCATTGGCGGTATCAGTACAACCTTGGTTGTTGGTTACAATTAATTCTACCTCACGTCTTCCTGCGGTTCCATATACTTTCGTGGGATCCGCCGATGCAGAAGTAGTTCCATCACCAAAATTCCATGCATAGGTTAAACTGGCGTTACTCAAATTTGATGTAGAGGCATCGATAAACTCAAATGCGTGAAGATCCAAACACTGAGCAGTATCGTTCACCGTAAAATTTGCTGTAGGCTTGGCATCCAATGTAATATTCTTCGTTGCGGAATCTTTACATCCGTAAGAAGACGTAGCGATTAACTTTACCCCATATGTATTATCGTCGAGGTATATTTTCCGAGTGTAATTAGTTGATGAGGCGGTGTGACCATCTGGACTAATCCATTCATATGACAATGTACCTCCTAAACTCAATGAACTTGTATTGGTGAACGTGAATTCATTTTGATTCTCACACTGCTTATCATCGTCAATAGTGAAGTTCATCACCGGGTTGGGTGCCGTTGTTATGGTCTCATTGGCGGTATCAGTACAACCTTGGTTGTTGGTTACAATTAATTCTACCTCACGTCTTCCTGCGGTTCCATATACTTTCGTGGGATCCGCCGATGCAGAAGTAGTTCCATCACCAAAATTCCATGCATAGGTTAAACTGGCGTTACTCAAATTTGATGTAGAGGCATCGATAAACTCAAATGCGTGAAGATCCAAACACTGAGCAGTATCGTTCACCGTAAAAACTGCGGTTGGCTGTTTATAATAACTAAAGCTTCCTTCTAACGTATCTTTACATCCATCTGATGTTTCTGCAATGAATAAAAATGTATTGGTTCCAACTCCTGTAGGATTGATAAACAAGGTATCATTGGTTGAAATATCCGAACCGTATTGCCACTCATAAGAAGAAATCGTACTTGTGCTATTATTTGTAATCTCTACGGTGGCATTTTCAACTACTTTAAAGGTGTCCGAAGCTGAACCATAAAAACACAATGCACTATCAATGTAGCTTACTGCCATTTTAGGCATGGGGTTTACATTTACATAAAGGGTGGTATCTGCAACGCAACCCAAGGTATTTACAGTAGTTAGTTTCACTGCATATTCATTGGAATCGACCGAGTAGGTATATGAGAAACTTGAATCGGTGCTGCTTTGGTGCCCGGTTAATACCCAATTCCTTGAAGCTGACTGGAAGCCTGTTGGGAAAGAATAGGAACTATCTGAAAGATCAAATTCATTGGTGGATAAACACTGTGATACATCGTTAACCGATATATGCGGGTAATACTTTACGATATCTACTTCTAAGGTGTCAAAAACCTGACATCCATGACTATTGGTAGCTGAATAATAGATTTGCTTTGTTCCTGGCGTCGTAAAAGTAAATACAGGCAAACTATCGGCACTACTACTCTCTCCATTAAAATTCCAACTGTGGGTAACCGCGAGTGCATGGGTATCAGAAGTCGAATTGGTCAAGGTTAATCCTATGCCTAAACAATAGGCAGTATCCGGAATACTCACATCTGACGTTATACCATTACACCAATTTTGTGAACCTTGGCCAAACGCATTATCACAAGCAAGAAGGCCCAATAGGATGAACAAAACTCTATGCACTATGTATTTAATTTTTCGTTGTATGAAGCGAGTTTCGGGCATGAATAGGGACAAATTTAATCAATAATAAACCTAAGATAAAAAGAATATAACTTTAAAAAAAACGCAGCAATGATTTACGTTTTCTTATAATTACTTGTAATCTTATTTTCTCTCCTACTTAGCTTATTTAATTTTGGTATGTTTGTAATGTGCAAGTTTCAAAATGGAGACAATTTCGAGTTTTAATCTTAATTATCACTTTAGGTATTTCTCATTCAGGAATAGCCCAAAATCCAACGTTTCGCCAACTTTACAGTCAACGACATTTAACCAATCCTTCACTCATTGGCACAGGTCAAATTAACAATACCCAAACTGCAAGGATAAGCTCAGGTACCAAGGCTCAATGGTTTGCTTTGGGGAAACGCCTATTTACACAGAGCTTATCAATAGACAGCAGAATTAATAAAACCAGCGCTTCTTACCAATTTGGTGCAATCGCCTCGGACTATCTTTCTGGTTCAGAAAATAGATCCAAATATTCTCATTTTTCTATGAATGCAGGTTATGCTTATGATTTAAAATTAAAAACTCAGCATCATTTGAGGCTTGGATTATCATTGCAATATTCTTCCTTCACTTTTGGAAGTGATCAATTCCTATGGGAAGATCAAATAAATGCGGCAAATACCGGCTTCGTCAAGCCAACAGAAGAGGCCCTAACACAATTAACAAAGAATGTATTTCATGCCTCAACAGGCGTCCTTTATTACAGTGATAAGATCTTTTTGGGAGTCTCAGCAATGAATATAAACCAACCGGATATTTCATTTTTTAATGAAGGAATACAATCCTTACCTATGAATTTGTTTATTCAGGCAGGATGGAAAATATCTAACTCAACAAATGGATTTGATTTCATTCCCTCTGTTATGTATCAAATCCAAGGAGAAATGCATTCAAGAAGTATGATGTTAAACGGTAGAAAGGACAATTTCCGCATGGGAGCTGGTATACAAAATACTGAAACTCTAAACCAACAAGCGTTCTCCTTTAATTATTATTTTGGCGCACGATATGGTATTTATTATGTCGGATATTCAAACGACTGGAATTTCAGTGTCAAGAATTCTGCCCTACCTTTAACTCACGAGTTTAGTTTAATCATTTTCCCTTATCAATTGCAAGGAGAAGCCCAACCTAACCCATTCCCTGAGTTTTAATAACCGGTCTCACCAATATTTATATTTAGACCTACGCCCAAAACTTCTTTAAACTGTAAACGAGGACCTGTTCTTGTTCCCATTTCATCTAAGGCAATTTGGATGTCGTCATCATATATAAAATGAATCAACAAAACTGTGGATATATTCTCATTGACCTTCATATTGAAGGTTGTTTCAAAGTTGACATCGATATTTCCAAAATTCTCAAGATAATTAGCGAATAAAGCCAATCTAGATTGCACACCAATATTTTTTAGAATACGATATTCGTTATATTCCAACCGAATAGAGGCACCTGTTTCTGAACGCACTTTTTTTCCTAAAGTCAAGTATTCACCTGTTAAATAATCGTATTCACCTGGTTCTACCCCGTATGCGCCTTGATTCGCTAGGTCTTGATTTAAAACAATCGTATTTTTACTAGCTAATGGCCCTATAACTAGGCTCAATTTTGAACTAGGATTATAATCAAAACCCAATGCAACCGTCACATAGCCTGGCGCCATAAAATTAGAAATAGGAATTGTATCATCAATACCCCAAAAACCTGGCTGAAATTGAGAATAGAATTCTAAAGAAGTCGTATAATACCATCTTTCATTTGCTCTGACACCTAATTTTGTGTTAAAAGCCAAGCGATCATCATTTTTAAACCACTTATTCTCATTCCCTTGGAGCATGATACCGTAACCCGCATCCAAGCTATTTTCCCATTTGGTTTTTTGACCTTGATAAACCAGATTTAAGCTTATCGCCGTGGATAAAGAAATAGAGTTTAAACCACCTCCTTGCCAGTTAGAAAAGCTACTTTGACTTGTATTTATTGAAGAATTACCATAAAAATGCCATCCCTGTTGGTAATAATTACTGTAACGGTAAGCACCACTTATACCGTTTGAATAAGCATCATCATTTTGAGCCTTCAATAATGCAGAAGTGAAAAACCATAAAATAACAGAAAGGCCAAGTCTCATTAAATCGATATATTTATCTTAGGCAATATTAACTCAAGAATTCGCTTTTTTCAAAAATACAACACCAATTCCTACCTATGTTGTCTCTTGTGATACATCTTCATCATTCGATAACGACCTTCTTCCTCTGGGCTACGCTTAACATCAAAGGCACGTAGTGTATAGGTCAACTGTGCCATTACATAACGCGTCAGCACCTGCGTTTGAACATCCTCAAAATAAGTCTCGTTTACGGTTCTGTTGATACTCCTGTTTTGATTTAAAATATCGTAGCAAGTCATCCTAAAATCCCACGCACTTTTCTTACCAAACTTTCTTCCCAAACTAGCGTTCCAAAGGAAAAAAGATTGATTAAACTCATCTCCTAAACCAGAGAATTGTTGATAATTAATATTCGTATTAATGACCCATTTCCCTTTTGGCATCCAGTTTAATTGAAGCCCCGTATTTTGAATCAAGTAGGTTTGATCCAGCGTCGCTTGTAAGGTATTGTTCACTTGGTTGTAACTCGTTGTGCTGTTGACAAAGAAATCCAAACGTTCGCTGATATTTGAACCAATACCCACATCAAATCCGAGACTTGGATTTTTAGAGGTATTTCGCTGTTCAGGACCATCACCAATCTTAATTAGAGAAGGTGTTTCTCGGTAACTAAAATTCGCACCCGTGTTAAAATTTATTTTTCCTTCAAATAAAGGCTTAGACCAATTTGCTCTACCGCTTAGATCAAATGCACCATCTAAGTTAACCGGGCTTGAAATTTGAGCGCCTGGTCTTAAAAAGTACACGGAGTCACCAGTGGGCACCCTTACCTGAGCATCTCTTACCGACATTTGGGTTAAGGTGGTAATCGCATTTTGAGATGCCGTTCCTCTTAAAAAAACAAAGAACATACGACCCGAAGTCGGATTCATATTATAATACTGTGTAAACAATCGGTGCTGATAATCCTGCACCAAATTCGGATTACCCGTGGTCAACTGAAGAGGATTTGAGTTATCGATCACATCTTGTAATTGGGTGATGCTCGGCGCATTATTGCGGGTACGGTAATACAACCTAAAACCGTTCGAGCCCCAACTCCCCTTTCTGATCGTGATCTGCGGCAACAAGGAATAAAACTGGCGGTTGATTGCCAATGCCGTAGGAAATGCCTGATCGCCATTTAAGTTAGCTGCCTGCGCATCCAAACCAACTCCATATTGCACCCCCTTTTTCTTCAGCTGGTAACGAAGCCCTGCGGCATGTCGACTGTAACCATTATTAAAACTGCTCGAAAGCAAGGTATCCAACTGTCTATCTGGTAGTGGAAACGGCTTAGTGTAATCCGGCACAAAATTCAGTCGATCGTTATTTTGAGCATTGATATCCATTTCGTAAGCCAAAGAAATGCTATTGAATGAATCCAATTGCTCGGTTAATTCCACTTCTGCCGAGAATGTATTAGACAAGCGAAGTATTTCCGTTTTTTGATCGGTTAAATTCGTATCGAGACTTGGAACATTGATAAAGGTATTAAGCAGATTATTCTCACCAATATTCCCGTTTAGGCCTGGTCGAAGCTCAACCGCCAAAGAACGCCCGCGTTTTTTAAACGCATGCATCCAGTCGATTTCCAATTGCCCATTGAAATTGGTGGAATTACTAGAAAATAAATTATTGATTTGACTCAGATACCCCGTTGACCCTGGAATAAAGGTATTACCCACGGTAGGGTTATCGTTTTCGGATTGCTGAAAGGTCAATCGCGGTTGAAAAATGAACCGATCATTGCTATCCGCATTCCACTCCAATCTGGCATTAAATCGATGTTGCTGCCTCCAACTATTCTCAAATGATGAATCTAAATAAGTTAACCCGGTTTGGTCGCCTGTTACGAAATAACGCTTCGTGAACCGGTCGTTGGTATTGTCGGAATTACTGAAGAAATAGCTCCCAGAAACATCCCATTTTTTACCCCATTTATCCGCATAATTGATGGCACCTAAGGTCGACTGCGTGATACCCCCTTGATCCTGAATAAATAAGTTCCCCATGGATCTTCTACCAAAATTACCCCCTGAGAAGGCACTGGAAATATCATCAAATGAGAAGTTCTGCTGATTGATGTTGTTGCTTTGAAGCAATAAAGACAAACGACGATCGCCATTAAACGTATTAAAACTAGCTCCCGACTGGTATTTCAAATCATCGCCCGTTCCTTCAATGGACTGTCCAATTCCTCCGTTGAATTTACCAAAACGGCCATTTTTAAATCCGGTTTTCGTGATGATATTTATGGTTTTGGTACGATCGCCATCATCAAAACCCGTAAACTGACTTTTCTCTGATTGGGCGTCATACACTTGAACCTTGGAAATGGCATCTGCAGGTACATTTTTCAACGCCGCTTTGGGATCTTCTCCGAAATATGCTTTTCCGTCAACCAACACGCGCTGAACTTTTTCTCCTTGAGCTTCAACATCACCATTGCGTTCAGTAACACCGGGCATTTTCTTGATAAGGTCTTCAGCCGTAGCATCTGGATTGACTTTGAAGTTATTGGCGTTAATCTCCGTGGTATCCCCTTTGATTTCTACTGCTTTAGTCCGAACGACCACCGCTTCTATTTTTTCCTGTTTCTTGAGTAATGAAGTTTCACCAAGCGCGACAACCATTCCATTATCCGTACGCATCATTTCTGCTTGGGTTATATTGATAGTACTCTCGTAGTCAGGATGACGGATATCCACCACCCACTTGGCCTCTCTCATGTTCACACCTTTGGAACGCAAGCTCATAAATATGCTACGGTCTAGAGCCATTTTATATAGCCCCGTTTCGTTTGTTTCTAATGAAGATACTGGCTCTGATTGCCTATTTAACCACGCCCTAATATCGTTTTGTCCCGTTAGCGACGCTAGGGTATCATTGGGCATAACATAAACATCTACTCTGGCGCCTTTGATGGGCATTGTGGTTGCATCAGTGACTAAACCTTGTAGTGAAAATGAGCGCCCTCCGCGACCTTGCGCAAATGACGTTGAGCTAACAACAACGGCTAGCAAACCAATCATCCAATTCTTCATTCATGTACAAAGAAAGGATACTTCTCATCTATTCCATTACCCACGCTACTGAAAATGACCAATGAAATATAAAAACGATAAAACCTTAAAAGATTCAACAACCTTTTATACGCCTAATTGTTCCATTTTATCATGAGCGCTGCAACCGTTATTTTTCCCCATCAACTATACCCCAATCAACCTGCATTAGATAAAGGGAACGTGGTGTACATGGTGGAAACAGATCTGTATTTTACTCAGTTTACATTTCACATTTCAAAATTGGTTTTGCTTCGCTTGAGCATGCAGCGGTACGCAGAAAAGCTTATAAAAAATGGCTACAAATTGCAGTATCTTTCTATCGAAGATGATAAATCCAATACCGCAAAACTATTCCAGTATCTCACAGGAAAATATATGGATATTCATGTTGTTCAACCGGATGATGATTGGTTATGGAAAGAAATAAAAAAGGGCATTCAAACCACGGCGTGCAACTTACATGAATACGCTAACCCAAATTTCATTACCAGCATTGCGGAAGGTTATGCATTCTTCGATACGAAAAAACGCTATTTTCAAACCGATTTTTATGCATTCCAACGCAAGCGTTTAAATATACTTTGGGGGGATAATGATAAACCCGAAGGAGGTAAACTGACCTTCGATGCGGATAACAGAAAATCGTATCCCAAAAATCACCATTTCGAAGAACCCAGACTTTCCCCTTTGAGTACAGATTTTGCAGATGCCATTACCTACATCCAAAAGAAAATACCAAACTATATTGGAACCGTCGATTATTTCAAAGAGCAAGGTTTCTTTTATCCTACTACCACAGAGGAAGCAGAAAGTTGTTTTGAAGAATTCCTCAGTCAGCGTTTCAAAGGATTTGGGGACTACGAAGACTCATTTGGGAAAAACCCGGATGAACACTTTTTGAATCACAGTATTTTGACTCCGGCTCTAAACATTGGGCTCATCAACCCATCATATGTGATACAAAGAGCTCTTGAATTTGGAAAAACACACCTTATACCCATGAACGACTTGGAAGGTTTCATCCGACAAATCATTGGATGGAGAGAATTCATGCGTATCATCTATCAAAGAGAAGGCAGAAAACAACGCAGCTCGAATTTCTGGAACTTTAAACGAGACATCCCCAAAAGTTTCTACACTGGGGAAACGGGAATTGAACCCGTGGATGTGGTCATCAAAAAAACGCTTAAAACAGGTTATGCGCACCATATCGAACGATTGATGGTTCTGGGAAACTTCTTCATGCTCTGCGAATTCAATCCACACAGCGTTTACCAATGGTTCATGGAAATGTATATCGATGCCTACGATTGGGTGATGGTACCAAATGTTTATGGTATGTCTCAGTTTGCCGATGGCGGACTCATTACCAGTAAACCTTATTTCTCAGGTTCAAACTACATTCGAAAAATGTCGGATTACCCCAAAGAAAAAGGAGGTTGGCAAGCCATTTGGGATGGGCTTTTTTGGCGCTTTGTACAAGAGCATCGTCAATATTTGCAACACAACCCGCGATTGGGTATGATGGTGATGACTTTTGATAAAATGAACCCCGATAAACAGAGTGAACACCTCAATTATGCGGAAGGGTTCTTATCAAAATTGTAAAAATATAATACCCCGATAAACCCTATTGCTCAATTACGAGTATATTTGCCCAAGAATTATGAAAAAATTATTATTTACTCTAGCATCCGTAGCCTTTTTGAGCTACACCATGACTTCTTGTGTCAAAGACGAAGAACCAACCGATAACAATAAAACCGCAACGGGTATTGTTGGGAAATGGAACACCGATGAAATGAATTTAGTCATTTCAGATTCTATCACTGGCATGCAGCTTATGGACACAACCTGGGTATACGGTCAAGGAGAAATGGTACAAGAATTCACCGAAGACGGAATGGCGATTACGACCGATGTAGAGGGTTCCGATACTGCCTATTACACCTATAACAATGGTAAATTATTGCTTTCAGATATGTCAGATATGAGCGATCCAGAAGAACTAGATGCAATTATCACCGCTATAGAAGCTACAATTACTGGTACATTGTATGAGTTATTCCCGGTAGATGATACCACATCTCTTACCGTGAAAATGGTTCAGCGTATCAATGCAACGCGCATTACAGAATAATTAGTTTAACTATAAACACAAAAAAAGGCTCCTGTTGGAGCCTTTTTTTATAGATAAAGTTATTGCCGTTTATAGTTGAAACGTCAAACTACCCAATATCATTCGAGGGGCATATAAGCGGTATCCCGCAGGTCTTGCGGCCACCACATGCTGTTCATTGCTCACATTCTGAAGGGATAATTTTACAGACCATTGCTTGTTTAGGGAATAGCCCATTCCAGCGTTCACAACCACAGAGGCAGGTAAATCAGCTACCTCTAAATCCGCTGAACTCTTTCTATCGGATTGGTATACTAATTGAGTGAAAATATTTAAACCTTTCCATCCATAGGATGCTGTAATTCCTCCTTGCCAGGTTGGCATATAAGGCAGTTTATCACCCGATTCTACATCGTTCCATTCATCAAAGGAACTCTTAAAGCTATTGGTAAAACGCGCATCGGTATATGTGGCATTGGCTTGAATTTCGAAAACATCAAAAATCCAACCTGCACGCGCTTCTACCCCTTGAATGAGGGCAGTTCCACTATTAAATAAATCACCAGATCCCGTACCTCCAGAAGCTGCCATGTCCGAACCCAATAAACAACGGTAATCGCTGTGAAAAGCCGTTAATTGAATAGGTAACTTTCTATGCTTAATGCCCAACTCAGAATTGATACTTTCTTCAGGTAACACGCCTTCTTTTGAACCTGCAGGTGTGAAGCCTTTGTGAATACCGGAGAAAATAGTCCATGAGCCGACCGATTTATTCAGACTAATTCCCGGTAAAAGCACTTGAGTGCGATTCTCTCTCAATTTGATGATATCAAAATCCCTTTCTGCATTGGATTTACCAAAATCTACGCGCGACACCATTATGTTTTCACCTCTGAGACCTACTTGCAAGGTCCAAGAGCGATAGCTCGCGGTTGCTCTATAATACGCACTTTGAGCCGAAGCAAAGTCGATTCTATTACCCGCTTCGCCTTTTGCGCCATTCTCCAAAAGTTGTATGGAGTTTTTTAAGCTGTATTTATCCGATTCTTGGAATCGATCTTCCTCATCGTAATGCATACGCAAACCTGCTTCCTGTGTAAATTTGATTGACCCAATATTCTCCGTCCACAAACCTCGCAATTGCATACCTTGACTTTTATACTGACGTCGATTGGCCTTGATATACCCAACGGTTGAATCGTCAGCCGCTCCATCCATGGCAGCAAACTCTTGAGCGTATTTTACAGGATCCATCAAAATGGAGGCAATACCTATTGCGCCGTTACCTGCATCTACTTTATCTGTCTTGTACCAATTCCTCCCAGCACCTTGACGGTACACATCGGCGCGGAACCAACCTTTTTTTAAGTTAGCTGTATAAGAAAAACGCAACATACTACGGTCTAAAATCATGCTATCGCGATTGGCTGCAAAGTATTGCTCACGCGGATTGGATTGTGCGTCAGCAAGGCTCAAACCCACATAACTTTGATTGGACCTTTCCTGCGTTCCGCCAAAGAATAATTCTAAATGATGAAGATCCCTTTCATCCAAATGGTGCCCAATTTTCAAATAGCCGTCGTTCAAAGCATAACCTCCAACCGCTTCATTATTGAACTGCTTAAATCCATCGGCTTGGCTTCTATTCAAGGCTAAACCAATCGAGGTTCTATTGGCAATCTTCCATTCTCCTTGAATGAAGTTTCTTATCTGTCCGTAATTACCAAAAGCAGATGTTACCATCAAATCATTCTTCTCGTCCAAGACCGGCGTTAACATATTGATTGCTCCACCCGTGGTTTGAGGTCCAGCGATAAGCTGCGAGGATCCTTTCAAGATTTCGATATTCTGGTACTTCCACATTGCAGGTGTGTAATAAGCCGCAGGAGAAGCATAGGGCGCTGGCGAAGTTAATACGCCATCTTCCATGAGCGTGACACGACTAGAACGCAATACGCCCGTGCCGCGAAGACCCACATTCAAACGTAGGCCCCAACCATCTTCTTGTTGGGTATAAACACCTGGTAAAGTTTGTAGAATTTGATTCCCATCCACCTGATCAAAGCGTTTGATATCCTGCTCAGATAAAAGTATTTCTGAACCACTTAAATGTGCAATTTGACCAATATCCTTTCTAGGAGCCAAAATAGTCACCGATTCCATCTCCACTGGGGCAATCGACGTTCCATGTGTCGAGTCTGTTTTTGAATGTTGTTGAATCGTTAATTGAGCAAAACTACTAACGGCCCATAAACCTAGAAAAAAAGCAACTATTCGGTACACGTTTTATTTAGATTAATTCTAATTAGGGGCAAATCTAAAATTTATTTAGACTAATTCAAAATAGTGGTCGCCTCAGTTTTAGGTAATCAAATCAAATTTTCATAATTTGTGCTGATTATGAAGAGATTAGCGGCTTGGATATTTTGTTTTTTTTCTACCTTCTCCCTTCTAATGAGTCAGTCTAACGACATTGCATTGGATTTTGACGGGGTTGATGATTACGTAGAAACCTCATATTACGGAGTATTGGATTCGGGAGCAAGAACCCTCGAAGCTTGGATAAACACCAGTAAGAATTACGATGGCAACCAAGGCTATAAACAGGGGGTCATAGCCAATTACGGTGACTTCTATACTTCCAACCGCTGGACCCTAAATATCTACCGAAAAAATTCTCTCCGAATTGAAGTTCAAGGAAATGGATTATCCGGAAACATCGCGCTGAACGATGGAAATTGGCACCATGTAGCGGTCACCTATGACCCCAAAGACACGCTGGATTACCGACTATATGTGGATGGGAAACTCGATACCGCTGGGAACCTTACCGTTCCTACCAATACCGTAAAAAATCACCCACTCATTGTGGGTATGCGCATCGATGGCATCAATTATTTTGAAGGACAAATTGATGAAGTTCGGATGTATAATTATGCCCTAAGTCCAAAGGAATTGAATGCGTACATTTCTAAAGAGTATTGCTCAAACCCCAAAGGATTGGTGGCGTATTATAAACTCAATGAAGGAAATCCGAGAAGCAACAACAGCATTAACAAACAAGCCGATGACTATTCGGGAAATTACAACCATGGAGACCTCAAGAACTTCGCACTATCCGGTACCACTTCAAACTGGGTAGACGGAGCCGGATTGAAAGGAGGACCGTCCACGGAGCGCGTAAAGTTTTTTGATTGTGTATCGGTTACCTCACCCAGCAAAAAATACGTCTGGACAAGAGATGGTACATTTCGTGATACCCTTACCAATGTGTACGGGTGTGATTCTGTTATACTCGCTTCTGTAAATATTGGGAACGACAGTAACATACGATACATTCAGTCTTGTGGGCCATATACCAGTCCAAAAGGCATCATTGCAGATCGCGACACCTTCTTTACGGAATATTACACCTCTGTACCGGGGTGTGATTCTATAGTTTCTTATAGCGTAGCAGTTAGGGAACAATTTGATACCCTTTACAACATAAAAGCCTGTAATGAGTTTAGTACACCACTGGGTAAAACCACAAAAACCAATGCTCTACTCATTGATTCATTTGTGACCAATAGCGGATGCGATTCTATCGTGCGCTACAAGATCAAGGTAAGCTACAAACAATATTCATCAGATACTGTGATAGGTTGTGATTCGGCTACTCATCTGGGCATTACCTACTACAAGTCAAAACTCATTCAAAACACTTACCAAACACATCAAGGATGCGATTCAATACAGACTACATTGATCCGTGTAAATTTTAGCAAGCAAAAAACAATTCGTTTGGACGGCTGTGATTCGGTTGTCACTACATCAGGAAAAACACATTACAAAAACGGCACCTATCAGGAATACTATCAAAGCATTCATGGCTGTGACTCAACCGTTAGCTACGATGTACATATTCATCACCCTACCTATCAAGCAGATACGCTTTGGGGATGTGTAGAATTGATCCATAAAGGCAAATTGTATACATCCAACACCCTTTTAGAATACAAAGGACAAACCTCATTTGGTTGTGATTCAGTCCGCGATTTACAACTCATGGTCATCAACATCAACTCTACGGCTGAGATTAAGGATTCCATCATTGCTCTCAATGAAACCACCTTTGATAGCATCTATTGGTATGATTGTGCCGACAATCAAAAATTAACGACTGAAAACCTCACAGACTTTGTGATTCCGTTCTCGGGTAGGTTCAAAGCGAGAATCTTTTATAAAGACTGCCAAAAATGGACTCAGTGCTATGAAGCCTACAAACAGAATAGCGTTCAATCTTTTGCTTCGCTTGGACTTCTTGCATACCCCAACCCAAGCATAGGAAGATTCAGTATAAAAGGACTACAAACACGGGATATCGTTAACCTGTATGATGTAACAGGAAAGAAACTCGTGCTTAAAAAGGTCGAGCAAAATGGGTCTATCCTATTTGAGGCACCCACTAGGGAGAACCAGACAACTTTGGGCATTCTTGAAGTTCAGCGAAAAGGAACCGGCACCTACAGGACCCTAATCCGTTTTGAATAATAATTACATCGTATTGGGGTAAAAAAAAGGGGCGATGATTATCGCCCCTGTATACATATAAAATTATACTTTACAATTGGTCAATGAGGTCTTTATAATAGTCGAAGTTACTCTTCTTCAATTCCCATGAACACACCACTTCTGGAGAGTTTTTGATGTACATATCCACAATCATATCATCCATGTTCCACTCACATGTATTCTTATATTTACCGCTTTCGATTAACCACAAAGGTTTCTTTTCACTTTGTTGAAACGCGCGATCTACTTTATACTGACAGCTAGTTTCTTCACCGTATTTACCAGAAAATACCAACTTCAACTGATTGAACGCAGGTTCTAAATCCGAAATAAACTTGGGGTTTTGCTTGAGCTTCACTTCCACTTTTCTCACCTTACGTGGTTGCTCACCAACAGCTACCGACTCTTCAATAACCAAGACACATTCGTAGGTGTTCAAAAACATACCTTTCAAAACAGGCTTACCACCATCGCTTTCTACCTTCGTATAACCAATGTTGATCAATTCATTCACAAAATTATCGGTACTGTTATCCAAAGGAATACCAAACAATTTTTGAGCGTAAGATTCGCTCGCTGTAAACATCAAAGTCAATAAGACTAGCACAAAATTCCTCATACACCGAAGGTAACACCAAACTCCACAAGACAGGTTAACAAATTATAAACGTTTAAGAACCCCCTGCATAGTATTTAGGACAGGCAATAAAATCAGCCAAATTCCATCGTGATTTTGACAGCATACCCCAACCACCGTTTAACCAAAATTTGTTAATTTTACATCTCTCAGAATGCAAAAAGCTATTTATTACATCATCATCGTTCTTGGTATATCAGTAGCTTGCCGTGAGAATAAAAACCAAGGAAACACGGTGCTAAAAAAAGCCGATTCACCAGATTCCATGATCCTTGGTATCGATGTGAGTAGCCTTACCACCACCATTCCCAAAGGACTGATACTGTTTAACCACAACAACAAAGCCGTTCATGTCTTTGATTTCCTGAGAAACCAAGGCATCAATACCATCAGGTTGCGATTATGGACAGGCAATCACCCATATTACGGTATTCAAGCATACGATAGCATCATTGACCTCGCACGCAAAGCAGGATTGAATATTTGGCTAGATTTTCACTTTTCTGACACCTGGGCCGACCCCGCCAATCAAAGAATTCCCAGCGGCTGGGATACCAGTAATTTCGAAACATTAAAAACTGATTTCCTTGCTCATATATCCAACGCAATGCTAAGATTTAACCCCGATTTTGTTCAAATTGGAAATGAAATTGGAGGAGGCTTTTTATGGCCCATAGGTAGGGTTAACAACGGCAACCATTTTTTTGATTTGTGTTCGTCTGCCTCGAGCTTGATCCGAGAAAAACACCCCACTACAAAGATTATTTATCACATCTCAAACTATAAAAAAGCCGATTGGTTTTTCTCGAAACTAATCAACGAAGAGGTAGATTATGATATTGGTGGTGTATCCTATTACCCAAAATGGCATGGATATAATTTAGATAGTCTGGGACAAACCTTAAGCAGGGTGAGTCAAGCTACCGGCAAGAGAATGATCATTGCCGAAAATAGCTATCCCTTCACCTTGGATTGGAACGACTGGACCGATAATGTCCTTGGTTGGGAACTGGACTTACACCCTAACTACCCCGCTACCGAAGATGGTCAACGTTCTTTTGTGAAAGACATGGTAGAATTGGTAAAATCCCAACCCATCACTTCTGGTTATTGCTATTGGGAAGGTTTATGGGTGGTTCCTCAGGGTCACGAAAAATCAACCGATGGTACCCCTTGGGAGAATCAAGCACTATTCGACTTTTCCCTTCATCCATTGCCCGTTTGGGAGAGTTTTAACGGTAACTAGGCGCGCAACTAAGCTGCAACCCTAATTATTAATCTCGTACGTGAGATCCATCGTAACCGATGCGGTTTTGTATTTGGAACTGGTGTTATAGGTACCGCCCCAGCTGTATTCATCCGTTGAATTTTGTCCTACAATTTGAAAAACGCCCATATCTGCTGATTTCAAATCGCCGATGGATGCGCCTGCTTTTTCTGCGATGATCCCGGCACGATTTTTCGCATCTTCCGTAGCCAAAGAAATTAAATCGTGTTTCAAATTATCCAACTCATTGAAGTAGTAACGCGGACTCTTACTGTAAAACTCTAGTCCTTGGTTAAGCACTTCTGTAATGGAACGCGATACCATCTCTACTTTCTCCAATTCACTCGATTCAATTGTCACATCTTGGCTCAATCGATAACCTAAAAAACGCGACCCTATCCGACGACCGTCGTTATTGTAAATGGACTCACTGCGTTTATCGGTTTCAACGGCTCCAAACACTATTTCTTTTTCTGCAACCCCTTTACCCAATAAAAAAGACTTCACAATATCCTGGTGCTTTTTAAGCTCGGCGTAAGCACCTTGCAAAGTCTCGTTGGTAGTGTAGAAGGACCCTTCCCAAACAATCAAATTCGATTTAAAATTCTTGGATCCAATTCCTTTCACTTCAATGGTATTCTTTTCTGAATAAGTATACCGATGCATGTAGGCATAACTAAGGATTCCCACAGACAATAAAATCACTAGGGCATAAGATGTTGTTTTTTTTGGGCTAGACATGATTATATAACGCTGGAATCTGCTCTAATATTGGTTATGAGTTCAATTCATCAAACTTAGCTTTCATCGTGGAGTTGCCGTTGATTACGCCGAAATTATAGTAGTTTATCTCAATAAATATACCCAACCTTTTTTCCTCAGTGGATATATAAACTCTTTTTCATTACATATGGTTGAATATTGCAATATATAGATGTATAATCCTTCCTGACATAAATCATCATTAAAATAACCATCCCAACCTCCTTTATTACTTCCGGGGTCATTATCGCCCTCAAATTCATACACTTTTTCACCCCACCTATTGTAAATCCTTATTTTAAATTGCTTGATACTTTCATTCATATAAGGCAGAAAATAAGGATTAGTAAAATCGCCGTTAGGAGTGAAAGAATTTGGTACATAAATCTCAGGTTCAGGTAGTACTCCTAATGTATATTCAATAGAATCAGAACAACCATCTGAGTTAATCACAACTAACTTAACATCAATATCACCCTCTTTACCTTGTATAGACGAAAATGGTAAATTCACTGAAACTAAAGAATCGTTGTAATATAATAGTTGTGTTACAAAGTCCTTTGTTCTATTCAAAAATGTTAAGGCAGTTCTATTAGCAAGAAAGCAATTATCCGTCGGTCCTATTTGCATTATTGCATCAGGCTTCTTCCCTACTTTAACAACTGTATCGACTTGAGATTTACAACCTATATTCGACTCAACCTGAATTGTGTATTTGCCTTCATCTGATGATTTAAGTTCCTCAATGACATAGGAATCTGTATTTTCCGCAATCATTCCTGAATTGGGTCCATACCATTTATTCTTTAATGGTTCAGAGGCCCTAAAAATAAGCATCAATCTTTCACCTTCGCAATACTCTCTCTTTATTAAAGGCGAAAGTGATAACCATGGACGTGGTCTAACTTCTAAATTAATATTTAGCGTATCTCTGCATCCATTCGGACTTTGTGTATAAGCCGTATATATACCAGAATCCAAAATCGATGCTACTGGTTTAAATACAATGCTACCATTGAATCTATTATTAATAGGGCCAATCCAATTTGTTGAGATACTATTGAATACTTGTAGCCTAAATGGATCACCTTCACAAACAACTGTATCTCTACTAATTGTAGCACCTGGGAATAAGTCTACCCTGAATGAGTCCTTGTAAGGGCATCCCAATTCATTAAACATTTGAACTCCATACCAACCCGTGTCATTAAATGTAAATGGTTTAAATCGCAATGTATCCAAACCATAGCTGTTCAACCCTTTAGTCCATATTGTCCTATTTGGTGCATTTTTTGAATAAAATTTCACCTCACCACCATCACATATTTTAGCTGGATATTCATAGTCTCCTTGAAAGGGGAAAGGTGATATTATATTAATTTCTCTTTGAGTTTCACACCCGTACCTATCGTATAATTTGAAATTGTATTTTCCAGATGGAATATTTGGTAAAAACGAATCCCCACCCAAATAATCTCCTTCTTTCTCCCAAGTATAAAAGTATGGTTTCGTACCACCAACCGGGAAAGTAACAATGTTGGCACTACTGTCACCATAGCATATTAATGAATCCACTGTATACGATACAGACAACGGAATTGGCTGAATGACGGTTATGGTATCTTGGTTTTTACATCCATTGGTATCCAATACTCTAATTGAATAAATACCTGATCCCAAAGAGTCAAATTTATTTGAGTTGCTATATGCTGAGAAATTTAATGAATACCGATAAGGCTTAGTTCCACCAGTTACTTGAGTTTCTAATATCCCATTTTTATCTCCAGAGCATAATATAGGTTGGTCGAGCGAAATATTTACACGCAGCGAATCGGGCTCAAAGATCTCGGTTGAATCCGTTATTTCACATCCCTTACTATCCGTTATTGTGACTTTATATTCCCCAGCCTTTAGATCCAACAATGTATCCATGTATTGAAAACGAGGTACATTCCATTGATAATTATAAGGGGGTGATCCACCAAACGCGGATACCCTAGCTCTGCCGGAGTTATCTCCTTTACAAAGAGCATGATTGCTTTCCATTACACTATTCAATGAATCAGGACGGATCATTAATATTTCTGCTGTATCGTAACAATCAAATCTATCCCGTACAATAACAAAATGATTGCCCACGCCAACGCCTGTTAATCTTGTGTCAACCAGATTTGTATCACCATACCAAAAATATCTAAATGGCTGATTACCTGACAATCCATAGGCTTGTAATACTGCCGAAGGTGTATTGTAACACACCAGATCTTGAACAATAGATATTCCCGCTAGAGGGTCTCGCCCAATAATTATGTCAACAGCAGTTGTATCATCACATCCGTAGGGTGTTACAGCTGCTAATTGTACCTTGTAAACACCAATACTGTCATACGTTTTTAGCGCATTTGGTACATTTGATGAATCTTTATCTCCATCACCAAAATCCCAGTAATATTTATGAATCTTTTGAGAATAATTATTGGCAATATTTTCAAAATAGAACTTATTACCAGAAATACATTGTGTGTCGCTCTTGATTTGTATATCTGGTAGAGTATCCACTAAGAGAGTGAATTTCACTGTATCTGAACAACCAAATTTTGTTGTATTTATCAGTTCTCCGTTCAACGGCCCCCTCGTTTTTGATGTAAATGACAGAATAGAGTCAGTTGACTCTAACTTACCATTGATAAACCAATTTTGGTTCCTAATTGGCTTACCGTTTAACGTACTACTGTTGGTGATTTTGAAGATTGTTTTATTTACACAACCTGTGCTATCAAAGGGTGTGTAAATTGATCTAGGTTCGTTTCGGACGTATACTTTTGAGAAGGCAGTATCCTTACAACCAAAATCATCAGAGGCAACTAAGCTTACTAAATATGAACCCGTATCACTATAAACAACCTCATGCGGACCTTTGCTATTACTTGTATCGACATTTGATCTTTTTGGGCTATTGGTCACATCAAAATTCCAAAACCACTTATTTAAATTTAATGTTGTTTTTAATGAAGAATCAACAAACTTAAACTTATTTGACCTTTTGCAAAGGTTTGTATCTGTGTGATATATTTCTGCATTCGGATGATCTAAAATTGTAACCGAAACGTCTGCTGTATCCGAACATCCAAGTGAGTCAGCAACAACTAGGGTAATACTTTTATTGCCAATAAATGAATAACTAACATCAACCGGATTAAACCCATTATGGGTATCTTTACTTGACCCTGTAAGCAAGGAATCAAAATACCAATTGACACTTACAATTTTTGATCTTCCATTGTACACACTGCTATCAATGAATCTAATCACATTTGATCGGAAACATGCCGTATCTGAACTTAATGATATTTTAGCCCTAGGGTAATCGTAAACTAGAAAACTTTTTGTTGTATCATGAAAGCATCCATCACTTGATTCAACAGTTAACTTCACAGAGTTAATACCCGTATCTGAGAAATTCACAAATAATGGACCTGCTGAATTTGAATTTGAAATACTAGCACTTGAATCAAACTCCCAATTATATTTTAATGACCGACCTTTACTATTATCAATAAATTCAATATTATCGTTCGAACAGAAAGATGATTTAAAGTTAAAATCAGATAATGGTAATGGATTGATATCAATAGTGAAAATAGAATCATATTGACAATTGAATGTATCCACCAAAATCCAAGCATATCTACCTGAGTCGATTAAACTAGTCTTTTTGGAATATGGATTCGTTGTGATAGTATCACCCATAGGAATAATGTAATTCGAATACCAAAATAATGATCCCACATAATTACTGTATTCAATGTTTAACGTATCTCCAACACATAATACAGAATCATATCTTAACTCTGCCCTAGGATTATTTGTCACGTATATATCCAAGGATGTATCCAAAGGACAGTAAAGATCACTTGTGATAGTAACATCATATCGACCATTTAAACTGGTATCAGCTATGAAGTTTAACTCGGTTGTTGTATCCGTAAAACTATTTGGGCCCAACCAACTATATGATGAATTGGTATCACCATCTGTCACTCTCAACTCCACTCCTATTGAATCATTTTCACAATAATGATCTTCGTATGTTAAGGAAAGAGATTGATAAGGTAAAACGCTGATATCAAAAATAGAATCATATTGACAATTGAATGTATCCACCAAAATCCAAGCATATCTACCTGAGTCGATTAAACTAGTCTTTTTGGAATATGGATTCGTTGTGATAGTATCACCCATAGGAATAATGTAATTCGAATACCAAAATAATGATCCCACATAATTACTGTATTCAATGTTTAACGTATCTCCAACACATAATACAGAATCATATCTTAACTCTGCCCTAGGATTATTTGTCACGTATATATCCAAGGATGTATCCAAAGGACAGTAAAGATCACTTGTGATAGTAACATCATATCGACCATTTAAACTGGTATCAGCTATGAAGTTTAACTCGGTTGTTGTATCCGTAAAATTATTTGGGCCCAACCAACTATATGATGAATTGGTATCACCACCTGTCACTCTCAACTCCACTCCTATTGAATCATTTTCACAATAATGTTCTTCGTATGTTAAGGAAAGAGATTGAATGAGCTTAAATCTTAATTGGAGTTTAAATGTATCTCTACAATCATTACTATCGGCCACGAATAATTGATATTCACCGAGATAACTACTATCAAATGCAACAATAATTGTATCTCTTTTCAATGAAAAGAACCCGTTAGGGCCTCGCCAATATGCCGAGTCGATGCGTGTAGTATCACCTATATATGAAAGTAAATCAATAGAGTCTTTAGGACAAACAAAAGCTATTGAATCTTGAACATCAATCGCGCCAATATCAATATCTATAGTGTCATTTAATACGCAACCGTTTGCATCGGAAGAGTCTATGACGGTGAGTATATACTGTCCATCATGCACTCCTCTAATCGCAGGATATATAAAGGCGCCTTTTGAGCTATCAATTTTAATATTATCCTTAGACCAATAGTAGTTAAAAAAATTACTATTTAAACCTGATGTAGACCTTAACCATAATGTATCCCATTGACAAAAACTGCTCCCACTAGAAATATAGGCATCCGGTGGTTCGTAGATATTTCCATCTGTAATCAGGATTGATGCAGTATCGACGCAACCAAATGAATCCATAACAATCAATGTATACAGTCCTGTATCGTTATACGTCGCTGGATCTATAGTATAAATACTATTAAACGAATCGTTTCCAATAGTATCACCAGGTTTATACCATGTGTAGTAATAGTCCGAATAAGTCCTACCCCAAATATCAGCGCTAGAGGTATCTAAAAAGGCCGAACTATCAGCAAAATATATATTTAATGGCTCTCCATAGCAAACTGTATCTGCATGAAGAAAGGCTTTTAATTTGCAATAATATAAATCTGCAAAAAACGCATCTACACTTCCTCCGTATGTCGACTGATAGGGTCTGTAAACTAAATTTCTATTTGAATTCGTTTCACCACATATGTAAACATCTCCGTATCTACCGTGTGACAGCCCGTTACCATAATCGTTACCAATTGCTCCGAAATACGTAGCCCATACACGATTGCCGTCATCATCAAATTTAACCAAGAATGCATCTGTTCCTCCTTGTAAGCTTTCAATGAATGCACCATCAGTAGCTATGATGAAGCTATCCCCTCTGTTGCTATTGTATGATTTTGTCGTACCCACAAGGTAAATGTATCCCTTGATATCTGTACCAATATCATTACCCCACTCGTAATCATCACCACCGTAATATGTCGCCCATAATTTTTTGAGGTTTGGAGAAAACTTAGCGAGAAACGCATCGGTATTGGTAGAGACAGCCCCTGACCCTATATTTAAAATATTCTGATGGCCATTTAATGCCATATTACTTGTAGAATTAGTAGTACCCGTCACATATATAAATGGATTAAAATATCGAATTTTATTTAGGGCATCATCTAAAGTATCACCAAGGAAAATGAATTTAAATAATCTTCCATTGGGCGATAATTTCGTTATAAAACCATCTGTTCTACCAGCAAAAGAGGTTGAACTTGTCGTTATCGAATTCGAGTTCGTTTCACCAACAAAAGCTATTGTGTCATTGGCAAGGGCTATAACGGAATTAGCAATATCATTACCAGCCCCCCCAAAATATGACACAAAAAGACGATTCCCATCTTTATCGAATTTTCCGATGAAACCATCCTTATTGCTGCTTCGGCTCGACTGATGTATGGTGTAATTTGAATTTTTTCTTGAAGAGATTCCCGAACTGCTTTCTGTAAAACCAACTACCAGAACATTTTGCGATGAATCCGTAGCAATCCCAAGTCCTATATCATCTTCCTTTCCGCCAAGATAATTCGCCCACTCAAGTGTACCATCTCCGGCAAACTTTGCGAAAAAAGCGTCGTACTTACCTGTCCTGCTCGATTTATATCGAGCATTCTTGGAAATTCCGTTTCCCGACGCGGTCCGACCTGTCAATAAAATTTCATTTTTTGATGACACAAATACATCGTGAGCATAATCAATTCCAGACCCCCCGAAATAGGTTGCCCAGATCCGAGAATTACTTCCCCCATCTTTGTGCATTTTTACTAAAAAGGCGTCATCACTTCCTCCAATTGTAGATTGATGAGTTCCGCTAGTCGCCATTGATCTACTCGAAATTCTACCACAAAATATGGCATGCCCATCTTGTGTAGAGGCAGCACCATAACCTTGCTCATTACTGTTATCACCGTAATAAGTTGACCATTTTAGAGATACGGATGGATCAATAATAATTTCATCTTCAGGGTTGATATCATCTAATAATTTGAAACGAATACGATTCGCACCAATTGATTCCCAGATTACCCTGATGTTTTCTCCATCTTTAGTAAATGATTCACTAATTTCATCTACAAATTCAAAATCCTTAAATCTAAAGATAAGTTGGTTGCTATCAACACGTATAGAATTAGGCCCATTTATCTTAAATTCTAAATACTCTAAATCAATTGCTCTACAATGGATATCGTATTTCAATACTGTATCAGATTCATAGCGAAATTCAATCTTTACCGGGCCTTCGAGATTACCAATGACGTTTTTAAACCCTTTTACATTTGAAAAATGACCTAGATTATTATAATAATTAAACGATTTACCAGATTCATATCCTGATCGCCATTTTACGTTATTGTAATTTTGGTTTTTATAGGATAATTGAATATCTGATCTAAAAAAATTGATTGAATCTTCGCTTTTCCTTTTGAGTAAATCAAAGCTAAAACCTCCATTTGTGAGCTGAACGTTTATATCCTCACCATAATGCATGAATTTAACATCGCTATTGAAGATTCCATCTTGAGTATGAAATTGACCTAAATTAGGTATTAAACTTACCTGTGCAAAAAGAGAACACGCATGCAGTGCTAGGTATAATATCAGTAGACCTCTTTTCACAACTGCTTATTTATTTAATAATAAAATCTGTTCTTCTGTTAAATCGATGTAATTTTTCAAGACATTTAACATCGTCTACGCACCCATTATCAATGAGAAACTCACCGTAAGAAATTTTATTCAATCGGTCACCCTCAACTCCAAGATTTTGAACCAAATATTTGATAGATGATATTGACCTTCTCAATGATAAATCCATGTTATAAGTGTAAGAGCCACGGCTATCAGTATGCGATGAAACTAAAATATTAACTTCATTTTTGGTATTCATAAATAATCTAACCTTTTTCAATTCACGAATACTTTCTGGGAGTATCCTAGTTTTGTCAAAATCATAATGAATTGGATTAAGTTTTAAAATATCATTTAATTTATCTCCAACAGAATACGTATTTAAATCTAAATCTAAGTCTTCAGGTAAATCTTCCGATAAATCTAAAACAGCACCAACAGGAATTACATTACCTTTTTGAGGATTTGCAAGAACAACGATAAACGCATCTGTATCCGATGTTGTTGAGTTTATATTCCCTTCCTCATCCACCTCAAATGGTAGCTCCTCTATTCCATTAGATTCATTCAATAACTGAGCAAAAATTGGATCATCAATTAGGTATGTATTGTTCTCGGGTTCAGTTAATGCGTCTGTACCATTATCTTTACCTCCAACTACACCACCTATAAGTCCTGTGTTCGGATCCTGGTCTTTTGGATCCTTCGAATCGTCGGTGGGCTTATCTTTACCTCCAACTACACCACCCACAAGTCCTGTGTTCGGATCCTGGTCTTTTGGATCCTTCGAATCGTCGATGGGCTTATCTTTACCTCCAACTACACCACCCACAAGTCCTGTGTTCGGATCCTGATCTTTTGGATCCTTCGAATCGTCGGTGGGCTTATCTTTACCTCCAACTACACCACCCACAAGTCCTGTGTTCGGATCCTGGTCTTTTGGATCCTTCGAATCGTCGGTGGGCTTATCTTTACCTCCAACTACACCACCCACAAGTCCTGTGTTCGGATC